>Ga0102924_1002647_pt1 | contig 19342 bp, 16 predicted proteins | sample PaiPotPPM11metaG_FD_80116 | JGI IMG/M metagenome (GOLD analysis project Ga0102924, IMG submission 80116) | Iron sulfur acid spring bacterial and archeal communities from Banff, Canada, to study Microbial Dark Matter (Phase II) - Paint Pots PPM... ...
AGGCTCGCCAAGGATTGGGAAAACCTCAATCGAAAGGCGCTGGCTTTCTTGCGCCTCGCCTCAATCCGCCTCATGCTCCGAAAGCTTTGCAATCCCGCTTGATGTTCCCGGACAGACTCTAAGACTAAAGACGGCGTAGCGATAATGTTGCCCGATAAGCCGATTGATCTTGTAAATCTGCAGCGCGTGATGGAAGCGGTAGACAATTTTTTCAAAGGCGCAGATGGCATGCTTAGCGATATCTGTTCGGCCAGCCCGGATTATTATTGAACCTGAGCGCTCATTGTCGCGTTGCAGATGCCTTGCGCTTTCGGCGATCCACTTCTTCGTCAATAATTTCGTTTAGCATTTTATCTCTATCCACGTAGCCCCACTTCACAAAAAGTTCCGCAACATGGTCGATCATGGCTTCGCCAGAATGATAGGCGAATACTGGCGCCAGCTCGTTAGGATCAACACCGTTCGGTCCATAGAATTCAATGGGCAACAGAGCTTTCTGCTTGTCCGAGAGGCTCTTTTCATCTAACCGAACCTTCGGCAATTTTTTTTCCGAATAGGCTCCCAGTCGCCAGAAATTCGTATGCGGCGACATTCGGCTTGCACAGAATATCCATCGCGACCAAATATCGAAGATTGCCGATCTTGATTTGAGGTTTGCGGAAGCCTTCGAAAATCCAGTTGGCAATGATAAACAAAATTGGGCTGCCAATAGGGACAAACAATAGAGTCAAAAACAGCCGTGGGATGTATCGCGAGGCAATATAATAGGGATGACTATTGAGGACGTCGATGATTTGAAGGCCAAACCAGATGACCCAAACCGCGCTTACACCGATGTATAGCCGCAGCAATCCTTTGCGGATGTGTGCGGGTACGCTTCGCCATTTCTCGCGGTAAAGTTTCCACACCTTTCGGCTCCTTCAAACAGGAGACAATACGTGGCCGGGCTACGTTTGTTTCCGCTCGCTCCCGCGCAAGCGGGAATCCGGCACGCTTGCCGTGAGCCTGGGTCCCTGCTTTCGCGGGGACGAGCGGAGGCACTAGCTCTCTAACGACCGTTTCACCCGTTCAGCAATACGGTCCACCGTCGGCAGTGCGATATCCTCCAAAATGTCGGCGGCCGGCAGCGGAATATGCGGCGTGGTGACCCGTACCGGCGGGCCGTCGAGATCGTAGAACGCTTCGTCGGCGACGATCGAAACGATTTCCGCGCCCCAGCCGCATAGCCGCGGGTTTTCTTCGACGGTGAACAGGCGATGGGTGCGTGCGATCGAGCCGAGGATGGTCTGGGTGTCGAGCGGCACCAGCGAGCGCACATCGACAACTTCGCAATCGATGCCGTGCTCGCCTTTCAGTTTCTCGGCCGCGGCCAGCGCACGCGGCACCATCAGCGCCAGCGCGAGAATGGTAGCGTCCTTGCCGGGCCGCACGATTTTCGCGGTGCCGAGCGTGTCGACGATCTCGCCGTCCGGCACCTCGCCCTTGGTGGCGTAAAGCGACTTATGCTCGAAGAAGATCACTGGATCGGGATCGCGCACCGCCGCCGCCATCAGACCGATGACATCGCGCGGGGTCGACGGCGCCACGACCTTCAGCCCGGGAATCATCATGCACCAGTTCTCGACGCTCTGCGAATGCTGCGCGCCGAAGCGCGAGCCCGCGCCATTGCCGGTGCGCACCACCAGCGGACACTTGACTTGGCCGTTCGACATGTAACGGCTTTTGGCGAACTCGTTGGCGATATAGTCGAAGCAGACCGCAAAAAAATCCGAGAACATGATTTCGGCGATCGGCTTTAAGCCCGTCATTGCCGCGCCCATGGCGGCGCCGAGGATCGCCTGTTCGGAAATCGGAGTGTCGCGCACGCGCAGCGGGCCGAACTGCTCATAAAGGCCGACGGTCGCCTTGAACACGCCGCCGGCCTTGCCGACGTCCTCGCCAAGAAACACCACATCCGGATCGCGCGCCATTTCCTGCGCGATGCCGCGGGCGACGGCGTCGCGATAGGTCAGTTCCGCCATGCCCAGCCTCCATCGGCATAGACATCGGTGGTGAGGATATCGAGCGGCGGCATCGGCGCCGCTTTGCACGTCTCGGTCGCTTCGTCGACACGCCGCTTCACGTCGGCCTCGATGCCGGCGATGACGCTGTCCTTGATGCCGAATTGCTTGAGCCGGTCGCGATAGATCTTGATCGGATCGCGCTCCTTCCACTTTTCCAGTTCGCCCTCGGGGCGATACTTGGCCGGATCGGCGCGCGAGTGGCCGCTGTGGCGGTAGGTCATGCACTCGATCAGCGACGGGCCGCCGCCGCCGCGCGCCTTGTCGTACGCCGCCATGGCGGTGCGAAAAACCTCGTCGGCGTCGTTGCCGTCGACGACGATGCGCGGCAGGCCATAGGCCGCGGCGCGGTCGGCGGCCGGATGCGCCACGGCGGTGACATCGCCGATCGGCGTGTATTCCATGTAGAGATTGTTCTCGCACACGAAGATCACCGGCAGCTTCCACACCGCGGCAAAATTCAGCGCCTCGTGAAAGGCGCCGATATTGGTGGTGCCGTCGCCGAAGAAGCACACGGCGACGTCTTTCGTTCCCTTGTACTGGGCGCGCCACGCCGCGCCGCAGGCAATCGGCAGATGCGCGCCGATGATGGCGTAGGAGCCCATGACGCCGTGCTCGGTCGAGGTCAGGTGCATCGAGCCGCCTTTGCCGCGCATCAGGCCGTTGTCGCGCTGCATCAGCTCGCCCAAAACCTTCTCGATCGGCACGCCGCGCGCCAGGGTATGGGCGTGGCCGCGATAGGTGCAGAACGACAGATCGCCCGGCTTCATGGCGGCGGCGAAGCCGGTGGCCACCGCCTCCTGGCCCAGCGAAAGGTGGCTGGTGCCCTTGACCAGGTTTTGCAGGAACAGATCGAACGCGCGCTGCTCGGCCTCGCGGAGCTCGACCTGCATGCGATACATGCGCAGCCGCGTCGCCTCGCCGATATCGTCATTGAGGCTGGTTTTCGACGCGGCTTCGCGGTCCTCGACCTTGGCCATGAAATATCCTCAGGGACGCCCAAGACGGCGTTTGGACGCCCGCAACTTAGCGCCACTTGCGAAGCCGAGGCAACGTCATCCGCAGGCAGCTTGCGCAGGCGCAGATTAGTTCCTAACTGACGCAAACGGGAGGTTGCGATGGCCGAAGAATACGCAAATCAATACGTCCACCGTTTCTTTGGTGGCTCGCCGCTCGCGGTGGTTGGCCGCTTGATCCTATTGTCGATCCTGGTTGGCGTGATCTTGGCGGCGATCGGTCTCGATCCGTGGAATATTATCGATTCAGTCCGCCGGCTGATCCAGAACATCTGGAATATGGGCTTCGATGCGGTGCGCTGGCTCTGGCAGTATTTCCTGCTCGGCGCCGTGATCGTGTTGCCGATCTGGTTCTTGGTTCGTCTGGTCAAAGCGCCGCGCGGCGGCTGAGCGTGGCAGTCATTCCGGGGCGCGCGGCCCTCCTACGCTCGCTCAGCGAGCTTCGGAGGGCATGAGTCCACCGAAGCGCGGAGCGCGAAGGCGGAAGCGCGAACCCGGAATCCATAATCCCTGGCGCTGCAGAATTAGCGCTGAAAATCGTCCTTCAGCGACAGTGGTTATGGCTTCCGGGCTCGCGGCTTGAGGCCGCGCACCGGAATGACGGAGACGTCACTCGTCGGTCGGACCCTGACCCGACGGCGTATCGCCATCGCCGGGCGCGGCATGATCCAAGTTGTGATCGCGCGGGCCGCGATGACGGCGGCGCCGCCGATGCAGTGGAAAGCGGTCGGCCTGGCTGTCGTAGCCGTTCGGCCCGTTCGGACTATTTGGGCCGTTCGGGCTATTGGAGCCCTGGCCCTGCGGCGGCGAGTATTGCTGCGGCGAATTTTGCTGCGGCGATTGGGATCCTTGGCCGCCGGTGATGAATGACGGCAGCCGGTCGACGTCCTCGTCGGGCGTCGGCTGGAAGTGTTGCTGCTGCGGCCGCGGCTGGAAGTGTTGCTGCGGCTGCTGTGGCTGATGTTGTTGATGCGGCTGATGCTGCGGCTGCTGTTGCTCGCGCGGATAGTACGGCGGCTGCTGCGGAGCGTAAGGCTCGCCGCTTATATTCGGCTGGTCGTCGTCGTCATCATCGAAAGCATCGTCGTTTGGATTACCACGCATTTCTCCGGACTGGCCCGGTTGCCCCGGTTGCCCCGGTTGCTGCTGCGGATAGTAGGAAGGCTGAGTCTGCCGCAGGTGTTCCTGCGCGGCGGCGATCAGGCGGAAATAATGTTCGGCGTGCTGATAGTAGTTCTCGGCGGCAATCGGATCGCCGGAACTTTGCGCGTCGCGGGCGAGCTGGAGATATTTCTCGGCGATGTGGGACGCGTTGCCCCTGATTTTCACGTCCGGTCCGTTGGACTCGTACATACGCGAGAGTGGGTTCTGTTGGTGGTGGTGGTGGTGATGATGGCCACCACCTTTACCGCGGTTGCGACCCCGCATGCGCTTGTTCTGACCGTTTCTCATGATTTGCTATTCCGCCAACCCTCGTTGATTTTCATCGAATTGCTCACTCACCTAACATCACTCCAACCGGTCCATAGTTCAGGCGGCGCGATCCATCACGGCATCAGCCATGATGGCCCGCATTCACCGCAACGAGCCGTTCGCAGACTTAAGCGTCCAAGCATCACGAAACCTTGGCAATACAGCCCTCACCATCGGCTTTACCGCGGTGTTTAACCCCTCATCGTGCGCGCGACTGCTCTGTGCTAATGCGCACCTAACCGATGAAACTTCTCGGTTTGCTTCTTTGGTCTAAACGTAGCGATCCCGTTTGCCGTCCGATCCGGCTTTGCTGTTCCGGCTTTCGCTCTTCACTTAAGCCTGCGCTGCCAACCTCTGGGAGCCAATCTCCGGGAGTTGTGCTCCGGGCTTTCGAGGCGACGCGGCACCATATCTCGGGCCGATTCCGTGCCGGCAAACTAGTCGGTTCCGGCCGACATTCCAAGCGCTTTTTTACCGGGGTCCAATGCTCCACGCTCACGCCCTACTTTCAGCGACGAGGGCAGCGACGAGGGCACGCGGCACACCGTTTAGATCGGGGCGGGGCGGCGACGGCGCAAGCCCCACCGCGGTAAATAGTGCGGCAACGGGTTCCGCCTGGCCGATACCGAGTTCGACGATCAAGGCCCCGCCGGGCGCGAGCAATGCGGGCGCCGTCGCTGCGATCGCCCGATAGCCGTCGAGCCCGTCACGGCCGCCATCAAGCGCGAGACGCGGATCGAATGCGCGCACCTCGGCAGCGAGTGCGGCAATATCGCCTGATGCGATATAGGGCGGATTGGACACGATCACGTCGAACGGCCCGCGCAATGCTGCCGCCATGTTGCAGGAAACGAACGTTACCCGGTTGCGGCCGAGACGGCGGGCATTGTCGCGCGCCACGGCCAGCGCGCGGCAGCTCAAATCCGTGCCGACAGCGGCGGCGTTCGGCAGTTCGGATAATAGCGCCAGCACGAGCGCGCCCGAGCCAGTGCCGAGATCGGCGATGCGCAGCGGCCGCGCGCGCGGGCCGCGCGCGTCGATCGCGGCTAGCGCGGCCTCGACAACTGTTTCCGTCTCCGGCCGCGGCACCAGTGTTGCGGCATCGACGCGCAGCGGCAGGCTCCAGAATTCTTTCCACCCGACGATGCGTGCGATCGGCTCGTGGTCAAGGCGCCGCCGCACCAGAGCGGCGATTGCGCTTTCCTCGTCGAGGCCGAGGCGGCGGGGTCCCGCGGCCGCAAGCGCAGCATGGTCGAGGCCAAGCGCATGACCGATCAAGATGCGGGCATCGAGATCGGGCAATTCGATCCCGCCGGCGCGCAATTCCGCGGCCAGGATGCGCCGCGCTGCGGCGACGGTGCGCGCGTCATCGTTGCATAGCCCGGCAAGATCGGCCGCGGCATCGGCGCGTGGCATCAAGCCGTCTCCTCGGCTGCAAGCAGCTCCGCCTGATGCTCGGTGACAAGCGCGTCGATGATGTCGCCCAGCGCCTCGCCTTCGAGAATCTGCGGCAGCTTATGCAGCGTGAGATTGATGCGATGGTCCGAGACGCGGCCTTGCGGGTAATTGTAGGTGCGAATGCGCTCGGAACGATCGCCGGTGCCGACTTGGCCGCGGCGTTGCGCCGCGCGCGCGGCGTCCTGCTTCTGGCGCTCGAAATCGTACAGCCGGGTCCGCAGCACGGCCATCGCCTTGGCGCGGTTGCGGTGCTGTGAGCGGTCCTCCTGCATGGTCACCACGATGCCGGAAGGGATGTGCGTCACGCGCACCGCCGACTCGGTCTTGTTGACGTGCTGCCCGCCGGCGCCGCTTGACCGCAGCGTGTCGATTTTCAGATCGGCTTCATTGATGGCGACGTCGAGATCTTGCGCCTCGGGCAGCACGGCGACCGTTGCCGTCGAGGTATGAATGCGGCCGGAGGCTTCGGTGTCCGGCACGCGCTGCACGCGATGTACGCCGGATTCGAATTTGAGCTTGGCAAACGCGCCGCGGCCGCGAATTTCCGCGATGACTTCCTTGAAACCGCCCATCGAGCCTTCGCTCGCGGTCACGATCTCGACCTTCCAGTGTTGATTGGAGGCGTAGCGTTCGTACATGCGGAACAGATTGCCGGCGAACAACGCCGCCTCGTCGCCGCCGGTGCCGGCGCGGATCTCGAGAATGACGTTGCGCTCGTCCATCGCATCCTTGGGCAACAGGGCCAGCCGCAGCTCTTGCTCGAGCGCGGCGCGGCGCACCTCAAGCTCGGGCTTTTCAGACTCTGCGATGGAGCGCATTTCAGCATCGGTCGACGGATCGGCGATCAGGCTGGTGAGCCCGTCGAGCTCGCGTTGCGCGTCGCGATAGGAATTCACGGCCTCGACCACTGGAGCAAGCTCGGCAAATTCGCGCGACAGCTTGACGTAGGTCTCGGCCGGCAACGCAGTGGCGAGGTCGCGTTCGAGCGCGGCATGACGGGCGACCAGCGCTTTGAGCTTCTGTTCGGGCAGCATCGTTTCGACAGGCTTATACTTGCAGGCCGTTGTCGACGGCAAATTTCTCGAGCTGCGCGCGGATCGCCACCCCGCTTTTCGGCTTGTCGATGAGCGGGCACAAGAACGCGGCCGACTTGCCGCAATCGAGATCGAGCAGCATCGCCTTGACCGGTCCGATCGCTGACGGGGTCAGCGACAGCGCACGGTAGCCGATGGCGACCAGCGCCAGCGCGCCGAGCGGCTGCGACGCCAGTTCTCCGCACAAAGTCACCGGTTTCTTGTATTCACGGCCTTTGTCGGCGATGTCCTTGAGCGCGCGCAGCACCGGCGCCGACAACGGATCGAACCGCCCGGAAACCCGCGGATTGCCACGGTCGACGGCATAGAGGAACTGCACCAGGTCGTTCGAGCCGACGGAGAGGAAATCGACACGTTCGAGCAGCTCGTCGAGTTGATAAAGCAGCGACGGGACCTCGACCATGCTGCCGACCTCGACCTGAGCGGGCAGCTTGTGGCCGTGGCGGCGCAGATGCGTTAACTCGCGTTCGACCAGCTCCTTGGCCTGGTCGAATTCCTGGACAGTGGAGATCATGGGGAACATGATCTTGAGCGCGCGGCTGCCGGAAGCCCGCAGCAAGGCTCGGATTTGCGTGCGTAATAGGCCGGGCCGGTCGAGCCCGAGCCGGATGGCGCGCCAGCCGAGCGCCGGGTTCTCCTCCTCGAGGTTACGCATATAGGGCAGCACCTTGTCGCCGCCGATATCGAGCGTGCGGAAGGTGACGGGCTTGTCGCCGGCGGCATCGAGCACGGCGCGGTACAGCGTGTATTGCTCGTTGCTGCGCGGGAAATTCGGCGCCACCATGAATTGCAGCTCGGTGCGGAACAGGCCGATGCCGGCCGCGCCGGTATCGGCGATGTGCGGCAGGTCGACGCTCAAGCCGGCATTGATCAGCAATGTCACTTCCTGGCCGTCCTTGGTGACGCACGGCACGTCGCGCAGCGCGAGATATTGTTGCTGGCGCCGCGCCCCGAGCCGGACGCGCTCGGCATAGGCGGCCTCCATGTCCGGCAACGGCCGGACGTGCAGATCGCCGGTCGAGCCATCGACGATGATGGCGTCGCCCGGATCGACGATGCCGGTGGCGTTGTCGACTTCGCCGACCGTGGGAATGCCGAGCGCACGCGCGACGATCGCAACATGGGAATGCGGCCCGCCTTCCTCCAGCACCAGCCCACGCAGCCGCTTGCGATCGTAGTCGAGCAGCGCCGCCGGGCCCATCGAGCGGGCGACAAGGATGGCGTTCTCCGGCAGGCTTTCGCGCGACGGCGCGTGATCGCGGCCGGTGAGCTGACGCATCAGCCGATTGGCGAGGTCGTCAAGGTCGTGCAATCGCTCGCGCAGGAACGGATCGGTCTGGCGCAGCATGCGCGCGCGCGTGTCGGACTGCACGCGCTCGACGGCGGCCTCCGCGGTCAAGCCCGTCATCACCGCTTCCTCGAGCTTGTGCACCCAGCCGCGGTCGTAAGCGAACATGCGATAGGCTTCGAGCACGTCGCGATGCTCGCCGCCCTCGACGACGTCGCCGTGTTCGAGCAATTCGTCAAGACTGGTGCGCAGCGTCTCGACGGCTTGCCCGAGATGCTTCATTTCCTTCGGGATGTCGTCGGCGATGTAGTTGGTGACGACGACGCGCGGCTCGTGCAGCACGACATGGCCGAGCGCGATGCCGTCGCTCAAGGCGGTTCCCTTGTGATGCACCGAACGCCGCGCCGCCGGCTCGGCGCCGGGAGACGCCAGCGCCGACAACTCGCCCGACGCGATCATCTCGGCGAGCACCATCGCCGTCGTCTGCAGCGCTTCGACTTCTTCTTCGGAGTAAGTGCGCCGGGCGCGGTTCTGCACCACCAGCACGCCGAGCGTATTGCCGGCGCGCAGCACCGGCACGCCGAGGAAGGAGTGGTAGATTTCTTCGCCGGTTTCCGGCCGGAACGAGAAGGCCGGATGCGCCTGCGCGTTCGACAGGTTGATGGCGCTGGCCTGGCTCGCGACCAGGCCGACCAAGCCCTCGTCCGAGCGCATCACCGTCTGGTGGACGGCGTCCCGCTTGAGGCCCTCGGTGGCGTACAGCTCAAGCGTGGAATCGACGCGCAAGACATAGACCGAGCACACCTCCGCAACCATGTTTGCGGCGATCAGCACCACGATCTTGTCAAGGCGTTCCTGCGCGCTGACCGGCTCCGCCATCACTTCGCGAAGCCGGCGCAACAGCACGCGCGGACCGCCGAGCGCGCCACGCATGGCGGCAGCTCCCTCGGGCATTGCTTTGGCCGAGGCGCCGCCCGTGACGCGCCGGCCATGTTCGAAGAGGAATCCGCCTGGGTCCCGGCCCGCAGCGGCAATCCTCCAGCCTATATCGAAAGCGGTATGCAAACCGCAAGCCAGAGACAAGGATATGACGCCGGCAATTATTGTGCGCCGCAACCTGAGACCGCGCTATCGGCCGCCTGCGGCTACGTTTTGTCGAGGCCGTACAGCGAGTGCAGGGTGCGCACGGCGAGCTCGGTAAAGGCCGCGTCAATCAACAGCGAGAACTTGATCTCCGAGGTGGTGATAGCGCGGATATTGATCGAGCGCTCGGCGAGCGCGCTGAAGGCCTGCGCGGCGACGCCGGCATGGCTGCGCATGCCGATGCCAATGACCGAGATCTTAGCGACATCGGTGGCGCCGTCGAGCCGCGTATAGCCGATCGCCTGCCTTGCCTTGGCGATGGTATCGAGCGAGCGCTGATAGTCGGCCGCAGGCACGGTGAAGGTCAGGTCGGTGGTCTTGCCGTCGGCCGAGACGTTCTGGACGATCATGTCGACGTTGATATTGGCTTCGGCCAGCGGCCCGAAAATGGCCGCGGCCACACCGGGCTTGTCCTGCACCTGGCGGATGGAGATTTGCGCCTCGTCCCGGGTGAAGGCGATGCCGGTGACCGTTTGCTGCTCCATGATCTCACCCTCGTCGCAAATCAGTGTTCCCGGCGGATCGCCGTGCGGGTCAATGCTCTCCGGCCGGTCAAAGCTCGAACGCACGAAGATGCGTACATTCTGCACCATGCCGAGCTCGACCGAGCGCACTTGCAACACCTTGGCGCCGAGCGAAGCAAGCTCCAGCATTTCCTCATAGGCGACTTTTTCGAGCCGTTGCGCCCGCGGCACCACGCGCGGATCGGTGGTGTAGACGCCGTCGACATCGGTGTAGATGTCGCAGCGGTCGGCGCGGATCGCGGCCGCGATCGCCACCGCCGAAGTGTCCGAGCCGCCGCGCCCGAGCGTGGTGATGCGGCCGGTCTCCTCGTGCAGGCCCTGGAAGCCGGCGATGACCGCGACCTCTCTGCGTTCCTTGAAACGGCGGATCAATTCAGCGCCGTCGATCACGACAATGCGTGCGGAGGCGTGCGCATTCGAGGTCAGGATCGGAACCTGCCAGCCCTGCCAGGAGCGCGCGGTGACGTCGAGGTCTTGCAACGCAATGGCGAGCAGGCCGGCCGTTACCTGTTCGCCGGTCGCGACCACGGCATCGTATTCCCGCGCATCGAAAGTGCGCCGTTCCTTCAGGGCCTCTTCGCACCATGACACGAGCTGATTGGTCGCGCCCGCCATGGCCGAGACGACGACGGCGACCTCGTGGCCGGCGTCGACCTCGCGCTTGACGTGACGCGCGACATTGCGGATGCGGTCGATATCGGCGACCGACGTTCCGCCGAATTTCATCACCAGACGGGCCATGACCTGAATAGCAGTGTTCTGTTCGCGCCTTTCGCCGAACGGCGCGTATTCATACCGGCGGGGTCAGACGGCCGCAACCTGACTTTGCCGGTTTGTCACGTCATGCGGGATCGTGATAAAGACGGCCGAAATTACAGTACAAATCGATGAAGTGCGGCACGCCAGTTGAGCCGCACGGTTGCGTCGCGTGAGGGTGAGAAATGCCGGCCGTTATCGATCCCGTGACCGGACTTGAACTCTACGAGCTCAGCCATCGCTGGGGCATGTATACGCCGATCTTCCCGGGTTACGAGGAAATCAAGCTCGAGCGCATCACCCATCACGCCAAGCAGGGCGTGATGACGCACAAGATCACGACGATCTTCCATACCTCGACCCACCTCAACGCGCCGATCCATCTCGTTCCAGGCGCAGCGGGCGTCGGCGAGCTGGCGCTCGATCGCTTCTTCGGGACCGGCGTCGTCATCTCGATTGCGAAACGCAAATGGGGGCTGATCGAGCCGTCCGATCTGGAACGCGCCAAGCCGCAAATCAAAGCCGGCGATATCGTGCTGATCAACACCGGATGGCATCGCAAATATTCCGACAGCAAGGAATATTTCGGCTACGCGCCGGGCTTGAGCAAGCACGCGGCGGCGTGGCTGGTGAAAAAGCGCGTCAAGCTCGTCGGCATCGATACCGCTACCATCGATCATCCGCTGGCGACCTCGCTCGGTCCGCACCGCAACGGTCCGCAGATCAAATATCTGCTGCCCGAGTACAAGGAGGCGACCGGCCGCGAGGCGATCAAGGATTACCCGGAGTGGAACGCGGCGCACCGCACGCTGCTCGAAGCGGGCATTCCAACCATAGAGAATGTCGGCGGCGACATTGATGCAATGAACGGCAAGCGCTGCACCTTCCAGGGCTTTCCCTGGAAATGGCGCGAGGGTGACGCCTGCGTGATCCGGCTCGTCGCCTTGGCCGATCCGAGCGGCAAACTGCGCCTGGAGCGCGGTGCGGGCCGCAAACGCAAATCTGCCGCGAGCAAATCGGCGGGCAAATCATCGCGCGGTGCAGGCGGCCTCGAATTGTTCGACCTCAGCCATCCATGGGGTCACGGCATGCCGCAATGGCCGTCGCGCGCCAACCTCAATGTCCGCGTCGTCGAATTTCACGCCAAAGACGGACTTCTGGTGCAGCAGTTCGAAGGCATCATGCATCGCGGCACGCACATGGATGCGCCGATCCATGTCGCGGAAAATCAGCCGACGCTGACCGGCTATCCGCTGTGGCGCTTTTTCGGCACCGGCGTCGCCGTCTCCATCCCGAAAGGCAAGTGGGGCGTCGTCACGGCGAAGGATCTGGAGCGGGCAGAACCGACAATCCAGAAGAACGACATCGTGATGATCAACACCGGCAGCCATCGCAACTACGGCGACAATCCGGACTATTTCGCCTATTCGCCGGGACTCTACAAAGAAGCCGCCGAGTGGCTGGTGGAGCGCGGCGTGAAACTGGTCGGCATCGACGTGCAGGCGCTCGATCATCCGCTCGGCACGTTCCTCGGTCCGCATGGACCGGGACCGGCGCAGCCGCACCTCGACGTCGAGTACAAGGCCGAAATCGGCCGCCACATCATCGAGGACTTTCCGTATTGGGAGCCGGCGCACAAGATCATGATGACGAATGGCATTCCCGGCATCGAGAATATCGGCGGCGACATCGACGCGATCACCGGCCGGCGCTGCACGTTCTTTGCGTTTCCATGGCGCTGGCCGGAAGGCGAGGGTTGCGCGCTGCGCGTCGTCGCCGTGCTCGATCCGAAGCAGGCCTTCCGATTTGAAACAGGAAAATAAGTGTCGTTCCCGCGCAGGCGGGAACCCAGTAAACGCAAGAGGCGGGGCGGCGCGTCAGTGCTCGATTGGACGCATCGGCGAATACTGGATCATCCGCTTGCGCGGATGATGACAGCCAGTGTGTTGAGTACGAGGTAACGAAAATGATCTCCGAGCCGCTGCGGCATCCGCTTTCGCTGTTTGACGTCAAGGACAAGGTCGCCATCGTCACCGGCGCGTCGGGCACCTTCGGCCGCGCCACCGCGCTGGCGCTCACCGCGCTCGGCGGCAAGGTTCTGCTTGCCTCCGGCACCAAAGGCGAGCTCGACGACGTTGCCGCCGAGGTGCGCGAGCTTGGCGGCGACCCTGTGCCCATCGTGCTGCGGCCGGACAGTTTGGCCGATGCGCAAGCCATGCTCGACGCCGCGCTGGCGAAGTTCGGCAGAGTCGATCAGCTCGTCGTTGCCTCGGGCTTCAACAAGCCGGGCTTTATTCACGAATTGGACTACGAGGACTGGCAGGCGGTGATGGACGCCAATGTGCGCGGCATCTGGTTCATGGCCAAGGCGGTCGGCGCCTACTGGATCGAGAAAAAAGTGCGCGGCAAGGTGCTGCTGATGTCGTCGGTGCGCGGGCGGCACGGCAACGTTTCCGGCTATACCGGCTATTGCGCATCGAAGGGCGCCACCGATTCGCTGACGCGCGTGCTGGCGACCGAATGGGCGAAATACGGCATCACCGTGAACGCGATTGCGCCCACCGTCTTCCGCTCCAAGCTCACGGCGTGGATGTACGGCGACAACGAACTCGGCCAGCAGACGCGCGCGCGTTCGCTGTCGCGCATTCCGCTCGGCCGGTTCGGCGAGGTCGAGGATCTGATCGGGATGGCGATTTATCTATTATCGCCGGCATCCGATTTCTGCACCGGGCAGGTCATGTATGTCGATGGCGGTTACACCGCCGGTTAGTCGTCGATCCTCGTTGAGGCGCACATGGCGAATGAGCAAAAAATCGGCGTTATCGGCGGCGGACTGATGGGCCACGGCATTGCCTATCTGTTCGCTGCGGCAGGGCACGATGTTGGCCTCTTTGAGCCGGCGGCGGAAATCCGCGCCTCGCTGCCGAAGCGGCTGCAAGCGATTGTTGAGCTTTTTGGCGATGATCCGGCGTTGCTAAAGCGGAGCGAAGCCTACGATCAGCTCGCACCAGCGGTAAAAGGCGCTGCGTTCGTGTTCGAGGCGGCGCCGGAGAAATTGCCGCTGAAGCAGGAAATCTTCGCGGCGCTTGAAAGCGCGGTCGCGCCGGAGACGATTCTCGCCAGCAACAGCTCGGCCATTCCCTCGACCGAAATCGGCCGCCATCTGAAATATCGCGACCGCGTGGTCGGAACGCATTTCTGGAATCCGCCGCATCTGGTGCCGCTGGTCGAGGTCATCCAGAATGACAAGACCAGCGATGCCGTGGTGCGCGCGACGATTGAGCTGTTGCGCCAAGCGAGGAAAATTCCGGTTCATGTGCGCCGTGACATTCCGGGCTTCGTCGGCAACCGCTTGCAGCACGCCATGAAGCGCGAGGCGATCGCGCTGGTCGCCGCCGGCGTCTGCGACGCCGAGACGATCGACACGGTGGTCAAGGAAGGTTTTGGCGCGCGCACCGCGGTGCTCGGGCCGATGGAGCAGTCCGATCTGGTCGGGCTCAATCTCACCCTCGACATCGCCGAGGTGCTTATTGCCGATCTCGATCGATCGGCCGGGCCGCACCCGTTCCTGCGCGAGAAGGTCAAGGCCGGCAAGCTTGGCATGAAAACCGGCGAAGGCTTGCGCACATGGCGACCGGGCGAGGCCGACGCTGTGCGCGAGCGGCTGTCGCGCTTCCTGGTCGAGCAGGCGAGGGCGCGGAAAAGGAATTCTACGCAAGACTCATAACGGTTGCTGCGACAGCCCGATCACGCGCGCGCGGAATTATCTCCGCCGTCCTTCACCCACCGCGCCAGCGGGGTGAGCAGAAGCGGCGACAGGTAGATCGGGAACTGCGCGACGGCGAAATACAGCCAGGTCATGTCGGGCAATGCGCCGCCAGTCGCCGCCAGCATCAATCCCATATTCCGCTGCGAGGCCATCAGCCCGAGCACAAAAGCGCGCTCGCGGCCGGTTCTGGCGAAAAGCAGCGCAGTGAGCCCGAACACGGCGAAAGATACTGCAAAGGCGAGAGCGGTCAGCGCGATCATGTCCAGGGGTGCAGCCATGAAGCGGGCCGCTACGTCTTGCATGACCGCGGCGACGAAAATGAAGACCAGAAGAATGTTCACGCCATTGATCTGATCCGAGTAGCGCTGAATTGCTGCAAATCCCGCAAACCGGCGAACGACGGCTGCGACCAAAAATGAGCCTGCGAGGATCGCGAATAATTTCAGCCCGAGCGCCAGCGGCGAGAGCGTCAGCGCCGGGCCGATGAAAGCGTAAGCGAACAACGGCGCCGAGAACGGCGTCAGCACGGTGCTGGCGACCAGCGTCGTCAAAACCAGCGTCGCATCGAGCCCCATGATCGCGGCGAATGCCGGCGCCGCCATCATCGGCGAGGCGACCGCTTGCAGCATTAGGCCGAGAAACAGCTCGGGCGAGCGCGTGTCGAGCCGCGTCATGAGGCAGCCAAGACCAAACAAGGCCGGCACCACAAGCGAGGTCCACGCCGTGGCGGCGAGCACCAGTCCGGGCTTTTGGAGGTGGGCGCGCAGGGCCGTCGTGTCGACGCGAAGAAACGCAATGCACAGCAATGCGAAGATCGCCTCGGTGACGAATGGCCGGAGCCAGGCGTCGATCGCCGGTATCGCGATAGCGATCAGAACGACGGCAGCAATGGCCCGCGTGCCCTGGCGACCAAGCCACGCCAGAGCTGCCGACGCGGCGCTCAAGACCGGCATGTCAAAAAGCTCCGCTGATTGGACTCGCAGGCGCGCTAATATGGCAGTCCGGCATATTGCTCCGCCAGTGACGCCTGGGCGTGCTCGGAGGCGTGGAGGTAATCGAACTGATTGAACCGCATCTCCTTCTCGAACGGCGTCTCATCGGGGAAGCGGTGCACCAGCATGGTCAGCCACCACGACATGCGCGCAGCGCCCAAGACGCGGCGCAACGCTGTGTCGGAATAGCTGTCGAGGTAATGGGTCTTGCCGGTGCGGTAGGCCTCGATCAGGGCACGTGACAAATAGAAAACATCCGATATGGCGAGGTTGAGGCCTTTCGCTCCAGTCGGCGGCACGATGTGCGCGGCATCGCCGGCCAGGAACAGCCGGCCATAGCGCATCGGCTCGGCGACGAAACTGCGCAACGGCGCGATGGATTTTTCGATCGAGGGTCCGGTGACGATCGCATCGGCCATATCCCGCGGGATGCGCGCCTTGAATTCCGCCCAGAAGCGTTCGTCCGGCCAATCCTCCAGTTTTGCATCGAGGTCGCACTGGATGTAGTAGCGGCTCAGCATCGGGGTGCGCATGGACGCCAGCGCGAAGCCGCGGCTGTGATAGCAGTAGACCATGTCCGGGTACGGCGGTGTCTCCGACATGATGCCGAGCCAGCCGAACGGATAGCCCTTCTCGTAGGTTTTCAGCTCCGAAGCCGGGATCGATTGCCGGCTGATGCCGTGAGAGCCGTCGCAGCCGGCGATGTAATCACAATCAATCCGCTGCGGCGCACCGTCTTTTTCGTAGGTGACATGCGGCCGATTCGACGTCAGCTCGTGCAGCTGGACATTGTCGGCTTCGTCGATGATTTGCCCGCCGGCCGCGTCGCGCGCCGCATAAAGGTCTTCGGTGAGCGCGGTCTGGCCATAGGTCATCATGATCTTGCCGGTAAACTTCATGGTATCGATGAAGAACCGCTCGCGGCCTTCCCAGGCGATCGCCGAGCCATGGTGCGGATGTCCCTCGCGATCCATGCGCGCACCGAGGCCGACCTCGCGCAAAAGCTCGACGCTGCCGTTCTCCAGCACGCCGGCGCGAATCCGCTGCAAGACATGGGCGCGGCTCTGCCGTTCCAGCACGATACTGTCGACGCCGTTGCGGTCGAGAATATGGGAGAGCAGCAAGCCCGCCGGGCCGGCGCCGATGATGGCGACTTGGGTACGCATGGTTGAGGGCTACTTAGCCTATTCCCATCGCCTCGACGAACTCGCGCCGCACCTCCGCCGGCTGGCCGAAGTGATGGCGGAATTCCTTCAGCCGCTGGCGCAGGATCGGGTCCTTGTCGAATTCGGCGAGCGTAAGGCCTTCGGTGTTGAGTTCGCGCGCCATGTTCGGCAGCGCAATGCACTGCGCCTCGTTTGAGCTGCGGATGATGCCGCCCGGCTCCTTGCCGGCCGCCATCGCTTCGATCTCCTCGAAGCAGCGGTTGCGCATCATGGTGATGCCGATGTCGCTCGAGCGCAGATGCTCTTTAGTGCGGTCGGCAATGCGGCCCTGGCCGACCCAGGCAACGATGTCCTGATTGATGACGTGACTGGTGATCCAGCGGCCAGAGTCGTCGCGGATCGGGCTCGTCCAGGTCGGCACGCGCTGCTGCACATAGGGCCCGCGGTCTTTCGGCACGCGCATGAAGAACCACGCCACGCTCAGTGTGTTCTCGTCGTCGACCGGCACGCGCCATTCGAAATGGCTGCCGAGATAGAAGCCGTTCGGCCACAGCGCGACGCGGCCGACGGTCCAATAGCGATCCTGTTCGCTCTGGCCCTCGCGGACGCGCTTATAGATGAAGCCATGCTCGAACGGCTCGAACTTGAGCTTCAGATGCTTCGGCGCAGCGTTGGCGCCGCCGCCGCGCAGCCGGCTGCCCCAGTTGTCGTGCATCCATTCGAAGTGCACCGGATCGCATGAATTTTCCTGGCACTGAAACCAGTTGCATGGCACGTCGGCGAGCACGATCTCGCGAAAGCCGTTCTGCCAGGTGAACGGCTCCCAGACCGGCAGTTCCGGCGCCGGCAGCGGACCGAGATAGGCAAACAGCAGCCCGGCACATTCCTTGACCGGATAGGCCTTGGTTTCGCATCCGGCCTTCGATGGTTTCGGACTGGTGGTGTCCTCGTACGGCTGTTCGAGACAGCGGCCGGTCTCGTCCACCAGCCAGCCATGGTAGCTGCAGCGGATGCCGTGTTCCTCGGTCCAGCCGTAGGACATGTCGGCCCGGCGGTGCGGACAGTGCCGGTCGATCAGGCCGTAGCGGCCGCTGCGGTCGCGATAGAGCACGAGGTCCTCGCCCATCAGGCGCACTGCCTTGATCGGATTGGTTTCGAGCTCGCTGGCTCCGGCGATCGGCTGCCAGTAGCGGCGCAGCAGCTCGCCCATCGGCGTGCCGGGACCGACACGGGTCAGCATTGCGTTGCGGGCGGCGGTGAGCAAAATGTCCTCTTAAGCGTCGTCGTGAACGATATCCGCCGATTATTTCACCACTTGCAGCGCTCCGGGAGGGGGTTGGCGCGAGCGCTGCCAGGGCGACATCGCCGGCAATCGCCCGCGCTCAAACCGCGGCTTTTCGTGGCACGCCGATTGAACGGGCGGGCATTGGCCGCCTACTTATCCCAAGTTGTCCAGATAGGCGGTCGACGGCGGTATCGACTGCCGCTAATTTCGTTCCGGAACGAGAACCTCTCGAAGCCGGGAAAGAAACGATGCGAACCATACGCCTTATCTGCTTGCTGGCGCTGCCGGCCGGCGCGATTTTGCTTTACGGCCTGCACGGCGCTGGAGCGCAGGTCGTCGATGTCCGTCAGGCCTGCACGCCCGATGCGATGCGACTGTGTTCGGAGTTCATTCCGGACGAGGCAAAGATCACGGTGTGCATGCACGTGAAGCGAGCCCAACTCAGCGCGGAATGTCGCACGGCAATGGCGGGCGGCCAGAAAACCAAAGTGCGCCGGGTGCGCCACACGCATCATACGCATCACAAGCGTCACAGCTGATTAATTTCTCGGCACTGCCGATGTTCAGTGCACGCCGTGCCGGACTGCGGCGCGGCGTCGCGATTGCCGCTCTTGCCTTGAGCGGGCTTCCCTGAAAATGCCATGGTGCGTGCGCTACGGTCCGGCGCGACTGGATCGGCATCGAGGGTGGAGTTCGTAAAGTGGGGGCGACGCGGGCGGCCACGCGGCTGTCCTTGCAGCGATGGTTGCTTGGCGCGCTGGGCGTCGGCGCGCTGATTGTGGTTGTCGCCCAATCCAGAGCGCAGCCGGCGCCGGCGAGCGAGGACGCTTTGGTCCTTGCCGCCGATGAATCGCTGGGCGGCGCCTTGCGCGCCGGCGATAAATCGGCTGTCCGCAAACTGTTGTCGCTGCAATTCAGCTTCGTCGACGAGAACGGCAAGGTTTTTGAGCGCAAGGAATTTCTTGGCGGCCTCAAGGATGTGGCTGCGGCGCCGGCAAGCGGCGTCACGGTCAAGATTTACGGCCGCGTCGCCATGGTCACGGGGCATCGCACATCCGGCCACGGCGGCGACGTGTTCTTTCTCGACATCTGGGCCAAACAGAAAGGCGCCTGGCGCGCGCTGATGGCGCAGGACGTGGTGCTTGCTGCAAGCGGCGCGCCACCGGTCACCTCAATTGTGCCCAACGCGGATGCCGCCGCTTACGAATGTAAGAATCCCTGTCAGACGATTCCTTATCGCGTGCGCTCGGCCGCCGAGCAGGACATCGTCAATTCATTCCAGGCGGTTGAAAAGGCCGCGGTCGGCCACGATGCCGAC
>Ga0102924_1002648_pt1 | contig 19340 bp, 21 predicted proteins | sample PaiPotPPM11metaG_FD_80116 | JGI IMG/M metagenome (GOLD analysis project Ga0102924, IMG submission 80116) | Iron sulfur acid spring bacterial and archeal communities from Banff, Canada, to study Microbial Dark Matter (Phase II) - Paint Pots PPM... ...
ACCGCGCGGAACTGGGCCACAAACTCCTCCAACTCCGTGCTGTCCACGTCACCGATCACCACTTGCATCGCTGGCCTCCTTCCAGGACAGGAGCAGCAATAATCACGCCAAAGTAGTATTAGATGCAGATGGGTTGGCACACCTCGGGTCGTCCGGCTTGTGCCCACCGTTGAGAATCTGCAGCGTTGCGAAGCCTTGAACATCGATCAGTCTGACATCGTTGCTCTCCAGGGGCCTTTCAGTGAAGCATTGAACCGTGCAATCTACGATCATTTCTCGGTTGATGTGCTGGTGACGAAAGAGAGCGGTGCTGAGGAAGGCGTCACGGAGAAGGTAAAGCCCGCGCTGGAACGGGGAACGCACGCCGTGATCATACGGCGGCCACAGCTCGTGGACGGGGCGAATTCCTTCGTGGACCAGGAGAGTCTTGTGAGGTATCTGCTGGAACGTGTGCAATATTGATCCTGTAGAACCGGTGCTCATCGTGCCTCTGCTCCGCTACAATGGAAGGGGTAATGTGGGCTGAAGGGCCGCACGACCGAGGTGTAATACCAACCCCTTTTGATGATGCCGCATATTCTCACGGCGCGGCCCTGTTCCCACGCCCGAGTGGCTCCGATTTTACGACGCGATCAGAGGCGGCTGGTGTAAGTATGCCGAGAAGAAAGGCTGTCGTGTTGTTGAGTGGCGGGCTCGACTCGGCCACCACCCTTGCGATCGCCACGAGCGAGGGTTTCCAGGTCTGCGCGCTCAGCTTTCGCTATGGTCAACGTCATGAGGTCGAGCTCGCAGCTGCCCATCGCGTGGCAGAGCGCTTCGGGGTGAGGCAGCATGTCATCGCAGACATCGACCCGCGGGTGTTTGGGGGATCGGCGCTGACGAGCGATATCGCTGTGCCCAAGGACCGGTCATTGGAGGAGATGGGTGAGGGCATCCCGATCACCTACGTTCCCGCCCGGAACACGATCTTCCTCTCCTTTGCTCTCGCCTGGGCCGAGGTCCTGAGCGCCGAGGACATCTTCGTCGGCGTCAATGCGCTGGATTATTCCGGCTATCCGGACTGTCGGCCGGAGTACATCGAGGCGTACGAACGGATGGCAAACCTGGCGACGAAAGCCGGAGTGGAAGGGCGGCAGCACCTGAAGATCCACACGCCGCTGATCCACATGACGAAGGCAGAGATCATCGCCAAGGGGCTCGGGCTCGGCGTCGACTATGGACTCACCAGCAGCTGCTATGACCCCTCTCCCACCGGAGCAGCCTGCGGCTGGTGCGATGCCTGCCAGCTCCGCCGCAAGGGATTCGAAGAACTTGGGGAGCACGATCCCATCGCGTACCAGGTGGCCTGATGCACTACCAGCTCAACGAGCATTTCTGGAGTATCCAAGGCGAAGGGGAGCACGCTGGCCGGACCGCTGTCTTCCTGCGCCTGCAAGGGTGTCCGGTCGGTTGTGAATGGTGTGATTCAAAGCTGACCTGGTATGCCGGCGGGGAGCGGGTCCAGATTGAGGATTTTCCCACGATCGTCCGACAGTATCCGGAAAGCGAATTCGTCGTCATTACGGGTGGGGAGCCGCTCCTCTACGACCTGGACGCACTGTTCGTGGTGCTCCGCGCGCATTTCCCTTCCCGAGCTCTTCACCTTGAGACGTCGGGTGCCCTGCCCTATAAAGGTGTGGAACGCCCGGACTGGACCACCCTCTCTCCGAAGTACACGGTCGACTTCCGCGTGGCGAGAAACGTGCTCGAGGCCGCCACCGAACTCAAGTATGTGGTCGACGAGCACTTCTCGCCGGAGGTCGTGGAGCGACATCTGGAAGACTTAGCTGCGCTGCGACCGGCCGGCGCGAAACCGCCCGTCAGGCTCATGCCGGAGGGGTGTCCGCCGCGACGGGCGATGGTCGAACGAACCCTCGCGATCCTCTGGGAGCATCCACAGTGGCGCTTTGGACCCCGTCTCCAGTATGACTACTCGACAATTGCGGATCAGGAAGGATTGAACAACAAGCGGGTCACGGCGGAGTACGCCCGAGCGCTGGCACGGGAGCACCGTATCGTGGCTGCCCGGTGGCGGTTCGCTCAAGCGAGGGAGTGAATGGATCTCTTTACAGAGTTCACGTTCGAGGCGGCTCACCGCTTGCCACACGTTCCGGAAGGCCACAAGTGCGGCCGGCTGCACGGCCACTGCTTCCGCGTGGAGCTCCGTGTGCGTGGTACCGTAGACCCCGACACGGGCTGGGTGATGGACTTCGCGGACATCAGGGAAGTGTTTCAGCCGCTGTACGAGCAACTCGACCACCATTACCTCAACGAAGTTAGGGGACTGGAGAACCCAACGAGTGAGAATCTGGCCCGCTGGATCTGGGATTGTTTGAAACCCTCGTTGCCGGTGCTCTACCAGGTGGTGGTGCGCGAAACATGTACTTCTGGTTGCATGTATCGGGGGGAGAACGACTGACGTATGGAAGACGTGCAGAGCCGACGCGACGTGCGGCTGATTCGTATCGACCAGATCGGCGTCAGCGGCCTTCTCTATGCAGACAGCGGGCTTGGACCGACAGGTTCGAACACGGCAAGGGGCTCGTACAAGGTGTTCCGCTGGGCCGGAATGCGGTCGATCGACGATACGAGGTGGATCATCCGGTCCGGCGGCAACTCCTGCCCGTGACTGGCACCCGCGGCGCGCGAGATGCTCTCGTTCATGAGGGTGCCGCCGAAGTCGTTGCAACCAGCCTGGAGAGCCACGAGGCAGCTCTCGGGGCCGAGCTTCACCCATGAGCATTGGATGTTGTCGATGTAGCCGCGCAAGGCGAGCCGCGCTACCGCGTGGACCTTGATGGCCTCCTCAAAGGTCGGCCCCTGACGCGCCCGTCCCTTCCGAAACAATGGCGCTTCCATGTGGACGAAGGGAAGGGGCACGAATTCGGTGATACCGCCCGTGCGCGCCTGCAGGTCACGCAGCACGACCAGATGACGGGCCCAGTGTTCCGGTCGATCCACATGCCCGAACATCAGGGTCGATGTCGTGGGGATACCAAGCTCGTGCGCCATGCCCACCACCTCCACCCACTCGGCGGTACTGACCTTGTCGGGACAGATCACCCGACGGATGCGGTCGTCCAGCACCTCGGCTGCAGTCCCGGGCAGACTTCCCAGGCCCGCCTCCTTGAGCGCCAGCAGCATCTGGGCAATGGTGCGCCCGCTAGTCTTGGCGCCTTGAAAGACTTCGAGCGGGGAGAACGCGTGGACATGGATCTCGGGGACGGCATCCTTCACCGCCCGGAGCAGCTCCACATAGAAGTCGCCGGTGTAGTCGGGGTGAATGCCGCCCTGCATGCAGACCTCGGTTGCACCCCGACTGCGGGCTTCCACGACCCGCTCGACGACCTCCCCAATCCCCATCCGGTAGGGCTTCCCTCGCAGGTTCTCAGATAGCTTGCCTTTAGAGAAGGCGCAGAACTGGCAGCGGAAGTAGCAGATGTTGGTGTAGTTGATGTTGCAGTTGATGACAAAGGTCACGACGTCACCGGACCGCTGGCGCCGCTCGTCGTCGGCGAGCCGGCAGAGATGCTCGAACTCGTATCCCCGGGCCGAAAAGAGCGACGCGATCTCCGGTTCCTCTAGTTCGTGGCCTTGCTCGCTTCGGGAGAAGACCGTCGCGAGCTCGGACCGCACCAGCGGAGGGAGCGCGTGGGGCGGAGGTGGTGGTGTAGCGGATCCCGCATACCACGCATCCTGGCGAGCAAGTCCCTCGGCGTCACATGCCTGCAGCGTATACCGCATCACGTCTCGATCGAGCCAGTAGGAGGCTGTGTCCAGATGGTCCAGGTACTCAGGATACACCGCCAGCCGCTCGCAGAGCTGGAAGCCCTCCGCCGCACAGACGCGGGCCAGCTCGTCCAAGTGGGGCCACAGCGCCTCGGGGTTCACGTAATCGATCGTCAGCGGAGAGACACCGCCGAAGTCGTTGATGCCGGCCCGCAGTAGGCAGGGGTAGTGGACGGGGGTCAGGTTGGGCGGGGCCTGGAGGTTCGGCTCAGCTCCAAGGCAGAGCCTGGCCACCGCCGCCGCCCGCAGGAACTCTTCCAGCGTCGGCTCCGGCGAGCCGGCCATGAGCGTCCCTTCCTTGGCACGGAAGTTCTGGATGATGATCTCCTGCACCTGGCACTGGCGACCGATCTGGCCCGTGGTCAGGAGGGCCTCCGCGCGCTCGCGCCGGGTCTCGCCGATGCCGATGAGGACGCCGCTGGTAAAAGGGACGGCCAGCTTGCCGGCCAGCTCCACGACCGCCAGCCGCTTCGCTGGGACCTTGTCGGGCGCGGCGTAGTGCGCCTGGCCCTTCTCTAAAAGTCGCGTGCTGATCTGCTCCACCAAGAGTCCCTGGCTGGCCGCAACCCGGCGCAGCAGCACCATTTCCTGCTCATCCACAACGCCGCAGTTGGTGTGAGGCAGGAGGCCGGTCTCGCGCAGCACCCGGCCCGCAACATGGGCCAGGTACTCGATCGTGTTGCCGAATCCGAGCCGCTCCAACTCCTCCCGTGCCACCTTCCAGCGCTTCTCGGGCCGGTCACCAAGCGTAAAGAGCGCTTCATGGCATCCGAGTTCGGCGCCTGCCCTTGCCACGCCAAGAACCTCGTCCTCCGTCATGTACGCGTTCTCGCCCGCTCGAGGTGGATGCGCAAACGTGCAGTACCCGCACCGATCCCGGCAGAGCTGGGTGAGTGGAATGAACACCTTCTTCGAATAGGTGACTCTCCGGCCATGTCCGCGGTCACGGAGCTGTGCAGCCGCGTCGAGAAGCACGTCAAGCGGAGCCTCGTCTTCCAGGAGCCGCTCCACAAGGTTGACATCATCTAAAGGGCTTAGCGCCGCGAGATCAGCAGCGCGCATGCAAACCTCCATCGATTTCGTATTTGAGCTGGCGTGAGCGAAACGCCCACGTCCTTTATCTTACTCTGCACGGCTTCCGTCTTGCCGATGGCCGGCCCATCGGCGAGCAGGACCTACTTGCCCGCCTAGACGGCGTGGCGCCCGTCTGCATAGAGGAGGTACCATGACCAAAGCACCTGTCAGCTCAGGTCCCGCCGACGATAGGGCCGAGAGCGCCGCAGGCTTTCCCGCCAGCCGGAAGGTCTACCTGCATGGGACACGGGGCATACGAGTTCCCATCCGGGAGATCGCGCTCACCCCCACCTCTGGCCACTTTGACGATGACGAGAATGCGCCGGTCCGCGTCTACGATACGAGCGGGCCCTACACCGACCCTACGCTTAGAACGGACGTCCGCAAGGGGCTCCCGCCGCTCCGATGCCCATCGATTCTCGAGCGGGGCGATGTCGAACACTACAAAGGCCGTCCCGTCCAGCCACGCGACAATGGCCTGAAGGCCAGCGATCCGAGGGCCAACCTGGCAGTCTTCCCTGGGGCAAACCGCCGCCCCCTCCGAGCCAAGCCCGGCCGGACCGTCACTCAGATGCACTACGCGCGACGCGGCATGGTCACTCCGGAGATGGAGTTCGTTGCCATCCGGGAGGGGGTCGATCCGGAGTTCGTGCGTTCGGAGGTTGCACGGGGTCGAGCGATCATCCCGGCCAACATCAACCACCCAGAGAGCGAGCCGATGGTCATCGGCCGCAACTTCCTGGTGAAGATCAACGCTAACATCGGCAACTCGGCAGTGTCGTCCTCGATCGAGGACGAAGTCGAGAAGATGACCTGGGCGACCCGGTGGGGAGCCGACACGGTCATGGACCTCTCGACCGGCAGGAACATCCACGCCACGTGCGAGTGGATCATTCGCAACTCACCTGTTCCTGTTGGCACCGTGCCGATGTATCAGGCGCTGGAGAAGGTTGGGGGCAAGGCAGAGGATCTGACCTGGGAGATCTATCGGGACACGCTGATCGAGCAGGCAGAGCAGGGCGTCGACTACTTCACCATCCACGCCGGTGTCCGCCTCGCCTACATTCCCCTGACCGCAAAATGGGTCACCGGCATCGGCTCTTCCTGGAGGAGTCGCTGGCAGAGGTCGGGCAGGAGATCGAGCGGGCCATTGCCCCTTTCGCGGAGGCCACGACCCTGCTGCGGACGATCTCGGGCGTCGAGGAGGTCGCTGCGGCTACCATCGTGGCGGAGATCGGTACCGACACGGACCGCTTCCCCTCGGCCAAGCACCTGGCCTCCTGCGCGGGGCTCTGTCCGGGCAATCGCGAGAGCGCCGGCAAGCGGCTGGGCAGCAAGACCACGCCGGGTGATACCTGGCTCAAGGCAGTCCTGGGCGAGGTGGCCTGGGCCATCGCCCGACGGAAGCGTGACAACTACCTGACTGCGCAGTATCACCGACTGGCTCGCAAGCGAGGCAAGCACAAAGCGGCCGTGGCCGTGATGCATAGCGTCCTGGTCATCGCCTACCACATCCTCAAAGAGAAGCGACCGTACGCTGACCTGGGCGCGGACTACTTCGACACCCTGGATCGGACGCGCCTGGAGCGCTACTACGTAAACCGGCTCAGCAGCCTCGGCTATGACGTGACACTCGAACCACGAGTTGCGTGAGCCTCACCTCGGGTCTATTTTCGGAGGAAATCCAGACTAAGAGCGTCTACTACGCCCGCGAGAAGTTCCGGACTGGCCGCGCGCCTACTCCCCGGATGTCACCCGAACAGCAGCGTAGCCGGCACATATGGAGACGTGCGGGTCGATTCGTGCGGCACACACTATCTGCCGTCTCCTCATCAGCCAGTGATCCCGGTACGTGTGCCCGGATGTGAGTTCCGACGGCTCGCCCAGGTGCTCTCGGCCAGCCGTTTGAGCCGCCGATTGCGCGATCTCAGCAGCCTGGTCAGATAACGATCGAGGAGAGTGGCGTCGAAGAGACGGCCGATCGGTCCGAGTGGCGCATCGTAATCCACGGCATCATGCATCCTGGTCCCGATTCCGATTTCCTCAAACGTGTGGACGTGGCGCCAGTGAGCGAAGGGGCCACGCTGCATGTGGTCAGCGAAGCAGTGCGGTCGGTCGACCGTGATGATCTTGGAGGTCATGTGCCAGGGAATGCCGAAGTGCCAGGCCCGCCATATGACGGTTTCTCCCAGGGTCAGCGGCCCACTGTTGACGCCGCCGACAGCACGCATGCCCGAGTCAAGTGACAGTTGTACGTCGACGTTTAGGCACAAATCGAAGCAGACATCCACAGGAGCTCTGATGTCTGTCGCCAGGCGGATGTGTGTCACGTGACCTCGCATGATGTCGCTGACAGTCGGTCACTGTAGCCTAAAGCATGGACGTGAACGACCGGCCCGTGCTGGTGACCGGTGCCTCAGGCTATATCGGCGGCAAACTGGTGGAGGCGCTGCTGGCGCGTGGAACACCGGTCCGTGCTATGTCGCGCCACGGTGATCGTCCCCGTTCCCACGACCGGCGTGGTGGCACCGGCCGGATGCGCGACGCCAAAGAACAGCAGCAGTGCTGCGGTGAGAGCAACGAGTCGTATTCGCATCGTGATCCTCCTAATGGTTCGGTTATCTCCTGTGTGCAAAATGGCGCGGGGCTGTTGCATGAGTCCGCGCCGATCAATCAGCGTGATGTCTGGTCCGCTTCTCCCTCCTTTCCATTCGTAGCATGAGCTCCGCGGACCCTCGTTGACCGGCCCGCGAGATGGTGCATCCTTGCAGATCTGCCGAACGGGCGCACCCTCCATCCCGTGTACGGGTATGGGGGAATCACGGATCACGATGGCACGCTGCACCCCGGCCGATCTCTCCGATCAACCGCTCGTTTCCAAGTGGGCCCAGCCTCCTCTGGCACTGCCGCGCTCCGGAGGTTCTCCCTTAATTGTCACGGAGTCGCTCCTTGCTCGCCTGGGGTGAGAAGGAGATCCTGCGCCGGATGGTCCTCCAACGGGGCCAGCCGCACCGTACGGTGGTGGAGCAGCTCGCGAAGGTCTACGGCCAGGCGCGGCGGGGGGACCTGCGAGCTGCGCTCGAGAGCGCGTACGACGTCGAGGCAGTTACCAAGGATTTCTTCCGCGAATATCGGCGTATCTTCGAGCAGTCCATGTCGCTGATCACCGGCCTGCCGGACGAGAACCGCCGGCGCCCCTTCTGCCAGACGCTCTTCAACCGCCTCATGTTCATCTACTTCGTCCAGCGCAAGGGCTGGCTTAGCTTCGACGGCAATACGGACTACCTCCACGCTCTATGGAACGACTCGATCAAGCAAGGGGAGAACTTCTACGAGAACCGGCTGAAGCTTCTATTCTTCGTCAGCCTCAGCCACCCTCGAAGCGGGAAGTACGACGCGCGATCCTTTGCCGAGAAGAAGACCGGCAGGGTTCCCTTCCTCAACGGCGGCCTCTTCTCGGAGGACGAACTCGATAAGGTGCCTGGCGTAAGCGTTCCTAACGAGGCGATTGAGCCGCTTCTGGATGAGTTGTTCCGCCGTTTCAACTTCACGATCACCGAGAGCACGCCATATGACGTGCAGGTCGCGGTCGATCCCGAGATGCTGGGCAAGGTGTTCGAGGAGCTCGTTACCGGCCGGCACAAGACCGGCTCCTACTACACGCCTCGCCCCATCGTCTCTTTCATGTGCCGCGAGGCGTTGAAGGGGTACCTGCAGACGCACGTGCCCGATCTCATCGACGAAGCAGTGTCCCACTACGTGGACCACAACGATGTCTCCGGCGTCACCCAGGACCAGGCGCGGAGCATCCTCGACGCGCTGGAACGCATCACGGTGGTGGATCCCGCCTGCGGCAGCGGGGCCTACCTCCTCGGCATGATGCAGGAGCTGCTGGAGTGCGAGACGGCTCTCTACAACCCGCAGCTCCTGGCGTGCGCCCGTAGCCTGTACGATACGAAGCTGCGGATCATCGAGCGGAACGTATACGGGGTGGACATCGATCCGTTCGCTATGAACATCGCGATGCTGCGTCTCTGGCTTTCACTCATCGTCGAGTACGAGGGAGACGATGACCCGCCGCCGCTGCCCAACCTCGATTTCAAGATTGCCTGCGGAGATAGCCTGACCGGCCCGAACCCCGAAGCGGAGCAGAGAAGCCTGATTCAGGCAACGATGTCGGATACGCTGGCAGACGTAATTGCTCACATTGTGTGAGACTGGAGCCGATCCTGGCGACCCGGTTGGCGGATTGGCGCCGATTCTCTGCGCGGGATTCGCCCCTGTCTCACGCTTTCTGAGCTGTTACTGGCAGACCTCAACACTTGACTCTCTGAATAACTGTGAGATACTGAGAACGCACCGGAAATAGTGTACGGAAGGCGTAGTCGCGGCCTGCCGTTGGTCACCTCTCACCGCGATCAGCCAATTGTGAACCCGATCCGTGATGGATCGGGTTTGCCGATTCTTCAGCGATCGACGCCTCGTCGGTGGGCGCGGAAGAAGGGGGCAGCGCTGGCAGGGACGGGACGGCCCCAACCGCCCGCTGCACCTTCGGCAGGTATTGCGTGATGAGCTCGTCCATCTCAACGTAAAGCTGGCCAGGGTCAGGCAATGCTCCGCGGCCCCGGTACCTATGCTGCGTCAGCCGGCGCACCATGGCGTCCGCAAGCACTTCCGCCAGCACGCCCTTCCAAACCTCCAGGTGCTGACCCTCGCCGTGCTCTCCAAGTATGCTGCGCAGGGCAGGATGCCGCACGCAGACCTTTAGGATGGTGCCCCCAGTCACATCTCCGTCGGGTTCCTCGAACACGTGGCGAAACGGGCCGTAGTCCTCGAGCTCGTACTTGATGTTGAAACCGGGAACCGAGCTTTCTTCCTGCGCCTCGACTCGGACCATGCAGTGAGCCGACTCCTCGCCTAGACGGACCGTCAGCGTCCCTTTGTGGACAAGATCCCGGCCCTCGACTTGCGCTGTCGCCTCGTACCATCCGGCGTCTACCTCACGCATGTCGATCTTGGCCCGGCGCACGACCACCCCGGCGCTGTCGCTTTGCACATGCGCCACGGTTCCATACTCCTCGATACGGTCTGCTGGCGCACGGATAAGCAACGTCTTCTTCTTGGTCCATCCGATGCGGTAACGGGGCTTTTCGAATTCCAGGGCCTGCGGAGGCTCGGGGTCTTCGCCTTCCTTCGGCGCCCGCACGTTGACGAGCGCCAGGGCGTCGAGGTCGCCAATCGTGGCGCTGAGAACGACCTCACCCTCCAGGACCGCCCGCATGCGGACTTGCCCCGCAAGGATGCCGTCTCGAGCCCGGTGGGGGGTCAGAGTGATCATGCTCCCATCCAACAAGTCGATGACACCGTCCTCGCTGGTGTCGAGGGTCACCTCTCGCTTGCCATTACCGAGCCCTTCGTCCACCAGGACGGTGGCCGTCTTCTCCTGCCCCAGCGGCAGTACAATGTTTGGCGGTACCACCTTAATCGTGAGCTCGCCCTCGCCTGAAATTTCGGGCCAGTCGTCCTCATCGAGTTCGCGCACACCTTCTTCGAACATCCGGGACAACTCCCGCGACAGCCGAGCCAGTTCGCGTTTCGTCTCCGGGTCCATGATGTCTGCCGGGCTCTGCCTTTCCCGTTCCTGTTCCTGCCGGACCAACTGCTCCATGATGGGCTTGCAAGCGTGGTGGAGGGCCTCGGCAAACGGATGCTCGGAGACGAGCGCATCGCGGCGGCGGTCGATGATGGGCATTGGGTTGGCGGTCAGCGCAGGCAGCCCTGCCTCCACGCGGTCGTCGTATCCCTTGGCGAGATCGTCGATGTAGGGGCAGTCCAGCTCGCCGAAGAGCCGCCAAGCATGCGGGTTGCGCTCGAAGCCGAACGTAGTCTGCTCATACACGGCCCTCCTGCCCTGCACAAGGACACCGAACAGCCGAGCCCCGATTGGGTTACCGGCGTCGGCTCGCTCCGGGCGGCGCCATACACGGAGCCGAGCAATCACAGCCGGATAGTTTGGGATCGGAAGTTCCTGGTGCATTACGCACTCGAGGTCGTCCACGTCAACGGCGTATCGTATGCGGTCAACTTCGGTCGACTTATTGAGGTTTACCAGCTCCAGTTCCCGTCTGGGGTCGCTGGTGATGGAACGCAGGTGCGGGTTCGTGCGCAGCAACCTCACCAGGCGGTCGTGCTGGGGGCAGCGAACAGTCTTCATCGCTTCGACAGTCACGACCATACCGTTACGCCGGGGAATGCCGAGCCGGCTTCGGTCGTCCTCCGTAGCGGGCCGAGGACCCTCGAGCCGACCGTGCATCTGGCCGGGAGTGAGAGTAAGCTTCGCGTACCCAGCGTCCTTGATGGACTCGAAGTGAACCTTACCGAATGCGATGAGATCTTTTGCCCCGCGCCCCTGGTTACCACGTACACGGAGATCGTCCTCGAAGCCGGACGTTCGGGCACCGAGGCGAGCCAGCTTGTTAGCCATGTCCTCGGCGCTCATCCCAGTTGCCCTATCTAGCACGCGCAGAGTCCATGACCGGCCCCGCCGGTGCTCCACCTCCACCGTGATCTTGCCTTTAGGGAACATGCCCCGCACATACTCATCGTCGGCGTTGGTGATCAGCTCCACCAGCCCCCGCTCAATGTCTCCGCGCATCGCAGCCTGCGCGTCCTCGCCCATGGCGCGTCCGGTGTATTCGATTTGAATGTCCCGTACGATTGTCTTCATGCAGCTCCTCCAAAGACCTCAGAATGATCGTTTTCGATCCACGACAAGAACGCGAGCAAGTCCTTGCGGCGCGCACTGGCCGCGGCAGCCCGCAGGCTCTCCACACGCTCTCGCCAGACATCTCTTGGAGAGTCGGGCGTGCAGCGCAATAAGACCGCCAGCTCGTGGCGCTTGATCGGCTCGCGTATGCCGGCCATGAAGCGCCGGAAGGCGGGATGCTTCTCCACGGCGGCGGCCGCACGCTGTAGGGGACGTTTGTCGGGCGGCGCCTGTACCTCGCCGCCGACCAGCTTCCGCAGCAGGGGCATCCGCCGCTCGACGTAGCCAATCCCATTCTCTGACAACCGCCGTTCCCAGCCGGAGCCCAACAGCGTGCCAGCAAGGAGGCTCTTGTCGCGCTCAGCATCCGCCATTGCGGTATGCAAAACTTTGTAGTTCGGCAGTTGATGCTTCCGCCAGCTGAAGCGCTCCGGCACGATCTCGTACATTTTCAGGAAGACGTCCTCAATGTCGACCGGCATTTCTGCGCCGTCCAGCTCGTACAGGGCGAAGAGAAAGAGATCAGAGTTGGATACCTCCTGGGTTCTGGTGACTTGCACTTGGCCCCTCCCGCTACACCCGTGGTCGCACCTACCACAAGAACGACCAGGCCCATGTCGAACAGAAGAACTGGAGCGTGGTCCGGCAGTTCGTCGATTATGACCGCTTGGCGGGAGTCGAGGCCTGCCGCCAGCTGAATCACCTCTACCGGCTCTTGCACGTCTATCTCAACGGCTATCTCCCGGTGATGAAGCTCGTGGCCAAGGAGCGAGTCGGCGCCAAGGTGCACAAACGGTACGATACCCCCAGGACGCCGTATCGGCGAGCACAGGAGGCAGGGGTGGTGACGGCCACCAACCAGGAGGCATTCGAAGCGCTGCGGGCAGCCGAAGGACCCTTGGGGTTGCGGCGCCATATTGAGGCAGCGCTGGACCAGGTGTGGCGGCTCCGCGAGGGCACCGATCAGGCGGTCGCGGGAGCGACCGCCTGATCGGGTTGGGTAAGGTCGACTTATGAGGCAACGAATGCCACAAAGTAAGATTTCTTAATGAGGCAACACGGGGGGTGAGACAGTACCGGCCACGGTGATCTGGTGATACGACGGCTCGGCCATGAAATCTCGGTATTGACAGGTTGTGAGGCTAGCTGTAATCTGTGCCTGATCTCGCTGGAGCTAACAATGCAGCGAGTAGGCGACTGCTAGGCGGAAGGTATTGAGGCGCAGCCCGTAATGGGCACCTGGACTGCGCAGAGCCACTGGTGAATCCGATGTGGATCGGGTTTTGTCTTGCTGAGAGGAGAGGAACGGTGAATCGAACACCCTGCATCGCTCCAGGAGCGAAGCGCGGGCGAGGATTGTCTGGTCGTGCTCTGCTTACCTGCCTGGTGGCAGTCCTCGGTCCCTGGGGGCTCTTGCAGCCTTCAGCCGCATTGGCAGCCAGTCTGGCACGATCGGTTCATGATACGAGTGGGTTCCAGAGTTTGACCATGTACACCAGCTTCGATGAGAGCACAGCGACAGCCACTGGCCCGGCTGTCTCCACGATCTCCAACACGGTGCCCAAGATCTATGCGCTCGCGCAGTACGCCAACTGGCAGGGAACACACACCGACATCTTTGACTGGATTGCGCCTGACGGGAGCGTGTACTACCACAGCGTGCTCAATCCCTATACGTACAACGGGACATTCAACACCTGGTCCCGTATCGGCATAGCCGGATACAAACCGGCTTCCCTTCCCGGTACCTGGTCGGTCCGATTGAGCCACGATGGGAGCTTGGTCGCAACGCAAACCTTCACGATTACTGCGGCAGCGACCGCCACCCCTCCGCCCCCGATACCGGTCCCCACGGTAGCCCCCACTCCTACGGCTCCTCGCCCGCCGCCTGCAAGCGTCGATTTCCGCCTCATCTCCCAGCGGGTCGAGGCATACGGCACCAAACCGGACTTTGAGCAGGTGAAGCCGCCCCTGGAGCGGGTCACGCTCGGGAAGAAGGTGCAGTGGCGCATCTACTTCTACGTCAACAACGCTTCCCCCGGGCAGCAGGTCCTGGCCCACTGGACGGTCAAGCATGCAGGACGGCTAGTGTACCACAACGACTACACCGGTTACCATCTGAGCCAGACCAATCCCATTGACACCTATTGGGTGGGGGTGCTCGGCTGGCGGCCGCCGTCTGCTGGCCGCTACACGATCTTGGGAACGATCACCATCGGCACAGTCACCAAGCAGGCCACCACGCCCTTCACCGTGCTGGGGAAGACTCCCCCCGCACCTCCTCCAGTCTCCTTTCGCTTTGACGGGCTCGTCGTCCTGCGGAACGGCCGTCCCGGAACCACCTTCCCGACCAACCAGCCCATGACCATCGTCGCGACCTTCACGGTCCAACACCTCCCGACACCCCAGGAGGGGACGATCAGACGGGTCTTCCAGCTGCAGTTTCCGGGCAAAGGCTTCCAGGCAGTGAGTGTGGGCTCGGACAATCTGGTCGCGCTCAACGGGAAGAATTCGAATCGCCATGTCTTCACGCCGCAGCTGCGAGGACTCGTCCGCATCAAGGTGGGGATCCAGATCGGGAGGAATTTCCGCCAGCGACAACTCGACATTCGACTGACCTAGCCTTCGTGAATTGCGTTCCATCACTTCGGGATACCCGACCACCCGGTCGCAGAGGAGACTAACCATGTCAGAACTCCGCTCAGGCCACTCGCAGGGTCCCACGCTCTCCGCCTCAATCTGGGACGCTCACCGCCTGGGGAAGCACGGCACGCTGCTCCTCCTAGCCCTCGCGATCAGCTCGTTCGGGGTGACGGGAACGGCACAGGCCCTCGCCAAGCCCGTCCAAACTGACGCGTCGCCCGCAAAGCCGCACGGACGTTCCTTCGTGAGCCCACGGCTCACCTCGAGCCCATGCTGGGGCGTGAGTTACCGGCAGGCCTGGACCTGTATCAACACCTATGGTACGCCGGGCGCAGCAAGTATCGTGCGCCTCCGCACCGGCCGGTATGGCGTCTTGCTCCATTCTCGTGGCGTGACGGTCGACGGGAAGTGGAATGGGCAACGGGTCGTCTACTGGGGTAGGCAGCTCTGCAGAGTGAGCTGCTAAACAGGGCGCATGGTCTGCTGACGCTCGTGCTCCGGAGCCGATTGAGCCGAGAGGTCGCGATGTATCTGCGGCACAACCGGTACATCTGTTGGTGTGACGGGTATTGATGGCCCCGGTACGATTGGACCTCCCCCGCCCAGAGACGAGGGCAATACCTTCCACCGTACCGGGACCACACAGTAGAGATGAGCAAGGGCAACGGTGTGCTGAGCGCCATGCCCTCACTCAGCAGCACCATACCCTGCTGCCTGGTCAATGTCTATGGCACCAACGACCACTTTTTGAGGCAGCAGGAGTACCCTACGGGTTTGAGCGGTGTTGCTCGAAGGAGAGAGAAGCGGTGAAAGGGGGGAGGGGTGGGTCTACCACCAACCGGCAGCAGACCCACCAGGAATTACCTCAACTGTAGTACCAATTGCAGATTCTGGCAACAGCCGGGATATATGTCGAGCACGCACAACAAGACGAGCAAGCTGGTGGTGGCGCGCTGCGCCGGGTAGGAGTATGCTCCTGGGTAAGGATGAGAGGGTGCATCGAGCCTCGTTCGTGTCCGAAGGGAGGACCGGGGTGGTCCCTGGCGGTAGGTAGGAGCGAAAGAGGCCCGCTCTATTTTCTCGGGGTGAGTTCCCAACCGGGAAGTGATTCGGGTTCGTCATCCTGGGCGGGTGCCTGGACCTGCTCGCCCTGGTTCCAGGGACGAAAGCTCCACTGGGAGCGGCTCAGGCGTCTGGGTTTGGTCCGTTCCTGAGCGAGTGCCTCGAGGTAAAGGGCGCTCCAGGTCGGGATGGCCGCTGAGTACCGGATGCGAGGTGGCTGCTTGGTAAACCCCCGGTGCAGCAGGACAACGGCGACACCGAGGACAATGAGCAGTCCAGCGCCAGCGAGGAGAAGAAGGAGCACCTTCCAGTCGATCATGCCACGTTGTTGTCGACCTGGTATCTGAGCAAGACGTAGGTGGCGTTCACCAGCCAGATGAACGCTGTGCCGGCTGATAGCAGTCCCGGCAATATACCGGCTTGTCGCCTCGCGGCTGGAAGGGAACCTGCGCTTCTCTGCCACATCGAGATCTCGATCCACCGCCTTGGCTGTTCCGCCGCTCCGTACGGCAGCTGGGACAGCGTTTGGGATCTTGATAGCCTCGCACGCTCCATCCGCAGCTTGTTGCAAAGCCAGTTCCCCAACGCTACGGAGCGGCCGGTCGTAGCCACCACCATCGGATGAACCGCCATAGGTCGATCTCGATCCACCGCCTTGGCTGTTCCGCCGCTCCGTACGGCAGCTGGGACAGCGTTTGGAATCTTGATAGCCTCGACTGGCGTGAAACTCTTGGTCTTGAGCGAGACAGGGGAGAAGCAACTCTCTCCTGGACAACTTGCTGTCCGATGTGGGGTGCGGCTTTGGCCAAGTCCCCACCCCTGAGGCGAACAGGGAACAGCACTCCCCCTCGGAAACGGGTAACTGGCGCACTGGCAACGCGCCCCGAGAAGCGGGGAGGAAACCGGGAATAACGACCAGACCCCACCTGGAAGATCGCATCCGGGAGCAGGCTAGCCACGGGTAGTGAGTCTGAAAGGACACCGCGTCGAAGGAGACGAGGTCGAACGCATGATAGAACCGTCGTCATGGTAACCCGGCCGAACGTGGGAAGGGCCGCTCGGTTCAGAACGAGGGGTACAGGCCGGCCCAAAACGGGAGAGGCTCTCACGGACCAGCGGATCAAGCACCGACTGGTCATTCGCCCGCAGCAACCCGCCGTGTGTGGATCCCCAAGCCCGGCAAAGGGGAGAAGAGAGGGCTTGGCATTCCTACCATCAGAAACCGGGCCGAGCAAACCCTGGTGCGCCTGGCTTTGGAACCGGAATGGGAGGCGCACTTCGAACCGCACAGCTACGGCTTCCGCCCGGGACGCTCCTGCCACGATGCGATCGAAGCCATCTTCCACGGCATCTGCCACAAGCCGAAGTACGTGCTCGATGCCGATATCGCGGCGTGCTTCGACCGCCTCGACCAGTCAGCGCTCTTGCACAAACTCCACACCTTCCCTACCCTACGGCGAGTTATCCATGGATGGCTCAAAGCAGGAGTGTGGGACGGCGTAGACTTCAAGCCCACCCAGAAGGGAGCCCAACAAGGGAGTCCGCTCTCGCCGCTCCTCGCGAGCGTAGCGCTGCATGGCCTTGAGACCGACGTCCAGGCGGCCTTCCCCGCGACGTACGCGAGCAACGGGCAGGTTCACCGGCACTGGAGGCCGATCGTCGTGAAGTACGCCGATGACTTCGTGGTCCTCCATGAAGACCGCAACGTCATGGAGCAAGTGCGGCAGGTGATCGAAGAATGGCTGGCAGGCATCGGACTGGAACTGAAGCCGGAGAAGACGAGGATCTGCCACACCCTGGAGCCCCGCGAGGGATTCGGACCTGGATTCGACTTCCTCGGCTTCGAGGTACGGCAGTACCGGGTTGGCTACCACCGCTCGGGACGCTCGCACCAGGGCTTCAAAACCATCATCAAGCCAAGCAAGGAAGCCCAGAAACGACACATCAAAGAGACGGGCGAGATCGTGCGCCGCTATCGAACCGCGCCCCAAGTGGCACTCATCGCGGCGTTGAATCCGGTCATCACGGGCTGGTCGCGCTACTACGCGACGGTCGTCTCCAAAGAGGTGTTCAGCAAGATGGAAACCCTACTCCACAGTCAACTGCGACGATGGAGCAGGCGTCGCCACCCGAACAAGCCCGCCCGCTGGATTGCCAGGCGGTACTGGCACACCGAGGGGAGCCGCCACTGGGTCTTTGGCCGCACGGGGGAAGCACGGCTGCGCCGACACGGCGAAACGCCCATCAGGCGCCACGTGAAGGTCCGGAGCGAGGCAAGCCTCTACGACGGCAATCCGGCTGCAGCCTGGTGACCTAGTGTTCGCCCGCACCGGTGCAACCGTTGGGAAGAGTTTCTTGATTACGACCTCTCCCGATGCAATCTATGCGTCGTACCTGATCCGAATATGCTTTCGTCACGACGTGCTGCCCCCGTACATTGCCCTCTTTTTCCAGACGGCTGAATATTGGAGACAGATTGCCGCAGGCAGTCGAGGTATTGGGCAACCCAATGTCAATGCAACGGTGCTGGCCGCGATTAGATTGAGGCTGCCCCCGATGGCCGAACAACTGAGGATCGTGCAGACAGTCACGGAGATTGAAGACGAAATCAAACGTGTGGACAGAATTGCAGGCATGCAGCTTCACCGCGGGGACAACCTCCGCTCCTCGATTCTGTCTGCCGCCTTCTCCGGCCAGCTCGTCCCCCAGGACCCCGCCGACGAGCCTGCCTCCGTGGCGCTAGAACGCATCGCCGGCGAGCGGGCAACATCCAACGGCGATAGACCCAGGATCAACCGCACCCGCCGCTCAAGGGTTACCGCATGACCGACAGCACCACCATCGTCCAGAAACTGTGGAACTACTGCAACGTCCTCCGCGACGACGGATTGTCCTACCAGGACTACATCGAGCAGCTGACATTTCTGCTCTTCCTCAAGATGGCTGATGAGCAAACCAAGCCTCCGTTCTCCCGGCCCAGCATTGTGCCCGACGGCCTTGACTGGGCGACGCTGCACCGCCTAGACGGTGACCCGCTCGAGGTGCAGTACCGGCACACGCTTGCCGAGCTTGGCCGACAGCCCGGCACCCTCGGCATCATCTTCCGCAAGGCGCAGAACAAGATCCAGGACCCCAGCAAGCTGAAACGCCTCGTCTCCGATCTGATTGAGAAAGAACAGTGGATGACGCTGGACGCGGACGTGAAGGGGGACGCCTATGAGGGCCTCCTCGCCAAGAACGCTGAGGACGTAAAGTCCGGCGCTGGTCAGTACTTCACGCCCCGGCCGCTCATTCAGGCGATCGTGGACGTAATGCGACCCATCGCGACGAATCGTGTGTGCGATCCGGCTGCGGGCACTGGGGGATTCCTCCTCGCGGCATATGAGCATATGAAGACAAGCTCCCTCGACCCTGACGAGAAGCGTTTTCTCCGCGATGAAGCACTACGCGGATGGGAGATCGTCGACGCCACTGCGCGACTGTGTGCCATGAACCTACTGCTCCACGGGATCGGCACGCCACAGGGCGAGAGCCTGATCATCGTCGATGACTCCTTGCGGACGACGCCAACTGAGCACTTCGACATGGTGCTTACTAACCCTCCGTTCGGCAAAAAGTCGTCGTACAAGGTGGTCAACGCTGAGGGAGAGACCGAGCGCTGAGATTGCTGATACGTTGTCCCCAGACCACGCGGGCTAGAGCGACGCACGGGCTGAGGTGCGAGTGCCGATAACCACGGCGACTTGGCTGCCTGTCGATAGCTTGGCGATACTTCCTTCACGCCAGCCAGATATTTCGACTGAGGGCACTTAAACCCACCAAGCCGCAGTCGAGAGCTTCTCTTCAAACCCGAGGTGTGCACTCTTGCTGGACGCCCATTGTTGCTGCTTGTCTCGAGGCATGGACGTGGTTCCTGATTGACAGTTGCACAGCTGGTCGCGATGTGGTCAGAGTATATATACGATAC
>Ga0102924_1002649_pt1 | contig 19338 bp, 19 predicted proteins | sample PaiPotPPM11metaG_FD_80116 | JGI IMG/M metagenome (GOLD analysis project Ga0102924, IMG submission 80116) | Iron sulfur acid spring bacterial and archeal communities from Banff, Canada, to study Microbial Dark Matter (Phase II) - Paint Pots PPM... ...
ACCGACTGGTCGATCGTGGCCTTCGTCCCAGCGGCGAGCACGGCGACGAAGGTCACGAGCGCGAGGCCCACGGTGAGCGCCGCCGCGGTGATCAGCGTGCGCCCCGGCTGGCGGATCGAGTTCTCCCGGGCGAGGCGCCCGGTGATACCCCGCCACGCGACGAGCGAGCCGATCGCGCGTGCCAGTGCGCGGACCACCCGGTAGCGGCGGCGGAACAGCCGGAACAGGCGCTTGCGCGGCGGGATCTGCACGCCCTCGCGCATCGCCGCGAGCGGTGGCACGCGCGTGGCGCGCAGCGCGGGCGGCAAGCCGGCGAGCACGGTCACGATCGTGCCTACGAGCAGTGACACGACGATCGTGCGCGTCTCCAGCACGGTGCCGCTATCGGGCAGGTCGGCGCCGAACGCCTTGAACAGCTGGTCGAGCGCAGGGGCGAGCGCGATCCCGCCGAGCAGCCCGAGCGCCGCGCCCACGACCCCCAGCAGCAGGCCTTCGACGACAACCGACTGCATGATCTGCAGCCGCGAGCCGCCAAGCGTGCGCAGCAGCCCAAACTCGCGCGTGCGCTGGGCGACCGTGATGGAGAACGTGTTGAAGATGATGAACGCTCCCACCACCAGCGCTACGTAGGCGAACACGAGCAGGAACGTACGCAGGAAGCTCAGGTCGCTTTCTAGTTCCGCGGACTCGGTCGCGGCCTGCTGCGCTCCGGTCTGCACTTCGACCGCCGGCGGCAGGACCGCGCGGATACGGTCGCGCAGCTGGCTGGGCGTCACGCCCGCCTTGGCGGCCACGTCGATCTGGTCAAAGCGTCCCTGCTCGCCGACCACGCGCTGGGCCTCCGCCGGTATCAGCAGGGCTGCGCCGGCGCCCCCGAAGGACTGCCCGCCACCAAACTTGATGATGCCGACGATCGTGTAGCGCTTGGCCGGCACGGAGCCCGCGATGAGCATCTGCTCGCCGAGTTTCAGGTTCGCGCGTTCGGCGGTCGCTTCGTCGATGGCCAGCTCGTCGGCGCTCGTGGGAAAGCGGCCGTGGACGGCGTTGAAGGACTCGAAGCGCTTGGGCAACTCGGACGACACGAACTGCGGGGCCCCGCCGCTCGTCAGGCGTTTGCCGTTCACCCGCAGGAATGTGGCCGGCGAGAAGATCGACCCGGCCGCTTCGGCCACACCCGGCGTCACACGCACCCGCGCAAGCGTCTGTTCGCCGATCGGTGACGTTTCTGGGCGCACTTTGCTGCCCAGGGTCTTGGTCGGCGTGATCACCACGTCGTGGCCGCGGTTGGCGGTCTGGAAGATGCCCGCGAAGGATTGGTTGATCGTGTCGGTGAGGATGTACGTGCCAGCCATCAGCGCCACCCCCAGAGCGATCGCGATCGCGGTCAGCGCGACCCGCAGCTTGCGCTGCACAAACCCCCTGAGCACGAGCTTGAGCACTACCCCACCGACTTCATCAGGTCCAGCGCCTGCTCGGCCGTGACCGCATCCCCGTCATGCACGATGCGCCCATCGGCGAGCAATAGCAGCCGGTCGGCGAAGGAGGCCGCGTTCGCGTCGTGTGTGACCATCACGACCGTCTGAGAGAAGTCGTCGACGGCGTGGCGCAGCAACTCCAGGACGTCGTTGGACGCTTTCGAATCGAGGTTGCCGGACGGCTCGTCGGCGAACACGACCGACGGACGCGAGATCAGCGCGCGCGCCACGGCAACGCGCTGCTGCTGGCCGCCAGAGAGCTCGGCCGGACGGTGGCTGAGCCGGTCGCGGATGCCGACGGTGTCGATCAGGCGATCGAACCACTCCCGGTCGGGCTTGCGCCCGGCGATCGACAGCGGCAGCAGGATGTTCTCTTGCGCGTTAAGCACAGGCAGCAGGTTGAACGTCTGGAAGATGAAGCCGATGCGCTCGCGCCGCAGTTGGGTGAGGTCGCGGTCGCCGAGCGTGGTGAGCTCCACGCCGGCGATGCGCACGGTGCCAGAGGTCGGCCGATCGAGGCCGGCGAGGATATGCATGAGCGTCGACTTGCCCGACCCCGACGGGCCCATGATCGCCGCGAAGCGACCTTCGGGAAAGCCGACGCTGACGCCCGCCAGGGCATCGACCGCCGCTTCGCCCTCGCCGTAGCGGCGCCGCAGGTCCGTCGCCTCGACGATTTCTCCATGCCCCGCGCTGCCTTCGTTGACGCTCGTGTTCACGGCCACAGACTCTAGTTATGCTCGATCGGCCGGCGGGCTAACCCGCGATTGCCGGCCGCCATGCGGTCCGTGGCGACGTCCGGAAGGAGTCCTAGCATCGTCCGCCCGATGCATCAGACGAGCCCCACGGTCTTCCTCATCGCCCGCCCATCGATCGACGTGGAGGGCATGGACGGCTACCTGCGCGATGTCGGTGGCGAGTCGTGGCTGGAAGGGCGCCTGCGGGAGGCCGCAGGTGAGCCCAACAGCGGCGAGCTGTTGGTCGAGTTCGCCGGTCGGGCCTGCTACCGCAGCTGGGAGCCCGGCCTGAACCCCAACGTCACGAGGGTGCGCACCGACCAGCGTGAGTACTTCGCCAACATCCTGCGCTCGGCGCACGGTAGCGTTCTCGAGCACGCGAACTACAGTTTCATCGTTCGGAATTGTTCAAGAGTATTCACACATGAGCTTGTTAGGCATCGCGCCGGCTCGGCCTTCAGCCAGGAGAGCCTGCGCTACGTGCGCCTGACCGACATCGGTTTTCGCGTCCCTCCCGCCCTGGAGCCGGTCCGCGAGCAGGTGCTCTCGATCGTCGAGCAGCTCGAGGAGTTCCAGGTCAGCGCCGCCAAGGAGCTGGGGATCGACCAGGAGGGCGTGCCCTTCCATGCCAAGAAGGAGGTCACCTCCGCTTTGCGCCGGCTCGCGCCGATCGGCCTGAGCACGGATATCCTGTGGACGGCTAACGCGCGCACATTGCGGCATGTGATCGAGATGCGCACCGCTGACGGCGCCGAGGAGGAGTTGCGCCTGGTCTTCGACAAAATCGCCCGCGTCATGCAGGCCGAGGCGCCCGGCCTGTTCCAGGATTTCGCCCGCCAGGACGATGGCTCGTGGGTCCCCGAGCACCGCAAGGTCTAGGACGGCAGCTGAGCGGCGCGATGCAGCGTCCTCCCCCTCCGGGGACAGGCGGTCCGCTCGCGTGCTGGCCGGTTCGGGGATGCGAGCGACAGCGAGTGTCTCCCGGTCCGGCACGCCACGCTCCCTGCGTCCTTGCCTCGCTTGCCCATCTGCCGTCCTAGCAGCGACTTCCTGCTCAGGCGTCCATCGTGCGCGTTCGCCACGCGCCGAGCCCGGCGAAGATCACGATCCAGGCGAGCGTCACCGCCACGGCGGCGCCCGTCGACATCGTCACTACCTCTCCACCCCGGGGGCCGTGACCGTCGTTGAGGCTGATCGGGCTGAAGTGCGCGATCGCCTGGCTGAGAATCAGCTCGCGCGAGCTGCCGAGCGATTCAATGTTTTCGAGGATGCGGCTCGCGATCAGCTGCCAGCCGATCAGCACCGTTAGCGCCGCCGGGCGTGAGCCCGTGAGCGAGGCGAAGCCGACGGCGACCACGCAGATCACCCCGGTGGAGAACAGCGTGAACAGCAGGCCGTTGACCACCAGCGCACCGCCGGGAGTGGGGGTGCCGGAGGACAGCGCATAGGTGCCGATCAGGGTCAGCGCGTAGCCCGCGAGGACCACCAGCCAGGTCAGGCCGACTGCCGCCGGAATGCGCGCGCCGAACAGCGCGAGGCGTGAGCGGCCGGTCACCACCAGATCGCGGAAGACTCCAGCCGCGAGGTCCCCCGCCCCTCCGTCCGTGCCGATCATGATCCCCGCGAGCGGCCCGAAGAAGAACGCAAGTACGCGCAGCGCGTCCTGGTAGCCACCGATGCCACCCGCCGGAGAATGTTCAGCGGGGCTCGACGAGTGCTGCACCGCCTTGACGATGAAGAAGATCAGCAGCGGCGCCAGCGTCAGCACCAGTGCCCAGATCAGCGTGCCGCGTTTCTTGCGCAGCTTGAGGAAGTCCGCCCCGACCATGCGGATCGCGATCGTGGGGTTCATGCCTTGAGCTCCTCCGGCACCAGGTCGGCGTCGAGCCGCGAGGTGATCTGCAGGAAGCGCTGCTCGAGGCTATGCCGGACCGGCTCCAGGCGCGTGACGCCGACCCCCGCGCGCACCAGCTCCGCGTTGATCTGAGCCGCCGTCTGCGGATCGCCGGCGAGCACGACGCGAATGCCTTCGTCGTCGGGGCGTGCCTCGGCCACCAGCTCGCTCGTGCCCAGCAGCGCAAGCGCACGGTCGCGGTCATCGACGCCCAGGATCAGCTCGTGGCGCGCGCCGCCGCCCGCCGCCAGATCCGCGATCGCTCCCTGCGTGACGATCTTGCCACGGTCGACGATCGCTGCCGCGTCGCAGGTCTTTTCGACCTCGTCCAGCAGGTGCGAGGAGATGAACACCGTGCGCCCCTCCTGCTCGACCATCGCGCGGATCATTTCGCGGAACTCCTGGATGCCGCCCGGGTCCAGGCCGTTGGTCGGCTCGTCGAGGATCAGCAGCAGCGGATCCGCCAGCAGGCAGCGCGCGACCCCCAGCCGCTGGCGCATGCCCATCGAGTAGCTCTTGACCTTGTGACCGGCGCGCTCGGCCAGGCCGACACGCGTCAGCGCCGGCTCGATCCGCGCGTACGTCTCCGGGCTGCGCACCGCGGCCACGATGCGTAGGTTCTCGCGCCCGGTGAGGTGCATGTGAAAGCGCGGCTCCTCCACGATCGCGCCGACGCGCTGCAGCGCCTGCGCGCGCTCGGCCGGGACGGGATGGCCCAGCAGGCGCATGCTGCCCGAGGTCGCGTGGGTGAGACCGAGCAGGGTGCGGATGATCGTCGTCTTGCCCGCTCCGTTGGGGCCGAGGAAGCCAAACGCACAGCCTCGCGGCACCTGCAGATCGATGCCGTCGAGCGCCGTGCGCTCGCCGAAGCGCTTGGTCAGGCCGCTCGTCTCGATCGCCGGCTGCTGGGATCCAGTGTCCATCTGCCTGTAATTGTTATCGGCAGGGACGGCCAGAACAATCAGGGATTGCCCTTAGGGCGCGTGGGGCCGGCTGCTTGGAGTGGTCGGACCGGCGCGCCTCTTTTTTAGATCAGGGTGTCCGTCGGCGCAGCCACGAACGTCTTCTTGGCTGATGACGCGGCCCGTAGCCAAGGCCGTCGACGAACAGAAGCGCGATCACCAAGCCCGCCGCTACAGCACCGATGACAAGCGGCAGCGAGCTGCGCGACGACGTGGCCAGGTGCAGGGCCGCCGGCGTCTGCGCCACGTACGGCACGGACCCCGAGGATTCGCTGTTCACCGACGCTTTCGCAGTCCGAGATCCGCCAGTCGAGCGCGCAACCTCGTTGCTGGCCGCACTCGTCTTGCTCGGCGCGGGTCTGTGTGCCAGAGCAGCGGGCGATCCCGCATGCTTGGTCCCCGCCCGCTTGTCCCCGGCGCGCGCAGGCGCCGGGCGCTGTTGCACAGAACTCGCACTTGTCTGCTTGCCGTGGACGCTTGCGCTCGGCGGATGGCCGACTGTCTGCGCCGGCTTGACCGGTGAGGATGGCGAGGAATGGTGCGCAGGCGATCCGGGGGACTTCGCATGCGCATGCGAGGCGCCGGGCGAGGTCCCATGCGTTGGGGAATGGCCCGATGGGCTGGCGCCGGGCGCCGTACCCCCCGAGATCGGCGACGCATGCCCAGACGAGGGCGCGTCCGGTTTCTTCGCGGGGGGCGATGAGGGAGCGTTGCGCGCGTGCTTGTGCTGCCCGGACGACCCCTGTCGGTGCGGGTGCGATGTATGGGTCGGTCGGCGATGAGAGCCGGCGTTGCGAGGACGCCCGCCCGGATGAGAGGCGGCGTGGCGGTGAGCGCCACCGGATACGTGCTTGTGAGGCGTCGCGCGTGCGCGACGCTTGGCGGCAGCCTCGCTGCTCGCCGGCAGCGACAGCACGCACAGCCATGCGAGCGTTGCCGCGCACGCCAGCAGGCGGCCGTAGGTGAGCAGCACGCGGGTGGACATCACAGCCAAGACCCTAGCGATGCACATACACGATAGACGGCCAAGATCCGCGCCCAGCGCGATCCCGGCGCCGCCGTTGTCGCGTTGTGACCGGGCCCTTGACACGTGACTATATGGGGCGATTATCCCTTACGCGTAGGTAGATGTGGTATGATAAAGCCATGTCCAAGGTCAACCGCAACGCTCCGAAGCGCTCCAAGGCGTCCGAATCTGACTACTCCGTCATGGAATTCCTCCAGGACTTCCCGGATGACGCGACCTGCCTGGACTTCCTGTGGCGCGAGCGCTACGCGTCGGACGGCCACAACGCGCGCTGTCCGAAGTGCAAGCGCACCCGGAAGTTCCACCGTGACGCCGCCCGGCCGTCCTACTCCTGCGACTCCTGCGGCCACCACATTCACCCGCTTGTAGGCACGATCTTTGAGGGGTCCTCAACTTCGCTGCGCTTGTGGTTCCACGCGATGTACCTGATGACTAGCACTCGCTGTGGCATCTCCGCCAAGCAGATCGAGCGGGAAATCGGCGTGGGCTACAAGACCGCATGGCGGATGTGCAACCGCATCCGCACCTACCTAATGGACCAGGACGACGACCGGCCGCTACGCGGGCATGTCGAGGCTGACGAGACGGCCTATGGCGGCAAACCAAAGGCGTCGATGACGCGCGGGATGACGCCGCCCGAAGTGCAGACCTTCGCCAAGGCGCGCAAGACCGGCGTCGTGGCGATGGTCGAGCGCGGCGGCAACGTCCGCGCCTACGTCCAGCCGCGCGAGGGCGCGCTCAACACCGTGACCCGGCACGTTGACCCCGCCGCAGTCGTCTACACGGACGAGTGGGCCGGATACCGCAACCTGCACAGCACTCACCCGGCGCACCTGACGATCCGCCACACCGATCGTGTCTACGCAAGTGGAGATGTCCACACGCAGACGATCGAGGGCTTCTTCGGCAACGTCAAGAACGGCATCGCCGGGAACTATCACGGCGTCTCCGCGAAGTGGCTCCAGTCGTACTTGAACGAGTACACGTGGCGCTATAACCACCGCTCGGACGGCCGGGCGATGTTCGAGACGCTACTGCTCCGCGCTGCCCTCTGAGGCTGCAACGCGGAGCAGAGCCGAGCCTTGCCTTGCCGCGCCTTGGCTGGCCTAGCGTGGCCATGCCGAGGCGCTAGATACTAGCGCTCGGTCTGCTGATCCTCGTCGTCGCTGTCCTGCTCCGCCTTCGGTGGCTTAGCGACCTTCTGTAGATCGCGCATGACTTCCTTGCGGGTCGGTACAGGGATCACCGCGCCCGTAGGCGTCCGCTGTTTGCGGCGCTTGTCCTCGTCGGGCATCCCCAAACGGTAGCGCTAGATGGCGACGCTTTGCAGTCGCCAAAACGCCCCCGCCATACACTAGACTTAGAAGTTGAAATCACAGGACGGCCCCCGGTCCACGCAGCCTTGCGTAACGAGCGGTTGCGTGGGCCGGGATTTAGTTCGTTCCAGTGGCGCCGCCAGCGCCGTCGTGCCGGATTCTCACCGGGCACATGTAGCGGCTACCTGATGCGCTTGTCATCACTCTCCCGAGGGACCACCCCCGCTCGCGCTCTCGGCCGGCTTCGGACCCCGCTTGGCTTTCCGACGCGATGCGTCCTCTCCATACCGCGCGTAGTTCTCTCCTTGGACCGTGGGCGCCCAAACCCCGCGTTTGACGTTCTTGACCAGGCCACGGGTCTTGGCATTAGAAAACGCCTTTGGAAACCGGAGCGGCTTTCGTATCCCAAGGTCGCCGTAGAGCTGCTCGGCCGTCGCAAAGTCGATGCCCTCTAGGCCCGCGTCTACGGCCGCCTGCGCCATGACCGTTATGCGCGCAATATCTGTATTGGCGCCGATCCGGGTTATTTGCTCGGACACGGCGTGTGGCGAGATGACGTTGTCATGCACAACGACCGCAAGGTCTGGACCGTCCGCAGTCGTGGCTTGCTTGTCTTTCCCTGGCGGGAGAAGCCGCTTATCGGAATCAGCAGCAGGGGCGCGGCTCAAACCGTTTACGAAACCGCTCAGATCCTTGACAATGAACTTGGTGAAGCTTTCGAACTCTGGACCGTTCCCGTCAAAGTCGATCTCAAGTCCCGATGGATGACGCAGTGAAAGCTTCACGATGGCGGCCACAATATCAGGACGCGAGGACGAGCGTAAGCCGTCCCGTCAGGTGGCGGCCTTCCAAAGTCCCCTTCCGTCGGACGAGGTAGTAGGCTCGGCTCTGGCCTTGTAGCTCAGAGGATCAGAGCAATCGGCGGCTAACCGATGTGCGCGGGTTCGAGTCCCGTCAAGGCCACCAGTCGGTACGGGCGCCCCGCATTGGGGCGCCCGTAGCTGCTGAGAACTCAGGCCCAAAGGACCAGAGCCAATCGGCGGCTATCGCTCATTCTACGCCCCTGTCAGGCGACCTGCCCGACGAGGCCCACCATCCTGTAGGCGGCAGGCGTGGCGAATACGCAGTCGCCCATGCAGTGGACAAGGCCAGCGCCGCACAAGGGCCGGATGACGGCCATGGGGTCGCTGGTTTCGATCTGACGGCCGATGTCCTGCACGGCCCAGATCGGGGGGTGCTGGTTGGGGTCGGTCAACAGGTAAAGGACGTCGCGTTCCATCCCGTCGTACTTGCGTTCTTGCTCGTTAGGCTGATCGTGCATCAGGGGTATCTCCTGGTGTCACGGCCGGGGGGCAGTTTGCGCTGTCGCCCCGGCCATTTATGGATTGGGACGAGCAGCGTAGACCCGTATTCGGACGCCAGTTCTACCTACGCGTAGGGGATAATCGCCCTATATGGTCACGTATAGTGGCCGGCGTGGACGATGTGTTCAGAGCCCTAGCCGATCCCACCCGCCGAGAGCTGCTCGACGCACTGTTCAAGCAGGACGGACAGACGCTGAGCGCACTCGAGCAGCGCCTGCCGATGACGCGTTTTGGCGTCATGAAGCACCTCAAGGTGCTCGAGCACGCAGGCCTTGTTGTCACCAAGAAACGCGGGCGCGAGAAGTTGCACTTCCTGAACGTCGTCCCCATCCGGCTCGTCCACGACCGGTGGGTGAGCAAGTACGCCGAGCCCTGGGCGACCACGCTCAGCGGGCTGAAGACACGACTCGAGGAGCAGACCATGACCAGCACGACCATGACCAGCGCCGACAGCGCCAAGCGGCCCTGGACCGCCTCGCCCGACGAGAAGGTGTTCGAGATCTACATCAAAGCCACGCCCGAGCACGTTTGGGAGGCAATCACCGACGATGCCATGCGGCGCAAGTACTCGTTCGGCGTGGGCGTGACCTCAGACTTCACGCCCGGCTCGCCCGTGCAATCGACCCATCCCCGCGCCGGCATCGTCATCAGCGAGGGCGAGAACCTGGAGGTCGATCCGCCCCGGCGGCTCGTCCAGAGCTTCCGCGCGCTGTGGAGCGATGACGTCAAGGCCGAAGGCTTCTCGCGCGTCACCTGGGAGATCGAACCCGTCGCCGACTCCTGCCGCGTGACCGTCACCCACGACCAGCTGCGCGCGGGCGCCAACAGCGAACTCTATGGCGGCTGGCCGATGATCCTCTCCGGCCTGAAGACCCTGCTGGAGACCGGCCAGACGCTCACCACGCCCGGCTCGCTGATGTACTCACAGGCGCCCGCACAGCCCGCATAGCCCTCACGGCCCATCCAAGCTCACCAGCCGCCGCTGCACAGCCCAACGGCTGAGCTCGTGGCGGCTGGAGAGCTGCAACTTGCGCAGCACCGCCGACACGTGCGCCTCCACCGTCTTGACCGAGATGCCCAGGCGCTGGGCAACCTCCTTGTACATGTAGCCGCGCGCGATGTGGCGCAGCACCTCGCGCTCACGCGGGGTCAGCTGATCCAGCTGCGGATCATCGCCCGGCGCGCGCTCGCCCGGCGAGCCGGACGATCTTTGCTCGGTGGCCGCAAACGCATCCAGCACGAAGCCAGCCAGGCGCGGCGAGAACACCGCATCGCCACCCGCCACGCGGCACACCGCGTCCGCCAGCTCCGCGCCAGAAATCGACTTGGTCACATAGCCGCGCGCGCCCGCCCTGATAACCGCGATCACGTCCTCCGCCGCATCTGACACCGACAGCGCCAAAAAGCGCGTCCTCGTGCACCGGTCCCCCACGCGCCTGATCACCTCCACGCCGCCACCATCCGGCATGTGCACGTCCAGCAGCACCACATCCGGTTGCTCGCGTTCGATCATCGCAACCGCCCCCTCCACGCCGCCCGCGTCGCCTACCACCGCAACCTGCTCACCGAGCTCCGCGCGTACACCCGAGCGAAACAGGTGGTGGTCGTCCACGATCACCACTCGGGGCTTGACACTCACCCGATCGGTCACAGTTTTCGTGCGCAAGCTCACCTATCCCGCCGCCGCGCGCACGCTCACGCGCCCGCACCCGCGCCCAGCTCCATTACCAGCTCCACCTCCGTGCCCGCGCCCGGTGCGCTGTGCACCGCCGCACGACCATCGTGGCGCTCCATCCGCGCCACGATCGAGTCGCGCACGCCACGCCGGTCCGCCGGGATCGCCTGCGGATCGAAGCCCACGCCACGGTCGCGCACGAACACCTCCACGCGCTCGGGCTCCACCTCCGCATACAAGTCCACACGCTCGCTGCTCGCAAACTTGGCCGCGTTGGTCATCGCCTCGCGTGCCGCCCCCACCATCGCCTCCAGGCGGTCGGTCAACGGCCCATCGCCCACCGTCACCACCTCGACGGGCACGCGGTGAAGCTCCTCCACCTCGACCGCAGCGCGCTCGAGCGCGGTCGCGATGCTGTCCTGCTCGCCGCGCCCCGGACGCTCGAGCAACCAGCTGCGCAGCTCGCGCTCCTGGCGGCGCGCCAGTCCTGCCACCTCGCGCGGGTCGCCCGCGCGCTTTTGGATCAGCGCCAGCGTCTGCAAGACCGAGTCGTGCAGATGCGCCGCAAGCTCCGCGCGCTCCTGCTCGCGGATGCGCGCAGCGCGCTCAAACGACAGGCTGCGCCCCAGGCGCACGAACCACGGCACCGTCAACAGTCCCAGCAGCGCCGCGATGAACGCCACCACGCCGATCGCCGCACCGAAGCGCAGCCCCGTCGTCAGGTGGTGCAAGATGCCGAGCGCCAGCACCGCACCGACGGCAATACGCAGCGCCTGGCGCACAGCGTCACGTCGACTGGCGTGTCGCTCGCTCGCCGGCACCCCGGACTGCCCTACAGGCGCCTCTGTGGAGGCCATCTGCCAATCATGCCAGGGCCAACACAAGCGCACCTAAGGGATTTCCCTGATGCCGACGCCCGGACGCCCCGCCACAACTCCGGCGGCCGGAAGGCCGCCCCATCAAACCATCCAATCCGCGCTCAATCCTCCTGTGCGCGCAGCTCCTTAACCCGCTCCTCCAGCTGCTCGGTCACCGCCGGGTCGCGCAGCGTGGTCACGTCGCCCAGCGCTCGGCCCTCCGCGATGTCGCGCAGCAGGCGGCGCATGATCTTGCCCGAGCGCGTCTTTGGCAGGTCGTCCGCCCAGATGATGCGCTTGGGGCGCGCGAACTTGCCGATCCGCTCCGCCACCGTCTCGCGGATGCCCTCCACGATGCCATCGTCGCCCTCGATCTCTCCCTGCAGCGTCACGAACGCCACGATCGCCTGGCCCGAATCCTCGTCGTGCTGGCCGATCACCGCCGCCTCCGCCACGTCTGAGTGCGCCACGATCGCCGACTCCACCTCAGCCGTCGACAGACGATGGCCAGACACGTTGACCACGTCGTCGATGCGCCCGATCACCCACAGGTAGCCATCCTTGTCGCGCCGGGCCGCGTCGCCCACCAGGTAGGTCTCGCTGCCAAAGCGCTTGAAGTAGGTCTCCACGAAGCGCTCGCGCTCCTTGTATAGCGTGCGCAGCATCGACGGCCACGGGCGCGTCAGGACCAGCAGTCCCTGGCCCTCCTCGATCGGCTCGCCGGTCGACTCGTCGCGCACCTCCGCGAACACCCCCGGGAAGGGGTGAGTCGCCGATCCCGGCTTGGTCTCAGTTATGCCCGGCAGAGGCGTGATCATGATCGCGCCCGTCTCCGTCTGCCACCACGTGTCCACGATCGGACAGCGTTCTGAGCCGATCACCTTGTGGTACCACAGCCACGCCTTCGGGTTGATCGGCTCGCCTACCGACCCCAGCACGCGCAATGACGACAGGTCGTGTTCGTTGGGGTACTGCGCCCCCCACTTGATGCACGCGCGGATCGCCGTCGGCGCGCAGTACAGGATGCTGACCTCATAGCGCTCCACAAGCTCCCACCAGATGCCCTTGTGGGGGTAGTCCGGCGCTCCCTCCCACATCACCGACGTCGCGCCGTTGCACAGCGGCCCGTACACGATGTAGGAGTGGCCCGTAACCCAGCCCACGTCCGCCGCGCACCAGTACACGTCCGAGTCTGCCTTCAGGTCAAACACGTAGCGGTGGGTCGCCGCCACGCCCGTCAGGTAGCCGCCCGTCGTGTGCAGGATGCCCTTCGGCTTGGCCGTCGAGCCGGACGTGTACAGGATGTACAGCGGGTGCTCCGCGTCCAGCGGCTCGGCCGGACAGTGCGGGTCCGCCGCCGCCACGATGTCCTCGTAGTACACGTCGCGGCCCTCGCGCATTTCACAAGGCGTGCCCTTGCTCTTGACCACCACGATCTTCTCCAGGCTGTCCAGGTCGCCCATCACCTCGTCCACGCGGTCCTTCACCGGCGCCGTCCTGCCCTTGCGCGCCGCGCCATCCACCGTGATCAGCACCTTCGCCCGCGAGAACTCCATGCGCTCGCGCACCGCCTCCGCCGAGAAGCCGCCGAACACCACGTTGTGCGGCGCGCCGATGCGCGCGCACGCCAGCATCGCCACCACCACCTCGGGGATCATCGGCAGGTAGATCCCCACCACGTCGCCCGGCTGCACGCCCAGGTCCTTCAGCGCGCTCGCAAAGCGTTCCACCTCCACCAGCAGCTGCGCGTAGGTGATGTCGCGCTCCTCGCCCTCCTCCCCGCGCCAGTGAAACGCCACGCGCTCGCCCCTGCCCGCGATCACGTGGCGGTCCAGGCAGTTGTAGGACGCATTCAGCACCCCACCCGTGAACCACTCATAGAACGGCGGGTCGTCGTCGTTGAGCACGCGCGTCCACTTCACAAACCAGTCCAGTCGCTCGGCCTGCTCGGTCCACCACGCCAGCGGGTCCGCCGCCGCGCGCTCGTACACCGACGGGTCGTTCAGCAGCGCCTGCTCGACGAAGGCCGCCGGGGGTGCAAACGTCTCGACCTCCAGCAGCGACGCCAGCTCCTTGTCGAGCTGCTCGCCCGTGCCCGCGTCCGGTTCGCTGCCCGCCACCGTCGCTCGCCTCAGCCGCGCGCGCCGCGCTTGCGCCGACGCTTGCGCGAGGAGCCAACCGACGCCGCCTGCGTCGGCGCCGGTCCCGCGTCAGCCGCCGCACCCGCCAGCGCCGGCTGACCCTTGCTCGTACTACCCGACGCCTGCATATCCGCGCGCGACGGCCACGGCACCGCTTCGCCCGCCTTCCACGCCGGCGGCTCGCCGTTGGGCCATTTGCCGGAGAACAGGATGCCCATCATCACGATCCAGAACGCCGGCACCAACTGCAGCTCCGCGCCGCCAATCGGCAAGAAGATGAGGATCGCCGAGAACATGCCCAAGAAGCTCATCCAGCGCGGCAGCAACCCCACGCGCATCGCGTTGATCATCACCGCGATCATGCCTGCCGCCAACGCCAGCCCCGCCAGCAGATCGACGTAGTCGATGATCGAGTTGGCCGTCCCCTTCGTCAGCGCCTGTTCGACCGCGTGATTGGAGAAGTCGTGGCCCACCGAGAAGCTGTGCGTCTCGATCGCCGTGACCACCTGATGGGCCAGGCTCACAACCGCCACCGCCACGCCGCCGCCGATCACCAGCGGTCTGGCCGCCGACCAAGTCTGCGGCCGCCGAAAGCGCGTCGCGTCCAGGAGCACCAGCAGGATCAGCGTGAGGATGCCCACCGCGATCGCCACCAGGGTGCTGCCTGCGATCAGCGAGAAGGCATGGTGGCTGATGAATTTCACCTCTTCGGTGCGCGGGCTCACCGCCGGGCTCGCTTCGCCTTCCAGCGCCGGTTTGAGGCCCTGCAGCAGGCCGACCGTCGGCGCGCCGTTGAGCGTCTCGGAGATGATGATCGCGCTGAGCAGGTACAGAAAGCCGCCGCCGAAGGCGGCCACCGACAGGCGACTGCGCCGCTCCGTCTCGCGCGTCACCTGCTCGCGGGAATCGCGTGAGCTGGCCATAGCAGCGCAGTCTATGATGAAGCGCATGGAAAGTGGTGGCCTCGGAGACCTGTTCGGCGATCCCGAGGAGCTGCAGCGGCGTCTGGCGGAGTTCGCCGAACAGATGCACGGGCAGCAGCGCCTCGCCTGGGCAGACAACGCGATCAAGCTGGCCGTCGACATGACCGTCGCCGCCGTCCAGCGCGTCAACGTGCAGGGCGACGCCGAGGCCCAGGCCGAGCAGATCCGCACGGTCATCGCGCGCGTGTTCCCCGAGGCCGTCGCCCTCGTGCGCGAGGCGCGCGAGGGGCTTCAATAGTCCAGCCGGCGCGTTAGCGCCGTCATGGACGAACTCAATACGGGCGAGCCGGCGCGCAAGCGCCGTCATCGACGAACTCAATAACCCGGCACGCCGGCGCGCTCCGCCGCCCGCTCGGCCTCGCGCGACGCGCGTCCCGCGTGCAGCACCTCCTTGAAGGAGCGAAAGCGGAAGATGAACACGATCGCGCCCAGACCCAGCGAGGCGGTGAACACCGCGATCGCGATCTGCTGGCCGACAGAGTAGGCGGCCACCACGGCCGTCTTGGCGCTAGAGGAGAACACCTTGACCAGCAGCGCCTGCTGCACGCCGGCGCCGCCCGGCGTGAACGGCACCGCGCCCGCCACCTGGTTTACGCCGAACACGAGCAAGACGTTCTTGACCGAGCCGCCGATCGCAAACGCGTCGAGCAGAAACCAGAAGGCGACGAAGCGGCATATCCACCCGACCGCCTGCCAGGCGACCACCTCGCGCAGGTAGCGACGACGGTCTGAGAGGATGGTCACGCCCTGGCGCACGCGGTCCCAGAAGGCCTGCACACGCATCGACAACAGCGCAAAGGCCAGCAGGCCCGCCACCGCCAGCGCGGTGATCAGAAAGAGCGTCAGGCGGAAGTGCTCGGCCAGGTATGAGATGTCGAAGGAGCTCAGTTTGGAGAAGTCGGGCGGCTTGGGAAAGACGCCTTGGCTGAACGCGAAGATCAACACGAGCACCCCTACGCTCGCGTCGAACACCGACTCCACCAGGAACGCGGCCGCAACCGTCGGGTACCTCGCGCCCGGGATCGACGAGCGCGTGAGGAACAGCTTGATCACGTCCCCGCCGCGTGCGGGGACCACGTTGTTGAAGCCCACCGCGGCCACGTACGCGCCCCACACCCGCCGCCACTGGAAGCGATCCGCCGGATAGGCCGCGCGCAGGCTGTGGAAGAACGCCCGCGAGCGCAGCGTCAGGTTCAGCCCGAAGAACGCCAGGCCCAGCAGCAGCGACGGCCAGTGCACGGCGGCGAGGTCCGAGAAGAACTGTCCGGCCGCTTCGAAGAACGAGTCGATGCTGTGGCCGATCGAGGCTGACGCGAGGAGCGCGGGCACGATCTCAAGCGTACGGCGATGCCAGGGCGAGACCGAGCGCGAGCGCACCCGCGAGCGCCAGCGGCGCCAGCACGAGGCCCTGGCGCGAGTAGGCCAGCGCCGACGGCCTGGCGCCCGCGCCGACGGCCGCGCGCCACCACAGCAGGACCGCCAGCGAGCCTGTCACCGCCAGGTTGGGGCCCACGTTCAGCCCGAGCAGCAGCGCACCCACGCGTAGCCCGTGCCCGGAGGACAGCAGCACGGCCGCCGGCAGGTTGTTGACCGCCACGCTCGCAAGCGCCGCCACCGCGACCGTCAGCGGGCCGCCGGCCGAGTGCAGCACGTCCGCGGGAAACGCGCTCGCACGAGCGAACGTGCCCAGCGCCACCGCCAGGCCGAACAGGCTGATCAGCGTCGGCAGCCCAAGCCACTCAAGCGTTCCTCGCCACGCAAGGCGCCCAGCGCGCACCCGCCAGCCCACGAGGATCGCCCCGACGGCGAGCACCGGCAGGGCGGGGTTGCGCAACACGACGATCAACACCGCGGCCACCAGCGCGCCCCATAGGCCGAGGCCGAGCCGCACAGGCATGCGTGGCTCATCGACGGGGTCGCAGGCGACCAACAACGCGCGACGATGGATCGCCACCAGGCCGCCAGCCGTCAGCACCGGCGCCGCCACGGCTATCGGCAGCATGCGCCAGAAGAACGTCGCGCCGGTCACGTGCGCACCCGACAGCACCAGCAGGTTGGTGAGGTTCGAGCCAGGCAGAAACAGCGAGGACGCGTTGGCCATCAGCACGGCGCCGTACAGGAACGGAGCCATCTGCAGGCCGCGTCGCCTGGCGACCTGCACCAGCACGGGGGTCAGGAAGACCGCAGACGTATCGAGGTTCAACAGCGCCGTCACGGCCGCCACCAGAGCAAAGCAGGCCAGCGCAAGCCCAAGCGGCGGCCCGGGCAGGCGCACAAGCCGACTGGCAGCCGCATCGAACAGGCCGTCGCGGCCGGCCACCAGTCCGATCAGCAGCAGGCCTGTCACCAGCACGAACGGCGGCCAGGCCTGCGCCAGGGCGGCGTGCGCCTGCGAGGCGTCGAGCGCCAGGGCGAGCGCAATCAGCGGGGCACCCGCAAGCCGGCGATACATCGCCTGCAAGCTACCCGCTGTGACGGTTGACAATGCCTGATAGAACCAGCACACAGATGGCGTCGCGCGCTGACTCCACGCAGGGCCTGACCGTGGCGGTGACCGGCCCCACCGGCGAGATGGGTCGCGCGGTCATCGCCGCGCTTGACCGCTCGCCCGGGGTGGCTCGCATCGTGGGCATGGCCCGGCGTCCGTTCGACCCCGCCGCACACGGCTACCGCAAGGTCGCCTACCGCCGCGGCGACGTGCTCGACCGCCGCGCCGTGGCCGATCTGGTCGCCGACGCCGACGTGGTCGTGCACCTGGCCTTCCTGATCATGGGCAGCGAGTCAGACAGCCGCCGGGTCAACCTGGACGGCTCGCGCAACGTGTTCGAAGCCGCCGCCGCCACGGGCACACAGCGGCTCGTATACGCCTCGTCGGTCGCCGCCTACGGCTTTCACGCCGACAACCCCCAGCCGCTGACCGAGGACGTCCCAGCGCGGGGCACCGACAGCCACTACTACTCGCGCCAGAAGGCCGAGGTCGAGACGCTGCTGGCCGACGCGCTGCACGACAGCGCAACGGCCGCATACGTCTTTCGCCCGTGCATCGTCGGCGGGCCGGATGCGCCGCTGCTGATCGACAGCCTGCCCTACACGCAGGTCTCAGAGCGGCTGCCCAGCGCGGTACTGCGCCTGCTCGAGGACGTGCCGATCCTCAAGCCGGTGCTGCCCGACCCCGGCGTCTGCTTCCAGCTCGTCCACCATGACGACGTGGCCAGCGCGATGCGCGCGGCGGTGCTCGGCCGGGGCAGCCCAGGCGTCTACAACCTCGCCGGCCCCGGCCAGCTGACCGTCAAGCTGCTCGCCGACGAGCTCGGCTGGTACTCGATCCCCGTGCCCGAGCTGGCCGTCGACGCGCTCGCGCAGATGATCGCGCGCCTGGGCTTTTTGCCCGCGCAGGCGCAGTGGATCGCCGCCTTCCGCGAGTCGATGATCATGGACACCGCCAAGGCAAGGCGCGAGCTGCGCTGGCGCCCCAAGCACGACGCGCTAGAGACGCTGCACGAAACGATCACAGCTGCGCGCATGGACCGCCTCATCCGATAGCGACGAGGCGGTCCAGCGCGCGCGGGCGCCTACTTCAGGATCTTGAAGACCCGCTCCATCCCCAGCCGGGTGTGGTCGCGCCCGTCCTGGGTTTCCATGAAGCACGCCTGTACGTACCAGCCGGGCTTGGCAGTGACGATCTCCTGCTGGAAGGCGCCGCTGGACAGCGGCCCGGCGAAGGCGGCCGGCGGCCCAGCGACGAGCTTTTCGATTCCCTTTTCCTTGCCCGCGAGCAGGAGCTTGACCACCTGCTGGGCAGCCGCTTTGCTCTTGACCGGGAAGGCGATGTCCATGTGCACAAGGAAGCCTTCGTTTTCAAAGCGCACCAGCTCGCCGTCGCGCAGCGTGGTCGGCCCGCGGAAGCCGAACTCGATCGAGCGCACTGTCGCTTCGGGCGTCGGCATGGCCGCCGGCGACGCGGCGGGCGCCACGGTGAAGGTCGTGCGGATGGCCACCGGCTTTTCGCCTTCGCCGGTCAACACTATGTACTGTCCCGCCTGCAGGTCGGTCTGCGCTTCGGTCGCCGCACCCGGGTTGGCTTCGACGTCGAAGGCGATCGTGCCGTACTTGTCGGCGTTGTTGGGGTCCTTCTGCTTGTTGCTCTTGGCGAAGGCTTCGACTTCGGCGACGCTCACCCCCGGCTTGACCGCCAACAGGATGACCTCGGTTTCCTTTTTGGTGCTGGTGGACACGACGTTGACAGCGCCCGACTGCAAGGCCCCGCCGACGGTGACCGACGAGGCGCCGACCGAGACAGTGACCGTGGGCAGCGCCGCCTGAGCGGAGCCGGCGAGGGCAAAGAGGGCACACGTGGCCGAGGCGACCACCAGCGCCGCGCGCCGCTTGGGCGCGAGGAGGTTCCAGCGAAGCGTCATCCTGCTCATCCTTTCGTCGGGTGCTGCACACGACGGCCCCCAGTGGCCCGTCGGCATTGCCGCGGGAGACTATTTGTCTGGCCCGCGCCATGCCATACGCGATTTTGCGTATCTTCGGTGCCGTCGGGTGGAATCGGCCGCGCGCCGCGCCGATGAGTTTCGCTCCGGCCGGCGGTCCAAGCTCACACAACCCCATGAACAGGAGGACGAAGATGACCGAGACAGCCAGCACGACCCGGATCACCCAGCTGGGCACCGTGATGATCCCAGTCAGCGACCAGGACAAGGCAATCGAGTTCTACGTCGACAAGCTCGGCTTCGAGAAGCGCTCCGACACTCCCTTCGGCAACGGCGACCGCTGGGTCGAAGTAGCGCCCCCCGGCGCCGCCACGACGGTTGCCCTGTGCGTGCCGCGCGAGGGCGAAACGGTCGGCATCGAGGGCCGCATCGGCTTCTCGACCAAGGACATCGACGCCGACCACGCCAGCC
>Ga0102924_1002651_pt1 | contig 19334 bp, 13 predicted proteins | sample PaiPotPPM11metaG_FD_80116 | JGI IMG/M metagenome (GOLD analysis project Ga0102924, IMG submission 80116) | Iron sulfur acid spring bacterial and archeal communities from Banff, Canada, to study Microbial Dark Matter (Phase II) - Paint Pots PPM... ...
CCTGCGATCTGACGGGCATCGACCGCGTACAGTTTCTGATCGCCCCCAACCCTGGCGAGCCGTTCAAGCCGCTCACCAGAATCGCCTCCGGCGGCGAAACATCGCGCCTGATGCTGGCCCTGAAAACCATCCTGGCGGAAGCCGACGCCACGCCGACGCTGATCTTCGACGAGATCGATGCCGGTATCAGCGGCAAAAGCGGGCAGATCGTGGGTGAAAAGCTGTGGATGCTCACGCACAACCATCAAGTAATCTGCGTGACGCACCTGCCGCAAATCGCCGCCTTCGCCGACACGCATTACAACGTCAGCAAGCAGATCTTCGACGAGCGCACCGTCACCATCGTCAACCAGTTGCGCCCGGAGCAGCGCGTAAACGAGATCGCCCACATCATGGGCGGCAGCGTGACGGAATTCTCAAAGAAGAGCGCGGAAGAACAGCTGGCCCGCGCCTATGTGTGGAAGGAGAACTGGGCACGGCATATGCAGCGGTCATGATCTTTCGCTATAAAGAAGGAATATCAAAAGAGTAGTTGGTAAATTGATGGACAAAGTAAAGTTAGTGCAGTCTGGATTAGAAGATACTATCTGGTCTCTGGTTGGAAGGGAACAGAATCAGCTTGTTAATAATCAGATTGTGCAGCATCCCACGACTCTTTCTCTTTTTTCCGGGGCTGGCGGGCTAGACATCGGCTTTCACAAAGCGGGCTTTCGCATAGTTGCTTGTGTGGAGATAGACAAGGCTTTTTGCCAGACGCTGGAGTTTAACCTGGGCAAACGCCTGGACATGCATTGCCAAATTATTAATGCCGATATCCGCCGACTCATACCAGAAGATATTATTTCTGAGCATATTGATTTTATCATTGGCGGCCCACCTTGCCAGAGCTTCTCAGCAATTGGAAGAAGGGCAGGTGGCATAGAGGGCGCATTAAACGCGCGAGGAAGCCTCTTTGAGCATTACTGCCGATTAGTGAAACACTTCCAGCCAAAGGGTTTTTTATTTGAGAATGTGCGGGGCATACTTGGCTCTAATCAAGGGAAAGATTGGGAACGCATTGTCAACGCATTCGCTAACTTAGGGTATCAACTATCCTACCGCGTCCTTGACACTGCTGATTATGGGGTTCCACAGCACAGGGAGCGGCTCATAATGGTAGGCACCCGAATGGGACTCAATTCGTTCAAGTTACCCAGGCCGACACATGGCCCAGACTCTTTAGAAAACGTGCCATATGTCAGCGCATTGCAAGCTATCGCTGATCTTCAAGACCCTTCTGAGCCAATTCACAGTTACGGAGGCAAATATGGTAGGCTGCTAGAGGAAATCCCACCGGGGCATAATTACCATTATTTCACGAAAGAAATGGGCCACCCGGAGCCACGATTCGCCTGGCGATCTCGGTTCTCCGACTTCCTCTACAAGGCTGATCCCGAAAAACCAGTAAGAACTATCGTCGCGAAACTCGGAGCTTACTCAGGACCATTCCATTGGAAGAACCGCAAGTTCACCCTTGAGGAATTCAAGCGCCTCCAAACGTTCCCGGATGACTATGCGTTTGCAGGCAGGTTGAACGCGGAGCTTCAGCAAATCGGCAACTCGGTGCCTCCTATTTTTGCTGAGTACCTGGCGCGGGCTGTCTTGCAACAGCTCTTTGGCGTGCCATCAGGGATAGAACTTATCGAGGCAAATGATAGACTTTCGTTTGATCAGCGCAAATCAGGAAAAGCGAAATTTACGCGATCTCGGCGCATTGTAATCAATGGGAATGGGCAGCAGCCTTCTCAGACGCTTTTTGAGGCGCTTAACTCATCAGGGATAGGGTTATCTGAGCAAGTGCAAGTAAGTCATGCTACGGAAACTTTCTTTCATTATCATTCTTTAAGGCAACGAGTGAAGATACCAACGCCGTTTCCAACCGCGCAAGGACGAATCTACCGCATAGTAGCACAGAGAGATGGCCCAAACTGTACAATTCATGTTTCAAGCTATAATGGCAAAGAGTTTTCAAAGGCGCCTTTGCTGCGGTATCTGATAAATTTCCATCATCCCATAGGCAATGGCCTTGAGCGTATAGAATGCACGCTTTTCTCAGAAATCGCCGAGGATATCCCGGTGGCATGGGATGCCATTGAAGATTGCCTGAATACTTATTCTGCATACCAAACCATGATGGACGTGTACGGCCATTTCACAGAACCACATCCAATGTTTAACCTTGCTATGGAAATACTCACTCAACAGTCTTCATTTCTGCTTCGCTTTGTCAAAAAGTTCAGCAGCTTTGCTGCAACGAGCAAAATCATACCAGGACAGGCGCTTCAAGAATTGTATAGGGACGGCAAAGATGATGACTTTAACCTCGCGGAAGTGGCTCGTGCATTAAGAGAACTGCGCTTTGATGTACGAGTGAACGAGACGAACCCTACGATACCTCCCGGCTATTTCCGTTGTTGTTACCCATTCACTATATACATAAACAAGCAAGTATCTGTGACCTGGAAAGAAAGGTTAGAAGAGATGCCCATAGACAAAGGCGAATACACAGCATTGCTCTCGAAAGCTTTCAATGAGGCAAAATCATTGTTAGAGATGCCCAATGTTGATGACGCTCTCCGGCAATACAGCACCCAGGCTGCCCTATCCCACCAATTGAAAACAATGCTCAATAGCGAAGTGGTACCACTCCATAAATCTGTAGCGGAAGGCGTAGAAACTCTGGTTGGCAATCTTAATCAGAGCAAATACCTGTTCAGCATGTTGATAACCGGGTTGGTGGAAAAATTAATCCATCCTGAACAGGACATTCGCTACACTCAAGATAAACTCCCAGGAGGGTACTCCAATCGTTCAACAGACCAGACGCGCATTACTCCATTCTTGCAACGACACGGCTTAACATCCTGCGCTAAAAGCGGTGCAGAGAGTGGCAGAAATTTTGAGCGGCCATTCCCGCACATGCTTGATTATTCAGGGGTAGCGAGAGGGCAGGGCAGCAAGGAAGCATACCTCGGTGTGGTACATGCCGTTCAAGAAGAAGGGATTGGCCCGTTCCCATGCATCGTTTTTCTTATGGCGCTTGACTTGCGCAAAAAAGAAGCTGCTGTTTACAACTATCCAAAGCCGCGTGGCCTCACGATACAGGAAATTGTTGATGCAGTGCTTGAACACTATCATGAGGCTAAAGGCAATGGCCGCGCTCGTATTCCTGTGCTTGCGATTCAAGCTATTTACCAATGTTTAGTGGACGAGCTTTTCCGGTTTAAAGGCGCCGCATTGCGAAACCCACCAAACAGGCATACAGGGAATGATAAAAAAGGATGGAACGGTGATATACAGGTGGATCGAGCGGATGAGACTCCATTTGAAGCAGTTGAAGTGAAGGCCGGCCAGCAAATAACAAGTGGTATGGTCTGGGCATTGCCCACAAAATTTCGCGGTCAGTCGGTGAACAGGTATTATATACTTTCCACTGAGACAGAGTATATCGCTGAGGAAGAGTTAGAGGAAGTAAATGAAGCGGTTCGTGAAGTTCGTCAACAGACTGGTTGCCAGGTGATTGTGAACGGTTTAAACCGAAGCTTATGGTATTATCTGCGTATGATTGAGAATACCGACTTGTTCCTGGAATACTATGCCTTGCAGGTGCAAAATGACAAAGACACGAAGGATGAGCATAGGGAACTGTGGGCCACAATCCTTGCTCGCTTCAATGAGCCTGAAGTCACATTGCCCACGATCGATCGGGATATGCTATAATCTCCAAAAGAGAAACACATCATTCACCTGCGCTAAAGGACAACCTATCATGAGCAAGAAATTGTTGAGTACGATCTTTTTATTTGCCATCTTCATTGGCTTTTTGTGGGGGGGGCTAGCCATGCTGCTTTCGCCGGGCAAGGATGCCGAGACTGTTATCTACGCCCTGCTGCTCCTGGGCTGCTCCGGCTACGCCTTTGTCTCCATTTTGGCGTTACCGCGTAAGAAACAACATTAAAGTCGCTTTGTGACGCAACCGAGAGACATTTCGTTGTAAGTTTCAGGCCGGGAAGAGCCGTGATGTGGCTATTTGGCAAACATGTTGTTCTCGGTACTTTGTTGGGAGGTAAAAGCGTCACATCCTGGAACGAATATCTGGTCGGGGCAATGTCCGCCTCGACACGCGCCTGTCTGACCCGATGTTGGGGATCAGCAGGCTGCTGTCCAGGACAGCACGCGGACTTGTATGGAGCAGCTAGCGGTACTTACACAGACACCTCAGCCGGAGAAAGTTCAGACTAGCACTAACAATCTTATAGACAAGTGGATGCGCCCCTTCTTCACAGAAGGCGCATCACCCGACAAGCAGCAGATCCGCGACTTGCAACGCCGCGCCCTGTGGCTCGGCGTGGCGCTTGTTTTTCAAGCGCCCAACGAACCCATCTTCAACCTGGTTTCACCCCTGTTAGGGCCGCTGGGTTCGATCCTGCCCTTTATCCTGATCGCGAGCAGCTTCATCGCTGTCTTTATGGCGTTTCGCCCGGCCAAACCCAGAAAGCCGGAGGAAGAAGAGCAGCCCTTCCGCCTGCGCCGCTGGCAGAAAATCGCCATGCTTTGGGTCTTATTCGCCGCCCTCGTCGGCGTGGTTTTATGCATCATGACGGTGGTGATGACCTTCTTGCCGCCGCGCATGTCGAATGACGGCACGTCGCTCGACACCAACGCCGCCATCTTGCTGCTGGAAGGACGCAATCCCTATGCCAACTCCAACATGCTATCGGTGGCGCGCCGCTTCGCGATCCAGCCGAACTGGACAACGCCCCTGCAAGTGGGGCAATTCGCCAACAGCCCCAGCTATCCCACCACTACCGATATGCAGAGCGTCTTCGACACCGATATGAAATCCGGCAAAGCGCCAGAGTTCGAGTCCAAAGTCAGCTATCCCGCGCTCTCGTTCCTGACGCTGATCCCGTTTGTCTGGGCCAACGACTACAACGTCCTGCCCTTCTATCTGCTCAGTTACCTGACGCTGATCTTCATAGGCTGGAAATACGCTCCCAACGCCCTGCGTCCCTGGGTTCTCGTGCTGGGACTCGCGAATATCTCCATGTGGAGTTCGACCTACGGCTCGAATCTCGATATTTTCAGCACGCTGCTCGTTGTGATGGCCTGGATGCTGCGCGAGCGACGCTGGACTTCAACACTCCTGCTGGGCCTGGCTTTTGCCAGCAAGCAAACATCGTGGTTCCTCGCGCCTTTTTACGCGATTTTGATCTGGCGCACCTGCGGCTGGAAAGAAATGCTGGCGCGCATGAGCGTGGCCGGAGGTATTTTCCTGGCCTGCAACCTGCCCTTTATTCTCTGGAACCCCCAGGCATGGCTGGCCGGCGTGCTTGCGCCCGTGGCTGACCCGATGTTCCCTCTGGGTGTCGGTCTGGTCGGCTTCAGCGTCACCCACCTGATCCCGTTCTTCCCCAAGTGGGTTTATACCGCCCTGGAAGGCGTCGCCATGCTTGGCTCGCTGGTCTGGTATTGGCGCACCTGCAAAAAGCTGCCAGAGTCCGCCATTCTGCTGGCCGTGCTGCCGCTCTTCTTGGCGTGGCGCAGCCTGTCATCCTACTTCTACTGCGTGATATATCCCATCTTCATCCTGATGGTCGCGCATCCTCCGGTGCGCAGGCAGAAACATGGAGCGACCAACTTCTCGTTCTCCTGGGCCATGGCAAGAAACCGGCAGCGACTCTCGGACGTTCCAACTCCGGCTGGCGCGTACTTTTCTACCTACGCATCCGTGAACGCCTCGCATCGCCTGGGCGGCTACCGGCTGTAGGAGCCGATTGACCGCGCTCCATAGACGCCGGAAAGCGCCGCGCAATCGTCAGGAGAGATCGTCGTTGATAGTTCATCACTTGAACTCGTCCAGGAAAAGCCATAAATGCGACGATTGCGCGGGCGACCTTGCGCCAGAGCCGTCTTAGTAAGACAAACTCACAGGACGAAAGATGATATCCCCTCTACCATCTCACTCTTAAAACGGCAATTTTATGCTAGAAGCCAGGCTAAGGGTCACAGCCCATGTCAGGTACATCAGCCAGAGGCCGGTAAGTACCTGCCAGACTCCCACCAGGCGCGTTCCCATAGGGAGGACGCCAAAGCGCGTCGGGACTTCTGTCAGGTAAATGAGCGAGAGTCCGATAAACACGATTGCCACGTAGATATCGGATGCTGCAATGAAAACGACAACGCCGAGGACGGAAAGAATAAAGAATGCAATAGCCATCCAGGCATCAGGCAAGGCGCTCGACCCGATGTAGCGGCGGTGCGCCATCGCGAACCAGTGGATACCGTAGGCTGTGAAGGCAAGGGCTGCCATGTACAGAGGAGAGGTGCTGGCGACCTTCCCGCTGGCAGAAACACTGAAGACCTGGAACCAGGTGAGGCCGGTGAGGAGGTACACGCCAGTGATGAACTGCATGAACCCCGGCATCCAGAAGCCCCACATGCCCATTGTACGGCTCACTTCAGGCGTCTCTTCTTTGGGGAAACCGAACAATGCATGTCCGCCCCAGATGAAGTAGCCTGTGCCGAGGCCGAAGAAACCAATCGCGATAGGGACATATGCGGACGGTGGAAAGACAAACTGTGTCATATAGATGCCTCCTTGCGAGTCGGCTCGACGCTCCAGCATCGATGCCGGCTCCATATCGTTACGCGATCAACGAATGAACGCCCTTCCCCTGGGCATTGACAACGATCCCTGTATCCAAATTATAGCATGTTTGCTGACAAAATGCATGAGATTTTCTGCGTTACTCTCGTTATGCGATATATTTGGACACTTTCGCTTGCTCCTTATATACAGGTACGGTTGAACCATGACGATAACGCCTGTAACGGCGCAATGATGAACATTAAGAAATTCGTGGGGTATAAACCAGCGTAGAGTATACCCTCTTTATTATTTAATCTTCATAATTGCGCCTATCCCTACGGGCAGAGGACAAGCCGCTGCCCCAACTGGCGCAATGAATTGCGCCGCTACATCGCGCTATCTCGACTCTTTGGTCACTTCGTGGTACAATCGACGGGACAACACATGACGATGTTCATGAAAAAGGTATGGAAGAGTTTATGTCCGAAAGAAAAGATACACAGACCAATAGCGCCATTTCAGCGGCAGATCAGGCTCAGATCGAGCAACTTCTGGAGCAGATACACGCTATCGCAACCGAACTGTATGCCGCCGCCGACGAGCAACAGGCCGCCGCCGCGCTTGCCGTCATAGAACATCTCCCGGAAAGCAGCCAGATCGCCTTGATGAAGGCGTTGGCGAAAGTTGAAAATACGGAGGCCGCCGACGTCCTGAGCGCCGTCTACACGCTGAGTACGCAAAAAAGCGTGCGCAAGGAAGCGCGCCGCTCGCTGATCCGGCTCGAGGCCGCCAAAATCTACCCGCGTTGGAGCGCGCCTGTGTCACACGCACCGCTCGTACAGCTTCCCTCCGTGCAGGCCCCGCGCTTCTGGCGCGGCTATGCCTCACAGTCACGCGAAGAGGGCGAAATCTACCTTGTGCTGAGTTGGGAACAGGGTCTCGACTATGGTGAAGTGCGTATGCTCACCTTCCTGATGGATTTCTGGAGCCAGGGCGTCAAGGATTTCGTCATTGAAACAACACCGAAACGCGACTTCGAGGCCAAAATTCAAGAGATGAAGCGGCAACTCGCCAATGTCACCCTCTCCGACTGCACTCTGGCCGAGGGCCGCCGCCTGCTCGAAGCGGCGCTGTCCATCAATCAGTGGCGCGGCGTTCCGGCGCACAAAGAGTTTCGCCACTATCAGCCGCTGATCAACCAGTTGATCATGAATGCTGCCGTTCATAGCGAGGCGGATCGCGGTCTGACTTTCATCAACCCCGGTATAGAGCCGGATGAACTGATCGCGACCTTCAGCGCCGCCTGGTCGCTTGGCGACTATGACCTGGTCTACAGCCTGCTCGCGCGCGATAGCGGCCTGCGTGACGATTTAGAGCGCGACGAATGGATTGAGCAGCGCCGCGCCTGGGCGAACGAAGCCCATCCTTCGCGCTTTGAAATGAGTTACGTGCGCGAGCGCGAAACCAGTGAAGCCACTTCGGCCATCTGGCTCCCGACAGCCTTTCTCCCTGGCAACCGCGCAAGCACGCGCAAAGAAGTAGAGATCACCTGGTCGCTTGAACTCAGCGAAACGCCCTTGAGCGGTACACTCAAAGAAATGCCGCTAGGAACCGCCGTCTACAAGGAAACCGGGCGGCGCTGGTTCTGGACGAGCTATACGCTGGCGCAGGATCACGGTCAATGGCGCATCCAGAAAATGACCGATAACGGCGCGAACGCCCAGGCGCTCACCATCGACGAACTCCAAAAGCGTGTGAAAGAGCATACAGAGCGCATCAATGAGATCTTGCAAACGCAAGATCTCAATGGACCTGACGCTCAGCAGTTCAGTGATGAGATTATCTGGCGCACAACACAATGCATCTATTATGATGATGCGCTCATCGTGCATCTGCCGCTGGATCGCATTCCCTACGGCGACGCTTATACGCGCTCCATATCCCTGGGAGCTGTCGAACGCGGCATCGTCTATCTTGAGCGGCTGGCACAAAAATTCGTTGAGCAAAAAGCTGACATCTTGCGAGAGCTGGGCATCGCGCAAGCAGGGCTGAGCGAACACTACGGGACGTTGAACATGCCGGAGCGCGAGCAACAGTTTGCCGCCCTGGCGGAACAATCGCTCCGTGAGTCGCTGGCGCTCCAGGAAACGGCTCCCGCGCTGGTTCTCCTGGCCGAACAACAGATCCGGCGCGACGGCGACCTCAACGACGCCGAGCAGCGCCTCCTGCGGGCCAGAGAGATGGTGACGACGACGAAACAACAGGCCATGATCGAGGAAGACCTCGCGAACGTCGCGCTCAAGCGCCGCCAATTGAACGTCGCGCTCGAACACTACCAGCGCATCGCCGAACTCGATCCCGACGCCGAGGATCTCTGGTTCAAGATCACGAGCGTCCAGCAGGCTATGCATCAACCTGATGCCGCCAGAGCCACCATTGAGCAAGCCATTGAGCGCAACCCAGCCGATCCAGCGCCCTATGCCCATCTTGCCACGCTGTATATGAATGAAAAGAACGCGGCGCAGGCCAAAGCCGTACTGGAACGCGGCCTGGAGGCTAACCTCAATTCCGCGCCGCTGCTGGCCCTGCTGGCGTCGGTCTACCTCGATGAAGGCGATCTGCGCCGCGCGGAAACTTTGCTGAAGCAGGCCGAGCAGCTCAATCCAAACCTGGAGATCGTGCAGGCGGCACGCGAGATGCTCAACCGGGCGGTGAAGAAACAGTAGGGGCGTGCAGCCTCTCTGGGAGAGAGGTAATCTGCCCCGCCCTATCAGGCCGCTCATATCCGTGGAAGAGGAGGAATGAAACGATGGCAAAAAATAAGAACAAGAAGAAAAGTCCGGCGCTTTCCGTCAGCCAGAGCGACGCTGAGCAGGCACAATCCCTGTTCGAGCAATATCACGAGATCGCTCAAGCCCTGCGCAGCAGCAGCGATCAGCAGCAAGCCGAGGTCGCCCTGGAAAGCGTCACCAGCGAGGCGGAGGCGGCGCAGATGGTGCTGCTCAAGCTGCTCGCCAGAACGAGCGACACGGAAGCCGCCGACGTCCTGCTGGCCTTGAACACGCTCAGTCCGCTCAAAGATGTGCGCAAAGAGGCGCGCCGCGGCCTGATCCAACTGGAACAGAGCAAAACATACCCGTCCTGGCAGCCGCCCATCGAGCGCACACCCGCGTTTCTCAGCACGCAAGAAGAAGAAGCCGGGAATCCGCCGCGCTTCTGGAAAGGCTATATGAATGGCTCGCGCGCTGTCGGCGAGGCCAATGTGTTGCTGATGTGGGAACAGGGCGAGGATTACCGCGATGTGCGCACCATGGGTTTCCTGCTTGAGTTCTGGTCCGAGGGCGTGAAGGATTTCTTTACTCTTGTCGAGAGCAAGCGTAGAGCGCAGAAAGAGATCGACGAGAACACACAAACAGGACAGTTCGATCCCTGTTCGCTGGCAAAGGCGAAACGCCTCCTCCAGGAAGCGCTTGATGTCCACCAGAAAACGCATACCACGCCTCACCTGGACTATCGCCTGAATACCGCGCTGGTCAATCGACTGATCCTGGAAGCGCCCGATAGCGGCGAAGAGGAGCCAGAAGAGAGCGACGAGGAGGATGGGGAGGAAGCAGAGACGGTCGATCTGACGCAACTCACACCCATCGAGGTGATCGTCAATTTTGTCGAAGCATGGGGCGAAGAGGACTACGCGCTGGCCTATGATCTGCTCGCCAGCAATAGCCCTCTGCGTGAAGGGCTGTCGCAAGAGGATTGGGTCGAGCGCCGGGAGAAGTGGGCCGAGGAAGCGCAGCCAGACTGGCTGCGCCCCGGCTTCGCCCGCGAACACGAGAGTCCCGCGTCCGGTCTCTGGCTGCCCAACGCGCTGAAACGCCGCTCTTCCACAACGCAAGAACTGGAAGCAGGCTGGTCGGTTGAACTAAAAGATACCGCGTTTGTAGAGGCGCTGCCGGAACTGACATCGCCCACGCTCGTTTTTCAAGAAACCGGGCGGCACTGGTTCTGGATCACGTACAGCATCGTCAAAGAAGAAGATCGCTGGTGCATTCACAGTATCGCCGACGAAGGCAACCGGCTGCGCTCCCTTCCCACTGCCCAGATCAAAAAACGCATCAACGACATGGAAAATGAAGCCAATAAGGTTGTCAAAAAATCGCCGTCTAACAATATCGCTAACCCGGAAAAAGCTCTGGCGGAACTCAGCAGCATCATCTCACTGATGAATACGACGCTTTTCTATGAAGACATCCTGCTGGCAAAACCGGATGTCGGTGCAGAAACCATCCAGGGCGCTTACCAGGCTGCCATAACACTCGGCGACTATGAACGGGGCATCGTCTATCTTGACTTCCTCATGGAACGTTTCCCTGATCAGCGCATGGCGACGCTCCAGATCAGGGCCGCCACACAGATGCAACTGGTTGAACGTTACAGCAGCGGAGACCTGGAAAGCGACGAGGAGACGGACGAACACATTGACCGCCTGGAGGAACAGGCAGAGGCAGATTTGCGGGAATCTTTGAGCATCAAGGACACGCCGCAGGCACATATGCTGCTGGGGAAACTGCTCTACGAAGCGGGCGAGGGCGGGCGGCTGGACGAAGCCGAATCTCACCTCCATGACGCGGAAGCCTTCGGCGTTAGCGAACTGGAAGCAACAGTCATCGAGCATACCCTGGGCGACATTGCCGCTGAGCGCGAACAATTCGAGCAGGCGCTCATCCACTATCAGCGCGTGGCCGAGATTGAGCCGCAATACGAACACATCTGGCATGACATTGGCGATATCTATCTCGAATTGAAGAAGCCGCAAGATGCCGAGGCCAGTTTCAAGAAAGGCCTCGAATTGCACCCTTCGGACATCGAGGTATATAATCACCTCGTTGGGATCTACGAGCAAGACGAACGCTTCACGGAGGCTCGCGAACTGATCCAGCAGGGTCTCCTCGCCAACCCCGACTCGGCGCAATTGCTCTCGTTGCTGGCCGCTGTCTACTATGATAGCGGCGATCGCGAGGAGGCACAAGAGCTGTTGAATGAAGCCGAGGAGGCTGATCCCGATGAGCCGCTGGTGAAGATATACCGGGAGGCCATAAAACAGTTGGATCTGAAGCGAGAACAAACGTAGTAATGATACAGCAAGAACTGTCTCTGCGCCCCATCACCTATCACAAGGTGACGCTCGGCGCGCTGACGCGCGCAGGCGACGCGCTGGCGGAGATCACCATATATGACGCGGATGGGCAGCCGACAACGCGCACGCTGCCCGTTCCGGCTGGTCTGCCGGGCGAGATCGTCACCATCGCCGTCGAAATGCCAGCGCCGCGTACAGGCAAGCGCAGGCGCCACTACAAGCCGCGCCCGCCGCGCGTCTGGATTACGGAGCTGCACCAGCCCTCGCCGCTGCGCGTCGAAGCAGCCTGTCCCGTCTTCGGCATATGCGGCGGCTGCCAGTTGCAACATATGCAGTACACCGCCCAACTGGCGTGGAAACGCGCTATCGTCGATCACCTGCTGCGCGAGGTTGGGCAGTTCGCCGATCCGCCTTTGCGTGAGACCATCGCCTGTGATGACCCCTGGCATTACCGCAATCACATGCGCTTCTCCGTCAACCGCGACGGGCAGCCCGGCCTGACCGCCAGAGGGACGCATCGCGTCCTACCGCTTGCAGCCTGCCCCATCGCGCACGAGCAGATCAACCGCGCGCTGGTCGTGTTGAGCCGCCTGCCCAACCCGCGCCCGCAGGCGCTGATACGCTGCGGCGCGGCCACCGGACAACTGTTGATCCAGCCAACGCCGGGCGAGGAGGCGCGGGCGCAACTGACCGCCGAAGGACTCGATATCCATAGCGACACGATGGAAGAGCGATTGGGCGGGCAGACGTTCCGTATTCGCCCCAGTTCGTTCTTCCAGACCAATACGATGCAGGCGGAAAAGATGGCGCGGCTGGTACTGGACGGCCTGCTCACTGGCGCAGAACACGGGCGTGATAAATCAGGCCCCTACACCCTCGTCGATGCCTATTGCGGCGTCGGCACGTTCGCCCTGCTGCTGGCGCACCTCCACGATAAATCGGGAGGCCACGGGCGCGTCATCGCCATTGAAGAGTCGCCCAGCGCTATCACAGACGCGCAGTGGAACCTGCGCGCTGCCAGCAACGTCGAGATCATGAAGGGCAAAGTCGAGGATATCCTGCCCGCGCTGACCGGGCAGATTGACGGCCTGGTTATCGATCCGCCGCGCGCCGGTTGCCAGCGCAGCGTGCTGGACGCGCTGGCGCAGCATCCCGTACCGCGCGTCGTCTACGTCTCGTGCGATCCCGCCACGCTGGCGCGCGACCTGCATATCCTCTGCCACGTTCACGCCGCCTACCGCCTACTCTCGGTGCAGCCACTCGATATGTTTCCGCACACGGCGCATATCGAATGCGTCACCGTTCTGGAGCATAGCGCATGATGAAACCGCTTATGCTGGCCTCTGCCTCGCCGCGGCGCAGGCAGATTTTAGCATTGCTTAATCTATCTTATAGCGTTACCGTCTCGCCCATTGACGAGGACGCCATCAGCGCGACCTATGATGGCCCCAACGAGGGATTGGCGCGCTGGTTAGCCGTCGAAAAAGCCAGGGGCATCCTTCCTGACGCCGCCGAGCAGATCGTGATCACCGCCGATACCACCGTCCTGCTCGATGGCGCGATCCTGGGCAAGCCGCGCGACGCCGCGCACGCCCGCGAACTGTTGCTTTCACTACGCGACCGCTGGCATCGCGTCATTACCGGCGTGGCCGTCAGCGCCATTGTGGACGGCCAGCCGCTCATCCGCAGCGCCAGTTGCACAACGCCCGTTCTCATGCGCCCTTACAGCGAGGAGGAGATCGCGGCCTACATCGCCTCCGGCGATCCGCTGGATAAAGCTGGAGCCTATGGCATCCAGCATCCCGGCTTTCAGCCGACGGCGCAAATTCACGGCTGCTATCTCAACGTTGTGGGCCTGCCGCTCTGCACGCTGGTCAACCTGCTGGCCGCGTTCGGCGTCCACCCGGCGGCATTCAGCCAGACGTCTCCCGGCGGCGCGTGTCCCTGGTCTGCGCACTGCCTGATCCTGCGCGAGGTGGGCCATGATCAGTAACATTATCATCATCTCCGCCAGCGGGTTAATCGCGCTCGGCTTTGGCCTCTTCCTGCGCCTGCGGCTCGTGCGCCGCCTCAAAAAGACTATTCTCGATGACTGGATCATCCAGACACTGGGCGTGATCGTCATCCTGCTCCTGCTGATCGCCGCCGCCATCATCGCGTCTTTAATCATCGATACTCATATCATCGTCAGTGTGTTGATGACGCTGGAGGGTCAGAAACAGATACAGGTTAAAGATATCGTACCTGCCGCGGGAAACATTATCGGCTCAATCCTGGTCATCGTCCTGGCGCTGGGCGTCGCCCGCACCCTCATGAAACTGGTCATGCGGGGTCTTGGTGAAAGCCGTCTGGATATCAATATCCGCACGCTCATCGGGCGCATCCTCTTCATCGTGATCATCCTGGTGGCAATATTCTGGATCCTCTCGATCTGGCAGGTCGGCTTTGATATACCGCTCGCTTCGATTGGCGTCTTTGCCGCCGCTTTCACCTTCTCCATTCAAGATATCTTGAAAGACCTGATAGCCGGCTTCTACATCCTGCTGGAGCATCCATTTCACATCGGCGACATCATCACCATTACCAATGGCGGCGTGCCGACGCGCACCGGCGTCGTCGAAGACATCCAACTGCGCACTACGCGGATGCGTATTACCAGTGGAGAGCAGGTAGCCGTCCCCAACTCGCTCGTCTTTGGCGGTATCGTGGTCAACAACACCTATTTTACCGAACGGCGCGCCACGCTCACGATGGTCCTCGCGCAGGAGTCGTTTCACCAGGATGAAACTCTGAAAGGCGTGATCGGCGCGCTCAAGCACTCTGAGAAGGTAATGGCGAAGCCAGAGCCGGAGGCGTTGATCATCAGCTATGCCAGCCAGCATGTCACCCTCAAAGTTTTCTTCTGGGTGGGCAGCGAACAGGTTGTCGGCGTGTCAGAAGTGATGTATACTCTTCACGCCGCCTTTCCCGACGCCGATCTCACGCTGGCCGAATCGATGATGGACGCCTGACGCGCATCACGGCGCCGAAATTTGATCATCAACAGTCCTATTTCGTTCCCAAAGAGAGAGCAGAATCGTTGAAAAGCCATATGCCTGATGTAACCCGACGCGTTGGTATCTTAGGAGGGACATTTGATCCCGTTCATTACGGCCACCTGGTGATCGCCGAAGAGGTACGGGCGGCGTTGGGTCTGGCCGAGGTGATCTTTGTACCAACGGGGGATCCGCCGCATAAACAGGGAGAGAACATTACGGCGGCGCGCCATCGGCTGGCGATGCTCGAACTGGCGCTAGCCGCGAATCCATGTTTTTCGATTTCGCTGGTTGATATGGATCGTCCGGGACCAAGCTATACCGTGGAGACGCTCAAGCTGTTACGCGCTCAATGGCACGAACCAACGGACATGGACTTTATCATCGGTTGGGATAGCCTGGAAGATTTCCCAACCTGGTACGATCCAGGCGGGATTCTGGAGCAACTGGCCCACCTGGTGGCCGTCCATCGTCCTGGCTATACCGAGGAACCGTCTTATCGCGAGCGGTTGGAACGGCGAGTGCCAGGCATTGCTGAGCGGATGCTGGCCGTGCCAGCGCCGCAACTGGAGATTTCGGCCACGGATCTGCGCCAGCGAGTCGCGGCTGGCCGACCAATAAAATATCAACTACCTGAAACCGTTGAACGTTATATATATGAGCAGAGATTGTATCAGAAGGCAGATTGAATAATGACAACAGCGCCAATGCAATTTGTAATGGGAGACCGCCTGCGACTGCGTAAGCCTCACCCTTGTGGAGGCTACGTTTGGGAAGTCGTGCGGCTGGGCGCGGATATCGGCTTACGCTGCGAAACATGCGGACACCGCATTTTGTTGCCCCGGGCCGAAGTTGAACGCAGAACGAAACAGAAATTGCCGCATATACCGCGGCCTCCGGATACCGACGATGATGACATGTAGGGGCCGGCAGCCTCTCCGGGGGAGAGGTAATAATCGCGCGCCCATCCAGGAGACGCAATTTATCGCGCTCGCGTCCACGTAGGAGATATTCATGGCTGTAAGAGTCTCGCCTGAAGGGTTTAGCACCCTTCTTAAAAAGAGAAACTTTCTGTATTTATGGTTGGCGCAGTTGATCTCGATGACCATACAGAACGCCTCCAACTATGCTGTGCTGATTCTGATCGAGGTGATGACAGGTTCCACAACCCTCGTCGGCCTCGCCATTATCGCCTTCAGCGTCCCCGCCATTCTGCTCGGCGGGCCGGCGGGCGTCTATGTCGATCGCATGAATAAGCGGCGCGTCCTCTGGGTCAGTAACATCCTGCGCGCCGCGGCAACGCTCGCCTTCGTAGTCTCTCTCCTGCTCAACGAACACCAGCTTTTCCCTATTTATCTATTGACATTTATCATCTCATCTATTGGGCAGTTCTTTGCCCCGGCGGAGGGTTCGTCGATCCCGATGCTGGTCAGCGATGATGAACTGATGCCCGCGCTGTCGCTGTTCAACATCACCTTCATGCTTTCGCAGGCGCTCGGCTTCATCATCCTGGCTCCCATTATCCTCAGCCTGCTGCCAACCTTTACGCTCTTTAGCGTCACCATTAAGTCGGTCGTCACGCTCTATTTCATCATAGCCCTGCTCTACGGCGTCTGTGCCGTCCTCGTTGCCCTCATACCCGTCAAACCATTCAAACGCCAGCGCATATCCCATAGCCGGGTCACAACCAGGGACCTGGAAGTCGTCGGCAATATGTGGAACGAAATGTTGCAGGGATGGAGCTTTGTACGCCGCAACAAGCGCTTGTTCCTGGCCGTTATCCAGCTCTCGTTCGCGGGCGTCCTCATCCTGGTGATCGGCGAGCTTGCTACGCCCATCGTCACCAAATTGCTACAACTGCCCGCCACCGCCATGGCGTTCGTCTTCGCCCCCGCCGGCATTGGCCTCGTCCTCGGCTCGATCTTTATGCCGCGCATCACCCGGCGCATCGGCAAAGCGCGCGCGATATTGATCGGCGCTATCAGCCTCGCCTGCCTCACTGCCGCCATCCCGCTCGCCACGCTGGTGACAAAGACGCTGCGCCCCCAGGACTGGAACAGCAGCCCGCTCTTGTTGATCATCGTCGGAATTTTCATGTTCGGCGCTGGTCTTGCGCTCGACTTCATCAACATTCCCGCGCAGACCGCCATGCAAGAGCAGTCGCCGGAGTGGTGCAAAGGGCGCGTGCTGGCCTTGCAACTCATGCTCTACAACGCCTGCTCCATTCCCATCATTCTCTTTATCGGCGTCATCGCCGACCTGTTCGGCGTTGATCACGTTCTCTATGTGATGGCCGTCTGTGAACTTGCTTTTGGCCTGTGGGGCGTGTACTATGAACGCAGACACCGGCACGCGCTGGAGATGCAGGAAACCGCAAAAGCAGAAGAAGAGCCTGAGCCAGAACTGGATACCGTTGCGCCGTAAATGCGCTGATGTGGCAGCGATTAAGAGGGGAACATGAATCAGGAACAGATGATCGCGGCGCAACTCGCGCCGTATACGCCCTGGCTAATCATAGCAGGAGTATTTGTCCTGTTTCTGCTGCTGCGGGTCATGCGCAAAGTCTTGCGCAGGCACATTGAAGAGATCGGACATCGGATGTTCGGCGCGAACGGTTGGATGGTCTGGTTCTGGCTCAACGCCCCTGGCGTGATGCTGCACGAACTAAGTCACGCGCTGGTAATACTGCTCTTTTCCCCTTTCGGCTTTCGCATTACCAGCATCTCTTTCTTCCGCATCAAGCCGATTGCGCAGTATGACGGCAGGAACCGTCTCATTAAGGGCAGCGGCGCATCCTCAATACAGTTGGGAGAAGTGCAATATAAACGACCGTCGGGCCGCCTCATGAGCCATATTGGCGACGGTGTGAGCGCGGTTGCCCCGTTGTTTGGCGGCCTTGCCATGCTGGCCTTTCTCTACTGGGTCGCCACGGGCTACAACATCTGGGAGATTCACCTGAACATCTTCCGCCCCGGCTGGCCCTGGTGGACGTTGCTCTTCGCCCCTTACTTGATCTTCACCGTCACTTCAGAGCTATGGCCGAGTCGCGTGGACTGGCATGGCGCCAACAAGCTGCTGATCGGCCTTCTTATCCTGTCTCTCCTGGCGCTGCTCTCGCTCTGGTATCTGAAAGTCCTCGTCTTCGATAACGCCACCGTGCAGGTCACAGCCTCCATCGCCATGCATATCGACTACGTCCTGCTCATTCTGCTCGCGCTGGATATCCTCTTCTTCATCATCGCCGAATTCGTGATACGGCTGGTGCGCAGATAAGTAGCTTCACACCAGCGAAGAGTGCGACTCCTTCTGCAAGCTCCCGCGCAACAAAACCTTCGCGCGCTGGAAGTACGTCTTTGCTGTGGCTTCTGGGATATGCAACTTTCGTCCGATCTCGGTAAACGTAAGATCGCTCTTGTAGCGCAGCATAACAATCGGACGGTACTTAGGCGGCAGCGCCTCTATCGCCTGCAACATGCGTTGTTGCAGATCACCACGTTCGACAATCTCATCCGGTTGGGGCCGCGTATCAGGTATGGCCGCGAGCATCGATGATTCATCGTCTTCGTTCCCTTGTTCCAACTGCGAAAATGGGATCGCGCGCTTGCGCCGCACTTCATCCAGAGAGCGATTACGCGCTACCTGAAATAACCAGGATTTCAAAGGTCTATCGGTATGCAATACCGGTAACTGCATATACAACTGGAGAAAGACGTGCTGTAATACATCCCAGGCCAAATCATAATCACCAAGCATACCGTAGATAAAGTTAAACAGGGGAGTAGAGTAGCGCTGTGTCAATCGTTCGAAAGCCATGCCGTCTCCGGCAAGCGACTGCTGGGCTAATATGCCATCGCTCACATCCATTCCGCGGATTTTTGTCGTTCCTTGTATCTGTAACATGTGTTTGCTCCTTTGCGATATTACTGTCTATTGCAAAAATACTGCTAATCTGTGCAAAGAACAAGGGTTTTTGGGGTGTTTAAGCTCTGCTGTAGGCAACTCTCAGCAGAAACTAACGTTATGCAGCAAACGGAGCGGCTTCTTTAATCTTCTCCCAAGTAGCGTCTAAGCTTTCTTAATCAAATTGGAAGGCGATACGCCAACCGTAGGGGCGTGGGCTTGCCCCGCCCTGGCTATCCCTTATGATCGACAATGGACGGTTTTTGGGCGGGGCAAGCCCACGCCCCTACGGGGAGGAAACGAAGCGGGCATTCACAGGAAAAACACCCTGAACCTGATCGCTCCCGTAATGCGCCAGAAAATCGCCAGGGGCGGGATGAAGAGAGAGGTGACAAGCATTGCCAGGATATGGTGCGGCTCGTGAGAGGTGGAGCGCAAACGGCTCTGGCAGAATCGCGCCGTCAGGAACGCCCAGAGCGCAAACGCACCCAATGCTCCCACCCAGAAGCCCAGCAACAGCGATAGCAGGGCCGCCAGCAAAAGTGCAACCATGCCATAATAATGTAGAGGAGGCATGGATTGAATACGCTGCCGGTACAAGCGCCGGTGCTTTTTGTAGAGGAGAGCATTGAAC
>Ga0102924_1002652_pt1 | contig 19330 bp, 10 predicted proteins | sample PaiPotPPM11metaG_FD_80116 | JGI IMG/M metagenome (GOLD analysis project Ga0102924, IMG submission 80116) | Iron sulfur acid spring bacterial and archeal communities from Banff, Canada, to study Microbial Dark Matter (Phase II) - Paint Pots PPM... ...
GCCGTCTTCGTTCGAGAGTGGTTGGTGCCCGCCTGCCACGTCAATAATGCTGAGTCGTCGGAATCCGAGGCCTATGCCACGGCCGACGAAAATGCCTTCGTCGTCGGGTCCGCGATGGACGATTGTTTGGGTCATGCGGTGTAAGAGATCGCGCGGAATTTCGCGCTGCTCGTCGAATTCAAATATTCCGCAAATACCGCACATTCCTGTTTTTCCTTTTTTACCGAGCTAGCGCTTTGATTCCGCGACGCGCTGCTAGTTCACGATAAAGATTGCTGTAATCTTCGAGCATGCGTTCCAGGCTGAAGCGTTCGACCACTCGCCTCCGCGCGGCCGTTCCGTATTGAGTTCGCAGCGATTCCTGCGATGCGACCAGCGCGAGATGCGAGGCCAACGCATCAGCGTCGCGTGGGCTGATTAACCAACCCGACTGCTCATGCTCCAACACTTCAGTGTTTCCGCCTACAGAAGTGGCAATCACCGGGAGCCCAGTGGCCATCGCCTCCAGAAGTGTGTTGGACATGCCTTCGGAAATAGAAGGCAGCGCGAAAGCGTCCATGGCCCTGAGCAGGTCGGGCACATCTTCGGAAGCGCCGGTGAAAGTTACTCGGCCCACGAGTGTGGGTGAAGCGTTCACAAGCGATTTGTTACTTTCCAACTCCGGGCCCGAACCGACAAGCAAGGCATGCGCATCCACGCCGCGCTGGACCAGGATTTCCACGGCGCGCAGAAGTGTCGGATGGTCTTTTATCGGTACCATCCTTCCGACGGTCCCTACGATGAATCTGTTTTCTGGAAGGCCAAATCGTTTTCGCAGCAACGAACGCGCTTCCGGATGCGGTGAGAATTTCTGCGTGTCCACACCGTTGTAAATCACACGGATCCGTTCCGGGGAAATCCAGGCCATACGGGCGTGGTAATCGCCGAGTTCGCGGGTGACAGCGACAACAGCATCGGCCATGGAGTACGCGGCTCGCCGGAATATCCGGCGGCGCATGGGCAGTCCGGCTAACATCTCGAGTTCGTAGCCGTGCTCGCTGTGAATTGCGATTGGAACTCCGGCAAGGCGTGCCGCCGGAATTGCTTCAATCGCGCCCCAATTTCTGGAATGAACGATATGGGGGCGATAGGCGCGCATGATGCTTGCCAAACGGAATAGCGGAAATTGAAAGCCTCTGCCTGCGTCGCCGGCGCTGAGCAATCCGCCACCTGGAAGAGATGCTCCATCAAATTGCGAGTCTGCGCCTCGAATCGCTGCCAGGCGCTGCTGGAAATTAGGCTCGCTGAGTCCGCCAATCAATTTCAAGACGACGAGTTCGGTGCCGCCGCGTTCCAGACGATTCAGAATATGCAGAATGCGCAGGGGATTGCCGGTCTTCGTGGTCGCAGAAGGATTGCGAGCGTTCGACGAGACCGACTCCGGCGTGAGGCTTTGTGTGGCGATGGTTGGCAACGCTGCTGTACCTATAACTCCGACGGCGCAGAGGTCATAAAAAATCGGCCGAAGGGCGTCTTCACTTTTATCGATAATTTTGAATCCCAATAGGCTCGGTAAAGAGCGCGCATTTTCTTCAACGCGCCGACGTTGCGAGGCTTCTCCGTTGCTTCCAACGGGTAGCCCGATTCTCTTAGGAAAGGGCCAATGGCGCCCTCGAAAGCGGCGAGATCGCCGGATGAAAAAGAATTTCGCCAGCGGCCAACGGGCTGAAAACCGCCTTTTTGTACTTCCGAAGTGAAGGACGTATTGGGCTCGTTGACCGATCCGATGGCAACCTCCTGAATGCGATCGTAGTTCAAATCGTGATTGATGAACTGGCCCAGCCGCGCGAGCGCCGCTCGAGGCTCGGCCATCAAATCTTCATAGCGAACTTCTATATAATCGGGTCCCAGCGCGCGACCGAACTCCCGGCCTTTGCCTACAATCCATTCCCAGAAAATGCCTGCGACAATCAGGCTGCGATCCTTATCCCATGGAAATGGCCGAACCCAGCCTTGCTTTTGTAAAGACAATGCAACGTCGCGGCCGTCGCGAATGATATGGATGAACTGGGCGTCGGGAAGTTCGCGCCTAATCCATGGAACGTACAGTAGATGTTCCGGCGTGCATTCCGCCCAGCGATCGACATTTTGCGCGCGCGAGATATCTTCCATGAAGATCCGAAGGAAATCGCCGGCGGTGTCGCAATCCGACATTACTTCGGCGCGAAATTTTTCCGGGTCCACTTCGGAAACGCCGAACATTCTGGTCTGAAACCAGAGGTCCAGCATTTTTCCCCGATTTTTCGCAGCGCGCAAACTTCCAAATCGCGGCGCGATCAAATCAAATACTTTTGATTCGCTGCGATAGACGGCAAAACCGCCGGCGGAGAGCAGCATATGGTAGAGCAGCGTGGTTCCAGACCGAGGGGAACCGAGCACGAAGACAGGGCGCTTCATTCGTGTCGCTTGCTCCGGAGCTCTAGCGGGGATTGATGATTCAGTTTGCGGCAACGGTGACATGGTTGAAGGTCTCGGGTTAGCCTCGGCGGAGCAATCGTCCTATCCAACCTATTTGGAAACCATTTCGTGAATCTTCTTAACCCATCGCTCCGGGCTGGTTTCGTAGAGCTTGGCGGCGATCCTGCCGAGTGTCCATTTTCCGCGCTGTTTTTCCATGTAAGAGCGGGTGAACGGGTTTTGCGGCAGCAAACTCTGTACTGAAAGCTCTTTTCGGACTGCTCCCGCGAGCGCCTCATCCAACACGGAAATAGCAAAATCAACTTCTTTTCGAGTCAGAGTAATTGGCGGAATAAATCGCAGGACCGGCTCGAAGTAAGTGTAAGTAAGGTGCACGCCTTTCTGTTTGCACAGGGCCACGATCGCGAGAGTTACGTCTGCGCTGCTGCGGCCGACCGCCTCATCCGCATCGATTTCCATTCCCAACATCAGCCCTTCGCCGCGAACGTCGGCGACGATCGAATGTTTCGCTTGGAGTTCCTTGAGGCGAGCTTTTAAGTAAGCGCCGGTTTCCGCAGCGTTCTGGACCAGGCCTTCTTCCTTGATGATATCGATGAGAGCGGATAGCGCGACTCCGCCGAGTGGATCAAACTGATGGCTGGCCAAATGGCTGAAGCCTTCGTTCTGTACTTTGTCCGCGATTTCGTCCGTAGTGATGAAACCGGACACCGGAAATCCGCCGCCAGCTCCCTTTGAAATGACCAGAATGTCCGGCTCCACTTCATGGTGCTCCACTCCAAACCATTTTCCCGTGCGGCCGAAGCCGGTCTGCGCCTCGTCCACTATAAGCAGCGCGCCATGCCGGTGCGCGAAATCTTTCAGAGCTTTCAAATAGCCAGGAGGCGGAACGATCATTCCACCGGCCGAGATAATCGGCTCGATAATTATTGCCGCAAGATCGTCCGGGGAGGGAATGCTGGCTTCAATCGAGCTTTCCAAGCAAAGCAAATTGCACTCAGGATAGCGAGTGTTTACCGGGCAATGAAAGCAATGCGGAGCAAGTAGCCGGTAGGTTTCTGGAACGCTGGGTCCATCACCGAATTTTCCTCCAAATATGGAAGTGAGGCTCTTGGTGGTCAGCGACAACCCGTAATATCCGCGATTGAATCCCACCACGCCGTTCTTTTTCGTGTACATCTTGGCAATGGAAATAGCGCATTCATTTGCTTCCGTGCCGGTGGAAAAAATCATGGAGCGTTTCAACTTCCCAGGCGCGACTTCGGCGAACTTCGCCGCAGCTTCCAACACGATAGGGCTCATGAACTGGCTCCCTATGTGAACGACCTGGCGCATTTGCTCGACAACTTTTTCGATGAACTTCGGATGGCTGTGACCCAGTATGCTGCAGAACTGGCCCGCGGCGAGGTCCAGCGTTTCATTGCCGTCGATATCTTTCAGGACGCAGCCGTTCGCTTCGCCGATGAGACCGTCGGCATATGGCATGCCGATAACCAGATACTGGCCGTATTTTTGCCAGAGCTCGAGGCTCTTGGTATTGTTAGCCGCCATGGTTCACCGTGTCCGAGAAGCTCGCAAACAAGAAATGATTCTCACCTGATTGCGATTCTTGATTTGAATGGTATCTCATGCTGCTTGCGCTCGCGATTCTGTTTGCTTCGACTTTGCCGAGTCATTATGGCCTGAAAGCTTGTGATAAAAACGTTTGATCTTGGCAAGCTGAGACGGAGTCAAAAAGGTCGCAGCATAACGAACGACACCGCGCAGACTCCAGGGCCACAGCCGCAATGACTGACCGAGGAGTTTTCGGGCTTCTGCATGATCTCCTCGCTCGAGGAGTCCAATGCCCAGGTACAAATACGGCCGCGCACGCCGCCGACGGACCGCCGAGCGCCCCAGTTCTTTCTCCGCTTCGGGATAAAGCACCAAAATTTTGTTGATCACTTTCCCTTCCCACGGCACACCGTTCTGCAAAGACCTGCCGAGGCCGCGCGTAGCCATGTTGCTATGATGGCGGTACATCATCAACGGTTCATCAACGTATCCGAACTGAAAATGACGAGCCATGCGCAGCCACATTTCGTAATCGCTGCCTACGAAGAAAGTTTCGTCGAAAAATCCCGCTTTCTCCACACAGGACTTGCGGAAGACCACGGTGCCTGATCCAAACAGGGTTTCGGCGAAGAGTTGCGGAAAGACGTAGCCGCTTGGCGGAGACATTTTGAGCCACTCTTTTATGCTTTCATGAACGATGCCGCTCTCGTCGAACTGCTTCATGTCCGTGTAGACCAGATCGACTTCGGGGTGTTTTTCAAAATAATCCATCTGAAGCTTCAATTTATTAGGCAGCCACAGGTCGTCTGCATCGAGAAATGCGATAAATTCGCCGCTGGCTCGGCGAATGCCGGTGTTGCGGGCAGCGGGCTCGCCCGCATTCTTCTGATAAACGTAGATTATGCGATCGCTATATTTTTCAAGCACTGCACGCGTGTCATCGGTCGAGCCGTCGTCCACTACTATGATCTCGTGCGGGCGGTAAGACTGATTAAAAACACTTTCCAGAGTTTCTGAAATGTGATGAGCGGAGTTGTAAGACGGTATAACCACACTGACCGTGGCAGCTTGTTTGTCCGCCGTGCGCATTATTGCTCCGGCGCGGCCGCGGCGCGCAAGCCAAACCGGCACAAGAGCAGATTTGCGGTTTCTTTTACTTTGTCCGTTTCGCTCGAATCCACATAGCCAATCAGATAGAGGGCGATCGGGAAGAGCAGCAAAAGAGACGCTTTGAGAGATGCGGAAAGAAGGAGCGAAGAAATCGACAGTTTTGTGGAGCCCCAATAAATTACAGCTGCAATCGCAATAGGCACAAAAAGATTCGAAACATGATAGGGAATCGGGCGCACTTTTTGTGATGCAGCATAGGCCAGGCCGGCCATCACAAAAAAACTAATAGCGGTGGCGCCGGCAGCTCCCATCCCCTGATAGCGGGGAACCATAAGGTAATTCAGCACAAGGTTTGTGATTAAAGTAATGCAGCTGATTATGCCGACGAATTTCGTTTTCTTCTCGATGTACATTCCGCTAACTACGTAGCGATAGGTGCCTTGAAAAATATAGGCGAGCAGCACCAGAGGGACCACTTTGTAGGCCGCATGGAACGCCGGCGCTGAGACGACGGAGATGACTTCCTTGATGATCAGAGCGATGCCCAAGGCTGCGGTGACCAGCAACAAGCTGTAGTATCGAAAAATTCGGGAAAAGAGCAGTCCCGAGTTTTCTTTTTCCGCAATTTGGTACATGCGGGCGCTCCAGATATTGTCGAACGGCTGCACGATCAAGAAGCTCAACATGAACGCGAATTTGTAACCCAAGGCGTAGATGCCGACAGCAGAAACAGTTGAATAGTGTTGCAGGAAAAATCGATCCGAGAAATTCAATGCAAAAGCCGACATGCTGGTGAGCACCAGCGGCCAGCCGAAAGCGGCCAACGCTTTCAGCTTGGACGGGCTGAAGCGGAAATTGACTTCGCGAAACGTGATGGCGGCGAGAGTGGTCGCGGCGAGCCCGATCGCAATCAAACTGCTGTAAAGGATTCCAACCACGCCCATCTTCAAGTAGGCAATGAAATATATGTTCAAGCCGAGCTGCAACATCAGTGAAATAACTTCCAGCGACGCTACCCAGGTTGAACGCTGCCTTGCCCGTAGATAGCTGAAGGAAACGCTATTGATCGAGGAGAAGAAAAAAGTTATAGAGAGCAGCCAGAAATATTTATAGAAGCTCGGCGATTTCAGAATCAGGTGAGAGAGCTGCCTTCCGAAGAGAATCCCGCAAATTGCCGCAAGCATCCCAATGGACATCGCCGTCAGAAGAACGGTACTGATTACTTCGTTTTTTTCTTTCTGCTCGCCGTAGGCATAGTAATAGCGGATGACCGAGGCGTTCATCCACATGGTAACGACCAGGCCAAACAACATCACCGAAAGGTCGAGCAGCTCGAGCGTTCCGTAATCCGCCGGAGAAAGAAAGTGGGTGTAAAACGGAATCATCAGAAATCCCACAGCTTTTCCGAGCACACCACCTATGCTGTAAATAGAGCCATGTTTGCTCAGGCTCTTCAGCTCGTCCAGGATTCCGGTTTTTGCAGGACTACTCGACATAGCCCAAGCCCTTCAGTCGCTGTTCGATGAGCTCGGCTTCGTCGGCAGTGTATTCGGTGGTGGCTTCGGATTCTTTGCGGTTGTCCACGTTTTCGTACTGCACGGGCGGAAGGGAAGGCAAAATCTCCTCGAGCACACGTCCGTCCATATCAGCCGGCACTGGGAGACCGAGCAGGTGCAGAACTGTGGGAGCGATATCAATCAGGTTTGGATGGAAACCATTCGCCGGGATATTCAATCCTGCGCCTTGCATGATCAAGACGCCATTGTGACGATGGCTGCCTTCGTTTGAAACTTCCGGCGGAGCATCCGAGACCGAGAAGGAAACGCCATAGCCTTCTTGAGGTATTAGAACGATGTCGGGAAGGAGTACGTCAGGATCGGACGCGGGATAAAGTTCCGAGCCGCGCGCAACGCGAGCAAGCAGCTTCGCTCCGGTTTGCGGATGACGAAGATCCCGGAATCGAGCAACGAGATCGGAAATCAAACTTTCATATTCGTCACCGGGTTGAACGATTCCGACCGATCCTCGCCCGACTACGTTCACGAACAGATGCGCAGTCTCGCTCCCTTCCACCGCGGCTACTTTAGTTCGATTCCAGTCGATCATCGATTTCTGTTGCGGGATAGTTTCGTTGGCGAGCTCGCCCCAAGATTTAAATTTCTTGCTCTTGCGGCCGTCAAAAATAGAGTGCTTAATTTTGGCCGCCGAATCATAAGCTTTACGTGCTACCTTAAATCGCGACTTGCGAAATACATCCTGCAGGCGGGTTTCAGTGCGGTCCACGAGGTGGAAATAGCCCCATTGCCGCAGAAAATAATTGGGAGAAATCGCTCCCAGGTGCCTTCCAAAGCCGTGGTCGGACAGAATGATCGTGAAGGGCTTGCGGGACTCAACCTCGCTCAGCAAAATTCCTACCATTCGATCGAATTCGCGGTAACATTCCCGAACTTTCTCGACGCGACTGTCCTTATTTTCGCCGTTCGCGCAAGATTCTTCGATGAAACTCCAAAGCTTGTGCTGAATCCAGTCGGTTTGCTGGAAGTGAACCATGCACACGTCCCATTCCTGCTCTTGCAGGACGAAGGACGCGAGCTCGAGTCCTTGCTGAAAACTGCGCAGCAGTTTGTTGACGAACTCGTCGAATTGCTGATCCGACTTGGTAGGCAGAAAATTCCAGAGCGAAAGATCGAGAGTCGAACCGTAGTCCGGAATCTTTTCAAAGATTTCCTGGCGAAGTTCTTTGGGATGGGTGAAATCCGCTTGCAGGGAAGGCGCATCCCATCCCGATACCATCACTCCGTTAATTTCGGAGGGTGGATAGGTATACGGAAGATTTAAAACAATAACGCGTTTTCCTTTATCACTCAGAATCTGCCAGAGAGTTTTGCTGCGAATGTGCTGAGCGTTATTTAACTTGGTGCCACGATCCGAGCGATCGAAGCGGGTGAAATCGAAAATCCCGTGCTTGCCGGGAGTCTTGCCGGTCATAAACGATGTCCACGCCGGAGCGGTTACAGGCGGAATAATGGATTCGAGATCGGCCGCGAGTCCTTCGGACATCATCTTCGCGAGGTTCGGTAAATATCCCTGGCGCGCCAACGGCCGGAGAACATCGAACGTGGCTCCGTCCAAGCTAACTATAAAAACCTTTTGATCTCTTTCCGTCACGAAAACCTCTATTTGTTCGCAAGCCTCAGTGGCTGCAGTCAGTCCACGAATTCCAGGATCAATTCCCTAGTTTCTATTCAACGTTTCTATTCGACGTAGCCCAAGCCCTTGAGCCGCTGTTCGATGAGTTCAGCTTCCTGCGCAGAGTACTCCGTCGTTTGCAGCGCCTGACGGTTATCAACGTCTTCGAATCGTACCGGAGGAAGCCCATCAACTATTTCTTCAAGCGCTCGACCGTCCATGTCTGACGGAACAGCGAGCCCGAGAAAGTGAAGTACCGTCGGCGCTACATCAATCAGATTGGGCCGGAAATGCTCGCCCGGCTGTTTCAAGCCATCCCCCTTCATCATGATCACACCGCTGGGTCTATGGCCGCCTTCTGTTGAAATTTCGGGTGGCGCATCAGATACCGAGAAGGCAAAGCCGTAACCTTCCTGCGGGATCAGGACGATATCGGGCAATTGGATGTCATCTTGAGAGCACGGATAGACTTCCGAACCGCGAGCGACGCGAGTAAAGAGCGGCTCGCCAGTCTTTGGATGACGTACTTCCCGAAATTTCGAAATGAGTTCCGAGACCAGGCTCTCGTATTCAGCTCCCGGCTGAACGATGCCTTGTGAACTGCGTCCAACCAGATTCACGAAAAGAAATGCCGCCTTGTAAGCCCATATGGTGGCGACTTTTGTTTTAGCCCATTCGATATTTTCGCCGCGATGGGCGATCACCGCAGTGGTGGAATCGGCCCAGGAACTGTGCTCTTGCGAAGGAGGTTCCTTACTTTCTAAGGCAGATTTCGCTTTTGCTGCGACCTCGTACACCTTTCGAAGTGGAGATTTCCGAAGGAGATTCTTCACACCTTGCAAGCTGCCCTGTGATTGCTCGCGCAGGTGGTAATAGCCCCACTCATGCAGATAATAATTCGGGCAGATCGCGCCCATGTGGCGCCCGAAACCGTGATCGGAAAGCAAGATTGTCAGCGGATTTTCCTGCGCGATCTTTTTCAACAAGGTTCCAACCAATTCGTCAAATCGCTTGTAGCAATTTCGAACCGCTTCAACTTTAGGGCTCTTGTCGTCCGGGTTCTTGCAGCCTTCTTCGATATATTCCCAGAGCTTGTGCTGAATCCAGTCTGTTTGTTGGAAGTGAACCATGAAGACGTCCCATGTTTGGGAGTCCATCAGATGCGACGCCAGTCCCGCACCCTGCTCAAATCCACGAATCAATTTGGCGGTGAATTGCCGGAAATGTTCTTCGGATTGCTGCGGCCGGAATTCGCTGACCCACAGATTCGAGCTGTAATCCGGAAACATTTCCAGAATGTCGTTACGAACAGATTGCGGATAAGTGAAATTTGTCTGCCCAGACGGAGCATCCCACCCCGAAACCATCACTCCGTTGATTTCATAAGGCGGATAGGTGTACGGAAGATTTACAACCACGACTCGTTTTCCTTGCTCGCTCAAAATTTGCCAAATCGTTTTGCTCTGGACCTGCTGCGCGGTATTGATGCCCCAGCGATAGTTGCGCAGGTCGAACGACGTGAAGTCGAAAATCCCGTGCTTGCTGGGATTCTTGCCGGTCATGAAAGAAGTCCAAGCTGACGCGGTGACCGGCGGTATCACGGACTCAAGATTCGCTGACACTCCCGACTGCATTACTGAGCGCAAGTTGGGCAGGTAGCCCTGGGCCATCAGGGGACGCAAGACGTCCCAGGTGGCACCATCGAGACTTATGATGAAGACCTTTTGACCCTGCTGGGGCAATTCGGGACTCCTTACCGGCCAAGAACTCCTGCAGAATTATACGCGAGCAACGGGGCGCCAACCCTGAAAAATGCCCGCTGGCGCAGAGTGAGAAGCCCTTGCACTAAAGACACCTCTGTCCACAGATAGTTCAGCAATTTGGAGTCCAAGAACACGCCAAATAAGTCCTTAATACAAAAGGACTTAACCTAGAAATTTGGGGCATTCGAGCAAAAAAGGTCGGCTTGGGGAGAAAGTGTTTACACAACGTATGACGCGTACTTCCGCAGTCTTGGGAACTGCTCCAATAGGGATCGGCTACTAGCGGGTAGCCTTGGGTCGCCGCAAGAGCGATATGCCGAGTTTTGCGCACTCGCTTAGAACGTACGACCAATGATCGCGGTGCTTCCACCATCCGGCTTTCTTGAACGAACTTAGATCTTCCGGAACCGGCACGTAGCTGATCCTCTTATTCGACAGAAGTGCGGTCCGTTCGCAATAGTGCCGTACTCTGCCCAGGTGAACGCTTGTGCTGACGAGCAACAGCGAGCTGACCCGATCTGGCTCGAGATAACGGCTTAGTGACATCAGCTCGGCTTCTGTCCCCTTTCCCGCATCGCTTCGAACAATGACACGTTGCGAATCGCCGGCGATGTCGATAAAGAAATGACGTTCACCGGGAGGCAGGCGCGAGGTGAGTTCCCGCAGGTTCAGGTGCTGGAATCCGAGGTGATCCATCTTGCGTACTTCGAATCGACCGACACTCAGAATCAATCGCGGCGCGATTCCCTGGTGAAAAAGCTGCAGACCATAGACCTTTCTTTCGGGACGCCCTGCCAGGACGAAGATTACATCGGATGGCTTAGGAGGATCCTCCTGGAATAAGAAATTGCGGAGAGGATGCAAGAGTCGGGGAGAAGATGATCGATGAGGTTGTTGCTCCGTGACTCGCAAGGGCGAAGAAGACTAGCTAAACAGTGAACTACGCTGCAAGCGAGGGAAGTGTATCACGTGGCGTGAGCCATATTGTAACTGGCCAGTTTTGCAGTAGGACTGAAATTACCAAGCTGTGAGGAATCTTAGGTTCTTGCTTATTCCTGCGCCACTAATGCCAGCGACATTTTCCCTGCTGAGTCCTGCGAGACACCGGTGACGACACCGCGGAAACTCGTCTGAGAGCTGGATGATATGGCATCGATACGATCAGCCATAAAACTCCCATCACTTTGCAGGTGCGCGGTCACCTCGACACTCTGGCCAGCTTGCAAGCTGCTGAACTCGCCGGCGTCCGCAGCGAAGGCTGTACTCACGCCTGTCGCGACAGTTACGGTTTGGGCCGTGTCGCGCAACTGCAGGTTAACGACTCCGGAAGCGGGGGACGAAGAGACGACGGTGGCTTGAGCATTTTCTAGAATGCATTCATTTTGCGAGGCCTCTATGACGCTGAGATCGGCCATCGGCGTAATCCAATAGTTCCCGCGAGAATCGATTTGCACCGACCGTTTCAAATCAAGATCGATCATGAGACCGGCAGTCGAGTTCGGCTGAAAACTCGCGTTAATCGGCTGGTTGAGTGTGACGGTAGTCAGGCGGGCCGACGGGGTAGTATTTGCATTCAAGATCGTGATGTTGCCTTTCGCGTCAGTCAACGTGATCTGGGGGTTCGCGAACGCCATATTCAGAGTAGTGAAATTTCCCGTAGCAGTGCTGCCAACTCGAAATCCCAGCGTGGGCGCAAGCTCTAGGTGCCGGAATTCCACTTGCTGGGTTCCGGCGGCAAGATTTGTGATCGCTCCATTAGAATCTTCCAAGGAAGCGCCCGTGACATCAACACGGAACGCTACAACGCCAGGCGCCGGAGCGTCCGTTAGGAATGCGGTAACGGTACTTGTAGTGGGCGCCGCCGGGGTGCCGGTGCCATTGGTGGCTGTCGATTGCGTAGCGCATCCGGCGAGGCTTATCAGCGCCACCAGCGCGATCCAAGATGCTGTCCTGCGGTATTTGGCCTTCATGGTCGTTGCGACTCCGATTGGTTTACAGTGATAGGCTAGTCCGATTGCCGAGGTGGCTCTACTGCTCAAGCGGACAGGAAGAGGTCAGTAGCTTTCGCCGCGACTGAGGCCTGTACCGGGAGGCGGAGGATTTTAGTGCGAGCGGGGCTATGAGACGGGGTATCGTAAGTCCTCTGTAATCTGTTAGATGGGATTACTTGTTCGGCGATCAGTGCGAAGTCTGCCAGCGCTCAGTGAGCGGTCGGCGCCGGCAGATTTAAGACTTCCACATGGGCGGTTTGCTGGCTGGTTTGGTCGACGATTACGACAAATTTATGGGCGTTCCGATCGTAGCCGCCGTCATTCCACGCGTCACCAACGGTGCTGAGCGGAGGCCCACCAGCGATATTTAAGTCGGTCCAACTCTTTGTCGCCGACTTCCATTCCCAAACATGAGAAGGGCTGCCGGTCTTATCGCCGCTAATGAGAATCACTGAGCCGCGGTCAGGATCGTAGTCGATTGGAGGACAACTTTGAGGCGGGGGATTTAGCGATGATTTGGCTTTCGACCACTTATGAGTGTTGGTGTCGTAGAGGAAGGTTTCGTTGTTGTCGGCTTTCCCACCTCCACCGGAAATGACGCCGCCAAAAAGGAGCATCGTTTTTCCGGTTTCATCGTAAACGAGGCCAGCCTTGTTTAATCCTTTGGGACCGCCCGCTAGCGCCAGGCAGTCTTTTTCACAAGTACGAGTCCAGGTGTTGGTGGCAGGCTTGTATTCCCAGGTAGTGTCCACCTGGCTTCCCTTCACCAAGCCACCGTAAATCACGAACACGTCGTTGTCCTTGTCGTAAGCGGCTTGTCCCTCTTGAATCCCCGGAACGGCGACGCCTTTGTTATCCGCGCAAGGGACAGAGATGCGCGCGTCGCCGCACAATTGCGTCCATTCAGGCGGGTCGAGATTGAAATCCAGTTTGTAGAGATCTTTTTCGGAGCAGTCTCCGCAGCCGGTGAGAGAGGCGTGCGAGGTGCCGAAGCCGTTGTACATCACATTTCGTTTCGCATCGTAGGCGATGATCCAGTAGGGGTGGCGGTCAGAGGGGTGGTGCAGATCGTCGGTTGGAGTCACTACGAAACCGCATTTTGCCGCCGGACCCGCGCCCGTGCAGGTGCCGGCCTCATCCGGGAGCGAGGGGCTCTGAGAATAAGTCAACGAGTGCGCTAACAGGTCTTCGGAGCTGGTAATCGAATGCAGGCCATCGAAGGAATGGTTCGAAGGGCTGCTGGTGCCGGTGATCAGAGCATTTCCACCGTGAAATACGCTGAGCGGATCGGAAATAAAATTAACCGTTACGATTCCTTTTTCGCGCGAGATAGAAGTAATCGGCGCTTTGCCTAGGCTGGCTTTGGTTCCTCGCGACCAAGCAAGCGTCCATACGCCCGGCGCTGTCGCGTTTCCAGCGGAGAGAGCTTTGGCTGTGTCGAAGAGAAAAATGGCGTTGGAAAATGTTCCCGCACAACAATTCGGATTTGCCGGCCAGTACATCATCTTTTTGGTCGTCCCGCCGATGTAAACCAGTTTGTGCCAGTGGCGGCGGAATGGCTGGAGATTTGTCGCCGGGGTTTTGGCTTCCGCAGATGCGTCAAGAGCGGCGGGGTTTGGGGGAAGACTGCCGAGGTGCGTCCAAGCCTGGCCGAAAGCTGATGGACTGAGAAATAAAACCAACAACGCGACGCGACGAAGCATTTCGAGACGCCAGAAATTGGGAAGATCCGTCATAGTGACCGGCTCGGCAGCTTCGGAAGATTTCTGCATGAGTTGTATGCCGCCCGATAAGTCGTGGGCTCGCGGCCTGAAATCGCAAGATTGATTTTTGATATTTTTGGCGATTTGAGGGAGTGGTGACCTTTTGTTTTCTGCAAGTTAAGGGGTGGTCTAATAACGGAATTTGGCGATTTAATTTCGCAGGATTGCGGACTGAAGTCTGGCAATAAGCCCTTATGCTGGATAGCCGGTTGACGGCACGGCAATGAGGGAAGGCCCGAGGTCTCCTCCCGGAAGCGCGTTAGTTCTTCGGTATAGGCGTACGCAATATTGGCCCGCCCTGAATTGTATTCGGCGGCCAAGCTTCCCTGCGATTCCAATTTACCTTTGTTACCCATATCAATTCCAGAGTTGCACGCCGCGAAAAAGAAATCAAGGACCGGAAAGCTGTGGACGCGAAAGTAAAAATCGTCCAGTTGCCGCAAGGAATCAATCGGCTGATTTCATAAAGAGCAAGCCTGCCAAGCTGATCAAGATGGGCAGGCTCCTGCGGGGATCGCTTCTCCGACAATAAAGCATCGGAAGCAGCCTAAAAAAAGTAAACCCCACCGCGAGCCCTTTGCTGGCGGTGGGGTTTACTGTTGCTATTCCTTGCTACAGCTTAGTTCCTTTCACAACTACGGCAATTGGAGCGACCAGATTTGCGCTCCGGTTTGCGCGTTCTGCATCATGAGAATGAAGCGCTGAGCCGTCTGGTCATATGCACCCAACGTTTGAGCGGTGCTTGGGGCAGTGGTGAGGTCCGGACCTGGAGTAATGCCCAAATCGTGCCAGTCACCATTAAATGCCCAAACGTGTCCACCCTTCGGCTCTGCGCCGATGAGGATGACTTCACCCAGACTCGGCACATAATCCCACACCGGGAATCTTACCGATTGCGGATGAGTGGTGGTGTTGGCCTGGCTCCAAGTGTTGGTTGCCGAATTGAAGAGCCAAGTTTGTGTGTTAGGGACATTAGCCTTTTGGTTTCCGCCGAACAAAACCGAGACTCCCAGTGCGGGGTCATACACTAAACCGGGGCCGTCGAGAAAGGGAATTGGGCAAGCGGTCTTACCCGGAGGATCTGTGCAGACTTGCGACCAGGTGTTTGTTGACGGTGTGAATTCCCAGGTTTGCGCGCTTGCGGTACCACTGTAAAGCCCGCCCGCCATAATCATTTTATCCGCGGCTGTATCGTAGGTCATGGCCGACTCTTGGTCGCCGGGGTGAGTGCACAGCCCGGAAAAGTCGCCACAGGTCTGCGTCCAAACGCCAACGCCGGAGGAAGTGTCCATCTTATACATGTCGTGGCTTTCGCTATCAGTCCCGAACCCACCGCTTTTGGAGACCGATGCCGCACCGGTACCGAAAGCGATCCAGAACAAGTTGCGGTTGGTATCCCATACCTTGCCGGCGTATTGGTGACCATCTGCAGGGGCGTCTGAGGTTCCAAATACGCCAAAAGCCGCGCCGCAGGTGGAACTGCAGGTTGGAGTCGTATTCGGGCCGGCTTGATTAAAGGAAAAATGAGTCTGATCAATGAGAGTCACATATAGCGGGCCGACGTTAAAGCTGGGATCGCTGACATTGCGCAAGCCAGCGGCAATGTTGATAGTGGGGTCAAAAGGCCAATTCAGCGACTGTTGCAAAGTGACTGTGACGACTCCGTTGTTTCGGTTAATAGCCGTAATAGGGCGCTGCCCCAGCGTCGACGCACCAGAAGGCGTCGTGTGTGACCATAGCATCTGCCAAGTATTCGTTCCGACGTAATAGACGAAAATGGCGTTGCCGTAAACCCCGCCGCAACAGTTGGGATTGCCGAAAGTGGCCATCACTCCGCCCTGGAGGGGGTTATAGACCAGGCGCTGCCAACCACGCCAGAAAGGTGTCGCATTCGCCGGCCCAGTCTTGCTGGTGGCGATAACGTAGTTCGAATTCGGGAAATTAGCTACGTGAGTCCATTGGGCGCTCGCGCCGACTGCACTGAACAACAAAACGACCGCAACTATAGCTATCTGATTGATTCTTTTCATTCTCGCTCCCCTGAAGGAATTGTGGCTCGCGGAAAGCAGGATGCAATCGGCTCTCCAAAGGCCAGCTTGGGAATTTATATATATGGCCTTAAGAATCAGCAACTTACAATGGATTTTTGGCTTGGGAAGCGGGTTGGCCAATAGGAGGGACAAAAAGTTGCATATGTCCGGCGTTTCAGTGGGCGCGCCAGAAGAAGATTAGTACCCAGATACTTAGGAGGTGAACGGGGTGTTACAGCGCGAAGAACACAGAATTTTAGCCTAGAGGCATCCTCACCAAAATGAATGAGATGCCAGGCTTCCCTACGAGGGCTTTTGCCGCCTTGTATGCCTTCTTATCAAGAATCAAGCTGATTACTGAGAACCGACAAACTTGATACGTCCCGCTATAAGGGTCGGGACCCCATTTTGACCAGCCTTGAATAAGAGGCCGCGGACTGCTACGGCTTGACCGACTTGTGGGCCTGAAGCAGACGGGAAATCGTAGAGCTGAGTCACGCCGGATGTCACCTGAACTACGACGGTAGTTGGTCCTGGAGCTCCGAGAAGTTGCATGGTGAAGTGATCGTTGGTTACTGCTATCACCGTGCCGTTGATAGCGCCCTGATGCAACACCACCCGATCTGCGGTTGGCGTGGAACTGCCGGCACGCAGAAGCACTACGGTTGTCTGACCAGAGATCAAGTCGGATTGACTTTCAAACCGGCATTCCGAGCAAGCTGATATCGAAGCTGCAAGTTCGTCTGCCTGTACAGCAAATTGGGTGAGCGAATCCATCGCGGCGATTACCTTGCTGCCGGGCTGGGGAGTGGGCGATCCGGCAGCACCTTGATTGTTTACCTGAACGATCTCCGACGCGGAAACACTATTGCCGGCCGGATCACTAGCTGCCACAGATAAAATATGCGAACCGTTCGTTGCAGCGGTTGTGTCCCAAGAGATTGCGTAGGGCGCGCCCAAAAGCTCAGAACCGAGATTGAGTCCATCAACCCTGAATTGCACGACGGGTACGCCTGAAAATCCGGATGCGGCGACGTTGACGATGACCGCGCCGGAAATTATGGCTTGGGCAGGCGGGGAGACGAGTGTGACGCTCGGGCTCACGGCGCCATTGTTATTCGCGACGGTCACTGTGACGGCGTTGGAGGTGGCTTGGTTCTTTGCCTGGTCAAAAGCTATCGCGGATAAGACGTGAATCCCGTTGCTTGCTTTCGCGGAATCCCACGCTAGAGAGTATGGGGCAGAAGTAATTTTCGTAGCCAGATTTTTGCCATCGAGCAGGAATTGCACGCCGGCGACTCGTACGGTACCCGTCGTTGTCGCCGAGACGGTTATTCTTCCATTCAGTTTCGCACCTGATTGTGGTGTGACCAACAAGATAGTCAAAGGATTAACGCTGGCGGAGTTCGAGACGTTAACGCGGACTGCATTTGAAGTCGCTTGATTGTTGGAAGTGTCGAAGGCTACGGCGGTCAAAATGTGCGGCCCGTTTGCGATGGTTGTGGTATCCCACGAGAGTGAATACGGGGGATTGAGAACTTCAGCTCCGAAGTTCGTCCCGTCAAGTTGGAATTGGACGCCGGCTACCGCAACGTTGTCGGAAGCGTTTGCTTGGATATTGATCTTTCCGGAGACGGTTGTTCCTACAGCGGGTGCTGAAATCGCTACTGATGGAGGCGTGGTGTCTGGACCAGTATTACTGCTGAGCGCGAGCTGGAAGATTTGAGTGTTATCGGTGCCTGCCGTGAGGCCGCCCTTTCCGATCAAAATGTCGTGTACAGGATCGTAAGACAAAGAATTGGCATACTGGCCGAAACTCCAGTCCCAAACGGGGCCGCCGGTGTTGGGCTGATTTGTCCAGGTGTTGGCGGCTGGATCGTACGTCCAATCCTGATTTGCTTCCGCCGGATTTCCAGTGTGATACCACACGAGATGCCGCTTGGTATCGTATGCAAGCTTCGGATAGCGCGGATAACTATCTGGTTTTAGCGCCGCAGGATCAGCCGGATTAAAGACCGGCGGTGAAACAGCAGGCTTTTGCTGCGTCCAGGTTCGCGTGGAAGCGTCGAAAATCCAAGTATCGTTGTAGGCCGTAGATTGAGCGTGGCCGTTTAGACGATTGTATCCACCGAAGAAAACGAACTTGTGGTTGCCGACGTAAACCAATCCGAAGCCGGCGCGGTTGCCCGGTCCTGGGCTGCAAGGCGCGATGACGCTAAAGGTGCCGCAGATATTTGCCCAAGTGTTGGTCGCGGGTAAATATTCCCAGGTATCGCCGATCGGGTTTCCAGCGTTCAAGCCGCCGTAAACCAGGACGATGTCGTCGTCGGGGTCGTATTCCATAGTGGTTTCCAATCGAATGTTCGGAGCGCAGTTGTCGCACAGCCTCTGCCATCCCGTATGCACGGGCGAAGGCGTCGGATTCGAGGCATACACCCACATGTCGGAGTAGGTGCAGATGCCGTTGGTGGCGCCGCTGCACGCCACATTGTCTTCCACGCCGCCATACTGATACACCACGTTGCGGCGCGAATCATAAGTCGTCGTCCAGTAAGGATGGCGGTCTCCGAAATAACCCAGCGGAGTGGAGCACTTTGCCGCACCGCAGAAATCCGTGGTGAATAGCGATTGTGGAAGCATGGGTTTCTCTGTACATGTCTGGTCGGGATGCGAGCCGGACCAAGTCCGGATTTGGAAGGTGTTGGAGGTGGTGTCATACGCCCACATTGAGTTTGTAAAAATGGTGCAGGAGTTTTCGCCGGATATCAGCAAAGTCTTGCCGGTCGATGTTTCGAACATGAGTTTGTTCCAGTTCAAGTTGCCCGGCCAGCCGGAGTACAAGTCGCCATTGATGGGCATGTGATTCCATTTACTACCGCCGGTGGTTGAGCCGTTCGAAATGGTGACTATTACTGCTGGAGCTTGCGCTGTTTTCCCTGAACTATCGGTGGCGATGGCTGAAATCGTGTGCGATCCGTTGGCGATGGATGCGGTGTTGAACTGAGTTGAATACGGCGCTGCCGTGAGTTGCGGACCGATGTTTGCGTTGTCGAGCAAGAATTGGACTTTTGTGACAGAACTGCCGACGTCGGAGGCAGTCGCAGAAATGTTAGCCGCGCCGGACAAAGTTGAACCCGCGACCGGCGATGTGATTGAGACGGCGAGTTTATTGGCGCCGTTGTTAGCAACAATTACGGGAACTGAAGCGGAAGTTGCTTGATTGCCGACGTTATCGGAAACCACAGCTGCGAGAACGTGGGGCCCGTTGGTTGCCGAAGTTGTATTCCAAACGATCGAATAAGGAGCACTGATGGATGGGCTGCCCAAGTTGGCGCCGTCCAGTTTGAACTGAACGCCGGTGATGGTTCCTTTCGTGTCCACCGCAGTAGCGATGATGCTCACGGAATTGGAGACGGTACTTCCAAGAAGGGGCGAAGAAATGGAGACGGTGATGGCGCCGTTGGCAGCATTGGCGA
>Ga0102924_1002657_pt1 | contig 19308 bp, 15 predicted proteins | sample PaiPotPPM11metaG_FD_80116 | JGI IMG/M metagenome (GOLD analysis project Ga0102924, IMG submission 80116) | Iron sulfur acid spring bacterial and archeal communities from Banff, Canada, to study Microbial Dark Matter (Phase II) - Paint Pots PPM... ...
CTAAATCGACCCAAAGCGTGGCACTACACTTTCGCAAAAGTGCTACCCCACACCAAACAAAATCAATGGCTTATGCCACGTCAACCCATGCGAACTGTAGAAGATGGGTTAGGCTCTGGCTATTATGCTGGCGGGAACCTGTACCTGGCCTTCTGATCCGAGCAAATCTTGTGGCGGCTGGGGCTGGTGCCTTTCTGATAGCTGCGTCTCGGAAGACCACCCTGTACAACTTACTGACAACAGCACCCTGGCGTGGGAAATAGCGTCCTGCCAAGCATATTGGAATCCAATAAATTCCTTAAAGCCGTAAACGACAACAACTGCATTCACGGTCCAACAGGCGCTGAGATAGTAATAGCCTCGCGTAAAACTAGAGAGCGCACTAACCATCAGGAAGGCCGGCAAGGCAAGTTGCCAAAGCACATGCAGTAACGGCACGGGTGTTCGTTGCTCTACCTTTGGTGTTCGGTTAAAAGCAGATCTTCGGCCGACTAACATTTGTTGGATCGAGCGGATGACACCTGCCAAATTGATCGGCAAGAGCATCAAGTTAAGAGCATATACTCTGGGTAAATCAGCCCAGGCATAGCCGAGCAATCGAAGGTCTCGCCCATATAGGGCGAAGTACGGCAACGCAACGCAAGGAAACAAAACAGTTGAGATGGTAGAATCGAACGGCCTCAGTGACAGCATGATTAGTGCGAAACTTATGAGAGTCGGCGAGCAAAGGTAATAAGCCCGCATAACAATTTCAACTATCGGAGGACGGGGGCTATCTCTACGGATTGCATAGCGCAGGAGGTTTGGGAAAATGATGAGCCCACCGTTAGCCCAGCGACGTCGTTGAATAATCAGTGACCCAAAATCTGGCGGCGTTGCGCTGTAAGCTAGCCGCTCTGGGTGATTATGAAGCAACCAACCTTCGCGCACCAAGTCAATCGTCGAACCCGTGTCTTCAATAACTGTACGATCTTGAATGAAAACTTGAACAAGATGACCTCTTTCGCTAATTGTTTGCTGAATATCTCTTAGCGCTGAAAGGCGCAACAATGCGTTCGCGCCAACCCAATAAGTGGCGCGAAAATGCGTGAATCCCTGATGGATGATGTATTGCATGTCGGTCTGAGCACCGGCAGCGCGCTCGAGCGGATTTAGCGCCCCGGGGATCGCTGAATACGGGGTCTGAACTACTGCAGCCTTAGGATGCCGGTTCATCAGCCGCGTTAGCTTTAGGATGTAATCGCGAAGAATGAGACTGTCGGCATCTAACGTGAGTAGATAGTCGGCGTCTGGAACAATCATGCTTGCTATTGCTGAAGCGCACTCCTCGATCCGAGACAACCTTGAGTCAGGGACAACCCTGAAAGATTTTCCAATCAAGCCGATGTAGCTATTAAGGTTCATTGCCTTGTTTGCCGCGTGAGACAAATTGGAGAATTGCTTGCGCTCGAAATGCGTGATCTCCACAAAGAGTAGTGCGCCAAGGCGGCGGTATTCTCGCTCAACGTGAAGAAGATCGATACCGCCTTTGCGCAGCTCGTTCGCGCGGGAGCGGTGCTGGGCAGCGGGCGCGAAAATTATGCGTTCGCGAAAAAACTTATCGGTATGACGGTTTGCGCAGTCCGCCGGTTCGTCCGCTTCGACAAGCGCCTCAATCCAATCGGCCATACTCTCGTATAAATCAGCAAGATGCCGAAATTCGGAGGCCAGATCCAATACTGCTCCACTTTGCATGCGAACGATAAAATTCGAGAGTTCAGCGCGATATTGCGTGCCGGCCTCATGAAATCGGGCATGCAAGTCAGCCACCAAGCGCCGCGTGGCCACTAGCGAGTGAAGCGCTTCAGCGGATCCCTTTGGCGGATCGTCAATGAGGACCGCTATTCGTCGTGATGGGTATTCGGATAGTGCTGCTGAGATAATGGTTTGTCGGAGGACGCGAATCTCTTCCCTGTACGTGGGAATTAGAATGCATACTCGGGCATTTTTGTTATCTAGGTCGTAAACACTTTCGAGCTCATCTCGCGTCGGCTGCACCAAAGCAGCTTTGCGGTGCAGATAGCCGAGCCGTGTGAAAAGATATACGAGACTTCCATAAACCAGTGCCGCGACCAAAAAGCTTGTGCATCCCGTCAACAGTAACCGCCCAGTAGTAAGGCAGCCTTCCAAGGCAGAATTTGTAAGGTGCTGGTATAAAAACAATAGCGAAACCAGACACGCTACAATGGCGGCCCAGGTTACGAACAATTCTCCGTTTGTACTCGGCGTCTTCGGCTCCGAAGTCGGAACCGCAAGTACATTCTTCAAAGTCTACCCCCACCCCACCGTCAGACCTAAGGGCTCACCGTCATAGACGCGGGCCGGCGCGGGTGGTGGCCCACGGCTAGATCTCGGTAGTTCGGTCCGAAATGCCCGACGGGCTGAGTATATAGCTTTCAATTCGGGCCGAATTCCATTCGAAGGCTAAAAAAAAATAGTGTGGTAAAATAATCACAATAATTATTTATTCTGTGTTTAGATTCGTATTTTCTGCGCAGGCTTACCGACGCTGGGCGCTGACCTGAGGCTCAATGAGATACTCGGCGAAGGAGCTCCTCGATCGGGGTGCCCGAAAGTTAACATTACTCGGGATCTCAGACCGGCAGTTCTTGCCGACTACCGACACGGAATCGCCGCGATCGACTTTGGCGAGCGCCTGGTCGAGATCGACGGCAACGGGGTCCGTGCCTATTTGTTTGTGGCCACGCTGGCCTATTCGCGCCGACATCACGTTCCGGCGTTCCGCAATGAGCGGCAGGAGAGCTGGTTCGAAGGACTGGAGAGCGCTTTCGTCAAGTTTGGCGGGGTGACCGAAGAAGTCCTCTTCGACAACGCGCGTGCCCTGGTCGTCGACCACGATGCGGCGACGCGCGCCGTTGTGTTCAACGACAAGCTCAAGACATTCGCCAAGCACTGGGGCTTCCGGCCGCGGGCCTGCCGCCCTTACCGCGCCCGCACCAAGGGTAAGACCGAAAACGGCATCGGTAGGTCAAGCGCAATGCGATCGCCGGCAGGTCCTTCCCGACCTGGGAAGCATTCGAGGCGCACCTCGAAGCGTGGACCCACGAGACCGCCGATGTGCGAGTGCACGGCACCACCGGCGAGGCGCCGATAGGGCCGTCAGTGATCACGGTCGGTCGGCCCCCAGAACAGTCGCCCTGTGTCCGCTACATGAACACGCCTGACCCGCGTTGAGGGACAAAAAGGCACCATTTGGACTCCGCTGGTGTCGTCGCGGCTCCGACCCGTCGCCGATATTGCACGCGGCGCAGGACCATTTCGGTCGCCGGAGTGCCATAGAGCCGAGGAATGAAGGGTTGCCGCATTGCAACACTAAGCTAAAAGAGATATAAAGAGGTATAGTGTTTTCTCGACGGCCCCTTCCAGGGACACCCCATGGCTCGAGAAATTGCCATGCGATTGCTATTCCTCGTCCCCCCGATGCTAATTTCCTTTGGGATAGCCCACGCACAAGATTCGTCGCTCCCCAATTCAGCGGGCCCAATAGCCGAACCGGCAAACTTGCCCGCGCCTAACCCCACTGGGGCCGCGCCTGAGCAGAACTCCGCGGTCCCGAATACTGCGCCACAACCAGACGCTGTCCAACATTTTTCTTCGGCGAGTTCTTATGAAGCTGATACGCTTCGCAATCAATCCGCCTATCTGGACGTTACGGTGGCGCCTTTCAGCGGCATCAACGACAGCGGCATTCGATTCCGCGTCAACGGGAACGCAGATTGGTACCGTTTTCTAATTGACCAGAACCCGCGAATATTAGGTTCAGGCCACGACTTGCAAGGTGGTTTGATGGCGGGCTACAACGTCTCGCTGCCACAATTTAGCATGACGGGCCTGGTGGGCGCGGCTTTCGGCAATATTGTTAATGAGGGAGTGACCACCAACCAATGGGGGTTGCAGGCAGCGCTCGAGATGTACTTGACGCCGACTGATTTGACCGTGGCAGCGGCGTCAGCTTCTTATTCTACCATTGCAAACTCGCTTCAAGTGCAAGGTAAAACGGGATTAAAAATCTTCGAGGGCGTTACCATTGGGCCGGAGGCCAAATTCTTTTGGCAACACATACTGCCATTTCAAATAACTGTAAATCCTGTCACGAACCCTAACGTCTTTACAACGAATCCGACCCAATCACAAACTAACGTTTCCTACATGCATCTTGGTGGATACTCGGCGCTGCAAATCGGCTCGGGGTCAATTGCATTTTCCGGAGGTTGGGCCCGCAGTCAACAGCTGGGCTCGGGTTATTATGGCAGCGTGAGCCTCTACGTACCTTTCTGATAAACATCAAATGTCGGCCTTCGTGACAAACCGTTTACGGCTGGTGACACGAAATGGCGGCGCGCAAGCCGCCCACTGTCCTCACCCATCTGGCCTTTCCCAAGATTGACTAGGAGCACCTTACCTTCATCCATTATGCGACGGATATGGAGGTCGATCTTGGGTGCGGTCAAAATTCGATTTAGCATCGGATCTGCAAGGAAAGCCCCGACTTTGTTTTGGATGGGCGCCGTTCCGTCCGCCCGGTACCCAAAGGAAAAGCGATCGAACTCCTTTAAAAAGTGCGAACCGTTTCATTTCGCAGCCCCCTTGCCACTCCTTTGCGGAAGTCCTGATCGGAAAGCATCCCGGAGCACATCATGGGTGGCGTGTGGCGGTTCCAAAAGAGCCATAAGGACATTACGCAGAAAGTGCTCCATACGAACGCCCCAAGCGTCAGGCCCAAGCCTGAGCGGGTGTCAGATACGTAATCCAACCAATGATAGTGCGACGCTCAATTGCCTCGATCTTTGGCTGTCCTACCGGCTCGCTCATATCTCTGGTCTCCTCCAAGATTCGGGTGCCTGCGCGACCACGTTGCGACCGCAGAGCTGTTTCCACTCTATGACAGTTGCGGAATCAGCGTGCTAGTATAGCCATACAAAGCCTGCCTCGCAGCGGGCTCCCGCATGAATTCTTCTCTCGTCTAAACATGGCGCTCAAAAAATCCGAACTTTACTCGTCTCTCTGGGCAAGCTGCGATGAATTGCGCGGCGGCATGGATGCGTCACAGTATAAAGATTACGTCCTCGTGCTGCTCTTTGTGAAATACGTCAGTGATCGCTACGCCGATGAACCGTATGCGCCCATCAGTATCCCCAAAGGGGCGAGCTTTGCTGAAATGGTAGCTTTGAAGGGCAAAACTGACATCGGCGATCAGATCAATAAGAAGATTCTCAATCCGCTTGCTCATGCGAACAAGCTGTCGGACTTTCCGGATTTCAATGATCCGAACAAGCTCGGCAGCGGCAAGGAGATGGTGGAGCGCCTCACCAACCTTATTGCCATCTTCGAGAATCCCGCTCTCGACTTCTCTTCAAATCGAGCTGAAGGCGATGACCTCCTCGGCGACGCCTACGAATATCTGATGCGGCACTTCGCCACCGAGAGTGGCAAAAGCAAGGGACAGTTCTATACCCCAGCGGAAGTGAGTCGTGTCATCGCGCAGATTGTCGGCATCCGCCGCGCCAAGGTCACCAGCGACACCACAGTCTATGACCCGACCTGCGGATCAGGCTCGCTACTTCTCAAGATCGGCGACGAAGCCCGCCACAATGGGCACAAGGATGTAAAGGTCACTCTCTACGGACAGGAGAAAGACAACGCCACGGCCGGCTTGGCGCGCATGAACATGATCCTGCACGACTACGCCACGGCGGATATCAAGCAGGGCAACACCCTGGCCAGCCCGCTCTTTGTCGACGGCGACGCGCTTAAAACCTTCGACTATGTCGTCGCCAATCCGCCCTTCAGCGACAAACGCTGGAGCACGGGCCTCGATGCTGAGCACGACCCCTGGCAGCGCTTCCAGCACTACGGTATCCCGCCCGGCAAGCAGGGCGATTACGCGTACCTACTGCACATCCTGCGTTCGCTCAAGAGCACCGGCAAAGGTGCATGCATCCTCCCGCACGGCGTTCTCTTTCGCGGCAATGCTGAAGCCGACATCCGCCGCAATCTAATCCAGCGCGGCGTCATCAAGGGCATCATTGGCCTTCCTCCAAACCTCTTCTTCGGCACAGGCATTCCCGCTTGCATAGTCGTGCTCGACAAGGAAGGCGCCGCCGCACGTAAGAGCATCTTTATGATCGATGCCTCCAAGGGCTTCATCAAAGACGGCAACAAGAACCGCCTCCGTGAGCAGGACATCCACAAGATCGTGGACATTTTCACCCGACGAGTCGAGCTCCCGCGCTACTCCCGTCTCGTGCCTGTCGCGGAAATCAGCGATCCCAAGAACGACTACAACCTCAACCTACCGCGCTACATTGATAGTGCCGAGCCGGAAGATCTGCAGGACATCGACGCTCACCTACGCGGCGGCATTCCCACCCGCGACGTGGATGCACTCGATCGCTACTGGAACATCATTCCCGCCGTCCGCGCCACACTGTTCAAAAAGGCCGACCGCCCCGGCTACACCCAACTCAAAGTTCCCATCCCCGAAGTCAAGGCCGCCATATTCGGCCACACCGAGTTCACCGCGTTCAACGACACAGTGACCAAGCTCTTCGCCAAGTGGAAGAAGACCAACACGCCGCTACTCAAAGGCTTCGCCCAAGGAGGCCACCCGAAGGCGGTCATCGAGACTATCGCCGAGGGCTTGCTCGCCACCTTTCGGGACGCGCCTCTGCTCGATGCCTACGATGTCTATCAGCACCTGATGGACTACTGGGCCCAGACCATGCAGGACGATTGCTACCTCGTCGCCGGCGATGGTTGGGAAGGCGGGCGCGCAACCTCGTGAAATCCTTAAGGTCAAGAATAAGGACGGCAAACTCGCCTGGCCTGAGACACACGACTACAACAAGGGCAAGCGGCGCTTCAAATCCGACCTCGTTCCAGCGGCGATCCTGATCGCTCGCTATTTTGTAGCAGAGCAGAAAGCAATTGAGGCCATCGAGGCCGAACTTGCCGCGATTGACGAACAGCTTGATGATCAGAAGGAAGAGCAAGGCGGCGAAGATGGGCTGCTGACGGAAGTCATCGAAGGCGAGGGCGACAAACAGAAGATTACCGCCAAAGCAGTGAAGGCTCGTCTGAAGGAAATTGGAAAAGACCCCGAGTTTGCCGATGAGCGTAAGGTGCTCGAAGACTACGCCGCATTGTTGGAGAAACAAACCGAAGCAAAAGGTCAGTTGAAAGCGGCGCAGGAGGACCTCGATGCCAAGCTCGACGGCAAATACCCGAAGTTGACTGAGGATGAAATTAAGACGCTCGTGGTGGATGACAAATGGTTGGCCACTCTGGCCGCAGCAGTGCAGGGCGAGCTGGACCGCGTTTCGCATACCCTCACTGGACGCATCCGCCAATTGGCCGAACGTTACGCCATGCCGCTGCCGCAGCTCACCGAAGAGGTGGCCGCGCTCGCCGCGGGCGTGGACGGACACCTCAAAAGGATGGGAGCCGTATGGAAGTGAAAACCGGCTACAAGCAGACGGAGGTGGGCGTCATCCCGGAGGATTGGGATGTCGTGGAAGCTTTCGAGCTCGATCCATATATTACGAGCGGATCGCGTGGCTGGGCGAAATACTATTCGGATCGTGGCTCGCTTTTTATGCGGATGACCAACTTGTCCAGAGACTCTATTTATCCAAACTTGTCTGACCAAAAATTTGTCGAGCTTCCGAAGACCGAAACAGAAGGCCTCCGGACCGCACTTCAAGATGGCGATATCCTAGTGTCCATCACGGCGGATATTGGAATCATTGGGTATGTCAATCCGAGCATCCCGAAGCCAGCATACATCAATCAGCATATCGCTTGCTTAAGGCTGCCACCTAAAAAGGCAGATAGTTTATTCCAGAGTTATTATCTTGCGTCGCATGAGCCACAAAGGCGCTTTGCAGAGATAACGGATGTCGGCGCAAAGACCGGCATTAATTTGACTACGGTCGGGAAGCTCAAGCTACTTCGTCCACCCCTCCCTGAACAACGCGCCATAGCGGAGGCGCTGAGAGATGCGGACGCGCTGCTCGACGGGTTGGACCGGCTCATCGCCAAGAAGCGCGACCTCAAACAGGCCGCCATGCAGCAACTCCTCACCGGCCAAACCCGCCTCTCTGGTTTCCAGGGCGAGTGGGAGGTGAAGACGCTGTTTGATTTAGCTGAGCGGAAAAAGGAACTTTTCGACGACGGGGATTGGATTGAGTCCGAGCACATTACGACACAGGGAATCCGCTTGATTCAGACCGGGAACATTGGCGTTGGCACCTTCATCGAGAAGGATGCGAAAAAATACATTTACGAGAAATCGTTCAGGTCGCTGCGATGCAAGGAACTGAGGCTAGGTGATCTACTTGTGAGTCGATTGGCGGACCCCGCCGGTAGAGCCTGTGTGCTGCCAAACATCGGTGAAGAACGAATCATCACGTCCGTTGACGTAACGATCTTCCGTCCACCGCCTGAGATGGCGGATCGACTTTTTCTATCTAATGTCTTTTCGACTCCTGAATGGTTCCAAGCCGTGAGTGATCGAAGCGGCGGAACGACTCACAAACGCATTTCTCGCGGTGCTCTTGGCCGACTTTCCATCAAGCTCCCGCCCCTGCCCGAACAAACCGCCATCGCCGAGGTGCTGACGAACATGGATGCGGAGTTGGGCGCGTTGGAGCAGCGGCGGGAGAAGACCCGCACCCTAAAGCAGGCTATGATGCAGGAATTATTAACCGGCAAGACCAGACTCGTATGAACGCCATCGGAAAAGCAGAGCGGGTAACGCAGAACCGGGTGATAGCCCTGTTCCGCGACGAGTTGAAATATCGCTATCTCAGTGATTGGAGCGACCGACCCGGCAACAGCAATATCGAGGAGGAGCTGCTCAAGCGGTACCTTGAGAAGTGCCCGTATACCCCGGAGCAGATCAGCCGCGCCATCTACCTGCTGAAAGCTGAGGCCGAAAACCCGACCCGTAGCCTCTACGAAAATAACAAAGCGGTATACAGCCTCCTACGCTACGGCGTGCCAGTGAAGATCGAAGCCGGCAAGGTGACCGACACGGTCAGGCTGATCAATTGGGCAGAACCGGAGAAGAACGACTTCGCAATTGCCGAGGAAGTGACCCTAGCCGGCGACTACGAGCGGCGGCCGGACCTTGTGATCTACATCAATGGCATCGCGGTGGGGGTCATCGAACTCAAGAACAGCTACGTCTCCATTGGCGACGGCATCCGGCAGCTGCTGTCCAATCAACAACCAGAGTTCCACGAATGGTTCTTTAGCACTGTACAGATCGTCTTCGCTGGGAACGATTCCAAAGGCTTGCGCTACGGGACGATCGGAACGCCCGAGAAGTATTTTCTCCAATGGAAGGAGGACGAGGCGGACAACACGCGCTTCAAGCTGGATAAGTATCTTCTTAAGATGTGCCGAAAAGAACGGCTCATCGAGCTCTTGCACGATTATGTGCTTTTTGATGGTGGGGTGAAGAAGCTCCCGCGTGTGCATCAGTATTTTGGCGTCAGGGCGGCGCAGGAGCGCGCCAACGCCTATCAGGGCGGCATCATCTGGCACACGCAGGGCAGTGGCAAAAGCATTGTCATGGTGCTCCTTGCCAAATGGATTTTGGAGAACAAATCGAACGGCCGCGTGGTCATCCTTACCGACCGCGACGAACTCGACAAACAGATCGAGCGCGTGTTCATTGCCACAGGCGAGGAGATTTACCGCACGAGCAGCGGGCACGATTTGATGGTTCAGCTTGGGCAGGCGAAGCCGCGCTTGCTCTGCTCCTTGATCCACAAGTTCGGGAAAAAGGACGTGGGTGATTTTGATGCTTTCATTGAGGAATTGAAGAAGCAGCCGAGCCCGGCCGTTGGCGAGTTGTTTATCTTCGTCGACGAGTGCCATCGGACCCAGAGCGGGAAACTAAATGAAACGATGAAGGCGCTGCTGCCGGGCGCCGTGTTAATCGGCTTCACCGGCACCCCACTCTTAAAGGCGGACAAAAGGACCAGTCTGGAAGTGTTTGGCAGTTATATCCACACCTATAAGTTTGGCGAGGCGGTTGAGGACGAGGTGGTTCTCGATCTTGTCTATGAGGCGCGCGACATTCCTCAGGAGCTGGGATCCCAACAGAAAGTGGACGCATGGTTTGAGGCCAAGACAAGAGGTTTGAACGAGTGGCAGAAGGCCGCCTTGCGCGAGCAGTGGGGCACAATGCAAAAGGTGCTCAGTTCACGGTCACGCATGGAGCGTGTTGTCGAGGATATCGTTTTTGATTTCAGCGTGAAGCCGCGGCTCGCCAGCGAACGAGGGAACGCGATCTTCGTGGCGTCGAGTATATATGAGGCTGCAAAGTATTTTGAGCTAATCCAGAAAACTGTATTCAAGGGACGATGCGCACTCGTGACTTCGTACAATCCCCAGGCAAAGGATGTGACGCTCGAGGAGACCGGTGCGAACACGGAAACCGAAAAGCAATTTCTTTTCAACTCCTACACCGCGCTTCTGAAAGACGTGGTCGCCACGCCTGGCAAGACAAAGACGGAAACGTATGAGGATGGGGTAAAGAAGCGGTTCGTCGAAGAACCGGCGAATATGCGGCTACTCATTGTCGTGGACAAACTGCTGACCGGCTTCGACGCGCCGAGCTGCACCTATCTGTACATAGATAAATCGATGCAGGATCACGGGCTCTTCCAAGCCATCTGCCGTACGAACCGACTCGATGGCGAGGACAAGACCTTCGGCTACATCGTGGACTACAAGGATCTGTTCAAGAAGGTGCAGGGCGCGATGGCTGTCTACACCTCCGAGCTCGACCACAGCGACGGCGGCGCAAGCCCGGAAGTGCTGTTGCAGGATCGTCTGAAGAAAGGGCGGGAACGGCTCGATCAAGCCTTGGAAGCGCTTTGCCTTCTATGCGAACCGGTTCAGCCGCCAAAGGGCGAGTTGGAGCACATCCACTATTTCTGCGGTAACACGGAAATTCCTGACGACCTGAAGGATCACGAACCACAGCGCGTCGCCCTCTACAAATCCACCGCTGCCTTAGTGCGCGCGTTCGCCAACATAGCTGACGACTTGCCGCATGCCGGGTATAGCGACAGCCAGATCACGGGCATCAAAGAGGATGCCAACCGCTACCTCAAGCTTCGCGAAATAATTCGGCAGGCCAGCGGGGAAACGATCGACCTCAAGGCGTACGAAGCCGACATGCGCCACCTCATTGATACCTACATTCGGGCCGACGTGTCCCGAACGATCTCCAACTTTGGCGAGATCGGTCTCCTGGACCTGATAGTGAAGAGCGGTATTGCCGAGGCCATCAACAACCTTCCAGCCGGCATTAAGGGAAATAAGGCAGCGGTGGCGGAGACTATTGCTAACAATGTGCGCAGCAAGATCATCAAGGAACACCTCAACGATCCGGCATTTTATGACAAGATGTCTGCGCTATTGAAGGAAATTCTGGAGGATTTAAAGGGGCTGCGGATCGATTATGAGGCGTTCCTAAAACGCATCGCCGATCTTGCCAAGCAGGTGCAGGCAGGGAAGGCGGCAGACACGCCAGCGAAACTCGATACGCCAGGTAAGCGGGCACTTTACAACAATCTGAACAAAGACGAAACGTTGGCCCTAAAGATCGACGAGACCGTAAGACGAGTGAGACCCAACGCCTTTCGAGGCAATCAGGCCAAGGAGAACGTCGTCAAGGCTGCGCTTCTTCCGCTGCTCGGCAAGGACCGAGGCGAGGTGGAGCGAATTTTTATGATTATCAAAGCTCAACAGGAATACTAATGCGGACACGACTTCAACTCGGTGACATTCCTGTGGACGTTATTCGGAAAGACATCAAGAACGTCCATCTCAGCGTTCATCCGCCTACCGGGCGGGTGCGCATTGCCGCCCCCGAGCGCATGAGCCTCGACACGGTGCGGGTCTTCGCGATTGCAAAAGTGCCTTGGATAAGGAAACAGCAGCGTAAGCTGCGGGAGCAAGAAAGGGAGACCCCTCGCGAATATATCGACCGGGAAAGTCATTACGTCTGGGGAAAGCGATATCTGTTGAAGGTCGTCGAAGCCGATCGGCCACCGGCGGTCGAACTAAATCACGGGCGGATGATCCTTCGTGTGCGCCCGGGCACAACCAAAGCGAAGCGGCGGGCAATCGTAGAAGAATGGCATCGGGAACTGGTCCGCGAGGCCGTGCCACCATTGATCGAAAAATGGCAACGACTGATGCGAAACCGGGTGAAGCGGTTCTTCGTCCAGCGAATGAAGACGAAATGGGGCAGCTGCAATGACCGCGGGGGCTCCATTCGGCTGAATACAGATCTCGCCAGAAAGCCGATGGAATGCCTTGAATATATTGTCGTCCATGAGATGGTCCACTTGCTCGAACCTACGCACAACGCGCGCTTTATGGTGTTGATGGATCAGTTCATGCCCAAGTGGCAATCCCACCGCGACGTCCTCAACAGACTGCCGGTGCGGCACGAGAGTTGGGATTACTGAAAGACAAGCTTTTACATTTGCCAATTTGGCAAAATCTCACCCCTAGATGAATAGCCTCTCGCGGGCGAAAATTGCGCCAGTCGTTGATCTTTGTTCGCCGGAACCCCTCCGGATGGGGTCCGGCAGCGGGACGGAGGTAATCCGAAGGCTGGCCTACTGAATTCAACCAGTTCCTCCGCCTCGCCAACCGGCATCCGAATGGTCGGGTCCCGGTAGCGAGGAGGAGAGGATGTCTACCGTCCATAGTGTCCATCTGACATTGAAAGCTGTTCGGCTCCTCGAGCTTTGCGAAGCCGAGGGGTTTGAAAATATCGAAAGCCTCTTGGAGGCCTCGATATGCGACAGCGTCTGCCCTGCGATCTGCATGGAGTGCGGCTGCACGGCAGAAATGGAGCCTGACCAGCGCGCGGGGTACTGCGAGCAGTGCGGTAAGAACAAGGTTGTGAGCGCGCTAAGACGCGAGCCTCTCAGCGAGGCATACTCAGAGTTAGTAGCACTTCTCACTGGATACGCGAAATGGTTGCGATTGGAACCCAATGAGCGTAAATTTTGGGAATGCCCCAGAAGCTCCCACCGCTACCACCAACCGTTACCTCGGTCTTCGGGGCATTCCTCAAGAAGCTTGAATCACAGATGACGCTAGGCGCCGAGGCTATCGAGGCACTACGGCAGACCCTGCACGAGCAGAGGCTCGATCCCGAGAGTCTGCGGAAGGCAGTATTTACGCCGAGCGATCCTAAGCAATGATCCAGATCGAGCAAATCGAGATTTCCGAGTTTCGCGGGATTCGGCACCTGGTGCTTGCGCTTGGCAGGAAGAGCTTCGGCATTTCCGGCCCGAACGGCACCGGCAAAAGTGGAATCGTCGACGCAGTGGAATTTGGACTAACCGGAAGCATCACGCGGCTAGAGGGAGAAGGGACAGCGGACCTGAGCGTGAAGGCGCATGCGCCGCACGTCGATTTGTGTAACGAGCCCGAAAAGGCGGTGGTGCGCATCACTGGATATGCCACGAGCCTTGGAAAGAGCATTACGATCGAGCGCGCCGTCAAGGATCCCTCGACTCCGACCATCACTCCCGACGACGCGAAGACTCGCGAGTTTGTCGCAAAGCTTGAAACCCACCCAGAGTTTGCCCTCTCGCGCAGACAAATCATCAAGTACATTCTCACCCCACCTGGGAAAAGATCGACGGATGTTCAAACGCTGTTGCGGTTGGAACAGGTCGATAAGGTTCGCACATCGCTCCAAAGAGTGATGAACGATGCTAAGAAGGAGGTGGTCAAGGCTGAAGCCGACGACCGCCGTGCTGAGCAGGAATTGGTTGTACATCTCGGGCTCAAATCGCCCGCGAAATCCGATTTGCTCGCAGTTATTAATGAGCGTCGCGCCCTATTGAAGCTTGAACCGCTGGCCGATCTGACGCCCGAAATATCGATCAAATCTGGCGTGGCGGCGCACGACGGCAAGGCTGCGGTCAAGCCGCGTCTCTCGAAGAGTGAGGCCTCGGTTAATCTGGCCACTTACGCCAAGCGCATCGCGGACGCTACAGATACCGCTGTACAGATGGCAGTGAGCGACGCCTCGGCCATCCTTGCCAAACTCGTCGGTAATCCGGCTCTCCTCAAAGGCATCAGGCGGAAACTCCTCGTAGAGCAGGGCATCGAATTGATCGATGACGCCTCATGCCCCTTATGCGATTCCGCGTGGAATATAGATGCACTGAAAGTGCATCTTGAAGAAAAGCTGGCTAAGGCAACGGAAGCCGCCGCGGTCTTGCATGATCTAGCGAGCGCGGTCCACCCTATCCTCGACAACCTTGAGAATCTGACCCTAGCCGCTAGTAAGATCGTGCAAGATTGCGCCAAGGCCGATCCCGCTATTGAAGCCGATGCACTAAGCGAATTCATCGCTACTTGTCGCACGGATCGTGCCGCGATCGAAAAGCTCTGCGTCGATACGAGTGCTATCGCAGATGGGCAGCAAGCGCTTGACCGAGTGATACGTGGCGTACCTAGCGATGCTGATAAGGTAGTCGCTCTGCTAAAGGAATACGTGAATTCCTTGCCGGAACCGTCGAAAGAAGACGCGGCTAAGGAATTTCTCATCGTCGCGGAGGAAAGGTACGCACGATGCCGGACGACCAAAGCAGAATCCGAGGCGGCTGCTAATCGCACTGAAAAGGCTTCGAGAGTGTTCGCGGAGTTTGCGACCGTTAGCACCGGTGTACTGGATGCGATCTACGATACTGTCGAAAAGGACTTCACTGAATACTACGCGTTTATCAATCGCGACGACGAAGAGAAATTCGAGGGTAAGCTTACGCCATCCGTAGGCAAGCTTGCGTTTGACGTAGATTTCTATGGACGCGGCAAATTTCCTCCCGGCGCCTATCATAGCGAGGGCCATCAAGACGGCATGGGATTGTGCCTATACCTTGCGCTAATGAAGCACACACTGGGCAGCGATTTCGGCCTCGCAGTGCTTGATGACGTGCTCATGTCCGTTGACGCGGGGCACCGCCGCGAGGTGTGCCAGCTTCTCAAGTCGAAGTTCGGCAAGACACAATTCATCCTTACTACGCACGACGGCGTTTGGCTGCAATTCATGCGAACGGAACACTTGATCCAAGGCAGCATCAGCTTCGGCGGGTGGACAGTGGATTCCGGACCGCAGGTTTGGCACGATGAGGACGTTTGGAAGCAGATCGAGGATAAGCTGCAACAATCCGACGTGACTGGCGCTGCGCACACACTGCGGCGTTATCTGGAGTATATTTCGACGATCCTGGCTGACAATTTGCGAGCCCGGATTGAGTATCACGCAAACGGCCAATATGATCTAAGCGACTTATGGCCTACTGTCGTGCGTACGTGGAAAGAGCGCCTCCAGGAGGCGAAAGAGTCCGCGATTTCCTGGAAAGGCAACATCGCTAAAATTGAGGCGATACAGACGGATGCGAATACAAAGATTGCGGCCACGCAGTCGGACAACTGGATCATCAATAAAGCGGTTCACTATAACCAATGGACAAATTTGCAGCCGAACGAATTTGCTGCTGTTGCGGCGGCTTTCCAGGCTTTTTTGAAGTCGATGCAATGCGCAAATGAGGGCTGCTCAGAATTTTTGCGGGTCTCTCCGGTGAAAGGGGAAAAGGAGGCTCTGCGGTGCGGCTGCGGAGACACTAATCTCAATTTGGCGCTCCGGAAGGGAAAGGTCCTTCAGGCCCCGCAAGTCCCGAGCTCAGGGAAGCGCGGCGCTCAAGGGCTTCTTCTGTAGAACCAATTGTGGATATGGAAGTTCGTCCATCATCCAACGAACCATTGCGCGAAAATGATTGAGAGAATCCGCGCGGGAGGGCGCAAAGCACCAAAGTCCATGCCCACTCCCAGGATCCGGGGCGAGGTCCTACCCCTGCTGCAACTCAACCTGCACCGGAAGTTCTTTGCGGCCATCGCCGAGGGGCGCAAGCGCACCGAGTACAGGGACCTCACCTCATTCTGGAGGCGCCGTCTTGAAGGCCGAAGGTACCGCGCCATCTGCTTTCGCAACGGCTATGGCAAATCGGTTCCAGAGATGGTCGTGGAGTTCCTTGGGGTTAGGCGGATACCCGGCAAACACGTCTATGCTATCCGCCTGGGCCGGGTCTTAGAGATCAGGCGATGGCCACCCGGCGTATGATAGCCTCACCAAAGTTGGAACACGCGTGCCTTTAAGGGGTCAGATTTACCGAAAGATGGTCGAGACTGCTCAAATAGCCTCGAACTGGAGCCGAGGTGGAGAGTTTGTCAATTTGGCAAAAATTCCAGTCATGCAATTAAATGGGTCACGAGAGAGCATGATGTTCTTCCCAACCTCTCGACCGCCGACCCGCCTCTTTTAGAAACACAGAGTAGAAAAAGTTGAGATTATGATAGAGTAATACTGCTCATCGGTGATCGACGTTCACCGACCCCGTGCTGCTCTTTGAAAACTATGTCGACTTATTTTGATACGACAATTGAGTTGTCGGCAACTCGGCGATGACCGCCTTGATGTCAGCCACCAGCTCGTTGGTCGATCTGAACCAAAGCGATGGAACTGCGGAGGATGACGTACGGCTGTCGGTCATGGCATTACCGCGCGGCTTTCAACTTGATCGTTGGCAGGGCAACTCTTCCAACACGCTTGCCGCGACAGAAATTGGCCCAAGCCTGCATGATCGCTCGACGTCGATCGAAGCCGTCGGTGCGCCGGTAGGCTCGCTCCACCGCAGTCCCGACCTGATGGCCTAGGGACTCTTCCAGAAGATCGCGCGGAAACCCAGCATCTTCTCCCCACGTCCTAAATGTGGCGCGTAGTCCATGGGGAGTGACCGGACGTCCGCTCTTAGGATCAACCCAACGAGGCTTGCCGGATTCGTCGCGGTTCATGTCCTTCAGCAGGCTGAGCATCGCCATGTTGCTCAGCGGCTTCCCCGGCCTCAGGCCTGGGAACACAAACTCTCCCAATTTCGGCAGCGCTTTCAGGATCGCCACCACTTGGGGCGACAGTGGCACCCTGTGAGGTTCGGTCCGGGTTTTGCGGTCCTTGAGACGCTCGGGCGGGATGACCCAGGTTTTGCGCTCAAGGTCGATCTCGGCCCACCTGGCGCCGATCACTTCGCCGGTCCGCAGCCCCGTCAGCAGCGTGACTTCGAGGGCTCTCGCGGCAATTCCCTGCCGCTGGCGGAGGGCGGCCAGAAACCCGGGCGCCTGCTGGTAGTCCAGCGCCGCCTGCCGGCCGCGAGAGAGCTTGCTGATGCGCTCAAATCCGCGGTCGCGAAGGTCCTGCCAAGCAGCGGGGTTGCCCGGCATGGCGATGCCGTGCCGGTCCCGCAGATGAACACGGGCATAATCGAAGACGCGGCGTAGCCGCACTAGCAGCTTGCGACCGGTCTCCGGCTTGCTTCGCCAAATCGGCCGCAGGACTTGTTCGATGTCCAGCGTTGTAATTTCGTTGATTCGCTTCTGCAGAATGGGACCGCAGTAGCGGGCCCCCAGCAAAAGATCCCACTGATACCGAACCTTGTCGTTGGTCGATCTCGCCTGCGCGTCCGTGATGACCTCAGCGGCAATCGCCTCAAACGTCGGAATTCCGTTCGTGGCGGCTCTGGCCTGTCTGCGGGCTGTAATCGGATCAATGCCCTTGCGGATCTGGCGACGGGCTTCCTCCGCCGTTTCCCGGGCCTCCTTTAGGCCCATGCGGCCCAAGCCCATTTCTCTCCGCTTCCCGGCAGAGTGGTAGATATACGCCCACCGCCGAGCGCCTGACGCGTCGACGACCAAATAAAGCCCGTCACCATCGGCGTGGTGGCCGGGCCGGGCAATGGTTTCGACCTTTCGCGCTGAAAGACGTCGGGTGGCCCGCGCCATGCTTTTATGCCCTAAGATATACCCTAAGATCTGACCAGGATTGTATCGGACCTCGCAAAACCGTGCTAGACAGAAAACAGCGGAAATACGTGCATTTCGTCGTTATAGCTGGACATTATTGGATCGCGTTGGACCGTAATTCGGTGCCCTCCACGGGCACCAAAACCAACGTTTAGCTCCCTTGATATTTTGCGTTTTGTGCCGCGGCAAACGATTGAGCTAAGATCAGCTGTGAGAGCGGGTGGGTGCTTCAAATCAGAAACCTTCTGATCGCGGCAGCGCCCTCTTGGATCAGGCCGACCTCAGCCGTGCCAGCGCAGATCAGGACACCAAGCGACGCCGAATATAGTGCCCATGACCGACGGCGTCGTTGAGCAGGGTGTCTTCGCGCAGCACCGCGCGGCCGCGCACTTCGCCACCGCGGCCGACGGCCATGGCGGCACGCTCATTACACGCGTGCAGCAAACCGAGCAGCGACCGCTTTTGACGCATCCGCAAGCGTGACGGTGAATCCGCCAGCGGACCAGCCCCTCGAGCTCCTTTGCGAGGATCATGTCGGCACGTATGTAATTCCGTTCCCTTGTCGATGGACTGGCGACCATTGGCAAAGTATGGGAACGGCGGAGCGCGTTCAAGTCACGGTGATAGGCTGGCGACAGCGGCGGGAAACGGGTGAAGAGTAAGTTATAAACCGGGACAAGTTGTAAACCGGACAATAAGCTCTTGCGAGGTCAGGATAGATGGGTCGGTCCGAAGCTCCGGATTTCGTCGAACGGCGAAATGCGGCGACGAATGCAAAGAAAGCGGCACTGGAGAAGTTTCGCGCCCACGCCGGTGACCCGGGTTTGGCTGAACGGCAGACAGCGCGAGTGGCGCTCGCGGGCGAGCGCACCGCAGCCAAGAAGGCCCGTGAGATCGAAAAGGCTAAAAGAAAAGCTCATGATGCGGAACTAGCGATGGAGGCAAAACGCGCCGCAGACGCACAGGCCGAACGTGCTTTGGCCGAAACGGCCAGCCATGAACTCGCCTTGCAAACTGAACGCAAGGCAGCCAGGGACGCTCGGTATGCCGCACGCAAGGCGAGATCAAAGCGCCGATAGCGTGTCACGATAGTATGCCTCTTTGCCCATTTCGGTTTCTTGGTCACGCCGGGTCAGCGCGCCTGGTTTTCGCCGTCAACCGGAGTTGGGGAGAGATCATCGGCGGCATCCCGCGCGTGCCGCGCGCCCATGGTAGCGGACCTAAGAGTCTGTCCGGACACTTTAGGCCGGATTACAAAGTTTTCTAAGCATGAGCCGAATTGAGGCGAGGTGCAGGAACGCAAGCGCTTTTCGATTGCGGTTCTCCCAATCCTTGGCGAGC
>Ga0102924_1002658_pt1 | contig 19307 bp, 22 predicted proteins | sample PaiPotPPM11metaG_FD_80116 | JGI IMG/M metagenome (GOLD analysis project Ga0102924, IMG submission 80116) | Iron sulfur acid spring bacterial and archeal communities from Banff, Canada, to study Microbial Dark Matter (Phase II) - Paint Pots PPM... ...
CTGCTTATCTGAGTCCACTTTGTTTGCGGCCAGAAACAGAGGCTTCCCTGTTTTCTGAAGCAACCGAGCCAGTTCGAGATCGGGCGCCGCCAGCTCACTGCGCGCATCCACGACCATGACGATGGCATTAGCTTCGTCAAGCGCAACTTTGGCTTGGCGAAAAATCTCGGCAGGGATGAAATCCTTCTCCTCGGGAATGATGCCGCCGGTATCGACGATTCGAAGATCGTAACCGCGCCAGTGGGCTTCCCCGTAAAGACGGTCGCGAGTGATCCCAGGCTCGTCGCCCACGATAGCGCGGCGCGAGCCGACCAGGCGATTGAAAAGTGTCGATTTGCCTACATTGGGGCGGCCGACGATGGCGATGAGGGGAGTTCTTTGCATGTGGTTTTCGAAAGCGGAACTTGGAACTGACACCGCTCATCTGCACCGGCCACGTGGGGACGGGCGTCGCCCTCGCCCGTCCGGTCGAGCTTGCTCGACGTTGAACAGTGAACTCCCAGCTATTATAGAGACTCCGTGCCTGCCAGTTCTCAGCCCGCGATTTCCGTTCCGAAAAGTGGCCCTTCTCTGAACCAGTTCTTTGGCCCGGGCGGCCTGCTGTCGAGTACTCACGCCGCGTATGAATTCAGGCGGGGGCAGTTGCAAATGGCACAGGCCGTCGAGCAGGCGCTCGAGGAACGACGGCATCTGATCGTCGAAGCCGGTACCGGCACCGGGAAAACTCTCGCGTATCTCATGCCGGTGATTCGCTCCGGCAAACGCGTAATCATTTCCACCGGCACCAAGAATCTCCAAGAGCAACTCTTTCATAAAGACATTCCGTTTCTTGAGCGGGCACTTTTCCCTGAAGGAAATCGCAAGCTCAGCGTCTGCTACATGAAAGGTCGTAATAACTATCTATGCCGGAAAAAGCTCTATGACCTCACCGGCCAGCCTGTGTTGAGCGGGCTGGATGAGATCGAGCAGTACCGCGCCATCGCGGCCTGGGAAGAAGCAACACTAAGTGGCGACCGCTCGGAGTTGGCTTCCCTGCCTGAAGCCAGCGCGCTCTGGCACAAGCTGGACGCGCGCGCCGACACATGTCTAGGGCAGAAGTGCAGCGCGTGGGACAAATGCTTCATCACCGAAATGCATCGCCGGGCTATGGAGAGCGACATCATCATCGTTAATCATCACCTGTTCTTTGCTGACCTTGCCATCAAGCAGCAAGCCGACGCCGCTCCCGATGCCGGCATTCTTCCGGAAGCCGGAGCGGTGATCTTCGACGAAGCGCATGAACTCGAAGACGTGGCGGGCAGCTATTTCGGGATTTCCGTGAGTGCGGCGCGACTCGAAGAATTGTGCCGGGATGTAGAGGCTTCGCTGCAAAGAAATCGGACGTATACCGCCGGGCTTTCTGGCGCGCTGAAGAGCCTGCGAGAGCGATCCGCATTTTTCTTTTCGTTGCTGCCCGAAGGTGAAGGACGATTCGCCTTTGAAAACCGCCGCGAATTTCTGGAAGAGAATGGCGAGGAGTTCCTGGGATTACAGCGGTCGCTCACGCACATCGGCTCGGAGCTGGAAAATTTACCGTCCAAGCCGGAGGAAGTTTTTGCTTTCGTCCGTCGCGCCCAGGAACTGCAGGTCCAGCTTGGGTTCGTGATGGAGGCCGAAGACCGCAACACCGTTTTCTGGATCGAGCGACGCCGCACCGGCCGCGAACGGTTAAACGTGTCGCTGCAAGCTACACCGATCGATGTGGGGCCGGTCCTGCGCGAGTGCCTTTGGTCGAAGCTCGATACGGTCGTGCTGACCTCGGCTACGCTTGCCGTCGGCGGAGGATTCGAGTACATACGCCAGAGGCTGGGGATCGAGCATGCACGCGACCTGGTGCTGCCCTCGCACTTTGATTATCAGAGTCAGGCAATCCTGTATGTGCCGCCTGATTTGCCAGATCCGCGCACGCCGCAATTTCAAATCAAGGCAGCCGAGCGCATACGGCGGCTTCTGGAAATCACGCGCGGGCGGGCATTTGTTCTTTTCACCAGTTACGCGCAGATGAGGGACATTTACCAGCGTCTCCTGGGTGAAGTTGAATTTCCCATGCTGCTGCAAGGCGATGCTCCGAAAAGCGCGCTGCTCGAAGAGTTTCGCCTGACCCCGAATTGCGTGCTGTTTGCAACATCGTCGTTCTGGCAGGGCGTGGACGTGCAAGGCGAACAACTCAGTTGCGTGATCATTGATCGGCTCCCATTCGCGGTCCCGTCAGACCCTGTGGTAGCGGCGAGAGTAAAGGCGATTGATGCCGAAGGCGGGAACGCGTTCTTTCAATATCAGGTACCGGCGGCGGTGATCACGCTGAAACAGGGATTCGGGCGGCTGATCCGCTCATTACACGATCGCGGGGTGCTGGCTTTGCTCGACAACCGCATTCTGAAGAAACAGTACGGTCGAGTATTTGTAGAGAGTCTGCCGAATTATCGTAGGACAACGGATATCGAACAGGTAGAGAAATTCTTCGGAATCAGGAACTGAGGAGATTCAGTTTCAGAGAACAGTTAGGCGCGGTCCTTTTTCTTGCCAAGCTTGATTCGTTCCCAAGGCCGCTTCGGACGTTCGGCTGCCGGCTTGTCGCGTCCGGCAACACGATCGTACTGATATGCCTCGCTCACTGTGCCCAGCGATTCGTTGTACAAGCTGGGCAAACCGAGAGCTTCCTTCATCTCTTCGCTGAACTGCTGCAATGCTTTCAGATGGTCGGCGGTCGCTGCCACTTCGGTCTTAGAGGTCTTCAGCACCTGCTGGTAACCACGGTTGATGAGCTTTGACATCTCGCCATTGATCAGGTATCCGGGGTAGGCGAAAATCTTCACGCCGTCGTCGCCGTCTTTCTGGATCGCTGCCGACACGTTGTACTTCTTAAGGAACACTCGTCCCTGTGTGCCCGGCGCTTCGATCAAATCAAAGCCGTGATCGCGAAGCCATTGCAGTGCATCTTCGTATGTGCGTTGCTCGACGGTGGTTGCCATTTAAAAGTTAGCTCCTAAGCTCTTAGCACAATGTAGACCCGCTTTAGCTAAAGGCTAAGAGCTAGTAGCTAAGAGCTTGCCTTCAATCTTTAGATGCGCCGCTCACCACATCGACGCATACCCGCACCACTGTATCCCTGAGTGCTCCTCTATAATCTAACGACTGGCCGCCGATTTGTATTCTCGGCGACATTACGATAGTCACAAAGCCGATGCGTCCTTCAACCGTCAAATTCGCCGAGCCTGAACCTGCAAGCGGCAAATTGAAGCTCGGGCAGCGCAGCCTGGAGCGAATTGGCAACACCCCATTGCTGCGGCTGGAACGGATCGCGCGTGATCTGCCGAACGTGCAACTTCTCGGCAAAGCTGAATGGTATAACCCCGGCGGATCGGTGAAAGACCGCGCCGCCTTCAACATTGTGAAAGAAGGACGGCGCAACGGAAAATTCGCTTCCGGCAAAACTCTGCTTGACTCAACCAGCGGCAACACCGGCATTGCTTATGCGATGATCGGCGCCGCCGAAGGATTCCCGGTAACCCTCTGCATGCCAGAGAATGTTTCGGTTGAGCGCAAACGCATTCTCTTCGCCTATGGCTCAAACATTATCTATACCGATCCCGCCGATGGTTCCGATGGCGCCATTACCGCGGCACGCGAACTCTATGCACGTGAGCCGGAAACATATTTTTACGCCGACCAGTATTCGAACGATGCCAACTGGCAAGCTCACTACCATGGCACAGCTGAAGAAATCTGGCAACAAACGGAAGGACGGGTCACTCATTTTGTTGCCATGCTCGGCACCAGCGGCACGTTTATGGGGACTGCGCGTCGCTTGAAGGATTTGAATCCGAACGTTCGCTGCGTTTCGCTGCAACCGGACTCGCCGTTCCACGGGATCGAGGGAGCCAAGCATATGGACAGCGCGATCGTGCCGCGAATTTATGATCCAAAGCTCGCGGATGAAGATATCGAAATTGCAACCGAAGATGCCTATGCCTACGCGATTCGGGCCTCGCGCGAAGAGGGCCTTTTACTCGGCATATCCGCCGGCGGAGCTATTGCTGGATGCGTGCAGGTAGCGCGGCGATTGCCGAAGGATGAAGAAGCGGTAATGGTGACAATCTTTCCCGACTCGGGCGACAAATACTTGAGCGAGAGATTTTGGATAGAAGGCAGCTCTTAGCCATTAGTTATTAGCTCTTAGCTTTTAGCCAAACGCAAACTCGGTTCAGCTAAAAGCTAACGGCTAAGAGCTAAAAGCTGATGTTGAAACTTGGCCAATCCCACTACGACGCACTTCGCCGTCACGGCGAAGAGACCTATCCGCACGAGTGCTGCGGAGTGCTACTCGGCCGCATGGACATGAACGATGACGTGCGAATCGTCACGTCAATCGCTCGCACCGGAAATACACGCACCGATTCGCCGCAGAACCGCTACAACATCGATCCCAAGGAGTTGGTGCGCATTCAACGCGAAGGTCGGCAGCGCGGAGAGGACATCATCGGCTTCTATCACTCTCATCCCGACCATCCGGCTCGGTGGTCGCAAACCGATCTCGCCGAAGCTCACTGGTTCGGCTGCTCCTATGTCATTACCAGCGTCGATAAGGGCAAAGCCGTATTAACGAATTCGTTCGAGTTGACGGGCGCAGATGAGGATGACAAGAAGCTGGTGGATGAGAAGATTGAAGTAGCTTAGTGTGGCGCGGGCGCCCCCGCCCGCGATTGGGCGGTAAATCGATCGACTCAGAGCGTCATCGCGTTTTGGAGCGGCCATTGAGTGCTCCGAAAACCAGCCCAAAATTCTTCGATCAAACTCCTCGGGACTGACCTGATGTGCTCCGCAATGCGCAGCTCCAGGCACCAGCCAAAGGACGGCATGTGATGGGTTCGTCGCGTGAATGTCTTCGGAGTTGTAAAAAGGTATGTTGCGGTCGCTCGTTCCGTGAATGAGCAGCACCGGGACCTTCGACCCGCGAACAGCCTGTTCAGGAGAAGCCGAGTCCATGTCTAATCCATAGGTTAGACGAACGTAGAGAATACCAACTTCATCGGTCGGCCAGAAGAATGTCCTGCCGAGCCACGGTCCCGCATGGAATGGCCGGCCAAACCGCGCATATGAGACTTCCCGAAAAGTCTCGAACGGCGACTCTGCTACGACAGCGCAGAAGCGTGGCTCTTTCGAGAGCGACTGCAATATTTGCGCCGCTCCCATGGACTCGCCGAAACCAAACACACATCTCGGCCGCTCATTGTCTTCAATCCAATTCGCCCAGCGATGAATATCGTCGGATTCCAACAGTCCATATGACGCTATTCCACCTCCACTAAGACCGTGCGCGCGGGCATCCGGCAGAAGCACGCTGTAATGATTTGCGAGAAGCCATTGGCCATAGCCGTACATGCCGAGTCGGTTATCACTGACCCCGTGCAGCAGGATTACCACGGAGCCGTTTGATTCTGCAGGACGGAGAAACCAACCGCGCATCTCCGCCCTATCTGCAGCTATCACGCCCACGTCGCGAAACTCAGCATTGTTTGCCCGTGCGTAGAGTCCTACTTGTCTCTCTTCGTCTGCCGTGATTGGGCGGCGTCCAGGGTGGGTTGCGACCCATCCCAGCCCCATACCCCCAAAGAGCGTCCCTGCGACGTACAGAATCGCTAGGACGACACTGATGCGGCGAACCACCGGGCGCCAGATCTGGGTAAACAAGGTCATTTATTGTGTATTGTACGAACCAGTTCTGGATAGCGTTCCAATTCTGTTTGTTAGAGCTAAAAGCGATCTCCTGATCGAGCCCGCCCGATGTGCCTCAGCAGCTGTTAGCCTGGCAAAACCCCGCATACGCTGTTCAGAATGATGCACTTAGCTCTATCCTGTGTTCTAATAATGAGAACCCATCAATGTCATCTGCCCGAATCAAACTACGCCGAAGTTTGAGATCCGCTTCGCGAACCGTCCGCGGAGCTCGGAAAGTTCTGGGTGCGCTGCTCTCGACCGATCACCCGCTGCTCGCGCACATCATTCCTATGCGGCGCTGCAATCTGGCGTGCAAATACTGCAACGAGTATGACGACGTTTCGAAGCCGGTGCCGCTCGACACCATGTTCCGTCGCGTGGATAAACTGGCGGAGCTCCGGACTTCCGTGATTACTATCAGCGGTGGCGAGCCGCTGCTGCATCCCGAGCTGGATGAGATTATCGGGCGCATTCGGCACAATGGAATGGTCGCGGGCATGATCACCAACGGCTACTTGATCGTTCCTGAGCGCATCGAGCGGCTGAACGGGGCAGGACTCGAGTGGCTGCAAATTTCGATCGATAACGTCAATCCAGACGATGTGTCGAAGAAAAGCCTGAAGGTACTCGACAAGAAATTGCAGATGCTGGCAGAGCACGCTGACTTTCACGTGAACATCAATTCCGTGGTCGGTGGCGGAGTGTGTAATCCGCAGGATGCGCTCACCATCGGCAAACGCGCGTTGGAGCTTGGGTTCAGCTCGACCATCGGAATCATTCATGACGGCCAGGGACAGCTGCAGCCACTGGCAGACGAAGAACGCCGCGTCTATCACGAGATGAAAGCGCTCGAAAAGCGCAGCTTCACCCGCATCAATTCGTTTCAGGACAACATTGCGTTAGGACGTCCGAACCAGTGGCGTTGCCGTGCAGGCGCTCGTTATCTCTACATCTGTGAGGACGGGCTGGTGCACTACTGCTCGCAGCAGCGTGGTTATCCGGCGATCCCGCTCGAGAACTACACGGTTGACGACATTCGCCGCGAATATCTTACGGAGAAATCCTGTGCGCCGCATTGCACGGTGTCCTGCGTGCACCAAGTTTCAGTGGTTGACGGCTGGCGCGATCCGCAGCGGCCGGCGCCCGTGGCCGAATCGGGACCGAGTGAGCTTGTGCAGATTGAATAGGCGCACAATTTGCTGTCATTCCGAACTGCTTTAGCAGTGAGGAATCTGCTTTTCAACGCACGTCAGAACTATTTCGATAGCGCCCATCCACACAACAGATTCCTCACTCCTAAAGCAGTTCGGAATGACAAGTTATTTTCTTCTCGCGAAGCACAATCCCGACCATATCTCATCAATTGCGCATACTTTGTAATCCACCCAACCTGAGTCGAGGCCGAACTCGCGCACGACGTTTCCGTCTAGATCGGTCTGCACCCCGGATGCTTTCTTCGGCCAGGCAATCCAGAGGGCCGTCTTTTCCGGTAGAGCTTTCGCCAGCGGACGAAAGTCGCGCGCCAGTTCAGCTAGCGAAGAGGCAAACAGCACGGCCACGTTCGCATCTTTCGGATCATTAACAATTTTTGCGTACGCGGGCAGTGGTCCGAGCTTTCTTTCAAAACACTCCGGCGCATTGACGAGCACGACCGAATAGTTATCGCGAATGCCCAGCTTCTTCGGCAGCGGAGTCCCCGAGTATCCAACTGCGGCGGACGAGGGCGTCCGCCCCACACGCTTCAACTGATTGCCTTCTTATCGAACTGGCGCAGGCCGACTAGCAGCAATAGAAGGTCGAAGATCGCCAAAGCAGCCAGCACTGCGGTCGTCGAGAGATGCGGAAATCCCGGCACCAGTGAAGCTCGCAGTCCTTCGCTGGCATACACCAGCGGATTGATTAAAACTATCTTTTGCAAAATCGGAAAGGAGTTCAGCGCGCTCCACGGATAGTAAGTGCAACCGAAAAAGATCATCGGCGTGAGCACCATGCTAAACATCAAGCCGATGTGTTGCTGGTTCACGCTGCATCCGAGTGCCAGTCCTCCGCAGGCAGAAAATGCCGCGACCAAAAGAGTAATGGCGATGAAAGTAAGCGGCGCGTGAATGCTGATGTCAACTGGACGGAGCAGCAACCAAGCCAGCGGAATTACTACGAATCCTGCGACCAGCGCCTGAATCATTCCGAAAAGCACCTTCTCGATGGCTAGCCAGGTGTCCCCGATTGGCGCCAGCAGGCGGTCTTCGATTTCGCGTGTCCATTGGAATTCGGCAATCAGCGGCATGGCCACTGCCCAGATTCCGGTGAACACCATGCTGATGGCCATGATTCCCGGCAGCAGCAAGGCTTTATACGATGCAGGCATGTAGCCGCTGCGCACCATCACGCGGCCGAAGATGAACACAAACATCAGCGGCTGCAGGAAGGTTTGCAGAAACAGTTGGATCGCGTTGCGCTTTGCGACGTGGGCATCGCGGGCCAGCAGGGCGCCAAAAGTTTTCCAGTTCAATCGCGCAAACTCCTTCCTGTGTGGTGCAGAAACAAGTTTTCCAAGCTAGGCTCGGAGATGTGAACATCCATTAGTTCAGCGCCTGTGGTTGCAGCCAGGCTGGCAATCTCAGGAATCAAGGAGCCGCCGCGATCGGCATAAACGTCGGCGCCCGTCGTGTCGCTTGACCGCACCTCTCTAACACCTGAAAGCGATTGCAGACCCATCAGCAGGCCGAGTGTGTGCTTAGCGAATCGCAGGCGCAATAAAAATCCCCCGGGAATCGAGCCCTTCAACCCTTCCGGCGTATCGATTGCGATGACGCGGCCGTGGTCAATGATTGCCAGCCGCTGGCAGAGCGCATCGGCTTCTTCCATGTTGTGCGTGGTCAGCAGAACGGTTTTGCCCGCCTGGTTGTATTCGCGAATGATCTCCCAGAGCAGAATTCTCGTCTGCGGATCGAGCCCAGCGCTAGGTTCATCGAGAAATAAAACCTGCGGGTCGTGCATCATGGCGCGCGCGATCGAAAGCCTCTGCATCATGCCGCCGGAAAATCCGCGCACCATCTGATTGGCGCGGTCGGTAAGCTTGAATTTTTCGAGGAGCTCGGAAGCACGCTGGTTCCGTTCTTTTGCGCTAAGCCCGAAATACGCGCCGTGGAAGGTCAGAATTTCGCTGGCGGTCAAAGAAAAATCCAGGTTCGGTCGCTGCGGCACAACTCCAATCAGACGTTTGACCGCGGCCTGTTCTTTCCAGACATCGTGATCGCCGATCCACGCCTGACCCTCGGTCGGCCGCACCCGCGTGGTCAGCACGCCGACTGTAGTCGATTTGCCCGCTCCATTCGGACCCAGAAGCCCGAAGATTTCCCCGCCTTCCATCTGGCGGGAAATGCCATCGAGCGCGACAATCTGGGGTTTCGGCTGCTTTCCAGGCTTTGGGACGGGTACCGCCGCCGAGCGCGGCACCAGCACTCCGCCCGCTGCAAAAGGCGGCGCGGAGTTGTAGATTTTGCGCAAATCCAGCGTGCGGATACCGATCGCCATGAACAAATCCGGGGGTGGTGCTTAAACCTGGAACTAGTCGGAGAAGTATAACTTACCGCTGAAGCACTCGCTTCGAGAAGCTGCCCCGCAATCTGCGCCTAAGATTGAGGATTGGATTTCAGCCACGCAATGACGTCGTCTGCATTCCGATCGGGCGGGAAAACTGGATAGAAGACGTGCTCGATCACTCCGTTTTTGATGACGAGGGTTAAACGCTTCAGCAGTGTCATGCCACTTGTTGCAAATGTTGGCAGACGCAAGGCTGTAGTCAGTTCGAACAATTCGTCGGAGAGAACCGTGAACGGGAGGTGCAGGCGCTCTGCGGCCTCCCGTTGATAGGCAGGGCCTTGCGTTGAAAGGCCGAAAAGATAATCGACTCCGAGAGCCTTCAGTTCTGCAAAATGGTCCCGAAAGGCGCAGGTCTGCGGGGTACAACCACGGGCGCCCGGAATCAGGTCCCAGCCTTCGGGATTCGGAACTCCGGGCCGGCCGGTGCGCGGATACGTGTACACCACCATGCGCCCACGCGTAGGTAGAGACGACAGGTCAACCGTAGTTCCGTCAGTGGCTTGAAGTGCGATGGACGGAACTCGCATCCCGGTCAAGTGCGCGGCGCCGCCATCGTCCGTGGGCGCGGGAATTGTGGACCAGTCGGGCGCGTCGATGCTCATGCTTGTCATTTTTAAGAAACTCGACGGCGGCGTTAAGAAACTCGGACGTCGAAAAATACAACGATTATTTCTTCGCCGAGGGCGGCACCAGCCCGTTCAGTCGCAAATACATTGCGGCCAGTCCGTAATGGTCAGCCCAGCTGCTGGCTAATCCCAGAAATGCCCAGGCCCGCGTGCGAGGTTTGCCGTCGAACCATTTGATGTCGCTGCTCATTTTGGAATCGTCGGCTTTCTCGAGCGCGGTGTGGCAGAACTCGAACGACGCTTTGACCGCGGCCACGAGTTTCTCTTTGCCTTCCGTCCCCTTCAACTCGTCGACCTTGGGTTCCGGGACGTCACCAACGTTGGCGCAGAAATAATTATTCGACTCCACGATATGCGCCGCTAAATGGCCGAACGTCATGTGGTCAGCTGTGGGCTTGTACTCGTACTTGTCCGCCGGCATCTCTTCAAACGCAGCGACCGTGTTTTTCTCGCGACCACCAAGCATCTGACGCAGGACGTCGGAGACCGCTGACTTGGATTGCGCAGCGGCAGCGGATACCAAACTCAAAATAAGAATTGCGAGCTTCATGAGCCCTCCTGTTTGTACGCGGTTTGAAGGATAAACCTCGGAGATGATTGATGTCGAATAACCAATTCGTAGAACGAGGCGGACGGGGCGTCCGCCTCACACGATCAAACTGAGATTTCCGGCGTGGCTTCGAGCAATGTCTTCGTGTACGGATGCTGCGGATGCTGCGTGATCGTGTCGGTGGAATTGATCTCGACGATCTTGCCGCGATACATCACCGCAATTCGCGTTGAGAGATAACGCACCACCGGCATCGAGTGCGAGATAAATAAGTAGGTCAGTCCGAACTCGCGTTGCAGATGTGCCAACAAATTTACAATCTGCGCGCCCACACTGACGTCGAGTGCGGAAACCGGCTCATCGCAAACGATAAATTTTGGACGCAGTGCGAGGGCGCGGGCAATAACTATGCGCTGCCGCTGGCCTCCGCTGAATTCGTGCGGGAAGCGAGGCATCGCGGAAGAATCGAGGCCGACTGCCTTCAATAGTTCGGCGACTTGAGACTTGATCGAAGACTTGGTACGGGCGAGGACGCCCGTACCTCCATGAGTTGTGGTGGCGGAAACTTGGGCGGCGCCATAAGTCGAACTGGTGGACGCGCGCGCGCCTGTGCTGAGCGAAGCCGAAGCATCCCCGCCCGTGCTTGCGACTGGCTCAACCACATGCTTGTGAATCAGCAGTGGCTCAGCAACCAAGTCTTCTACCCGCATGCGGGGATCGAGCGAGCTGAACGGATCCTGAAAAATAATCTGCATGTGGCGGCGCAGGCGGCGCAATTCGTTGTGACTAGCGCGAAGCAGATCGTGACCGTCGAATCGCACGCTGCCCGAAGTTGGCTCAATCAACCGCAGCGCCAGTCTGCCCAGTGTGCTCTTGCCTGAGCCGGACTCGCCCACCAGACCCAGAGTTTCGCCGGCGTGAATGTCCAGCGAGACATCGTCTACCGCGCGGACTTCGCTCTTCCGGGCGCTGAAGGCAGACTCGCCTTGGGGGAAGACTTTCGTCAGATCGCGAATTTCAACTAGAGCCACGAAAGGATGGTAGCAGCTTCGTCCGGGCCGAGGCCCCACTTGATCGAACAGCGTTACGAGTACGCGGCCCCGAACGGCCGCTCTTCAACGGTAGCAAACGCTGTAGGATGCGGTGAGACGAACCACGTAGGGGCGGACGCCCTCGTCCGCCCAAGCACGAAGCACGCCTACCCTGCCGCAATCAACGGCACCGCCACTAACGTCGCCACCATGCCTACTGTTTTCCAGCGCGTGAAACGCTCTCCTAAAAAGAGACGCGCAAGCAAGACGGTCAGCGCCGGGTAGAGCGAACTCAAAATTACGGCAGTATCGAGTCTTCCCGTCTGGCTGGCGCGAATGAACAGAAATGTTCCGGTTACGTCAACGCACCCGGCGAGCAGGCCTAATCCGAAACCAAGTGGATAGGTCGGCGAAAACTTTCTGCCGATCACAGTGATGGCGCCGGTGGAGACCAGCGACGACCCGCGCGAACTCGCTGCAATCCACAATGCCGCTCCGTTTCCTGCCTGCTTGATAAATATGAAAAACAAAGCGAAACCGAAACCGGCAATCATCGCCAGCGCCAGGCCCTCCGGCCGGCGACCGTCTTCGGGGCGCGACACCAGCCAAATTCCGGCCAAGGCCAATATGAATCCTGCAATGGGCAAAGCTTTGGGAAGGCCCTCGGTAAACATCCCGAATCCCACTGGAAGCGCTGCGCCCAAAACTGCTGAAACCGGAGCTGCCAGGCCCATATTGCCCTTGGACAGCGCACGATAAAAGAGCGCCAGCGAGACTCCGCCACAGGCTCCAGCCAGGAATGCCCAGCGCAGATGCGAGAGGGGAGGAAGCGTTTCATGGTTCAAGAACGCCAAGCCGGCCATCAACGCCGTGCCGCTCAAATGTCCTAACGCTGCGAGGTAAAAGGAATTAAATCGCCGCGCCGTGTAACCGCCGACAAAGTCGCTTATGCCCCAGCTGAGAAATGCACCGAGAGCGTAGATAATGGACGTGAATTGTGCGGTGCCAGGCATTTGATCTTAAGAATTGAGAGTAGCATGTGCGATTCGGATTGAATGGTATCGGAAACTGCGTCGACCCTGGCTCGAAGGCGGGCCGTTGTAGAATGCGCTGCTGCCATTCCCAAGAAGCGGAGACTGAACTTGAAGCCATCCATTTGCCTGGTTTTCGTTCTTTTGCTGATATGTGCAACCGTCGAAGCGCAGGTGACCGTGATCAAGGCCGGGAGGCTCGTTGATCCCGACAAGGGCGCGGTTCTGATGGATCAAGTCATCGTCATCCGCGCGAACAAGATTGAGGCGGTTGGGCCGGGACTAACGATTCCGCAAAATGCGAACGTAATCGATTTGTCGAAAATGACGGTGCTGCCCGGTTTGATCGACTGCCACACCCATCTGGCCGACGGAAAATATGGCGAAGGCGATCCATTATTTCAGCTCAAGAAATCGGCTTCGCAGAGCGTCCTGGAATCGGTGCCGAATGCGCGCGCCATGCTCGAATCGGGCTTCACCACAGTCCGCGACGTGGGCGTCTACCGGGCGCTGAACGATGTCGCCCTGCGTGACGCAATCAACCGCGGCGATATCATCGGCCCTCGCATGTATGTTGCCGGGGCGTACATCACAATCACAGGCGGCGCCGGTGCCATGACGGGGATGGCGCCCGATATCCAACTAGCCTGGGACTTTCATTATGGCGAAGCCAACAGTCCTTGGGAGGTACGGCAGAAGGTGCGTTTGCTGGTGCAGAATGGCGCCGACCACATCAAGATTTTGTCCACCGGCGCGGTGCTGACCCATGGCAGTAATCCTAAATCCGAGGAGTTCACGCCGGAAGAATTGCAGGCTGCGGTAGATGAGGCCAGCCACTTCGGTTTGCGAGTGGCAGCACATGCCCACGCGACGGAGGGAATCAAGAACGCAATCCGCGCAGGGGTGGCGTCAGTGGAGCACGCGACCCTGATCGACGATGAAGGCATCGCGCTTGCCAAAGAACACGGCACTTATTTGGTGATGGACATCTATGACGAGGAGTGCATCCAGGCGGATGGTAAGAACGGGAAAATGCCCGCAGACTTTCTGGAGCATGACCGCGAACTCGGCGAGGCACAACGCGAGAACTTCCGCAAAGCCGTAAAGGCAGGAGTAAAACTCGCCTTCGGCACTGACGCGGGCGTATGTGCGTATGGGACCTCGGCCAAGCAGTTCGCCTTCATGGTGAAGTACGGGATGACTCCGATGCAGACAATCCGGGCGGCAACTTCAGCGGCAGCCGATTTGATCGGGCGCAGCAATGAGTTCGGATCGATCAAGCCGGGGAAATACGCCGATGTGGTCGCGGTTTCGGGCGATCCTCTGAAAGACGTAAGCTTGCTGGAAAATGTGCAATTCGTAATGAAGGACGGCGTGGTTTACAAGCAAAAGTGAGTAGATACAGTCAAGAACCCGGTGCGCTCCTCGCTTCCATCCAGCTCTGCAGGATTAGCACTGCTGCCATCCGGTCGACAGCCTCGCCTCGCTTTTTGATCGAGATCTCGGATTCACGCAGAATGCGGTTGGCTTGGCTTGAGGTGAGCCGCTCGTCCCACAAATGTACCGGCAAGCCAAATTTCTTCCGCAAGTCCTCGGCAAAAAGCTGCATTTTCTCGGACTGGATGCCCTCGATTCCGCTCAGGCGGAGCGGGTAGCCGACGACGATCTCCGAGACTTGGTACTCTCCAACTACCCTGGCAAGTTGCTCGAAATCCAGCCGTTTGTTCTTCCGTCGTAGAGTCGTAAGCCCTTGGGCTGTAAAGCCTAGCGGATCAGAAATGGCCATCCCGATAGTCTTTGAACCGACATCTAAGCCCAAGACTCGCGGTTTCAGCGGGCTGCCGGGATCCATGCAGGGATTATATGGCGCAAACAATTACCAATATCGCGTACCTGGGCATCAACAAAGCATCGAGCCTTTTAGAAGAATTACCCAAACACTCTTCGGAAATTCGGCAGGATTTTGCGAAGTTGACACGTAAAAGCGCAAAATCTCGCAGCCCTGAATCCCGCTCCTGAAAAAGGGATCGTAAAAGTCCGGGAGAGCACAAACTGGGCTGATCTGCTAACTCGCGGATTTGGCTCGGTGTGGCAAGGCATACTCGCGGCCTCATTCATCCCGTTTCTGGTCTTCTTTATGCTCACCTGGCAGGAGCATGCCCGCAAGGCAACCATGGGATTGGTGGCCCCCGAAAACAGGCGCGCGGCTTACGTGACCATGGGATTGATTGCCAGCATGATACGCAACTTCATGGTAGGTAATTTGGTGATTGGTTTGGTCATCGGCGGCGTTAGCTCTGTTATTTTCGGAATGCTCCACATTCCTTTCTTCTATTTCGCCGGATTCTTCAGCGGATTCTTGAGCCTGGTCCCCTACCTTGGCGTGCTGATTGCCCTATTGCCTCCGATATTCCTCGGAATAGGCCACCTTTCTTTGATGAAGGTGGTCTGGATTGTCTTGACGGTATTCACCCTTCATATCGTTTCAATCAACGTGCTTTACCCGAAGATTCTCGAGGACGCTTGCGGCTGAATCCGCTCACGGTGACACTCGCCCTATTGATTTGGGGATGGCTCTGGGGAGCGGCGGGACTGATCCTGGCGATCCCAATCACGGCCGGCATGAAAATTGTATTTGACCACGTGGAGCCGCTCAAACCGTTCGGGGCGTGGCTGGGCGGAGAGCAGCCTCCAAATGGAGACGCGCATTAAAGAATCGCTGCCTTAGGATTGCAGTTCGCTGGCTTCGGGGAACTTCAGGTTGGTTTTGGAAAGCGCCTTATCAAGAATCTCCTCGACGCTCGCCTCCTCGCAATTTCTTGCCATCGCGAGTTCGCTTACCAGTAGATACCGGGCGCGCTCCAGCATTTTCTTTTCGCGGAACGATAGACCCTTCGTCTCTCGAAGGACCAAAAGGCTCTTCAGGACGGCGGCGACTTCCAGCAAAGAACCGGTGCGCATGCGGTCGGAATTTTCCTTGAAGCGATCTTTCCAGTCGGTCGAGCTGTCGCCGTTGCCGTCTGAGAGGTAATCCAGAATCTTCTGGATCTCGCCATTTCTCACCACGCGACGCAAACCCACAGCACCCACACTAGGAAACGGGACCGTGACCTTCAGATTGCTGGATTTGATATTGAGGAGGTAGTACTTCTCGACCTGCTGGCCGAGGGTGCGGCTGCCGACTTGTTCAATGATTCCCACCCCATGATTCGGATAAACGACCCGGTCACCGATGTGGAAATCGCCGCTACCGTTAAGGCTCATACAGGGAACAGCCGCCGCGAACAGAACCCTATTCTATCTGAAGCGTCGGGGTTTAACAATCACCCGGATCTCTGCCCCTGTATTTTCAACTATTTGCCAGCAGACGTCAGAGTGGAGTTCTCGGCCCGACTTTTGCCGCAAACCGCAAATGAGCGATTTTGCAACAGAGTGGGTTGGCACTCGGCGAGATCCGGCGGCAAGTACCTCAGTGCGACGGAGCGCTTAGGCCCCAACGGTTTATAATTCGACCACGATGACCGAGCAGATCAAAAGAAAGTTGCAGGACGAGATCGACGCGCTCGAGCACGAACTTATCCACGAGCTGCCCAAAGAAATAAAGAAGGCCGCCGCTCTGGGTGATCTGAGTGAGAACGCCGAGTATCACATGGCGAAACAGCGCCAGGAGTATGTGAAAGCCCGTGTTCGCCAGCTCGGCAAGCGTCTGGCGGATTTATCTATGGTCAACATGAATAACATTCCCAAAGATAGAGTTGGCCTGGGCTCGACGGTAAAAGTTTTCGACAGTACTAAAAACGAGGAAGTGGAGTACAACCTCGTCACCAGCGAAGAGTCGGATGGAGGGGCCGGGAAAATCTCGACAACTTCGCCGATTGGGCGCGCGCTGCTGAACAAGAAAGTTGGGGAGTCCGCGATTGTGGTGACTCCGAACGGCAAACGGGAACTAGAGATTTTGAGCCTTACCACAATTCACGACGGGGCAGCAGCAGGATAGAAAGTTCGAAGTGCCACGGGCTTCTTCGGCTTTGTTGTTCTTTTTAAAATAGGCCTTGCCCGCAGCCAAGCCTTAATCACAGGCTTTCAATTAACAAGCATTTATGACCTGGACTAGCGCTTTCGGTCGCGGTTGCGCTGTTTTGCTGCGGACAATCGTCCGCTGGCTCGCGCTGACCAAAATTAATCCCAATGTGCTGACGTTCATGGGACTGGTGGTGAATGCCTGGGCCGCCTTCTTGTTCGGATATGCCACCGCGGAAAACCAGCAGCGCATGTTTTTCTATGCCGGACTGATCATTATCGGCTCCGGTTTCTTCGATCTTGTGGATGGCGAAGTAGCCCGCGCCCAGAACCGCGTCACGCGTTTCGGAGCGTTCTTCGACTCCGTGATTGATCGCTACAGCGATGAATCGCAATTTTTTGGCCTGTTGGTGTTCTTCGCCCGCGGAGACCGGTTCTTTTACGTCGTCCTGACCGCCTTCGTGATGGTCAGCGCCATCATGGTCAGCTACACCCGCGCCCGTGCGGAGTCGCTCATTGGTTCTTGTCGAGTGGGTTTCATGGAGCGCCCGGAGCGCCTGGTATTGGTAATCATTGGCGCGCTGTTCAATCGCATGGCGCCCGTCCTATGGATAATTGCCGTGCTCTCGACAATTACCGTGATCCACCGGATTCACTACACCTGGGCCCGCACCAACGGCCCTGAAGCGGCGAAGAGCGGCCAAGCCGCGTGAGATTTTTGAAGATTTCCTCGTCTGCCAAGTCCAAAGGTAGAAACATTCCCCGTCAGGGAGATTGCCGGCCGCCTAGCCCCAAAGGCTAGGTCTCTCCTAGGCACTTCGGCTAGCGATCGCACTTCCTACATAGTCCGGCATCTCTGCTGGCACAACCTGCATCGAAGTAGCCGCCCAGAGTGGCACTTCGGGGGTCCGCCTCATGTCCGCTTCGTCTACTGCCGAGGGAAACGTAACTTCCTCACCTGTCCTGGCCACAGCCAATACGGTTCTTTCGTCGATCCAAGTTGCGAAAGTGGCCGCTCCGGTTGTCCATTTTCTACCGTTCGATTCGTACGCTAGCCGCCCATTCAATGGATTTGTCGGCCATTGCTTCGTTCGGGTATGCCTGTGGGTTGATTTGTTGGCATCCTGGAAGCGGCGAAATCATGCTCTCCCCGCGTGGCCGGGGACCGCGTCACGCAGTTTACCGGCTGAGCCGGAGAGGAAAGCTTTGCCGCCGGCGGCACACTAACGCCGTAGCAGCCAAAGCAACCCCGCTAGTGGGCCGGAGCTGGCTGCGGTGTCGATGGGGCGAAGTTTACCTTCGGGACTTCGCGTGAGCCCTCAGTAGCCGCAAAGTAGGCTGTGTTCGGTTTGAACCCGAGACTTGATGCGAAGACATTGTTAGGGAACTGCTGCACGTAAATGTTGTAGTCCTTTAACGTGTCGTTGTAGCGCTGGCGTTCGACCGCAATGCGGTTCTCTGTTCCTGCCAATTCATCCTGTAAGCGCAAGAAGTTTTCGTTGGATTTAAGTTGCGGATAGTTTTCAACGATCAGCAGAAGCCTACCCAAGGCGCCATCCAGCTGGCCGTTAGCGGAAATTTTTTGCTCCGGCGTTCCCGCCGAGAGTAATTGGCTCCGCGCTTTGGCGATATCGCCGAAGACAGTCTGCTCCTGCTTTGCATATCCTTTTACTGTCTCAACCAGGTTCGGAATCAAATCTGCCCGCCGCTGCAGAACAATATCCACCTGCGACCACGAGGTTTTGACCGCTTCGTTCTTGGCAACCAGCGTGTTCTTGACGCTTATGTATTTGCCCACCGAAAGCAGGATCAAGACCGCAATCGTAATAAACACGATGGCAAATTTGCTCATAACCTCTCCTTTATCCAGCTCCACGCTTGCGAACGCATCGATTGGCGCCCCAAAGCTTACACACACCCTAACGATTCGTAGCTGTAGGGGAACTCTGCATTGTATCCACTGCGGCGGCTACGTTTTCAATCGCCGAGAGATACCGGGCCGCAACGTCAACTGCTCGAAACTGTTTGCGATCAGACGTGGTTCCGCGGACATCCATTAATTGTACGAAAGCAGACGGATCGAAGTTCAGCCGCGACGCCAACTGCTGCACCGCCTCCCGGGAATGCTTTCGGCCCTGCTCACCCAATTCCATCAACACATGCCGGAAGAGTGTCGTGAATGAGGACAGGGAGTTCAGCATCACCTCCCACAAAGCCTTTTCATTTGTTCCCGCTAGTAGCATGTGCTGCCGCAGCAGAAATAGCTTCTCTCGCAGCTCATACTCAAGTTGCGAACGATGCAAGTGCATGGGAACTTTCAAATCGCGGAGCACATCGTCGCCGTAGAGAACGCGATATCGCTGCTTCATGTCCGAAAATTCGATTGAGAATACGTCCGCGGTGTCTTGTAGTTCCTTCGCCGTAAGCACCACCGGCGGATGATGTTTCTTTTTGCGCCACCACTCCACCGGGCCGGCGATCTTGCTCAGCGACGCGAAAGATGTATCCCTCACAACGGAGAGCAGGTTGTAGTCGGAGTATTCGGGATGAAATTCCCCATCGGCGGCGGAACCGTAGAGAATCACGCTGGTGAGGTTTTCTCCCGCTGTCGCGCGTAACTTTTCTACGAATTCACTGAGCAATTGTTCGTCAGCTTTAGAACCGTGAGCCATAGAATTCTCTCCTTACC
>Ga0102924_1002659_pt1 | contig 19306 bp, 17 predicted proteins | sample PaiPotPPM11metaG_FD_80116 | JGI IMG/M metagenome (GOLD analysis project Ga0102924, IMG submission 80116) | Iron sulfur acid spring bacterial and archeal communities from Banff, Canada, to study Microbial Dark Matter (Phase II) - Paint Pots PPM... ...
GGCCTAAACATAGGAGAGTCTGGCACCCGTTGGGCGGAGGTGACGGCTGCCCTTGAGACTCGCAGAGATTTGTCTGCCCGAGAGATTGAGGCAGTCAAGGCGATTGGATTGCTGAACGTAATCGGTTCCCGTGGTGACCTGAAACCTTCGCGCGAACTGCTGCAAGTCATCCTAGGAGCAAAAGAGTCACGCGCAATATGTGAAACGCTGGAGAAACGATCCATTGTCGTCTTTCGCAAGTACAATTCGTCTTTTGCTCTGTGGCTGGGTAGCGATATCGACTTTGATGAGCGGCTTTCGGCTGGAGCACGTCGGCTGTCTCCTAACGCAAGCCTCGCAGCAAGAATCAGCCTACGGTATAGCGCGCGACCCCTTGTCGCCAAGCGCCACTCGTTCTCTACCGGAACACTGCGCTATTTCCGGATCCGCTTCGCAGATGTTTCTACCTTCAGTCGAAGCTTGGAACGCGATGACGATGCGGATGGCATCGTAGTCTACGCGATACCCAATAATGCAGCAGAGCGACAAGAACTCACTAAGTTAGCCACGAGTTCGGAGGCCCGTGACCGGGTTGATGTAATCGTGGCAGTTCCTAACAATGTTGAAACGTTAGCTGGGAGCTTTAGGGAGCTTGAGTTGCTGAAGTGGGTTGAAGCGAACACTCCGGCGCTAACAGGGGATCCCGTTGCGCGCAAAGAATTGAGAGCACGCTTACAAGCCGCGGAACTCAATTTGGAGGATGAAATCAACCAACTATTTTCGCCCGCGTCCTCGTCGGTAACCGCTTGGTATCATCGCGGCATTGAACAACGCATTCGATCTTCGCGCAGCCTTTCCCAACTGCTCTCGGAGATTTGCGACGACGTTTACAACGACACTCCGCGCATCAAGAATGAGTTGCTGAATCGCCGACTTCTCTCCTCCGCCGCAGCAAAAGCAAGGCGCAATCTGATCCAGGCAATGATCACCCAGGCGGACCAGCCCAATCTCGGGATCTCCGGTTTCCCACCCGAACTGAGCATGTACCGATCCTTGCTTGAAGCCAATGGTCTCCATCGCACGGGTGACGGGGGTTATTTCTTGGCGGCTCCGTTTTCGGATTCGTCCGTACATCCGGCCTGGAGTGAGATTGAACGGTTCTTCAATGAAGCAGAGCTGGAAAAGAAGCCGATCGGGAAGCTATTCACAACCTTGCGGTTGCCTCCTTTTGGCATGAAGATGGGCGCGATCCCGGTCTTGTTTTGCGCCGCCGCGATCGTGCACGACACTGAAATCGCTATCTACGAGAATGCAGCCTTTGTTCCTGAAGTTACGGTGGAAGTGTTTGAACGGCTGCTCAAGTCTCCCGAGGCGTTTGACTTGCGCTCGTACCGAATCGAAGGGGTTCGGAAGGCCGTCTTCCGGGAATACGCAAAGCTACTCGGTGCAGTGACGGTCGAGAGCGACAACCTGATCGCAATCATCAAACCGTTGTATCGCTTCTTCAATCGGCTGCAGGATTACACCAAGCGTACTGCCAGCTTATCGCCCAAAGCGATCGCGATCCGCGAAGCGCTGCTGGCAGCCAGGGATCCAGACCAGATACTGTTTAACGATTTACCTCTCGCGTGCGGCTTCGAACCGTTTGAGGTATCTAAAACCAAGCAGTCCCGCGTACGTGACTTTTTTCATGAATTGCAATCAGGATTTTCCGAGTTGCAGAAGTGCTATGACGATCTCCTCTATCGTCTTCAACAACTTCTTTACCAAGCATTCGACATCAAGGGCGCCAACGCTCGTACGATTCTGCAACAACGGGCACTGGCAGTAACGAACTACGCAGTCGAGCCCCGGATGAAGGCTTTTATCATGCACATGTCGGCGGATGATCTAGAAGATGTGGCGTGGATTGAGGCCATAGGAGCGCTCTTGGCGGGTAAACCCCCCAAGACTTGGAACGATGCGGATCGTGCTCGCTATGAAGTGTCGGTTTCTGAACTGTCACGCAGCCTCAGACACATCGAAGCACTTGTCTTCGAGCTGGCACGTCCCGAGGTCGTCAGTGATGACGCGGCGCAAGTGTTTAGAATTGGAATCACTGATCGCCATTCAAAAGAACTGGAAGCGGTGGTCAGTGTCGGATCGAGAGATAGTGACACTTTGGCCACAACAATTATTGATTTGGAGGCCCTGCTCGAAAAGAGCGGAGTCGCCGACCGGCCAGCGCTCTCACTGGCTGCTCTCGCCGCCGTGTCCAAGAATTTCTTGTCGCGGCTCGGGCAGCTAACCGAAACGAAGGAAGGTGTAGCGACAAATGTCCATAACAGGTAAGCGACACATTCTGGGTCTTTCCGGCGGCAAAGACAGCACCGCCCTTGCTATTTATCTGCGTGATCGGATCCCAGATATGGAGTACGTCTTCTGTGATACCCAAAAGGAGTTGCCCGAGACCTACGAGTACTTGGATCGGCTGGAGGCCTATCTGGGCAGGCCTGTCAGACGCCTGAATGACAAGCGAGGGTTCGATCATTGGCTAAAGGTCTACGGAAATTATCTTCCGTCTTCGAGGATGCGGTGGTGCACCCGAATGTTGAAGCTGAAGCCGCTAGAAGAGTACATCGGCGACGATCCGGTCCTCAGCTACGTTGCCATCAGAGCGGACGAGGATCGCGACGGTTATATCTCGACGAAGCCTAACATCGAACCGGTCTATCCGTTTAAGGAAGACGGAATCACGGAACCCGACGTCAGACGAATCCTTGAGGATGCCGGTCTTGGCCTGCCGAAATACTACGAGTGGCGCACTAGATCTGGGTGCTACTTTTGCTTCTTCCAAAGGAAAGCGGAGTGGATCGGGCTCAAGGAACGCCATCCAGACTTGTTCGAGAAGGCGAAAGCCTACGAGAAAATTGATGCAGTAACGGGTCAACGATATACGTGGAGTGAACGCGAGAGTCTAGAAGAAATCTCGGCGCCCGAACGTATCGCTGACATCAAACAGAAACATGAAAAAGCGATGAAATCTAATGCGGCAACGATGAAAGGACAAAGGCTCTATCAGATTCTTGGCGCCGCGCTCGACGATGAAGACGATACCGAGCCATGCTTGATATGCCATCTATGAAGAGGCAAGTTACATTCGGTTGCTTGTTCTGTGGGCTACGCGAAGGAAACGCGAGACCCGTCACCGCCCGTACTCCATCGTTCTTTGCCGTCGAGGACAAATACCCCGTCAACGTGGGTCATACCTTGGTGATCCCGACTCGTCACGTCGCCCGTATGCGCGACTTGACAGTAGCCGAGTTCGCTGAGTTGAAGCAGATTCTGGAGATCGTACAGGATCAATTGACCGAGCAAAATGCAGAGGGTTTCAATATCGGAGTCAACGAGGGAGAAGTAGCGGGGCAGACTGTGTCCCACCTCCACATTCATGTCATCCCCCGTTATAGTGGGGACGTTGCCCAACCGCGTGGTGGCGTTCGGAACATAAAGTCAGCCTTGGTAGCGTACTGATGCTCGAGTCCGTTAAGAATCGGCTGCATTCTAGCGGACAATTAACACCCGAAATTGAGCGCCGGCTCGCCGAGTTCGAGAGGGTCTGCCTGTCTGAAATAGGTGGGGAAGCGCTACGCGCGGCGCTCTTGGATTACTTGGAAAACTACTGCCCCCTCGAGTTCTTCACCGCTCCAGCTTCTTCTTCTGGCACCCGGCATCCCCAATGGCAGTCACTGCCAGGCGGGATCCTGCTCAACACGGTGGAGTGCTGTATTGGAGCGGACCGCAAAATTCGGATGTATCCCAGCCTCGTGCCTGACCCTTCAGCAGAATCTCTTGGAGACGTGCATGACATCATTTATGTAGCAACAGTTTTGACTGACACTTTTAAGGCTGGCGATTTTGGGAAGTCCTGGAAGGATTGGTCGCACCATCTCAAAGCGACCGCGCAGTGGCAAGAGGTAGCTAAGAAACACGCGATCGCAGCATCCGTAGCCGATTCTATAGCTTCTGCGATCCGATGGCATCTGGGGAAATTCACTCCAGACTGGCCGCCTGATAAGGATCCACGAACAATGGACTTGGTCGATTTCATTGTCCACGAGCTCGATATGGATTTTTCAAACCGGAGGTTGTCTGACGTGTTTGAAAGGCGTTTGGGGGAGAAGCCGAATGCGGCGCCTTCGCCGTTCCTGGACAAGGAATTCGATTCCGCGGCTTCCTACCTGCAGCACACCGAGGGAAAGCTAACAAATCTTCTGGTGTTCTTTGCAACCCTGGTCGTGGCCGTAATTTCAGCGTCCTACTACATCGGGAGCGGTGATATGTTCAGGGCTCTCACGTTCTGCCCAACTCCTCGCTCGTTCCTGATTGGTCTGTTGCTGCTTGCCTTTGCCCTGATCGCGCTCGTATTCGTGGGTGTTTACACAGAATTACGGGTTCGCAAGATTCGCATGTTGGAGGAAATGGCAGCCATTCGTAGCTATCAAATCGCTGCAGCTGCTCGAAACGGGGAAGATATCCGTCCGGCAATCAGGATGGTATCAAGCGTTCCCGAATGCCCTCCCTACCTTCGCCGGCCTAGTGAGGACTGGTACACGCTCTTGCTCATCACGACTTCCGGCGCGTGCGCCTTTGCCGTGGCACTCCCTTTTTGGACTTTTTGGGCTGTCAACGCATTTGGGTTTCGTTCCTTCCCGCATCAATACCTGGTCTGGTTCGCGGAGGGAGTATGCGCATTTCTTTTGGTGGGCTACGTGGAGTTTGCCTGGTTTACACGATTCTGTTATCAGCTCGATCTCGAGCGCCGGGAGAAATTCTCCCCCGCACAATACGTGTTCTTTTCCAAGCATGGTGAGTCGTTCCCTTGGCCTCTCGCCACGTTAGACCGGCTCGCCTCCTGGGTTGAGCGATCGTACGCAAAAGGAAGGTCGAAACCTGGCGGCAAGAGCTAGGAATATCGCTTTGCCATTTCTCGCCCTCGTTCCGCTCCGCCATGCGCATCCCATTCAATCGGCGGCGCCGACTGAATAAGCCTCGATCTCCAATGGCTTCCAAGCGCCTGGCAGAGGCGCTATATCTTCAGGAATTGCCGATGCAGTTCCGCCTCGAAATTGCTCGCGAGAATAACTGATCGAAAATGGTAGGCCCACTCCGCTTGTCCTAGCAGTTCGTGGAGCTCGTCATCGAGTTTGGCAAACGCTACAGCCTTTCGCAACGGAGCCGACGATCTTGCGATTGCGGGATCTATCACGTTGTTGCCGTCAACACCTACCAATGTCCAGAATCCATCGTGTTGCAAATGGAAGAACGGTAGCGCAAAAGTGCTCGAGTTTTCGGTCCCGAACAAGAGCCTCCAATACGCATCGAAGGCCTCTTCCATGTAAAACGTCGGCTCAACTCTGTTTTCTCGCGTCGCATTTTCACGATACGAATCGATTACACACAACAACAGCAGGGGCTTATGCGGCGCCTTGCCCATCGTGGCTTCAGTCCAACGGCCTGGGATTGAGTCACGATGCAGATTCTGAAACTTTCGTATAAAAACGCCTTCACTCTTCATTGGATAGCTCCAATCCACCCGGGAGGCATCACGCCATATCCAGGTGCTTTCGGGAAGCGGCCAGTGAAAACTGGGAGGGGGAGGCACCCAGCGCTGCATTTCGGGTGAAGAACCTGCGTCCGGCATGTTCAGCGCATACGTTCCGAACATGCCGGACTATGGCGTTTATTCTTTCTCCGCCAGCTTGCGCGTGGCGGCGCCGAGAGCCAAGCCCCACTGCGAGCGCAGATTATCGAGAACTTCGCCCTGTGTCTTGATGTTCTCGTCAATTTCCTTGTTTCCATCGAAGAAACTCTCTGCCTTTGCATGGCTGAGAAGCAACAACATGATGGCCCGTCGCACCTTGCGCTGCTCAGGGCTGCTCGTCCCTAGATCCACATCCGAATCTTCGTTCATCGCTTCAACGCTGCCGCAGAGTGGGGCGATGATCTCCGTGTAGAACGGGTGGTTGATGTTCAGCTTGATCAAAATGCGATCTGGCAAGTAGACCGGCTCGAAGAAGATGGACTGAGGATAGCTAACCGGCACGATGCTGTAAGGCTGGCTCTCCAGCTCCCGTTTCTTTTGGTCTTTGGTCTTATCTTCGCCATCGGCCGATTCTTCGACAATGGAGCGGAGGGTTTCATCAACCTGTTCAGGAGGAACATCTTGTCCGCGGTGCCCCTTGGGTTGGCTGGTGTCTGCCTCCGCCATGATATTCGCCGCGTCGCGGAAGTGGCCAGCTTTCTCGGCCTTCTCGGACGCGGTTTTCTTGAAGCGGTCGCTGATTTCTTTTCGTTGTTGCGCAACGACCGTTGCGAGTTTCTCGCGAATCTTGTCCCGCAGGGACGGTACCGGTTCTGCGCCACGCTTGATGTAGCGAATATGAAAATATTCGTCGAGCTCAGGCGGGAAGGAAATTTCGCAGCCCCAGAACCGATCAAGCTCGTCAAACTTCGCAATGCCGCGCTTGCCGATGATGTATGGAACCTGGCCGTACAGCACCTCGCGGTCAGCGCGAAGGATGGAAATCCCTTCGTTCTCGTCAATGCGCCGCTCCTTGGCAAACGCGTTGCCACCGGCCCCTACATGCGTCCGCCATTCTTCCGGAAGCAGCGAAACCGTAATCGTGACGTCAGCTTTCTCTCCAGGTTTGCCGGGAATGTCCAGCTCCAGCTTCATCGCGCCAAGATTCTTCGCCTTCAGGTCGGGATCCTGCCCCTTTGCTGCGTTCTCGAGGTCGAAGCGCGTAGGCCCGAGGAGGTACAACGGGTCGTGCAAGTACACGGGATTGCCGTTAAACCAAAAGTTCACGCCGTTCGCAATGAACTTTCGATAAGTCCGCCCCATGAAGCCTGGCAGTCCCGCCAATTGCTCACTCGCCGGGATGGCGCGTTCCTTAATCGTGTCATATTGAAGCCGATCACACTGGCTTAAAACCACGATCGTTCCAGTGTGCTCCTTAAGATGTTCTTTGTACTTGGCAGGAGGTTCCTTCTCAATCGGCGTCGGGACCGTTGTTTGCAGCCGCTTCCCGATCAGGTCGAGATCGATGAAGGTGTAGGTAAAACTTCCGTCTTTGCGATCGCGCGTATACACCTCAATACGCCGCGCAATCGAAAGCGATCCGGTTACGAGTCCGACGCCGAATTTGCCGATGCCCCGCTTGCCATCCGGGCGTGGTTTGCGGGCACTGTCTCCAAGCACTAACGACTTGTTCTGCGCAGTTGGATCCATGCCCCATCCATCGTCGATGACTGCGAGTTCCGACAGCACGGCCACCTTCTTCTTGCCGTAGGTCCGATCTTCTGTGGTGCTGACAATCCAGATGTTTTTGGCGCCGGCTTCGACCGAATTGTCCGGAAGTTCCGCCAGAGCGCTGTTCAAGTCATACTCGTTTTGGCGAATCGATTCGTACATCCGCTCATTGCGCACGAGCGGTTCCCCGGGGCCGTCCGATTGTTTCATTGCTTCGAGCAGAATGGCTTCGACGTTTTCGCGGCCGTTGAGTGGCTGGCTATGGGCGGTTTCGACGACTGCCGATTTGCTGGCGGTGGCTACTGCAGAGTTATTCTTCGACATGTTGCTTTCTCCTAAGTGGTGCGGTGTCGAGCCCGGCATCGGTGACTTCTGCCCAAAAAGCAAAAGACCTGCTTTCGCAGGCCAACAGGCAAAGTCACGATACGACGCGCGTTGCTACAAACCCCACACACGCTGGAAAAAGCAGCATGAGGGCAACTCGTTCGACCGTTCTTGCTCCCACGACCCAAATATCGGTGCCATGAGGCCTGTCGGACTCGCAAAAATAGAGTAGATCCGCGACCGAATCCTGTCAATAGAAATCCATGGCCTCATCCCATCACATTCCCTCAGCCCGCAGTTGGTCACAGTTCCACCCCGAAAGCTTCATGGTTAACGGTGGCGCACTCTTGTTCGAGAACAAGCCCAAATTGGCTGCAAACCCTTCGGAAGAACTCGAATGAAAGTGATCTCTGAAGTATTAGTGCTCGTCGAGGCTCCCCTCGCCCTCTCGGTGGTGTCGACTTCAGATCACTCTAAAAGTGCAAGTTTTCCAGATTTAGAACAAAATTAGTTCTCCCGCGCAAGGTGGCGCTTTTTCTGGCACAATGCCGATGTTCTTTCTTTGGCCTTGACAAATCGTCCCAATCAACAGTCCTGGAAGCAGCCGCAGGGAACTCCTCCTTCCCTTCGGTCCTGTGTCACAGGCTATATTCTCAGTCGCCTAGCTGTTGTTTGGATGCCGGAGGTCCCGTCACTTGTCGCAACATAACGATCTGATTGCATTAGACGCGATCGCCAGATATGGCCACCGATGCGTTCTTTGGCCTGATCGATGGTCGGGTCTACAGCTTACATGCAGTCTCCAATGGCAGATCGTGCCTTTTACGGAAGCCTCCGCAGCGTCGCTACCAGACACTCTGGGCGTGTATGCTTTCTTGATTCGACCGAAGCTGGCCAGCCTCGATCTGGCATATTTGATGTATATCGGGAAAACGGATCGTACCTTTCGGGAACGATTCAAAGAATATCTCAGAGAACGCGATAGCGACCAGATTCGTCCGAAGCTTCTCAAGATTCTCCCCCAATATCCAGACCACTTATATTTTGCGTACGCAGCAGTACCTCCAGGTCATTCGTCGCGAGACGTGGAGATAGCTCTTTTGCATGCATTCGTGCCTCCAGGAAATGACCAGCTCGATGCGGAATTTACGCGAGCAGACAAGGCGTTCTTATGAATACGAGCACCAACAGTATATTGAGCGTGCCGGCCCTACGAGCACATATGGGCGACTGGATTTATTATGCTGCCTTTATGAAGATGAGCGACATCGCTGCTCGCGTGTCCCTCGCGGATGATATTCACCAACACAAGGGCCTGCGGGACATGATTCAGCGGAGTGTCGACAAATCCAAACATGCGGCATCCATCAAAGACTATTTGCTTTCCCAACCGCAAAGATTGTTCAACTCACTTGTGATCGGGGTGATAGGCGGAGCACCCGACTTTTATGAGCTGAAGATTGGCACGTCTACCAAAGTACAGCCGCACCAGCTTCCCCCGTACCTCGAAGGTGCGCTAGGTGTCCTCGAATTTACTGGCGGCGAAAAAATGTTCGCGATCGACGGTCAACATAGAGTTGTCGGAATTCAACGAGCAGTAACGGATCGGCCGTCGCTTGGAGACGAAGAAGTCATTGCTCTATTTGTGGGGCACAAAAACACTCCTGCCGGTCTAGAGCGAAGCAGACGCCTGTTTTCTACATTGAACAGATATGCGAAACCTGTAAGCAAATCTGACATAATCGCGCTCGATGAAGATGACATTGTGGCGATTTTGACACGGCGTCTGGTTGAGCAAAATAGCTTTTTCTCGAAGTTTCTGCTCGTCAAAAAGGGCAAGGGTATCCAGGTAACAGACAAGCAATTCTTCACAACGATAGAGGCTCTTTACGACACGATCGATATCCTCCTCAAAAAGGAGAATCGGAAAGGTGAGTGGGCGCGCTTCAAGAAGTTTCGACCTGTAGATTCAAGCCTGGATAACCACTATAAGGATTTAGAGTCTTTCTGGGATGAGATGTTAGATAGCCTCGCTCCACTAAGTGAACTATCAGCCAGTGCCCCCGACGATCAGGTGGCAGCGCGGTACCGCAGTCGAGCTGGAGGTAACCTTTTATTTCGACCTGTCGGTTTGCTGTTTATTGTGGGAGCAATCCGAAGACTGGTTGATGCTGGCTATAAAAGGGAGCAGGTCGTTGCCGCGATCGGAAATCTGGATCTGGCCTTAGACGCACGCCCATGGGAAAGATTGATTTGGGATCCGGTCAATCGGCGAATGGTTGTGTCTGGCGAGAACCGCGTCGTTGCGGAGCATATTCTTGTGTATGGTTTAACCGGTAATGAAAATCTCATCGGACAGAGCGAGAGGTCACTGCGGAAAGAGTGGGCTGGGCTTATTGGACAGACATCCTCCCGATCCGTCGCTGTCCCTGACTGGCCGAAGTTGGCACGTGCTCGTGTGCGTTCTTGAGTTATGGAGTCGTCAGCCACGAAAAGAGCTCTCAGCCCACCATCGGCCAACAAATGCCCGACTCGATCGAGGGATGTCGCGGCTCGTCCAAAGCAACCGAAGGTAGGAAGAATGGCTCGGCTGAAACAAAAGACAATGGGAGAGGCTATACCGCGACCGCAGGCTGGAGAAATACAAGGGGAGATGTGTTGGCGGGATAAACCCAGCGCGTGCTCCGCTCATCCCATAGAGTCGCTGCTGTGTTGCGTTGATGTCGCAAAGGCATGGGATTGGGATGAAGCCTAGGCATTTCATCATAAGTGCGTCTATGTAGCCGGCGGCCTCGAAGAGTCTTATGAACACCGCCCCACTGCTTAAAGAAGAAGGCTACCTTTTCGTCACGACATATGCGAAGGATGTTTTCAACCCACTCCTGTTTCATTGGTCGGGCGCCGCGGCCACTCTCTCCTCCGACGATAGCCCAATGGATACCTGAAATATCGAAAGAGCCCAGCTCCTCAAGCAAGGGCTCAATGGAAAGGAACCTCACGGCCGCCGGAGCTTTTCGAAGATGGTCCACCCTTGGGAGCCCATAGCGCTTATCCTCAACGCTCACACCCCACCAGATATGTGGATGATGTGCTGCGAAGCGGAGAGGGCCATTGAGCATGTCCCTCAGCCGCTCGGATCTTTTGGTCAGAACCTGATAGGTGTGCCAGTTGACCTCCACCATCACTCTGACGACGTCTTCGATGTAAGCATCGGGAACTTCCGGCTGGAAGAGATCACTCATGCTATTGACGAAAACAGTGCGGGGACTGCTCCACAAGAAAGGCTCTGAGAGCTTCTCAGGCACCAAGCGCAGATCGAAGCCTTGCTCGTAAGGGTGGCCAGGAACGCCACGGAATCGTTCAGCAAACGTCTCTGCGTAACAGTGCTTACAGCCGGGGCTGATCTTTGTGCAACCCCTCAGAGGATTCCACGTAGTGTCTGTCCACTCGATTTTTGAATTCTCACTCATGGTCGCTCCGCAGGCCGTCAATTTCCATAGTAGCAACTACCAGCGCGAAGGCAAGTGTCACGATGTCGTCAGCGCTTTAGCAGTAACTCCTTAACCCTTTGTCTTTTCACAAGTCCTGCCGGGCCGTCTCGAGTTCCCTCAGTCCACTTGGTTACCTGTCCCAATCGGATTCTGTGCTCCACGGCCGGCCGTGGGATTGAGATGATGAACTCTGTCAATGTGCTCGGAGGTTCTGATAGAGCGTCTGATCGAAATTCCACGACCGCAAGTGCAACCGCCTCATAGACGGAGGTTGCGTCGACTCCGACTGTATGCACGACTCCGTCCGAGTCCGTGAAGGAGACACGGCAACGCGCCATGAGGTAAAGTGTATAATATTCGTCTTTTGTTCGCCAGCGGGTTGGTGGGGGAGGCGTTTTCGATAAAAAAGTTATCAGTTTGTAGCTTGACTCCTAGGTTGCGTCTGGGACAATTGTAACTTGAGCCAACAAGAGATGTTCGGCGGTCCGTGGACTCAGCAGAAGCTGGAGATCCTGAGCAAATACCTTCGCGCCTACAGGCTGATATTTGACCGAAACGAGAAAGCCCGATTCTTCGAGACCAGCTACGTTGATGCCTTTGCTGGCACCGGCGAAATCCCTCGGCCGAAACTGGAGGGCTTTTTCAAGGAAGACCCGGACCTGGTGAAGGCAGAAGAGGACTTCCGCAAGGGAAGTGTAAAGCGCGCGTTGGAGGTTGACCCTCCCTTTCACCATTACGTCTTCATTGAGAAGGATTCAGCGAAATGTAAGGAACTGGAGGCTCTCGCACAGGAGTTTTCTTCCCGCGACATCAAGATCATTAACGAAGATGCGAATACAGCTTTGCTAAGCTGGTGCGCACAATTGGACGTCAAAAAGGAGCGGGCAGTTATATTTCTAGACCCCTTCGGTGCGTGTGTCGAGTGGAAGGTGATAGCGGCCATCGCTGACACGAAAGCGGTAGACCTGTGGATTCTGTTCCCTTATGCGGCTATCAACAGGATGCTCGTGAGCGACGCTCTGCCGCCAAAAGCCTGGGCGGGTCGATTGACGCGTATTTTTGGGACTGATGAATGGGAGAAAGACTTTTATTCCACGAGTTCCTGGCAGTCGCTTATAGATCCCGAGAAGCGCGTAGAGCGAACCTACAAGACTGCCGATCAGGAGCGAGTAACCGAGTTTTTCATGAAACGCTTGAGGGAGAAGTTCGCTGCGGTAGCGAAGCCGGGATTCCTGTACAATTCCAAGGGACTGCTCTTTGTCTTAATGTTTGCAGCAGGAAATGAAAAGGGTGCCAACGCAGGAGTGAAGATCGCGAACGATTTGATGAAAGGCTTGGGCCTGTGAGCCGGATCGAAACTGGCAACTGGTTAAACAGCCTCGGCTCTCGTTACGGCCTGTCACGATTTAATGTCGGGGCAATATTTTCGAGATGAGCAAATTTGGGCATCAAGTCTAATACTCGCGTCAAGGTTTCCACTGGTGACACTTTAAGCGCTCTGGAGATCTCTATCATGGCCGTCAATGTCGGCGTGTGTTTTCGGTGCTCCAAGTATCCGATGTATTTCTCCTCGTAGCCGCTCTCCTCTGCCACTTTGCCCTGTTTCATTTTCGCCTCCTTTCGTAGCTCTACGAGCACGCGCGCAAAGGCCGCCCTAACGACGGGTTCTTTTGGATGTCGAGGTTCTTTGCCGCCCACCTTTTGCATAGGCGGCTAAATAATTACGCTTTACCAACTATAGTTCCACCAAGTATACTATCCTTTTTGGGAGGGCATCTGGAATGGTAACTCTAGCGAAGCGTGCGCGTGTCTCGACGGCGATATCGGTTGCGAGGCATTAGCTTTTCAACCCGTCCAATGAAGTCCGCCCCGGAAATGTGCAGAGCGTCGGCCAGTTCCAGGATCGTCGTTAGCGATGGACTATATTTTTCGCGCTCGAGAAGGCCAATGTACTTGGGATGGTAGCCGCTCTCAAATGCAAGTTCCTCCTGCGTCAAGTTGCGTTCCTGACGCAACTCAAACAGGACTCGTGCGAACGCACGTTTTTCCCACGAGACCGTTTTGTCTCCGGCTGCCATGCGCAGCATGGAGTGTGCTAACAGTCAGTGAATAGTTCCACAAAGTATAGTATCCATTTTCCTAGACGGGGAGCTCATTAGACATCTCTTCCAGAGATCCTAGATACCTGGCTTTTCGTTAACGAATCACGTTGTGCATACGGACGGTGGCGACGGCACGGGAGCATTCTCATGCCTCTTTCGGATGAAGAACTCGCGACTTTGTTTCTCTCCCCCTCTCGCCTTCGAACCCTTACCGATGAAGACTTGATGGCAGCCCTGCGCATGGGCTGCAACGATGCCCTGGCAGTTCTATTTGAGAGGCATAGCCCTCTGGTTTTCCGGATCGCACGAGCGATTCTGCGCGATGATGGGGAAGCAGAAGAGACAGTTCAGAGAGTCTTCTTGGATGTCTTCAAGGCGGTAAATCAGTTCAATCCGGAGCGGGGCACCTTCAAAACCTGGCTCCTACAGTACGCCTACCACCGCAGCATCGATCGACGCCAGCATCTCCAATCAAACCGGTTTTACAGTCGAGACGAACTGGACGACCTGATGCCGGCTGAACTGTTTAATGGGCCCGGACATTTGCTATGCTTGCCTCCGCAGGAAGTCGTCTGCCTGGTGGCACAGGTGCTCGCCATCCTCGAAATGCGCCAACGCCGTGTCATCGAACTTACCTACTTTGAGGGCCTGACTGCCGAGGAGATCGCAAAGAAGACGGGCGACTCGGCTTCCTCGGTACGCCACAATCTTTACCGGGGACTGGCAAAGTTGCGGACCGTCCTGCTGGAAACCCATAAAGCCACCGAAAAAGCGTCCAGTGAGGGTAAGGTAAAGGTCAAGGGGATCCTCGTTGAATACCCATGAACAATACGAGGAGCTGTGCGCTCTTGCCGCCTCAGGGCAGGCCTCCGAGGCCGAGCTAGAGGACCTCAGAGCTCACCTCGACGGCTGTCCCAGTTGCCGCTGCGCAGCCTACGACTTTACCCAGATCAGTGCCCAGGGACTAGCGCAGGTGGCGGCCAAGCGCTTGCATTGCGACATCCCTTTGGGCATGACTCAACGATTCGTCGCCCGCGCCCGCTCTGAAGGAATCGAAATGCGCCGGGAACCTGTGGTCCCGGTAATGAGACCAAAGCGTGTTAATGAGTGGATGGTGTTGGGTGCCGTGGCAGTACTCGCGCTCGTTGCCGGGTTGCTGGTAATCGGGAGGCACCGTTCACCCATGGCGGCTGGCCAGCACTCAGACGGAGCGGCACCCACAACGAGCACCCCTCCGATTCTTCCTCAAGGTCAAAAAGAGGACGCTGAGCTACGACAAAAGCTCGATTCCGCACAATCCGAAATAGCCTCCCTGCGTTCGGAGATTCGCGAGCAACGCAGTGAACTTGAGGCCACCAGCAAGACGCAGAGTTCCCTGACCGCGCACCTTTCCGGCGCGGAACAAGAGGGGGGCAAAATTCAGGCGGAAAAAGCTCAACTGGAAACCCGGATCGCTGGACTCGAAGCGGATCTGGCCAAAGCCAGGACAGACAAAACCACAAATGACGCCGTCGTGGCAATTCAGGAGGCCGAACTGCGCAATCTGCGAAGCAAACTTACGGTTCAGGAAGTGGCTTTGAATCAGCAGGAGGAACTCGCAGCACGAGGTAGCGATGTCCGCGACCTGGTCGTCGCCCGCAACCTCCACATCATCGACGTCCATGATCGCGACGGAAATGGCAAGAGTCAGCGCGCATTTGGACGCATTTTCTACACGGAGGGAAAATCTCTGATCTTTTACGCCTACGATTTGGCTGATCCGCGGACGCTGGATGCGAAGTTGTCATTCTATGTCTGGGGGGAGAGACTCGGCTCGGAAAAGCCAATCCGGAGCCTGGGAGTGTTCCATAACGATGACGCGAACGACGGCCGCTGGGTGCTGACCTTCGACGATCCTCAAGTTCTAGCACAAATCGATTCAGTTTTTGTGACCGCTGAATCTGGAAAGAAATCGATCAAAGAACCAGCAGGAAAGAAAATGCTGTTTGCTTTTCTCGGTGACACGCCAAACCATCCATAGGGATTCACTTGCTCCATAGAGGCACACGCACCTCATATTTTTGAGTCATGCATTTCGAAAAGCTCCGGCTGTGCCTTACAGTCGTCGCGATCGCGAAAATTGGATAAGCCAATCCCAACCAACCGATATCGCTGCTGGGCGTTCAGATTCACTCTTTCGCGCAGCTTCAGGGCGATCTCTGTCAATTCTTCGCACGAGCGGGGAGGAGAATTAGGCGTATGACTTCTGGTAAGAATCTTGAACTCTCTCGTCTTCAGCTTGAGGACCACCGTGCGTGCGGTCCGTGATTCCTTCTGCGAAGCTGACCACAGCTTTTCTGCCAAGCCCCGAATCATGGGCCCCGTTTCGCCGAGAAGGACATCTTGCTCAAATGTATCCTCAACAGAGAGTGACTGCGTCGGACGATCTGACACTACTGGGGTTTCGTCGATACCGCGGGCCAGTTCGTACAGGCGCACCCCGTAGCGCCCGAATTCGTGTTCAAGTTCCGCCATGTCCGGGCCTCGCAACTCGCCAACAGTCTTGATTCCAAGTTTGGCGAGCTTTCCTTCGTTGACTTTTCCTACTCCGGGCAGACGCCCGACCGGAAGCGGAAGCAGAAACGCATCAATTTCTCCTGGCTGAATGACGAAAAGCCCATCGGGTTTTCGCCAGTCTGAAGCGAGCTTTGCCAGAAACTTGTTGGGCGCGACGCCGGCAGAAGCCGTGAGGTTCACCTCTTGACGGATCTGCTCTCGAATCATTCGCGCCACAAGCGTTGCCGTAAACAAGCCCGTCTTGTTCGTGGTCACATCCATGTACGCTTCATCTAATGACGCTGGCTCGATTAGGTCGGTGTGGCGCTTGAAGATCTCGCGCACGTCCCGCGACACGGCCCGATACTTGGTGAAGTCCGGAGCAATGAAAACGGCGCTTGGACACTGGTGTTCCGCTCGCACCGCCGGCATGGCAGAACGTACACCGAAGGCCCTCGCCTCATAGGACGCGGCGCACACGACTGAACGGTTGCCCTTCCAGGCGACGATGACTGGTTTTCCACGCAATTCGGGATCGTCCCGCTGTTCGACCGAAGCATAGAAGGCGTCCATGTCGACGTGGATGATTTTGCGCGCGCCCATCTTGCAAACATACTAAGCCGCGACCCGGCCGTGTGTGAACCGCTCGCGGTAGATTGGAAGTCGAAGCCCTCGCTCAGCTATTCATCCATCTATGCCGTCACAGATTTTGCACAAATCTAGCCTAACGATGTCAGCAATGTTTCGCAGTTCACGGGATATACTTGCCCACATTGACCTGGCCGATTAGTCTCCTGAAACACATGCATCGAGGTGGTCCATGGGAACAACCACAGTTGCTCCGGACGTTAAGGAAAAAGTCACAACCAAGGAAGAATTGGCCGACCTGAGACGGAGACTACAAGCCCTGCTTAAAGCCGCTGCACACGCCCCTTCTGGTAGTGCTCTCAATGGAAAGCCTTATGGCTGGCAGGATGACATTGATGGCCTCGCAGTCTTCCTTGAAGACTTGAAACAGATAATGAATTTTCTCGTAAACGACCGGGTTCTTCTGGCGGACAGGAAACTGTTCAACGACTGTTGGGAAACTATCGCGCTAAGGATCGATATCGCAATTGCCGAACTTAGAACGATCGACAACGACGATGACGCCTTGTACGCGCAGCTTTACAACGCTGGTTTGGCTGGGGCGCCTCTTAAGCTGAAGCTACGGGAATATTGGAAACGCATTTCTGGGGCGCCGGTGGTTGGCGTTTTGGAAATGGCGGACCGAATCTTGGGAAGCCTTTTCCCAATTCTCGTCGCACTCGAGCCCGTGAAGGAATTCAAAGAGACTCTTGAATCGAAATTAAAGCACGACGGTGACGAGGGTCTTCAAACGTTGAATATCACCGGTCGCGAGCAATGGTGGAAGCAGGGGGAAAAGTCCTAAGGTCGCAGGATTGTTTCCTAAATCTATTTGGTGTTAGGCTTCGTCCGTTGCTTAGCTTTCGGCTTGCTACTTTTTGGATGCGCGGTACTCGCCTGGGATGCGCTCTCCGATGTCCAGGCGCGGTAGAATCTAGTCGTTTTCCCGCGGAACGACTGCGACGCAAGGATCCTTCATGCTAGATCCGGATATTGAATTTCATCGTTTTCTAAGCCGTGACAACCTCACCACAGAGGAATATGAAAGACACCCCGCAAAACTTGACCTGGACAAAACCGACCCCAACCTGGCCCAGCACCTAGCGGCAATCAAGAAGCTCATCAATGAGATGTTCGCCCGGAATTCGGACAAGATCGAAACACCAAATAGCGCTGTCACACTTCATCTGGATTACATCGCCAAACCGCTCCCCCCGTTAATACGTTTTGCGAGTGCAATCTCGTTTACTTTTAAAGGCTTCTTCTTTGTTGGCATAACATACGACCTTGTGGAGTTGATGAATGCGATCTGCGGTTCATTGGCTCAGAGTCCTGGCACCGCCGCCTTCTTGGGGATCAAGACTGACACTCCCGCGCAGCGCGAAATACTCTTGGCATGTCTATTCTTGGTCCAGATTCAGTTTGCGATTGACCACGAAGTTGGCCATCATTTCCACGGTCACACGGGTCGCCGTGAATCCGGGCTGTTCTTCTCAGAATATTTATGTAGCGCTGCGATCGACGACGGCGATCACATGGAAGAGCAAGCGCGCGAGGTGGAGGCAGACGGGTACGCAGTCCACATGATGGCAAAGAGTCTCTATCAGCCTGAGACTGGAGCGAATCTCATCGAACGCCTCGGCTTTACGACCTTGTCAACAAACGAATTTCTCGTCCGCTTCCTGCTTCTCTGTATTGCCTCGTATCTCATTCTTCGACCGCAGAATCCCTTCAGTCCCGGAGATGTACGCAAACCGCGACATCCTTTCGGAACGATGAGATTGAATGTCGTCATGACAGACTTTCTCGGGTGGGCGTCCCAATTCAAGCATAAACTGATGCCATTCATAACGCAGACAACTTTGGACAATGTGCAGGTAGCGATCCAAGGGGCACAACCAGATTCACAATCCTATTTACACTGGACCCTAGAAGGCCAGTTCCTGCGGACAACCGAAGGGGAAGCCTACAGAGCCGACTTGTACGGATTTAGAGATACCTTGCGAAAACAAATGAAAGGCAAAGCATGGGGACTTCGTTCAGACGACAGCGGCAGTTCGCATAGCGAGTAATTTGTTCATCCCAGGTCTTCGCATCGGATGCGGTGGGCGCGGGCCGCGCTGGCACCGCCTCCCGCCAGACACCGGAAAAGATGTCATGTAGGCATGGGACCAAATCAGTTTCTCATTCCAACATATCTTGACTTACTAAGGTGTTCCCAGATTCCCATTGACATTTGTGGACGCGAGCGGTAGCCTGTGCGCGTTCGGCGAACTGAAGAGTGGAGCTTGCACTAAGCTTCACATCCGAGGGGGCTTCTGCTCGCCGCTTTCCCAAATAATTGATGCTTGTGCAGCTTAGGCGTGGCGAGCGTAGCTAATTGCGCCTCGTCTGCCATCGCTTGCATTTGTCTCGCCTATACGGCCAGACGAACGGAGGACGAATGGAACTCACTCGTCGAGAAGCGGTCAAACTGCTGATAGTCTCGGCCGCTTCGACCGCAGTAACTGGTCGGGCGTTGGCGAACTCAAGTATATCCACTCCTCCTGCTCCGCGAATGCCGCTTGATGAGTTCGTGCAAGATTCGCAGCTACTGGCCGCTTTGCGCAAGGGAGTGAAGGCCATGAAGAAGCGCAAGCCATCCGATCCGCTGAGTTGGTTTTACCAGGCCGCGATTCACGGAGTCACCGAGGATGCCATCAACAAAGCTTCGGCGCAAGATTCGAACGTTGGCAATGTCTTCAAGAAGCGATATTGGAATCAGTGTCCGCACGATGGTGAAAATTCCGCGAATTTTCTTCCCTGGCATCGGGGATACACATATCACTTTGAAAAAATTCTTCGCATGCATACCGAGGAAGGCCGATTCTCGCTGCCGTACTGGAACTATACGGATAAGCGCAATCGAAAATTTCCGCGGGAATTCGGCATCAAGCATCTCGACGGCAATCTAA
>Ga0102924_1002661_pt1 | contig 19292 bp, 20 predicted proteins | sample PaiPotPPM11metaG_FD_80116 | JGI IMG/M metagenome (GOLD analysis project Ga0102924, IMG submission 80116) | Iron sulfur acid spring bacterial and archeal communities from Banff, Canada, to study Microbial Dark Matter (Phase II) - Paint Pots PPM... ...
CCAAAACTCCTTGCCCCACCCCGACTCCCAAGCCCACGCCCACTCCCACCAAGACGCCCTGCCCGACTCCGACGCCGACCAAGAAGCCCTGCCGACCCACTCCCAAGCCCACACCAACCCCGAGCAAGCAGCTCCCGACGCCTTCGCCGAGCAAGCCATGGCCCAGCCCGTCGGCCAAGCCCACACCCACTCCAAGCAAATGGCTGCCATCGCCCTCTCCCAAGCCGACGCCGACGCCCTGGCCCTCAGCCACCCCTTCGCCCAAGCAATTAGGCGTTTCCCTCCAGAGCCCTCGGTCCAGTTCCCCCACCGCCGTTCCACCCCGGGTAGGCTTGGTGCGTGGAGATCGAAAGAGCCATTCAGGAGTATCTGACCTACCTCTCGGTGGACCGAGCCCGCAGCGGCCTAACGATCCGCGCCTATCGAACTGATCTAGACCAAGCGGTCCAGTTCTGGGCTGAGCTGAGGGAGCCTTTCACCGACACCGAGCACCTGACCCGGGATGCGGTAAGGGCATACCAGCGACACCTGGGTGGAAAGAGCCTGGCTCTCAGTTCCCGGGCCCGTCGCCTCCAGGCACTGCGCGGTTTCCTCCGTCACTCGCTACGCGAGGGCTGGGTGCACGAGGATCTGGCGGCCCATATCGACATCCCTCGGGTATCGGCCCCGCTGCCCAAGCCCCTAAGTACCTCCGAGGCCCGGCAGGTGCTGGCCTATGACCACGGCTCCGGTGAGCCCGGGCTGCGCGACGCCGCCCTCGTCTACTTCCTGCTGAGCACGGGTTGCCGGATTTCCGAGGCGCTCTCAGTCAAGCGCAGTCAGATCAGCAATGAGGGCCGTTTGGTGGTGAAGGGCAAGGGGTCAAAGGAACGCATGGTGCACCTGACTCCGGAGGCGGTCGAAGCGGTCCGGGCATACCTTGCCGCTCGTCACGATCGAGAGTCGGCTCTGTTTCTCAACTACGACCGCTCCTCGAGCGCCCGGGGCAAACGCCAGCTGACCAGTGCTGGAGCTCGCCATATCCTCCGCCGCCTCCGTCGGGCCACAGGAGTGGAGCGTCTGAAGTCCCCGCACGTGCTGCGCCACACCACAGCGACCGAACTGCTGACCATCACCGGCAATGTGCGCCTGGTGCAGGAGGTGCTTGGTCACGCCAACCTCAACACCATGCAGGGTTACACCAAGGTTGTGGACGCTGCCCGCACCGCTGCCTACGTTGAGCTCGCCGAGAGGTTGGCCACACCCCCAGCAGTAGCCCAGACTAAGTCGCCCCCGGCGTGAAGAAGACCGTCTCCAGGAAGAGGTTCAAGGTGGCGCCGCCGGTTTTGGGCAGCAGCTGTGCCTTGATCAGGAAGGCCAGCGCCGGCTGGGCTTGAAACTCAATCGAGGCCAGGTAGGCTGTGGTACTGGCGTAGGTCACCAGCGGCGCGGTCACACCGTAAACCTCCACCGCGGCGGCTCCGCTCGGCGTCGCTCCCGCCGGCGCTGCCGCTGGTAGCTGCGCGGTCGTGGGCGCAACCACGAAGGTCAGGGTCTCCCCAGCCGTGTCGCTGAAGACAACGGTGTCGGTTCCCTGTTGAGCAAAGGTCCAACCCGGCGGGTACATCACCGACCACGCCACCGGCGGCTGAGGAGAACGTCTGGAACGCCTCGGTCGATGTGTACTGAGGCTGCGCCGTGACCCAGCCCGATGCGGTCGACCCCTTTACCTGCCACCAGCCACCGTCTACCGATTTGTGGCCGACGATTGACAGCGTCACCCCCTGGGCGATCACCTGCAAGACCGACGCCGACGTGCTTGGACTCGATCGCAGGTTCACGCCCAGCGGCGCTATGACGGTGAGGGTTGTCGGCAGTGGAGTTGCGCTGGGGCTTGGGTGCGGGGAGTGATGAGATGGGCTGGGAGTGGGCCCAGCGGGACTGGAGCAGCCGGCCAGGATCATGACCAGAAAAAGCAGGCTGGGGACCAGAAACCTCAGGGAACGGTAGACCTTCCCCATCGCGGCCAGGCTACTCTGCCCTGCGGCTCCGAGCTATCTCGAGTTAGGCGCAGCTTCCGCTGTGCGGGCGAGTCGTGTGTGAAAGCCGCGCGCCGCTTCGCCAGCCGCATCGGCGAAGTCGTCCCCGGTAGAGGCTTGCGATATGGCTCTCGACACGCTGACCAAGAAAAGTCCCTGGCCATCGTCGCCGCCCGCGGCGTGCGCTGCCTGCTCGAGGTCCCCCTGCTGCCTCCCCACACCCGGCAGTAGAAGGGGCAGCTCAGGGGCTACCGACCTGATCCGAGCGATCTCCCCGGGCCAGGTCGCCCCCGCGACCAGCCCTACCGTTCCCAGGGTGTTCCAGCCCCTGGCGAGCCTAGCCAGACGGAGGAAAAGCGGCTCACCTCCCTCCCCCACGGGAAGATCCTGGAAGTCTGCCGCTCCGGGGTTACTGGTGCGGCAGACGATGAAGGCGAGACGGTCGGGACGCTCGAGAAAGGGCAGCAGGGAGTCCTCTCCCAGATAACCATGCACGGTGCAGGCGTCAGCGCCGACCCGGTCGTAGAGGGCCTCCGCATAGGCGGCCGCGGTGTTGCCTATGTCGCCGCGCTTGGCGTCCGCGATCACCAGGGCCTGGCGTGACGCTGTCTCTACCACCTCGATCAGGAGCTCCCAACCGGCTGGACCCAAGCGCTCAAAGAAGGCGAGGTTGGGCTTGTACGCCGCTGCGTAGGGTGCCGTTGCCTCGACCAGCGCAAGCGTGTGACGGCGTACCGCTGAGATGCCCTCTCCCAGACTGGCTGGAATCTGGCTGGGGTCGGGGTCCAAGCCCACACACAGTGGGGCTCCCTTGCTTGCGACGACCCCTTCCAGCCGCTCCCGGAATGGGGCTCTGGTCACCAGGAGGTTCTAGAGGTGCTGGTCTGGGCGGCGCCCGGGGCCTGGGGCGCGTAGGGCACCGAGATCCGGTCGTGTTCGGACTGCATGCACCGGGGGCAGAGCGACGTCAGCTCACCGTCCAAGAGGACCGCGGCTAGGCGGTAGATCGGGAATTCCCGGTCGCAGTTGCCGCACCGGCGCATCCATGGCATCTCCAACTGGGAATTCTACCGCCTGATATGCTCAGCCCCCGGTCGCGGGGAGTAGCGCAGGTGGTTAGCGCACCAGTCTGGGGGACTGGGGGTCGCAGGTTCGAGTCCTGTCTCCCCGACCACTAAATTGAGATCAGAGTCACGTTTGTAAGCGTTCGATGCAGGGCCTGGTATGTGGGACTGACGGGTTAGCTGATCGCATAACTCGGCGGGCTGCCAGCGCAGAGGGCTTAGGTCATCTCCGGTCTACTGAGACAAGCCCGATCGCGCCCAGCAGGACGGCAGTCCTAGGTCAGGGGATCAGCAGTACCGCAGCCCTGGCGCGCTCCGACATCCGGGGGTTGAGTTGGTAGAAGGACCACAGTCCCCGCTTGAACGAGGTCACCAGTCCGGCGTCACGCAGTTTGGCGAGATGATGGCTGATCGTGGGCTGACCAAGGTCGAATGCGGCCGTGAAGTCACATACACAGACCGGTTCGGTGGCGGCCAACAAGATATGGATGATCTGGATCCGGGTCGGGTCACCCAATGCGCGGTGGAGGCCGGCCAGCTGGTCGGCTTCGCCCCCTGATAGCGGCGCGGCCACCGGGTGGCAGCAGCCCTTGGTCCGCTCCGGGGCCCGGGCTTCGATGGAGGCGGTCATTCGTTTGACCCCCAAAGGTTGACACGTGTCGATGTATTAGATACCATCGGCCCAGTATACATCGATCCATGTCGATATAGGAGAGGAACATGGGCTCCTGTGATTGCCCGGACGGAACGTGCGAATGCGGTTGCGGGGGCGTACCGAACGTGACTCCGGTTGAGCGTTCCGACGCCGCCCAACTGCGCGAGGCTGTGCGAGAGCGCTATGCCACCGCCGCCCTCGAGGTGACTGCCGCGGTGACGGTCGACCCCACGACTCCGCCCGCTCCCGACTCGGCCTGCTGCGCCATCTCGATCGCGGACAGTGAGAGCGGCATCTTCGGAGCCGGCCTCTACTCAGCCCAAGAGCACGCGGAGCTCCCAGACGCGGCTCGGCTGGCGTCGCTGGGGTGCGGCAACCCCACCGCGGTCGCCGACCTGCATGAGGGAGAGACGGTGCTGGACCTCGGCTCGGGAGGGGGCATCGACGTCCTGCTCTCGGCACGCCGGGTGGGTCCAACCGGCCGCGCTTACGGTCTGGACATGACCGACGAGATGCTCGCGCTCGCCCTAGAAAACCAAAGGAAGGCTGGGCTCGAGAACGTGCACTGGCTTCGCGGCAACATTGAGGACATCCCACTCCCTGCGGGTTCCGTCGACGTCGTGATCTCCAACTGTGTGATCAACCTCTCAACTGACAAACCGGCGGTCCTCCGAGAGACTGCCCGCGTGCTCCGACCAGGCGGACGCCTGGCAGTGACCGACGTAGTCGCCGACGACGACATCGACCAGGCCACGAGGGAGGACATGCACGCGTTCACCGGCTGCGTAGCGGGGGCGCTCACTCGTGGAGAGTTCGAGCAGGTGCTGAAGGACGCGGGCCTTGTTGACGCCCAGATCACAGAGACCCACCGAGTACACCAGCATGGAGGCTCAGCAATAATCCGCGCTCGCAAGCCCGACTCGGCCCCGGTATGAGCATCTCCGAAGTGCGGCTGCGCCTCCAATCTGAGATCGAGCCGCTGACCACGGAGTTTGCAGGCACCGTCAGCCCGGAGACAGCGCAGGCAACGGTGCTGAAGTGATACCAGCAGCTGGCAGACCCGGCCAGCATTCCGAACTTCCTGCCGACCCTGGCCGAAGGCTTCGCCCGTCACCGCTTGCGCGCTACCGCCCAACTAGAAGGAAAGATCGTGACCAAAGTGCCTGAAGTGCTTTTTGTTTGCGTCCACAATGCCGGGCGGTCACAGATCGCCGCTGCTCTCTTGGATTACCACGCCGACGGGAGGGTTCACGTCCTCTCTGCTGGCTCCCAGCCTGCGTCCGCCCTCAACCCCGCAGTCGTCGAGGCAATGGGCGAATTAGGTCTGGACATCTCTAAGGAGTTCCCGAAGCCCATAACCGACGACGTGGTCCGCGCCGCTGATGTGGTCGTCACGATGGGCTGCGGCGACACCTGCCCTCTATACCCTGGAAAGCGCTATCTCGACTGGGAGTTGGAGGACCCAGAGGGCAAGCCCCTACCCACGGTCCGGCGCATCAGGGATGAGATCGACGAGCGGGTGCGCTCGCTGATCGAGGAACTAAGCCCACCCGAATCGCGGGAACACGGTCTAGAAGGAAACCTGACGGCTTAACGCCATATCGCGTTGGGCTGCTAGCGGGTGCGGCTCTGTGCCAGCTCTTCAGAGATGGCGGCGTAGCGCTGGGCGTCGGCTTGCAATCGTCAGAGGAAAGTCAAGCGAGCCGCTTCCTGCTTGCCTTGAACAAAACCGGCACGGGCGGCGGGGATGCGGGTCGCGGGATCCATCTGGTTCGTGCCCATTGCGGCTCGGGAATCGGCGTCCGGTGTGATCACTTCGACGTGGCTGCCCTGCTTGCGCAGAGCCTCGACCTGGCTTGCCAGGTCCGTGCCCCATTCCGGTGGTCTGCGCAGGCCCTCGAACTGGCCTGGCGGATCCGCGCCCCGTTCCGACGCTGTCTGGCTCCGTCCACCCAGTGGCGAGAGCACCACCACGTTCGCATAGCCCGAGGCAAGGTCGGCGTTCTCCCCGCCACCCACGCCACCGTCGATGTAGCGAGAGTCATTGATGCCGACCGTGGGGGCCAGACCAGGCAGCGCCGTGCTCGCCGTGACCGCGTCCACCAGGTCGACGCCAGAATCGTGGTCGAACGCAGCCAACTCGCCCGTGCGGGCGTCGACGGCCGTCACGATCATCGGTCTGTCCGGCCATTCAGGGCGAGGCAGCCGCGCAGCGACAATTGCGCGCCGCTGTGCCGCTCCGGGTCCGAGTGTGGAGTCGCTCTCTAACCCGAACGCGCCCATCGCACGTCGTAGATCGGAAACCGAGGTGGCGGCGCCGGAGATGGCCCTCATCCGCTCGTACACCGTGGCCATCGGCAGGGACGGCGGCCGTTCCCGGTTCTGTCCCACCGGTTGAATTTGTGGGGACAGCACCGAGGCCAACAGTTCAGCGGGCGGTATCCCGCTGCGCACCAGCGCTGCCGCGGTAGCACCGGCCGAGGTGCCGATTACCAAATCGGCGGCCTCGGCCATATCGAGACCAGCTTCGGCCAGACCGGCGATGACACCGATCTCCCACGCATTTCCGGCAGCCCCACCGCCACCGAGAACCAGCGCAACGTTGTGAACCATCTGCGCACATTGTCAGGCCGTCGGAACTGCTGGCTAGTGAAGGGCGTTCGTACCCAGGCTCAAAGAAGCGATGCGAGGTAGTCCTGGAGCTTATCGAAGCTCGCGTTCTGCCCATCGACCTCCGGGGCGTGGTGGACAATCGAGTCGCGACCCGACTGGTCCTTGAAGGCGAGCAGGATCGTCATGGTCGTGACTCCATCCTCCTCGTGCAGCGTCACCGTCTCCACGGCCTCGGCGTCCGGCTTACCGTCGAACACCCAGGTGTCGACCAACCGGCTCGGCCGCTCGATCTCCAGGAACGTGCCGTGGAAGGAGCACTTGTCGCCACCAGCAATGACACCCACGTAGCGGTACTCCCCGCCGACTCGCAGGTCGATCTCGCAGACCTCGAGAACCTCGTCCCCGCCGGTGAACCAGACACGCACGTGCTCGGGTTTCGTCAGCACGTCGAAGAGGAGGTCGGCGGGTGCGTCGAACTTCCGGGTGGTCAGCTGTTCACGGTCGCTCGGGAACTCCACCGTGGCCGAGCCGTGTCGTGTGGTCGTCATGATCCTGCCTCCCCTTGTTGGAGCTCGCTGAGGTAGTCGTCCAAACGATCCAGCCGCTCTTGGTACTTCGCGAACCACCCGTCCAGCGGCCGGAAGTGGGCGCGATCCAGTCGGTAGTAACGGCGCCGTCCCTCCGCGCGACACTGCACGAGCCCAACCTCGCTGAGCACGCGGAGGTGCTTGGAAACCTGCGGCTGGGTGATCGACAGCTCGTCGACGATCGCCCCAACCGGCTTCTCGCCCCCCAGCAAGGTGTCGAGGATGTCGCGGCGGTGCACCTCGGCGATCGCGTTGAAGACGTCGGACGTGGTAGCGGCTCGTGCCATCTCTCAATTATATTCCGATATAGGCACTTGTCAACAGCACGCAACCGCGCAGGACTGCCGCGGAGCCGCGACGTCACCCAGCGCGTGAAGGTCCCGGCATAGGGCTGACGGGCGCCGCGGGCGGCCAGCGGACGCTCTAGCGCTTGGCAAGGTGTCCGTAGGTCTCGCTGGCGAGCTCCGCCAAAATGGCAGCGTCAGCCGGAACCCTGCTCGCCGAGTTCGCCATGTAACCCTCACCAGGAGATGGGGCGCAGCCGGCGAGTCAGCCACCGACGCATCTTGGCAGACCTTAAAGAGGGCTTCGGTTCGTAAAGGTGCAGACGAAGTTAACCAAACGCTAAAGTTCGTCGAGTGGACAGCCGCCCAGACTCCAGGGGTGCGGTGCTGCGGGTCGCCGATCCGCGACACTTGGGTCGGCAATATCCAGTTCCGCGGACTGTATTCCTCAGCAAGCTCGGCAACCTGGACGTCCTGCGGTACGGGGCCGTTGACGGCGCGGAACCAGCCCTGGCACCACTGGAAGAGCCGGCCCTGATCGAGTTCGCCAGACTCTGGGATGAAGATGCCCGACAGTTCGCGGAAGCCGTCCTCAGGTTTGCCAAGCGTTGGGGTCCACTAGAGCTCTGCGACGCACACCTGCGGCCCTACGCTCACGCCCCAATCTGCCAGCCCTGGCTGGATCGGGCAGTAGCCACCGCCCAGTGGGCCGAGCCAGTCGCCACCTGGCGCCGGTACTCGCGCTCCCTGCATGCCTTGCTCTGCCTATTGGCAGACAGCCAGGAGTACGAGCGGTACCCGTCGTCTGACGACGAGCTTTGGCTGGAGCTGGCCTGGGTACAGCCGCGGGCCTCTGACTGGTCCACTGCCCCGGAAACGTTCGCTCCGGGAGCGCCTCAGTGGGCTGATGACGGCCGGCCCGTACCCGTGGGTGACGTTGAGAATTGGCCGTTGCGAGTACCTCGGACCCGGGCCGAGGCCGACCTGGCGCTGACCGAGGCCGTCAAGATCTGGCTCAACTGGACCCCTCTCCCCCTCCAGCCATATTGCGAGCGGAGACCCGGCGACGTCCGGCCTGGCAAGAGGGCCGTGTGGTGGGCGGCCTTGCGGGCGGCGGGGTTGGCCGGAAGGCTCACCACCGAATTGGCCGGAGCCGTCGCGGCTGGTCCTCGGATCTTTCGCTGTTCGACCTGTCTCCGGCCTTACGTCATCGCAGAACGGCGCCCTTCTGAGAACCCCCGGAGACGGCACCATTGCGACCTGTGCCGGGAAGGCGGTCGGTACACCGCCCCCAAGACCGTGCGCCAGCGGGAGCGCCGCCGACTCGCCCGGGAGGCCCGAAGAAGTCTGGCTCCGGCATCGTCGCCGCCACCGGATAGCTTGATGACCAGCGGATCCCTGGACGAACCAGCTGAGCCCGACTGATTCTCGCGATGCGCTCCAACTCGCGCGGATGCCCAGAATTCCTGCACTCGGCGGGCGAGTTCCGTAACTGACACGGATCGGAGCTGACACCGCCCGTCCAGTCTGGCGATCGACGTTACTGTTACCATCGAGGTCATAGTCGGATTGAACCGACTGCGGCCTTCTGCTCTTCCCTGGTCTCGTTGGCACAGCGGCATAGTCGAGAAGCGCTGCCAGCTGAACTGACCACACCACACTCGGGCCATCTGCCCAGGGGATTTGCATGACATCATTCGCAGCACTTGGACTGCGGCCGCGCACCTTGGAAACGCTTCGCCGACTTCGTATCGACCAGCCGACCGAGGTTCAGGCCTCCGCGATACCGATTCTGAAGGCGGGACGGGATTGCGTGATCCAGTCCCCCACGGGCTCCGGTAAGACTCTGGCCTTCCTTATCCCGATGGTGGAAAGGTTGCGGACCCATCAGCACGGGTCGCCGCGAGCCCTGATAGTCACGCCGACCCGCGAGTTAGCCACCCAGATTGGCGCGGTGCTCGCCCAGCTAGACCCCGGATTGCGCCAGGTATTGGTGTTCGGAGGGGTCGGCTACGGAAAGCAGATCAACAGCCTGGGACGAGCCGACGTCATCATCGGATGCCCGGGAAGGATCCTGGACCTAGCTGGCCGCGGCGCCGCCCCACTCGGTAGCGTGGAGTTCTTGGTCCTGGATGAGGCAGACGAGATGTTCGACGCTGGCTTTGCCAAGGACGTCGAAAAAATCGCCGAGCGGACCACGCACCGCACCACGTCCTCACCCCGACAAACAGTCTTAGCGTCGGCCACCATGCCGGAGTGGGTGTCTGCGATCTCGCGCAAGCACCTGGTCGAGCCAGCGCAGGTCGCGGTCGCGCCCGCGCTCGAATCCCAGCTCGAACACGGGCTTTTCGCAGTCCAGAGGTCACAGAAGGTGGCGGTGCTGAGCAAGTTGCTGAAACGGTCTAGTTCCACCATCGTCTTCCACCGAACCAAGCACGGCGCCAAGAAGTTGGCCCGCGACCTCACCGACATGGGTCATTCGACCTCGGAATTGCAGGGGAACCTATCGCAGGGGGCTAGAGACCGGGCCATCGCCGCCTTCCGACGCCGCGACACCGCCGTGCTGGTTGCCACCAACGTCGCGGCCCGTGGCATCGACGTTGTAGATGTGGATCTGGTTGTCAACTACGAGCTGCCCGACACGGCGCTCTGGCTCACCCACCGCATCGGCAGGACAGCGCGTAACGGCGCCAGCGGCCGCGCCCTGACCTTCATGAGCGAAGACGACGGCGAGAAGTGGCGCAAGCTGCGCCGTCTGGGGGCGCCAGCGCTGCGCTTTGTTGACCAGTCGGAATTGCTGGATGAAGGCAACATGGTCTTCCTGGCCGACGGGATGGAGGGAGCTGCTGCTCCCCGGAGCCAGACGCGACCCATCAGCGCAGCGGCTGGTCGCCACCCACGCAACACCGCTCCGCCATGGTCGGCACGGCGAGGGAGACGACGGAGCCGCTGAGGCACGTTCCGCCGGCAACCCCCTGGGTGGCGCTGGCCCTCAAACGGGCAGTCGCTCGGCGAGAAGCCGCTCCCGCGCCGGCGCGCTGTGACTGGCGACGAATTCCCAGATCACCTCACCGGCGTCGAAACGGGTGGTGGTCTTGCCCAGCGTCACCAACCGCGGCCCCCCCGGCCAGGTGTGCCCACCTTTCCTCACGATCCAGGTAACGACCTCGGAACCACCTCTGCCTCCCGGACTTACCACCCGCTCCACGCTGGTCCGGTCCTTTCCCACTGGGGGAAGGACGTCGCGATATGACTCGGGCTGGCACTGGTCGATCTCGCGCCACCGCGCTGCCGTCGCCGCCAGGGATAGGACCGGCTCACTCTTTCCCGGTCCGCCCCCGAGCCGGAACACGGTCCAGCGGCCATAGAGACTCCTCGGTGGACCGCCGTCGATTGGCGACATGGCATCGTCTGAGCCATGGATCATCAGCGTGGACACGGCGTGGCTGGGAGTCAGCGACGCCAGGCGGCCGGGCATAAGGCCGGAAACAGCCGCGATCGCGGTGATCCTGTCGCTAAGCTCCAGTCCCAGGCGGTGGCACATCACCGCCCCATTGGACATCCCCACCACGGCGACGCGGCTCTTGTCGGCCCCGCTGCGGGCGACCACCCGATCGATCAGATTGCGGATGTAGCCGACGTCGTCAATCCCCTCCACTGCAGCAGGCGAGTAGCCGCGACCGTCATTCCAGCTCAGCTTGTGCCCCTCGGGATAGACCACGATGAATCCGCGGCGATCGGCGATGGCGTCGAAGTGAGTCATCCGCCTCATCTCCGGGACTGTGAGACGCCGACCGTGAAGAACCACCAGCACCGCGCGCCCGCTGGCGGGAGGGCCGGAAGGAACGTGGACCGTGTATCCCCGGCTCTGGCCACCTATCTCTACGACGTCTGGCAGGTCGGGCATGGCTTGCCTCCCCGCGGTGGCGGCGCGATAGAACAACGGCCGATGGCTGAGTCTTAGAGCGTACGCCGTGACAAGCAGAATTCATCTCTGCCGACCAAACCGCAGCCAGCCTAGAAACTCAGCGCGCTTGCTCCGATCGGCGAACCCGCAGCCGCAACGGGACCCCCTGGAATCCGTAGCGCTCACGGAACTGGTTCTCCAGATACCGGGCGTAGCTGAAGTGCATGAGATCGGGATCGTTGACGAAGAGAGCGAAAGTTGGCACCCGACTGCGCGCCTGCACGGCGTAGTAGATGTGCAAGCGACGCCCGCCCCGGCCGCTGGGCGGTGGCCTTCGGTCCACGGCCGCACGCACGAACTGGTTCAGTTCCGCCGTGGGGATATGCAGCGCTCTCGCCTTGGCCAACTCGAAGGCGGTGGGTAACACTTTGCCGATGCCCCTGCCCGTGAGGGCGCTGGTGAAGAGGAAGGGCGTCCCCGGGGCCCAGTCGTAGGCGGCCCGCAATTCGCGAATCAGGCCCCGATCCCGTCGGGCATCCTCGTCCAGAAGATCCCACTTGTTCAGCGCCACCAAGGTGGCAGCACCAGCGTCGCGAGCCCGTCCGGCGATGTGGCGGTCTTGGGCCCTGAGAGGGGTCGTGGCGTCGACCACCAGGACCGCCACATCCGCCCGCTCGACCACGCGGATGGCACGCAGCAGGCTGTAGTAGTCGGCATCCTTGCTCGCCCCCGGGCGCCTGATCCCGGCTGTGTCCACCAGGAGCACCGCACCTTGAGGCGTCTGGACCATGGTGTCCACCGGATCTCGGGTGGTGCCGGCCACGGTGCTGACCAGGGCCCGCTCCTCGCCCAGGATCCCGTTCAGCAGGGAGGACTTGCCGACATTGGGTCGGCCGACGATCGCGCAGCGTAAGACCTCAGTCGCCTCCGCCTCGTTGCTCTCCTCGGGTGGCGGCAGCAAGGCCACGATCCGATCGAGCAGGTCCCCGGTCCCGCTCCCGGAGAGGGCCGAGATCGGCACCGGGTCGCCCAATCCGAGCTCGAGCAGCTCGTGGCCGAGGAGCCGGTCTTCGCGACCCTCGTGCTTGTTGCTCACCATGATCACCGGCTGGCGGGCACGCCTCAGCTCCTCCGCCACTTCACGGTCGGTGGCCGTCAACCCGGCCTTGGCGTCGCAAACGAAGCAGATGAGATCGGCCTCGCGGAGCGCCACCCGGGCCTGGGCCTGGGTGTTGGCGGGCAGATCGCCATCTGGGTTCGCCTTGAGGACTCGCTCCAGTCCCGCCGTGTCGACCACGGTGAAGGCGCGGCCGCGCCACTCCACGTCGCCGTAAATGCGGTCCCGAGTCAATCCCGGCTGCTCGGACACGATGGCACGCCTCTCCCCGGTGAGTCGGTTGAAGAGGGTGGATTTGCCAACGTTGGGCCTTCCCACCAGGGCCACGACCCCTGAGAGCGGTGGCGCCGCCGCCTCGTCCTCGGCCTCCTGGGCTCGGCGCCTAGCCCTGGCCGTGCGAGGCGCCGGCCCGCCGATGGTCGGCGACATCAGCTCCTGCTCTCGACGCGTAAATCGGAGCCAGTCATCTCGGAGGGTACGGTCAGGCCCATGGCCGCAAGCAGGGTAGGAGCAACGTCGCGGAGCCCCCCGCCTTCGGCCAGACCCCAGCTGGGATTGGAGTTGGCCAGTAGCAGCGGCACCCGGCTGGTGGTGTGAGCGGTGAGCTTGGAACCGTCGCGAAGATCAATCTTGCTCTCGGCGTTGCCGTGGTCTGCGGTCAACATCAGCAAGTACCCGTTGGCGGCGCAGGCCTTGGCCAAGCGGCCGAGGCAGGAGTCCAGGAACTCCACCGCCGCGACAGTCGCATCCATGTCCCCGGTGTGGCCAACCATATCGGCGTTGGCGTAGTTGACGGCAATGAATGGGTACTTGCCCTGCTCCATGCTCTCAACGACGGAATTGGTGATGCCCTCGGCGCTCATTTCCGGTGCGAGGTCGTACGTAGCCACGTGCTGAGAGGGCACGAGGAGTCGCACCTCGCCGGGAAGGGGCTCCTCCCGACCTCCATTTAGAAAGTAGGTGACATGGGCGTATTTCTCGGTTTCAGCAACATGAAACTGAGCGATCCCTGCCTTGGAAACCACCTCAGCGAGGGTGTTTGTCACCAGTGGCTTGGGAAAGGCGACCTCGGCTTCCAGTCCCTCCTCGAACTTGGTCATGGTGAATAGATCAAGGCCGGCGGGGAGAGGCTCCCTGTCAAAGGCGTCGAAGGTTTGATCAATCAGGGCATGGCATAGCTGTCGGGCCCGGTCGGGCCGAAAGTTGAAGTGAATCAGGACGTCGTTGTCCTGCACTCCGATCACTTCTCCCCCGGGAGCGACTACCGACGCGGGAGGGACGAATTCATCTGACACCTCTTCGCGGTACTGGTCAGCCAGGTACACCAGGGCGTCGGGGACACGGGTCTCTCCGCGTCCCAGGATGGTGTTGAATGCAAGCTCGGTGCGATCCCAGCGCCGGTCCCGGTCCATGGCGAAATAGCGCCCGCTGACCGATGCCAGCACCCCCACGCCAACTTGGGCCAGCTCCTTCAAGACCTCGGAGAGAAATTCACGACCGCTGCTGGGGGGGGTGTCCCGACCGTCGGTGAAGGCGTGGATTGCCACTCGCTCCAGCCCCATCCCCCGGCTCAGCTCGCAGAGCGCAACTAGGTGGCGCTGATGGCTGTGCACTCCTCCCGGAGACACCAGTCCCATCAGGTGGAGACGGCTGCCTCGGCTCGAGGCCAGGTTGACCGCCGAGCGAAGCACTGAGTTTTCGAAGAAGCTGCCGTCACTGATCGCGTCATCGATGAGGGTGAGGTCCTGAAGCACCACCCGTCCCGAACCAATGGTCAGGTGACCGACCTCGGAGTTGCCCTGCTGGCCATCGGGAAGCCCGACGGCGCGGCCGCTGGCGGCCAAGGTGGTGTGTGAGCAGCGGCTCCACAACTGGTCAAAGTTGGGAGTTCGGGCCAGCGCGATGGCGTTACCTGGGGATTCCTCGCCCCATCCCCATCCGTCACAGATGCAGAGGACGGCTGGATGAGGTGTCTGATTGCTCACTGACTAAGGTCTCCGGGAAAAAGCTCCGCCAGCATCTGACGGGCGGGCCGCGCGGTCGGCGGTGGCCACCGAACTGCGCAACGGCTGCCTGAGCCTAACATCCGCCGACCGAGCCGCCCGTACGTCGCTCAGGCGGCGGCTTCACCGGCTGCGGCCACGATGGCGCAGAACTCCTCGGCGTTGAGACTCGCCCCGCCGATCAGCCCTCCGTCCACCACGGGCAAGCTGAAGAGCTCGGCGCTGGAATCGGCCGTAACGCTGCCCCCGTAGAGCACCCGCACGTTCGAGCCGGTGCCGGGCTCTAGATCGTCCACGACCTCTCGGATCTTGGTGACGGCACTGGCAACATCCTCCGCGACGGCGGTGCGGCCGGTGCCGATCGCCCAGACCGGCTCGTAGGCGAGGACGCATCGCTGCAACTGCTGATGGCTAAGGCCGGAGAGTCCGGTCCGCGTTTGGGCATCGAGGACCTCATCGGTGCTGCCCGATTGCCGCTCCTCCCAGCTCTCCCCCACGGCCAGGATGGGAAAGAGGTCGGCGCCCAGAACCGCGTCGAGCTTGCGCCTAACCGCCTCGTCGTCGTCTCCGAAAACCCGGCGCCGCTCGCTGTGCCCGACCAGCACATACCGGCAGCTGCCCACCAGCATCGCAGCCGAGACTGCACCGGTGAACGCCCCCGATTTCTCCCAATAGCAGTCCTGAGCGCCAACCGCGATCCGGGGATCGTCAGCGAGAAGCTGTTGCACCGGCCATACCGAGATGAAGGGTGGAAGCAGCACCACCTCGGGCACCGGGTCCGGAACCAGGTGCTGTCGAATCAGGGTTGTGAGGTTGAGCGCCTCCAGGACGGTAGTGTTCATCTTCCAGTTGCCGGCCACCAGGGGGCGACGGTCGTGGCTGGTCACCTAGCGACCGACTCGCTCGCCCGGGGTGCGTCGTTCAGAACCGCCACTCCGGGCAGCTCGCGGCCCTCGAGAAATTCCAAGGTCGCCCCGCCCCCCGTGCTCACGTGGGTGAAACCCCGCTCCAAGCCAAGGCTGCTGATGGCGGCTTGAAGGTCACCCCCTCCGGTGACGCTGATCGCGGAGCTGGCGGCGACAGCCTTGGCCAGGTTGGCGGTCCCGGCTGCGAAGGGTGGGCTCTCGTAGAGGCCGAGGGGGCCGTTCCAGACGACGGTTCCGGCCGACTGCGCCATCTGGGCCCAGCGGGCAACGGTCTCAGGGCCGACGTCGAGGATCATGTCGTCCCCATCCAGCTCGCCCACTGCCTTGACGCGGATTTGGTCAACGTCGGCCTTCGGCGAGGGAGCGACCACCACGTCGATGGGCAGCTGCAGGTCGACGTGACGCTCCGCGGCCTGCCGGACCACGGCCAGCGCTTGGTCCAGGAAATCGTCCTCGACCATCGACCGTCCCACCTCCAGGTCGGCCGCCTTGAGAAAGGTAGCCGCCATGGCGCCGCCCAGGAAGAGCGAGTCGACCTGCTCCACCAGGTGGCTGAGCAGGCCCAGCTTGGTGCTGAGCTTGCTGCCGCCAATGATGGCCAGAAGCGGCCTCCGGGGATGGTCCAGGATGGCGCTGAGATGCGAGATCTCGCTCGCCATCAGCCGCCCGGCCACTGCCGGGAGGTAGTGGGCCACCCCTTCCGTTGAGGCATGGGCGCGATGAGCGGTGGCGAAGGCGTCGTCGACGTAGATGTCGGCCAAACCCGCCAGCTGTCGGCTGAACTCGGGGTCGTCGGCCTCCTCGCCCTTGTGAAACCGCAGGTTCTCCAGCATCAGCACCTGGCCGGGCTGGAGCGCTTGTGCCCTGGCCTCCACTGCGTCTCCAACGCAGTCGTCGGCCCAGTCCACCGGGACTCCCAACAGTTCACCCAGTGCAGCAGCTAGAGGCCGGGTGCTGAGCGCCGGGTCGACCTGGCCGCGGGGTCGGCCCAGGTGGGTTGCCACGATTACCGCAGCCCCTCGCGAGAGCAGCTCGCGAATAGTGGGTAGGGCGGCCAAGATTCTGCTTTCATCGCGGACACTCCCGTCCGCATTCACGGGGACGTTGAAGTCGACCCGGAGCAGTACGCGCTTGCCGTTGGGGTCAATGTCATCCAGTCCCGCCTTGGCGGCGGCTGCCGGCGGCGCCACCTTAGTTGGACGAGGTGAACAAACCGTCGGCTACCAGCGCCACCAGCTCCGCCACCCTGCACGAGTAGCCCCACTCGTTGTCGTACCAGGCCAGCACCTTGAGATGGCGCGACCCCGCCATCGCCGTCAGCCGGGCGTCGACGATCGACGAGTGGGGGTCGCCTTGGAAATCGATCGACACCAGCTCGTCCTCTTCCACCCGGAGGATCCCCCTGAGGTCGCCGGCAGCTGCGGTTCGCAGGGCGTCGTTGACTGCCTCCACGCTGGTGGGTCGCTCGGTCACCACCGAGAAATCGACGATCGAGACGTCGGGCACGGGTACCCGCAGCGAGAACCCCTGAAAGCGTCCCTTCAGCTCGGGAAGAACTCTGGCCACCGCCTGCGCCGCCCCGGTGCTGGTGGGAATCATTGAGAGGGCAGCGGCGCGGGCCCGGCGCCGGTCCTTGTGTATGGCGTCGAGCAGGCGTTGATCACCCGTGTAGGCGTGGCACGTTGTCATCAGCCCGCTTTCAATCCCGAAATCCTGATGCAGGACCTTCGCCACCGGAGCCAGGCAGTTGGTCGTGCATGAGGCGTTGGAAATTACGTGGTGCTCTGCCGGCTGATAGGCCTTGTCATTGACCCCCATGCAGATGGTGATGTCCTCACCCTGGGCGGGCGCCGTGATGATTACCTTCTTAGCCCCGCCCTTGTCGATGTGGAGCCGTGCCCGGTCGGCCTCGGTGAACACTCCGGTGGATTCCACCACTAGGTCGACTCCGAGGCCGGCCCAGTCGATGTCCCCAGGGGATCCGGTCGACAGGATCTCCACCTCCTTGCCGTCTACCTGAATTGAGGTTTTGCCGTGGCTGATCTGGCCGGGATACCGGCCTAGGATGGAGTCGTAGCGGAGTAGATGCGCCAGCTGCTCCGCGCTGCCAATGTCGTTGGCGGCGACTATTTCGAATGACGTGTTGTCACGAGCTGCGCGGAAGAAATTCCGGCCAATCCTGCCGAAACCGTTGATTCCTACCCGAACCGCCAAGCTCTTTCTACCTCCACCCCGCCGAGTCGCCAGCACCGGATCGCCGCTGGCTCACTCTCACCGCGAGTATAGAGATGGCCCCCCGCCACCAAGCTAACGCGAGCCCTCAGGCGCGCTGAGGTAGGTCGCGATGCCAAATCAGGGTGACGATTCCGAGCGCCTGCAGGCGACGGGCAAACTCCTCGGCCAGAGCGACCGAGCGGTGGAATCCCCCGGTGCAGCCGAACGCCAACCTCAAGAGCCGCTGGCGGGAATTTGCCTGAAGCTCCGGCAGCTGGGCATCGACCAGGTCCATTGCCGTCGCGAGCAAGAACTCGGCCACCCTCTGAGAGAGGACGAATTCCTGGACTCTGGGGTCCAGCCCCGAGAGCATGCGCAGAGCTGGCTCCCAATAGGGATTGCGAATGGCCCGGGTGTCGAAGCATGAGCTCAGGTCGAGGGGAATGCCGCGCGGATAGGCGAAGGACTCGATCACCACTGCCGGCGTGACTGCAGCCTGCCCCCGGAGGAAGGGAGCGAGCTGACTGGCCCGCGCCAGCAGTTCCTGGGCGTTGAGATGGGTGCTGTCGAGCACGGCGTTGGCTCGCAGGCGGGCGGGAAACAGGCGCGCCCTCGACTCCTCCAGCTCGCGGGTGGCCAGAGCCAGGTCCTGGGGCCGCTGACGCCCGCTCCAGGGGGCCATCGACCTGCTCAGACAGCAAAGGTCACTGGCATCTACAGCCAGGAGCGGACTGCGCTCTTCGGGCCGGAGGTCACCATCCTCGACGGCTGGGCGAGGCTCCTCCTGGCCCCCCTCCCAGCTGACTACAGACAGGCCCCGCCGCCCCAGCCCGGTCGCGACCAGAGGTGCGCCCGCGCCTGGGGGTCCCACGACGAGCAGGCCAGCGCGAGCTTGGGACCCAGTCTCCTGGGTCACAGGATCTCCCTGATCGCGGCCGCGACTCCCCTGGTCACACCCGGCACCGAGGTGAGCTCGTCCCAGGATGCGTTGCGGATGCCCTCTACCGAGCCGAAGCGGCGCAGCAGCGCTCGCTTGCGCTTGGGCCCCAGGCCGCCGATCTCATCGAGCCTAGACCGCACCCCTGCCTTAGCCCGCTTGGCCCGGTGCCTCGTGATCGCAAACCGATGGGCCTCGTCGCGGACCCGCTGCACCAGGAAGAGGGCGGGACTCCCCTCGGGCAGGTGGACCGGGTCGCTCCGATCGGGAGCGTAAATCTCCTCGAACCTCTTGGCCAGGCCGAAGTGGGGCAGATCCACCAGATCCAGGGCTGTCAGCACCCGGTGGGCGGCGGCCAGTTGGCCGGCTCCGCCGTCGACGATGAGCAGGTCAGGGCGCACTCCCAGACTCTGGTCACCCTCGTCGGCCCGACTGAGATGGCCGAGTCGACGCGTCAGCACCTCCTCCAGGCTGGCGAAATCGTTGGGGCCCTGGACGGTACGGATCGAGAAGATCCGATAGTCGGCGGGCTTGGGTCGGGCGTCTTCAAAGACGACCATCGATCCCACGCTCTGCTCGCCCATGGTGTTGCTGATGTCGTAGCACTCGATCCGGCGCGGGGCCGATTTCAGGCCCAGGCGCTGGCGCAGGTCCTCCAGCGCGGCAGCCGCCCGTCCAGAGTCGAAGTCCTGGGCAATCCGCGCCTGGCCGAGGGAGGCAGTTGCGGTCTCCTGCGCTCTCTTGAGCAAGGTCCGGAAGCGACCCCGGCGTGGCACCACCAACTCCACCCGGCCGTGGCGCCGGCCCTCCAGGAACTCCACCAGCAACTCGGGCGTGGCCGGGTTGTCGGGCAGGTAGATGGTCCGCGGCACATGGGTGGAGTTGGCGTAGTACTGGGAGACGAAGCTGCTCAGCACATCGGTTGGGGCCACTTCCCCCACCCCCTCCAGCGGATGGTGCTCCATCC
>Ga0102924_1002667_pt1 | contig 19276 bp, 19 predicted proteins | sample PaiPotPPM11metaG_FD_80116 | JGI IMG/M metagenome (GOLD analysis project Ga0102924, IMG submission 80116) | Iron sulfur acid spring bacterial and archeal communities from Banff, Canada, to study Microbial Dark Matter (Phase II) - Paint Pots PPM... ...
ACTGCCCACCCCGAGTTGCCGAAAGCTGCGGGGCTATCCGCCGCGGATCTCTGAGACTGCCTTGCGGGGGATGCGAAGGACCTCGGACTCGAACGGCGGCTTCCCCTCCATGAGCAGCACGAATTGGTAGCTGTCGTCGACCTCCCCATAAGCGTGAGCGGTCACCTGCAGCACGTCCCCGGTGTGCAGCGTCACGGTCCACGTGCCCGGCTCGTGGACAAGCTGAAGTCGCGTCTCAGTCCTGTTAGCTACTGCCATCTAGGCCAAGATAGCGCTTGCCTGTGACGATGGCCCGCCTGGCCGCGGGATCGTCAGCGATCTTGTCGGCGATGGATCGCGGCAGGCTCTTGAATTCCTCGGCCTCGAAGTCGTAGAGGTACTTGTTGCCAGTGTCGTCCTGGAGATGAAGCTGACCCGGTCTCACGCCGGGCGCCGGATTCTCCACATCGATTCGGAACGTCTCGGTCTGAAGCAGCGTCCTGCTCGTCACCTGGGCTCCGCCCTCACCGATCATGCGCTCCGTCAAAGCGCCACGATCCTACGCAAGGGCGTACTCGCCACCGGCTCCCGAGGCACCGCGTCGCCACGATTAGCATCCTGTGGATGACGACGCGCGAGAAGCTCGAGCGGCTGCTCGACCAGCTCTCCGAGGCCGAGCTTGAGGCAGAGTACGAGCGGCTTCGCGAAGCTATCGGGGGGGGTGCCGATCGGCGTCGATGGCAGCCGGTCAGACTCAAGAACCGCGGGACGCTCGGCGAGTCGGGTCGTCCTAAGTCGATCTGCAACCCGCTGGGCCGCACCCCGCGCTTGGTCGCAGGGCTCGTCCCGCCGGTTCTGTCGCTCCTTGTGGGCGTGGTCGACGCGACCAGCGCTGCCGGTGACCCGACGGCTACGGTCGCGTTACTTGCGGTTCGCGACGGGCGTCCAAGCCCGCTCACCGAAGCGCAAGTCTTTGATGCCCAGGACAAGGGGATCGCTCGAGCAAACAAGATCAACTGGGGGGAGGCTTGAGCCCGGACAGCATCGGCGACCAGCACTACGGCTTGGATGCCCGAGCCCTGCGCAGCCCGATGCCGGAACACGCTTCCATACCGCTTCCATCACGCGCGTCCAGGGGGATCCGTCGTCTCCGACGCGACCCCGAAACCCCAGCGACTACAGACGATCCGCCCAAGCCCTCTGTCGGACTCGAACCGACGACCCCTTCCTTACCATGGAAGTGCTCTACCAGCTGAGCTAAGAGGGCGCGGCCCTGAGCCTAGCGACTCCGGGGCGTGACGGTGGATCAGTAGGAGCCCTGGAGCAGCGACATCATGGTCGAGGCACCCCCGGCCGGCGAGCCGCTCGAGTCGGCGAAGCCGATCTCCAGGTGCGGGCCGGTCGAGATGCCGACGATGCCGGGACCGACTGAGCTCATGACCGCGCCGGCACCCACGTGCGTGCCGACCGGCAGCTGGTTGGCCGGCCCGGCGTGACCGTAGTAGACGTAGCTGTAGCCGTCGATCGGAGCGTCGCAGTGCAGGACTGGAGCCCAGGGCCCGAACCCGCCGATGCCGTGCAGGACGATCGTCCCGGAGCAGACCGCGTACTCGGGCGTGTCACCCGGGGCCGAGATATCCACTCCCTGGTCCTCCGACCACGATCCGGGAGGGGAAGCAGAACCCTTCGGGAGAGGGAATACAAAGCCGCTCGCACCAACCGCAGGAGCCGGGTAGGAGACAGCCGGCGCGGTGGTGGCGGCCGAGACGGAGGTCTGGGCCGCCCGCTGGGCCGCGGCGGCCGCCTGGGCGGCCAGCGCCTGCGCGAGCTGGTGCTGGAGGTCGGCGACCTGGCTGCGCACGCTCGCCAGCCGGCCCGCCTTGGAGGCCTGGTAGGTGGCCACAGAGATCCTCTGCCTGAGCAGCGTTTCCTGGGTGGCGGCCATCGCGTCGCGCTCATTGAGGACCTGAGTGGTCAGGGCCTGCTGTCGGACCTCCAGCGCGCCCAGGCGAACGGCCTCGGCCGCGACGGCGCGCCTCTCGGACTTCACGTCATGGATGATCTGGACGTCCTGCTTCCGGATCCGCTGGGCAAATGACAGACGTTCGAGGAGGTCCTGGAACCCGTGGGACTCGAGGATCACCGTGACCAGGTCGGGTTGGCCGATTTCGTAGGTGTTCACGAGCTGCTGGGCCAGGACGTACTGCCCGTGAGCCTGGCGGGCCTCGAGCTGGGCGAGACGGACGTGCGCGGTCGCGAGCTCTGACTGGAGCCTGATGAGCTCGGCCCGCTTGGCATCGAGGTCGGCCTGCAGAGCGTCCAGGTGCTTCTGCAGGGTGGAGATGCTCGCGTCGAGCTGGTTCAGGCGGCCAGTGGCGGCGCTCACCTGTCCCGAGAGGCTCGAGATCGTGCTCTGTCCGGCCCCGATCTGCTGCTGTAGCTGGCCGATCCCGGCCGCGCCCGCCGGTGGCGAGCTCCAGAGCACAAGAAGGACGCCCAGCACCAAGCACAGCGCGAGGGACAGCGCGAGGAGTGCGGCGGGTGTCGTCCGTCGGATCCTGGGCATCAGCAGTTCAAGCGGCTTACGCCATCGGTGCCGCTTTCCCCTGCACCCCGGGGATGGGCGGCAGCCACCGTAACAGGCTCATCCGTCGGACGGCGCCCTCACTTGAGCTTGCAAGGGATCCTGCGCGGCGCCTCAGGGAGATTCTGCGGGACGCCTCTCCTCGCGTGAGACGGCCGCGTAGTGCAGGTCTCGTGGCGCCCCCTGCGCACGCAGGCGCTTGCTCCTCGCCGTCTGCAGGCCATCGAGGCTCATGCGAGCCAGTGCCGTTTCGGAGACCACCACCTGCCCGCCCTTGGCGACGTCGGCGACTCGCGCCGCGATGTTGACATCGACCCCCAGGTAATCCCCTCCCAGCTTGCGCGGCCGGCCCCAGTGGATGCCGGCGCGCATTTGCGGCGTGTAGCCCGCCACCTCGACTCCGCGCAGGGCATCCTGGGCATCGAGCGCGGCCTCGACTGCGTCCTGCGCTGCGAGGAACGTCGCCATCGCGCCGTCGCCCAGCCGCTTGACGATCCGGCCTCGGTGGTTCTCGATCACGGTCTCGACCGCGGTGCCCACACCCCTCAGAAGCTCGAGGGTGGCGGCATCACCGGCCTTCAGCGCCCAGGCGGAGAACCCGACCAGGTCGGTGAACAGGATGGCCAGCTCCCGGTCCCCGCGTCCCCTCCCGGTCGCCTCCGAGAGCGACTGCCAGATCTGCAGACCAGCCAGGCCGAGCTCCTTGGCCACGCTCTCCCGCTCGGGCCGCAGGGCGCTGACGCCTCGGGCGATCACCTGGACCGGGGTGAGCTCGGCCGTGGACAGCGCGTCGCCGAAGCGCTCGTCGCCCGGAAGCGCGTGCCTCATGCGCCGCGCGACGGCGAGCAGGCGCGGCTGGCTGTCCACGTTGATCGCCATCGCGCGCAGCCGGGCCATACGCGTGGCGGCCTCTCGCGCCGCGCGGTCTCGGTCGCCCATTGGCTGGGGAAGCTGTCGGTCCTCGATCGCCACGGCGCCAGGATAGTGTTGCGACGTGTATCGGCTGCGCGACGCACCTCTCGAAGCTCGCACCGGCGAGTCGGTCATCGCCCCGATTTCGATCGAGGGTCTCCCCGCAGAGATCGACGTCCTGGGCCGGCGTCGGCGGCGCAAAGCGGAGTTCCACATGACCGTTCTGGCGGCCAGCACCATCGAGGACATCGGCGGGGGCGATCCCACGATCTGGGAGCGGGTGGCCGGGCTGCTGGCCGGCCAGTCGGTGGGCCCCATCTTCGTGACCGACGATCTCCGTCGCGTCCGGCACCCCGACGAACCGGATCTGGAGACGATCGTCGTCATGGTGCGGTGCCCGGCGCTCGAGCCGTTGTTCGCCGAGCTGTCCGGGCAACTCGAGACCAAGCTGGCTGCGCCTCCGGCCCATGTGACGCTGTACTCCACCGACCCCGGTCGGGGGATCGGGATCAACAACGGCCGCCAGCTTCGCGAACGGGCGCCTGGCCTGAAGGAGGAAGAGCAGGAGGAGGTGCGCCGGGCGATGGGCTTCGACGCCGTTTTTGCCCCGTAGTGCTGCGAGTGGCGGGGGCAGGATTCGAACCTGCGAAGGCGTAGCCGCGTGATTTACAGTCACGTCCCTTTGACCGCTCGGGAACCCCGCCGGGGCGCGTGAGTGTAGCCGGAGATAACCCGTTCTGAAGCCGCGCGCGCAGGCAGTGGATCACCCCGCTCTGTCTCGAACTCGGCGTACTTCGGTCCTCCGACCACGACGGCGGAGCCGCCGCAAACCGCGCGTATCGGGATGAACCCGCGACGCCCATCCCCGACGTGTACAAAGCGGCGCTGCCCTGCCTCAGGCCGCCGCAATCAGGGCCGCACCGAGCAGGCACAGCGCGTGGAAGCTCTGGTCTACGGCGATGCTCAAACCTGCGGCGGGCTGTTTTGCCCCCTTGACCTCCCGCAGCCAGAGACGCACGAAGCGGCCGTCGTCGATGAGCAGATGCGGAACGGCCACGACCACGGCGAGCAGAATCGCGCGCCACGCGCTGGTCCGCGTCCCGATCCAGATGAGGGCCGGGATGAAGGCCAGCGTGTAGGTCGTCACATGGTGCAGGAGAGCGCGGCGGGCCACCGGCTCCCCCAAGCCGCGGACCTTGTTCAGCGCCTGCCAGTCGGTCTGGAAAAGCACGTCGCCGACGGCATGGGAGAGCAGCAGGGCCAGGAGGGCGGCGAACCAGCTCATGTCTGAAGATCCCCAGGAGTCACTGTGTCGGCCCAGGCGCGGGCATCCTGCAATCTAGATAACGCCGCCCCAACTGTTGTGTGAGGAATGCACGCTGGGTAGCCTCGCGGCCGATGTGGCCAGGGCGCAAGCAGGGGTGGCTGGCCGGCTACCGATCCGCTCTGCGGGAGCGTGACGTCCGGCTGCTGCTGGGCGGCCTCTTCACCTCCGGGATGGGGAGCTGGGCCTACAGCGCTGCACTGCTCGGGTATGTGTACTCGCGAACGCACTCACTGACCTGGGTAGGGGGCGCGAGCCTCACACGGTTCCTCCCAGTGCTTCTCCTCAGCGCCTACGGCGGTGTCGTGGCCGAGCGCGTCGAGCGTGTCCGCCTGATGATCGGCTCCGATGCGCTGAGCTCCTTGTGGCAGGCTGTACTGGCGGTGGTTGTCGCCGTGCAAGGGCCTGTCGCGCTTGTCCTGGGTTTCGTGGCACTGACCGCCGCCACGAACGTCGTCTATGAGCCCGCTGTCGCCGCCACGCTCCCCACGATCGTGTCCGAGGACGATCTCGTCGCCGCCAACGCGCTCAAGGGCACGATCGACAACCTCGTCCTGCTCATCGGTCCGGCCGCGGGCGCCGTGCTCCTCCTGCTCGGCTCGGCCACCCTTGTCTTCGCGATCAACGCGGGCAGCTTCATGCTCTCGGCGCTGCTCGTAGCGCGCATGCGCGCGCGCAACCGTCCCGTCGACGTGACCGAGGAAGGGCGCGCCAGTCTTTTGAAACAGATGGCCGTGGGGGCGCGCACGATCGTCGAGCATCGCGCTGCTCGAACGTTGGTGGCCTTCTGCGCGCTGGTCAGCTTCGTCTATGGGACCGACACCGTGCTGCTCGTCGCCGTGTCCGAGCATCGCCTGGGCACCGGACAGGAGGGGTTCGCCTACCTGCTCGCCGGAATCGGACTGGGCGGAGTCCTGATGGCAGGGGCGGTGGACCGCCTGTCCCGGTCCGCTCGCCTGGGACCGATCATCGTCGCGGGCGTCGCCGGTTACACATTGCCCACGGCTCTGCTGACCGTGATTCACAACCCCGGTCTGGCGGTCGCACTCCAGGTCTTGCGGGGTGCCTCGACGCTCGTGGTGGACGTGATGGCCATCACAGCGCTCCAGCGCTCGGTGCCGGGCGACCAGCTGGGTCGAGTGTTCGGCGTGTTCTGGGCGTTCATCGTGGCGGCGATCACACTGGGCACATTGGTCACCCCGGAGCTCGTCAATGCCTTCGGACTGAACGCCGGGCTGTGGACGATGGCCCTCGGCCCTGTCGCCGTAGCCCTTCTCGGCTATCCGGCGCTGATGGCCATGGACCGGGACACGGCCAATCGGACCGCGATGCTCGCGCCCAAGGTGGCGATCCTCGAGCAGCTGGGCATCTTCGCCGCGGCCCGGCGCAGCGTGCTCGAGCGACTGGCGGCGGCCGAGGTCGAGGAGACCTTCGCGCCCACCACCGTCATCGTCCGCGAGGGCGAGCCGGCCGAGGCGCTGTTCGTCCTCGTCGAGGGACAGGTCGAGGTCACAGCGCACGGCGAGCGTGGCGGCCCCGAGCGCCGGATCCGGACCATGACCGCCCCGACCTATTTCGGCGAGATCGGAGTGCTCGAGAACGTCCCCCGGACCGCGACGGTGAGAGCCCTCACCGCGTGCCGGTGCGAGCGGATCCGCGGCGAAACGTTGCTCGAGACCCTGATCACCGCTCCGCCGTCGACCGCCATGATGGAGAACGCGCGCAGCCGGTTGCTGACCACACATCCGTCGCGCCAGGCCGCGGCGGCGACCTCGGCTACGCCGGCGCTGTGACCGGCGCTGAATCGCCCTCCGGCGCGACTGCGGAGCGAGCTGGAGCCGTGGGCCTTGGAGCGGCGTCGGGGTCGGGGACCGACCAAACGCGCATCGTGGCCCGGCGGCCTCGAACCTCGAAATCGCCGACGAGGACGATGTCCTCCGGCTTGTCGATGAGGAGCTCCTGCGTGGAGTCGGCCATGAACAGCATGTGGTCGGTGCCCTTCGTCATGCCCTCGAGCCGCGAGGCCGTGTTGGTCGTGTCGCCGATCACCGTGTACTCGACCCGCCTGGACGAGCCCACGTTTCCCACCATCACCATTCCGGTGTTGAGACCGATGCCCATCCGGAAGCTCTCGTAGGTGAGATTCTGCTGCCGCAGCCAGGCGTTGAAATGGGCCAGCCGCTCACCCATCATCTCGCGCGCCGCGCGCAGTGCCCGATCGGCGTGATCGTCCTGACTGAGCGGCGCTCCGAACACGGCCATGATCCCGTCGCCCATATACGACACCAGCGTTCCTCCGGCGCCCATGATCGCCTCGGTCATCTGGTCCAGGTAGTAGTTGACGACCTCGATGACGCGCACCGCCTCGAGCGACTCCGAGAAGCTGGTGAAGCCGCGCAGATCGCAGAACATCACCGTGCACTCGCGCTGCTCCCCGCCGAGGCGCAGATCCTCGCCCGCCCGGGCCAGCACCTTCTCGACAACCGCGCCGTCGACGAAGCGGGAGAAGGTGTCGCGCACCCGCTGGTGCTCGAAGGCGGTGAATAGGTAGTCGGCGCCGAGGGTGCCGATCGTGGCCAGCAGGAGAGCGAGCAGCGGGTAGGCGAAGGTCAGGATCAGCCCGTCATCGAAGGCGACCTGAGTGGCCACCACATAGCCCACGCCGATCAGGAGGGCCACCGCCCCCAGGCGCCAGGAGCGCAGGCGCAGATTGGCCAGGGGAAGCACCATCCCCAGGAAAACGATCAGCAGCACGTCGAGCCAGCCCGCGGCGTTCTTGAGCGGGAACCCGCGAAGAATGGTCGAGATCGCGGTGGCCTGGACCTCCGGGCCGGGCATCAGCTGGGTCCGCGAGGCCGCGGTGGGATGGACGTCCTGCAGCGAGGGTTCGACCGCCCCGATGACCACAACCCGGCCCCTGAAGGCGCCGGCCGGGACGCGGCCGTAGTAGACGTCAGAGAACGAGTAGGTGGGGATCGTCCCGGGAGGGCCGGCGAAATCGATCGGGGCACTGCCCCGGTTGGGGAAGGACGAGCCGGTGACCGGTCGCCCAAGCGCTTTGGACGCCGCGGCTACGGCGAAGGTACGGACCCCGCTCAGCGAGGAGTAGACGCGGCGGAACACGCCGTCGCCGTCGGGCTTGACGCTGCTGATGCCCCACCCGGCGTGGATCTCACGCAGGACCTGCGCGCCGCCCAGGATGCCGGGATCGCCGTGGGCGTTGACCGAGTCTGTGGTCAGGACGACGTTGCCCGCGTTGTAGATCGATTGTGCGAGTGCCTGGTCGTCGGTCGGATCCTGCGGCTGGGTGAACTGAAGGTCGACGGCGATCACTCGCGCTCCGGCAGCGTGGAGCCGATCGATGACCTTGGCCTCGTAGCGACGGGGGAACGGCCAAGTCTGGTTGATCTGCTGGAAGGTGTGGGCGTCGACCCCGACCACGGCCACGTCAGCCGGCGGCTTCTGCTTTCCCCGGACCGCGAAGTGAGTGTCGATCACCTGGAGCTCCGGCCCCTGAAGCAGGTGCCCGGCGAAGGCCGCGATGCTCATGCCGGTGGCCACGACGGCTACCGCGACGAGCAGCAGGGATCTGCGTCGACGCCAGCTGAGCCCGCCCGAGCTTCGCATTACTTGCGGCCGGTCAGACTGCTGTCGTTGTCAGCGTCGTGGTCGAACGTGTCGGTCGCCTTGGGGGCGGGTGCCCGCGCCAGATAGCTGTGGCCTGCCTTCAGGGTGATCGTCTTGTGCAGGGTGAAGTTCTGGATCTTGAGGACTCCCTCCACGACGTGGAAGAAGGTCCCATCGCAGCGGTTCTCGGTCAGCCAGATCGTGCCCTGGACGCTGGCCGAGCCGTATCGGCCGCGGGTCTTGTAGGTGCCCTTGACGTGGCCCCAGAGCTTGAACGTCTTGGCCCTGGCGTCGCGCGCGCCATGCACATGCGCGCATCCGGCGGGCGCTCCGGTCAGGGCCGCCTGGACGGTCCCGTCCATGCCCTGGGTGAGGTTGAACCCGCCGTCGTAGAACTGGCCTGACTCGAACGTGTTGCCGGGCTTGGCGGCGATCACCTGGACGTGGCCGCCGGTGGCGTGCACGGTCGCCCCGTAGCGCAGCGGCATGATGGTCTTGACCTGGATGTAGCGCTTGCTCCCCGGCGGCTTGATGAGGATCGTCCCCGTGAGCGGCGCAATCTCGGCCTGCTGCCCCAGGACAGGCGGCTGATCGTGCGCCACCACGTTGTTCATCGTCAGGTTGTTGAGCAGGACCTGCTCGCCCGACGGATACTGGGTACCGGAATCGTTGACCACAGCGACCTCGGTGACGGTCGCGCCGGGATGACAGGCGACGATCGCGCTCCAGCTCGTATCGAAGGTCGTTCCGCACGTGCCGCCGGTGTTGGTCCAGGTGTCACCGGCCGCAGGGGCGAAGCCGTCGACGTGCGTCCAGGTGTTCGCGGTCCACTGCGCCGGAGCCAGGCTCCCGTTGCTGTCACACGACGCGCTGCCGTCGCTGAAGCACACGACGAGCCGCGGCGAGGTCCCGCTCGGACCCGTCTGGTTGGCGCTGAAGTCGAATGAGAGCGCCGTAATCTGACTCGGATCTGTCGTGGCCAGCGCGGCGTTGTAGACGCTGGCGCCCCCGCAGGTCACGCCGTAGGGCTGGCCCGGAGCAGCACTCGAGGTCGTGAGCAGACCCTGAGCCGTCCAGGCGGCGTCGCCAAACGGAGTCCAGTAGCCCGTGCCAGACGGATTCGGAACGGGTGCACACACCACGCTCGATCCGGCCGCGGTCACGCTCGACGCCGTCACCACGAGCGCCCCGGCGCCTGTAAGCCCCAGGATGGCCAGAGCCCCCGCCCAGCTGGTACCTCTTCCCATTCGTACCACCTTGCCCCTTTGGTCGGTCCGCGCGCCCCCGCCTCCCAGGGCCGCCGCAATACCCCTTGCTTAGGATACCACCGACGTACGAGCCGTGCGTCTAGGACGCGTCTCTGAGGCGCTGTGCCTCGGGCAGCGCCTCGAGCTTCTTGAGCGTGTGGTTCTCGATCTGGCGGATGCGCTCGCGCGTCACGTTGAAGGCCCGCCCCACCTCCTCCAGCGTGTAGGGCCGCTCGCCGGTCAAGCCGAAGCGCATCTCGATCACCTCGCGCTCGCGCGCCGGCAACGCGTTCAGGGCCCGGCGCAGGTTCTCCCGGCGCAGGTGCTCCGCGGCCAGCTCGAAAGGTGACTCGGCCGTCTGGTCTTCGACGAAGTCCCCGAGCTCGGAGTCCTCCTCCTCGCCGATCGGCTTCTCCAGGGAGATCGGCTGCTGGGCCATGCGCAGGACGTCGCGGACCTCTCGCGCCGTGGTCTCGAGCTCGGCGGCGATCTCAACGGGCGTCGGCTCACGCCCGAGCTGCTGCACGAGCTGGCGCTCGACGTGCACCACCTTGTTGAGCTTCTCGACCATGTGCACGGGGATACGGATTGTGCGTCCCTTGTCGGCGATCGCTCGCGTGACGGCCTGGCGTATCCACCACGTGGCGTAGGTGGAGAATTTGTACCCGCGGCGGTAGTCGAACTTCTCGACCGCGCGGATCAGGCCCATCGATCCCTCCTGGATCAGGTCCAGGAAGGTCAACCCGCGACCCAGATAGGACTTGGCGATCGACACGACGAGGCGGAGATTGGCCTCGATCATCTGCTGCTTGGCGGCCATGTCGCCGCGCTCGATGCGCTTGGCCAGGGTGACCTCCTGCTCGGCCGTGAGGAGGTTCACCCGCCCGATCGAGCGCAGGTAGAGCCGTAGCGAATCGAGGCTGGGCTCGACGGTCAGGTCGACCTCGACCTTCTTGGGCTGATCGGGCTGCGGATTGGCCGCCTCCCGAGTGGCCCGCTCCAGGGTCCCGTTTTCGGACTTGGCCAGCTTGCCGTCGGCCTCGACCACGTCGATGCCCGATTCGTCGAGGAAGCCGTGCAGCTCCTGGAGCTGCTCCTTGGTGACCTCGACCTCCTCCAGGCACGCCTCGATCTCAGCGAAGGTCAGGAAGCCCCGCTCCTGACCGATGGCGATCAGCTGACGAAACTCCTCGAGCTCCGCGATCGGAGCTTCATCGGACAGAAGAACTATTCCCTCATCGCTCACGGCCCCTGAGCTCCTCCCCAGACGCACAGCGTCGCCCTACCGGACGACCCCTCTTCTCTCTCGGGCGCAACGCGCCCGAGTGATACCACAAAGCTGCATTCTTTCCACCGCCGGTGGCCCGATGGGCGCGCCTGTCTACCCTTTGCAGTCAAGCTTATGGCCTCCGAGCACTTGCCCACCGTGTCGATGATCGACGTCCAGTCTCAGGCACCGTCGGTGGCGCTGAGCCTCTCCCGCGTCGGCGTTACGGCAGTCGAGAAGGTCATCCGCCTGCGGCACAACGGCGGGGAGCAGCTCTTCTCCGCCCGCTTCGAATGCGTGGTCGAGCTCGGCGCCGACCAGAAGGGCGCGCACATGTCGCGCTTCGAGGAGGTCATCAACGACGCGATCGGTCAGGTCGTGCTCGGCGAGTCGACGTTCAAGGCCGAGACGCTGGCCGAGCACATCGCGCAGCTCGTGCGCGAGCGGCAGGGTGCCCGCCGGGCCGAGGTCACCGTGGAGGCCAGATTCCCCGAGCACAAGCCGGCCCCCGTCTCGGGCATCCAGACCCAGGAGCTCTACACGCTGCACGGCTCTGCCATCTGCACCGAGGCCGGAACCCGGCGGCTCATCGGCGTCACCGCCCAGGGCATGACCGCCTGTCCGTGCGCGCAACAGCTCGTGGCCGACGGCGCCCGGGGCCGGCTCAGCGAGCAAGGATTCGAGCAGGAGGAGATCGAGCGCATCCTCGATGCGGTCCCGGTGGCCACGCACAACCAGCGCGGGCTGGGGACCCTGCACATCGGCTGCACCGAGCTCTGCCAGGACGAGATCGACGCCGGCACTCTCCTGGACATCGTCGAGCAGTCGATGTCATCGGAGATCTACGAGCTGATGAAGCGCTCCGACGAAGCTCGCGTGGTGGAGAAGGCGCACCGGCGCCCGCGCTTCGTCGAGGACTGCGTGCGCGAGATGATCCGGGGCGTGGTCGAGCGCTTCCCCGCCCTGGACGACCGCGCCTTCGTCTCAGCCACGCAGGTCAACCTCGAGACTATCCACCAGCACAATGTGGTGGCCGAGCGCTTCGGCACGCTGGGGGAGATCCGCCGGGAGCTGGTCACAGGCGCACCCGCGCCGGTCCACACTACCCGCCGCGCCTGGCTGGATCAGGTCCTGTGACGGGCGCCCTCACAGCGAGCCGGGATGGCGAGCGGGCGCCCACCGGCGCACGCCGAAGAAGTAGTCGGCGCCTGAGAGAACGGTGACCGCCACCGTGGCGTAGATGAGCAGCGAGACCCACAACGGGTGGCCGTGAACGGCAATCACGCAGATCACCATCACGACCTGCACCGCGGTCTTGAGCTTGCCCCAGATGCTGGCCGAGATGACCACGCCCTGCTGGGTTCCCACGGCCACGCGCAGGACGGTCACAGTGAACTCACGGGCGATGATGACCATCGCGACCCAGGCGTCGATCCGCGAGAGCGAGACCAGGGCGATCAGCGCGGCCACGATCAGGAGCTTGTCGGCGATCGGGTCCATCAGCTTGCCGAAGGTCGTGACCCAGTTGCGAGAGCGCGCCAGCCAGCCGTCGATCGCGTCCGTGAGCGAGGCCACGGCGAAGACGATCGCCGCTAGGAGGTCACCATCCCCGGTCTTCTCCAGCAATGCCACCACGAGCACGGGCACGAGCAGGATCCGCATCACCGTCAGGACATTGGGGACGTTCAGCGGAACCATCGCCATCGGGAACGCTAGCGTCCCGGTCCATGCGGGCAGCCGTGCTCGAGCGTCAAGGGCAGCCGTTGCGCCTGGTCACGCTCCCCGACCCGGAGCCGCGCCCGGGAGAGCTCCTGCTCCGCGTCGGCGCCTGCGCCGTGTGCCGGACCGACCTGCACCTTCGCGACCATGAGATCGCCGCCACCAAGCTGCCGGTCGTGCTCGGGCATCAGATCGTGGGCAGCACCGAGGACGGGCGCCGGGTGGGAGTGCCGTGGCTGGGCTGGACGGACGGGACATGTCGGTACTGCACCACCGGACGGGAGAATCTCTGCGAGCACGCGCGCTTCACCGGACGCGACATCGACGGCGGCTACGCGGAGCTCACCGTGGCCGACGAGCGCTACTGCCTGGCGCTCCCGGAGGACCTATCCGACGAGCAGGCCGCGCCCCTGCTCTGCGGAGGCCTGATCGGCTATCGCGCGCTTCGCTTCACCGGGGATGCCGAGCGCCTCGGCCTCTACGGCTTCGGCTCCTCGGCCCACATGATCTGTCAGGTGGCGGTGTTTCAGGGACGCGAGGTGTTCGCGTTCACCCGCCCGGGAGACGCACGGACGCAGGAGTTCGCCAGAAGCCTCGGCGCGGTCTGGGCCGGAGGCAGTGACGAAGCCCCGCCCGACCCGCTCGACGCGGCCATCATCTTCGCCTCCGCGGGCGAGCTCGTGCCCCAGGCGCTCAGCGTTCTGGCGCCCGACGGAGTCGTCGTGTGCGCGGGGATCCACATGAGCGACATCCCGTCGTTCCCCTACGAGCTCCTCTGGCAGGAGCGCAGGATCCGTTCGGTGGCCAACCTGACCCGGCCGGACGGCCGGGAGCTGCTCGACCTGGCCGCCAGGATCCCGATCAAGACGACAATAGGCGTGTACGAGCTCGAGCAGGCCGAGCAGGCACTGGCGGACCTCCGCGACCGCCGCTTCGAGGGTACGGCGGTGATTCGCGTACGCTGAGAGCCATGCCCCTGATCCCCATGGTCATCGAGCGGACCGCGCGTGGCGAGCGTGAGTTTGACATCTACAGCCGCCTGCTCAACGAGCGGATCGTGTTCCTCGGCACCCCGATCGACGACACGATCGCGAACCTGATCGTGGCCCAGCTGCTTCACCTCGAGTCCCAGGACCCCGACAAGGACATCTCGATTTACATCAACTGCCCGGGCGGCTCGATCTACTCCGGTCTGGCCATCTACGACACGATGCAGTTCATCAAGCCCGACATCCAGACGATCTGCATCGGGATCGCAATGTCGATGGGCTCGCTGCTGCTGACCGGCGGGGCGAAGGGCAAGCGCTTCTCGCTGCCCAACAGCCGGCTCCTGATCCACCAGCCCTCGGCCGGCTTCGAGGGACAGGCGACCGACATCGAGATCCACGCCCAGGAGATCCTCAACATCCGCCGGCGGGTCGACGAGATCTACGCCCATCACACCGGACACACGCCGGAGGAGGTCAATCGCGACATGGAGCGCGATCGCTTCTTCAAGGCCGACGAGGCGGTGGAGTACGGGCTGATCGACCGGGTCATAGAGCACCACTGACGGCAGCCGGCGCATGCGCCGGCTGCCTAAAGGCGGTTGCGTGCGCAAGATTTCGCACCCGCGTTCGTTATGTGGTCGGTAGGGGCCATGATCGAACACGGAGGGTCACCTGTGCGCAGTCGTCTGGTGTCGTTGGGAGCAGTCCTCGTCGGCATTTTCGCGGTCACCGGGGTGGCATCGGCCAAGCCGATCTTCATGCCCAACCTCCAGCAGCGACTGGCTCAGCAGAACGCCCTGCATGGGACGGGAACCTCGGGCGGGATCACGCCGCCGGCTCCCCCGTGCCCCGAGAACGGTCTCCTCTATCCGCCGCCGTCCCAGTGGCCGTCGGCCGTGCCCTATCTGTTCAGCAATTGCGGGATCACAGAGCTTCCCGCCACCGGCCTGCCGATTCCCGGGAACATGGCCTACTACGGAGGCCATGTTCAGGTCCACCCCAAGGAGTACCTGGTCTACTGGGGCTGGGGCCAAAACGGTGCCTTCCCAAACCAGACGTGTGCGCCTGAGACCATAGGCGAGGGCGAGATCACCGCCACACTGCAGTGCGACCCCGACGGCGCGGGCAAGTACATGGCCGACTTCGTCCACCAGATGGGCGGAACGGACTGGGCTAACGTGAGCACCCAGTTCTTCCAGACGGGTTCCACCGGGATCTCCGACTACATCAGCAACGACAAGAACGTGCTCGCCGGCATCTGGGTCGATGACAAGAACGACATCACTTCGCTGGCCAAGACGAGCTCGAGCGCGCCGGCCGGGTCGGGCAACACGTATTGGGACTTGGCCGAGGAGGCGCTGCGTGCCGCCGCGCACTTCGGGGTCTCGGGCGCCGCCCTCGCCGACGCCAACTTCATCATCCTCCAACCCCCGGCCTACAGCGATCCGAACGCGCTGAACGCCGGCTACTGCGCCTTCCACGACTTCACCGACCCGAACATATCGGGCAACTCGTACTACGACGGGCTGACCATGCCCAATGGCGCTTCGGCGCCCTACATCCAGTACTCGAATATCCCTTACCAGATCGCGCCCGCGCTGGCATCGGGGTGCGGCGAGGGCATCGAGGGCGGCAAGCTCGACGGGTTCTCGGTCGTCCTCGGTCACGAGATCGAGGAGACGATCACCGACCCCGGGGCCGAGGACCTCGACCCGAAGACCAGCGTCGAGTACGGAGGCTGGTACGACGCGGTCGACGCCGACGAGAACGGCGACAAGTGCGCCTGGGTCGGGGACGCACTCGGAGTCGGGTTGGTGGGGGCGATGCCCGGCGCGGTGGGTGAGATGACCGGAAACGCAGGAACCAAGTTCCCGGTTCAATCCATCTGGAGCAACGCCGACAACGCCGGGACGGGCTACTGCGCCGGGGCGGGGACGGACTCGCCGGTGCCGCCGGCTGCCTACGGCAACACGACCGGCAACGACCTCCCGGCCAACACGGTGGCGCCGACCATCTCGGGGACACCGGCCGTGGGCCAGACTCTGACCGCGTCGAACGACAGCTGGACCCAGAGTCCAAGCGCCTACGTGTATCAGTGGCAGCGGTGCGACTCGAGCGGGCAGAACTGCGTCGACATCGACGGGGCTACCGCCAGCACATACACGCCGGGCAGCAACGACGTCGCGAACACGCTCGCCGTGGAGGAGTACGCCGCGAACGTGAACGGAAGCAGCCTCCCGGTCGCCTCGGCTCCCACCTCCGTGGTGACTGCGACCGCCCCGACCACGAGCGCCACCCCCAGTGATACCGGGACGATCACGAGCGCCACGAACGGCACCGCGGGCGGTGCGCCGGCGAGCACGGTGTCCGCGACCTCGACCACCCGGCCGGTGCCGGCCTACTTCACCTATGTGCCGCTGGCCTGCCCGGCTCAGGCACGGCTCACCCTGAAGCTCCCGGCGCGACGCGGTGCGCTCTACAAGGAGGCGTTGGTGTACGTCAACGGCCGGCTCGCCGCGTTCCTCCACGGCCGTCGTCTCACTCGGGTGTCGCTGGCTCGTCCGCTCGGCCGCCGGTTCACGCTCGAGCTCGTCGGCGTGGCCACCAAGGGCAAGCGCGTGCGCATCACATGGCGGTATGACGGCTGCTCGCGCACGCTCGTCAAGCCGAGGAAGCGCCGGAAGGCCTAGACGACCCGGTGCTCGATCGAACCCAGTAGCTCGATTTCGATCCGCACCCGGTCGCCTGAGCTCAGGAACTGGGGTGGGTCGAGGCCCATCCCCACGCCGCTGGGTGTCCCGGTCAGGATCAGGTCACCCGGCCGCAGCGTGCACGTCTGACCGATGAACTCGACGAGCTCTCGGCAGCCGAAGATCAGGTCGGAGGTGCTGGAGTCCTGGCGCAGCTCGTCGTTGACCCAGGTGCGCAGGGACAGGCTCTCCGGATCGGGAATCTCGTCGGCGGTCGTGACCCAGGGCCCGAGCGGACAGAAGGTGTCGGCGCCCTTGGCGCGCGTCCACTGCGGCTCGCGGCCCTGGAGATCTCGAGCGGTCACGTCATCGGCGATGCAGAAGCCGGCGATCGCGCCCCCGGACCCCATCACGATCGTCAGCTCGCCCTCGTAGTCGAGACGGCGGACCACTGCGGGACAGCGGATCGGCCCGCCCGGTGGGGCCACCGACCCGCGCACCTTGACGAACACGATCGGAAACTCGGGGCGCTGCGCGCCTGTCTCCTCGATGTGCTTGGCGTAGTTGAGCCCGATTGCATACACAGTCGGCGGCTCGGGCACGGGCGCCAGCAGGGTGACCTCGGACAGTGGCCAGGACTCGCCGCCCGTCCCGGGCTCCGCCCCCGTGAGCACGTCGAGGACCGGCGTCCCGGCGGTGAACCCCCTCACCTCGTCCCCGACCACCTCGCCCGCCCGCGCCACACCGTCGCGGGTCTCGAAGGTGGCGAGCTTCACGCGGCGGGAGGCTACACCCCCGCGGCTGCCCCGTCCCGGCTCGGTGCCAGCACGTGCGTGACCGGCAGCCCCACGCCGCGGGCCTTGCTGATCACGTCGAGCTTGAGCCAGCGCGAGACGCCGAGTGGAAGGGTGGAGATGATGATCTCGTCGTACCGGCCCAGGTTGATCGCGTCCTCGATCGCCATCAACGGCTCGGAGTCCCCGATGCTGCCCGTCACCTCTCGGCCGGCGGCCTCGGTGAGCTTGGGCAGGGCGTCCTCGAGCACGCGCTGCGCCTCCTCCTCCCCGGCGTCCTGCGGGTTGACGACCTTTTCCATCCCGTGCGGGCGGCGCGGGATGACGAGATGGAATCGGGCGTCCCCCCCGAGCGCACGGTCTCTGACCGCATCGATCAGGGGTTGCGTCGCCGCGGTCTGGTGGGCGACGATCAGCACGTGCGCAGGCTCTGACATGGGCTGCCTCCGACTTTGTGTGGGAGGGCCAGTATCCCACCGGGCAACGACCCCGGCAAGGTCGGCGCGGACTCAGAACAGCGGCTCCTGGCCGGGCAGATCGCCCCCGTCGCGGCGACCGCCGAGCGCCCGCTGGCCGAGGGCCCCGGCCAGGTCCCGCGCGATCGCCGACTCGGAGCGTGAGGCCACGAGCGGATCCTCGATCCCCTCCACGTAGACCAGCGTCCGGCGCCGGTCGCCCCGCTCGACACCCTCGAGCGGGACCAGCGCGAACACCCGGTCGGCCCGCACCATCTTGCCGTAGCCGAGGGCGACCATGGCTGCCGTTCCGCGGGCCATAGCGAGATCGTACGAGCGCGGCGGCGGTCTGTCAGCTATCGCCCGCCCGGCCAGGACGGGGCTCGCCCACCGGTGGCGGCCGGCGCACAGCCGGCGCCCGGCGCACAGCCGGCGCACAGCGCACAGCCGGCGCACAGCCGGCGCCCGGCGCCCGGCGCCCGGCCGGCGCACAGCCGGCGCACGGCGCCGACGAGGCCAGCCCACGGCATGGCCGAAAAACGACGACGGGTGCGTCGTTTCTCGCCCATGCCCACACACCCATCTCCACTCAACTCGACAGCTGCAGGTCTGTGTCCGATCTCACAGTTCTGCTGGGCCCGGGGGAATCTACGCCTGTGTAATTTTGCCTGGCGATGGACTACTCCAGGGAGGGGCCTTCGCCGGACGCAGGGGCCGGCCGCTCGGATTTCGAGACGGGCAGCCGCCTCGTCCAGCGCGGCGACCTCGACGGCGCCGAGCGCGCCTACCGCCGGGCTGACGAGGCGGGGCATCCCAGCGCTGCTGCCTACGCCGGCCTGTTCGCGGAATCCCGCGGGCAGGCCGAGGACGCCCTGGCCGCCTACCGGCGGGCCGACGAGCGCGGTGACGGGTACGGGGCGTTCAGGCTCGGCCTGATGCTCTCAAGCGCCGGGGACTGGGACGGCGCCGCTCGGGCCTGGTCCCGGGCGGAGGAGCGGGGACGCCACGAGCCGCCGTTCGACTTGGCGGCGCTCAGCCGGCGGCTCTCGGCCATGTCGGACCTACCCGAGGGAGTGGGCCCGACGGTCCAGCGCTCGGCCTTCGCCAACCCCGTGCTGCTGGGCGCGATCACCGTCCTGGTGATGATCATCGGCGTGTTCCTGGCCTACAACGCCAACACCGGGCTCCCGTTCGTCCCCACGCGGGAGCTGAAGGTCGACATCGCCAACGGGGCCGCGATTGTCGCCGGTAACGACGTGATCGACGGAGGGGCTCGCGTCGGGCTCGTGTCCGACATGCAGCCCGTGCGGCTGCGCAACGGCCAGGCCGTGGCCCAGCTGACCCTCCAGCTCAACAAGTCCTACGGCGCCGTTCCAGCCGATTCCACAGTCTCGATCCGCCCGCGCTCGGTGCTGGGGCTCAAGTACATCGAGCTCGACCGCGGAACCTCCCACCAGATGCTCCCCGACGGGGCCACCATGCGCATCTCGCAGACCAGCGTGCCGGTCCAGTTCGATGACATCAACAAGATCTTCGATGCCAGGACGCGGCCGGCGGTGCAGCAGAACCTGGTCGGGTTCGGGGATACGCTGGCCGCCCGGGGCGGCGATCTGAATGACACGATCGCCAGCTTGCCCCAGCTTTTCCAGCATTTGATTCCGGTGGCGCGGTATCTGTCTGATCCCCGGA
>Ga0102924_1002670_pt1 | contig 19267 bp, 20 predicted proteins | sample PaiPotPPM11metaG_FD_80116 | JGI IMG/M metagenome (GOLD analysis project Ga0102924, IMG submission 80116) | Iron sulfur acid spring bacterial and archeal communities from Banff, Canada, to study Microbial Dark Matter (Phase II) - Paint Pots PPM... ...
CATATTGATATTAAGATATGAACAAAATCTTCTCGCACTCGTAAAGTATTCTAGCAATAACAACATGGGCTTCCAACGTTATTTTTCCAATAGAGTATGAGTTGTCTAGGAAATTGCTAATGTTGTCGGAGAAGCGACCTTTCGGGAAGCCCCCTATCACGATAGCGCAACGACAGTCGTCGAATCGATCGATGCATTTTGAAACTACCTCGTAAGCAGTGCTTGAAACTCCACCACTCGATAGTCCTATCGATTTACTAGACCTTGCTATATTTTTAATCAAATGTTTGAAGGGAACGTCATCTAGCAATTCTAAAAGAATTCTATCGTCTTGTTCACTTTTTATTACTTTATCTTTGAACAATTTCATCATTAGCCCTTCGAATCGGAAATAGGACTTGGGTATTCTCAAATTAGCCCCTATTAAGATCACTTGGCCGTTGATCGTATAGACATAAACAGCCAATTTGTTCTTCAGATATAAGGGAGTGGACAGTGCTTCCACTAACGCAAAATGAACTATGTCTGGACGGCCTCGTTTCCATACGCTTTCAAGTCTGCCAGTCACCATCGCGGAATGATGATAGCTTCTATCTAACAATACCTCTGACGGCTTTTTGCCGAGCTTTTGGGCATGCCTTAATACTGACATATGCCTTAAGATTTGTTTGGGAACAGTCTCTAGAGATGCCTCCGCGATTACGAGTGCCACTGATCCTACCAAGAGTGTAAGACTTAGCCTTGAGCTGTCTATTATAGCTGTCTTGACAACTATGATAGATCCTTAGCTCGTTCGCTGAAGCTGACAACCTTTAAGATGATGTATTACTCCAGACGATCTCTAGTTAGAATCTCATTTACAACTAGGAAGGTGCCCATTGTCATTAATTTACAATACGAAGCTTTTATGCGATAGAGTATTCTTATATTATCATATGTTCAGAAATGCCTTTCCTCTATCTTTGTAGATCTTCTTCCTTCAGCTAACTTAGGTTAGTATCGTTATTTTTGCTTGCATCTCTTGTGGAACCCCTATTAGCCGCCTCCTGATGACCACGCCTTAGCCTTCTTAAGGCTTCTTACCGATAATTAACTTCTGGAGTTCTATAATACAATGGCCAAGCTCTCTTCGAGCGGCCTTTATGTTATCTCCGTTAACTATGATTTCCCCTGGACCAAATTTTGCACTTTCAACCGCAATTGGGATCGGTGTGTGTAGCAGCTCAGAGATAAATTCAAAAAGATTCGGATATGTGGAATTATTTTTGTAAACATAGGTTGTTGTCCCATTGCTAACTACTTCTTGTCTTTCTAAAGGAAATGCAAATTCTGGAGAGGAGAAATAACCAATAATACTGATTGATATATTGTTCAACTCTTCTTCTAATTCCGTTCTTTCTTGGTCCATTTTTTTTTGTCGTTTTAAATTCACGTATTTCTCAGCCGTCTTTTCTAGTTCGGCGAAATTAGCCATGTCTAACCAGTACAATTTAACAATCCAAGTTAATTACAGTTTTATTTATCGCCTAAAAAAGACGAAAATGAGGAGGTAGAGCAGGTAGAACAAATGGACTAGCATATTAATATGAGAAAGCACGTTTTATAGCCCAATCCATGAGGAGGCAGATTTCGAAGGACATTGCAAAAGAGAGGGTCGGCATTCTTATAGCCAATGCATTAAAAGAAGCGCACGCGAACGAAAAGATTGCTAATGAACAAGCGTATCTAGCTAGGAAAATTGCCATGCGGTTACGCGTGAGACTGGATTATGAGATCCGACAATTGTTCTGTAGGAAGTGCAAAAAATTTATTATCCCAGGAAGAAATTCAAGAATCAGAGTAGGACGAACTAACACGAAGAGTATAAGGATTACATGTGTGAAGTGCGGACACACTTATCACAAAATCTTTTCAGGGCACACAGGGAACTACTAAATCAGAATAACTTCCTATAAGGATTTATAAGGGATTTACAGCGTGATTAGTCAGTAATTACTATGGCTAAAGCTTATGATATTCCGGCTACTGTACTGATAACCAGACTAGCCGAACAACTACGGAACGATAAGAAAATTCAGCCTCCTCCGTGGGCAGCGTATGTAAAGACTGGGGCACATGCTGAAAAGATCCCCCAGAATAAAGACTGGTGGTACGCGAGATGCGCATCGATAGTAAGAAAGGTTTACCTTCATGGTCCCGAGGGGGTTGCGGATTTGAAGAGCGAGTACGGAGGCAGAAAACGAATAGGGTACAATTTAGATCATCATAAAGACGCAGGTGGAGCAATTATCCGCAAAGCATTACAACAATTGGAGGCAGCCGGTTATGTTACCAAGAGAAAGAGAGGTCGATCGATATCAGATGAAGGTATGAAGAAGATAGACAGATTATCTACAGAAATCTATAAAGATATTATCAAAGCTGCGCCGGAGCTACAGCGATACGGTTAGATGGATGTAAAGGGAGGTCTGGAGGCGATATGTCGATTCCTCAACCCCAACAGCCAAATGACGAAGAAGCAAAGAAACGCGAAGCCGAAGCTGCCGCAATGCGACAACGCGCTCTGATGATTCTGTTGGATGCGTCTGCCCGTCAGCGCCTGATGAATATCAGAATGGTTAAACCAGAACTTGCAAATGCTGTGGAAAATTATCTATTAAATGCGGCATCCAGCGGGAAACTTAATAGAGCATTAACAGATGACGAATTGAAGCAAATTTTGCTTAGTATTCAGCAGCCAAAAAAAGATTTCAAGATTAATAGACTTTAGACTTTTTTCTTTTTTCGAGTTGTTTGAGCTGAGCTAACTATATCTAGCGAATTTTCGTAGGAATGGATAGTAGCCTGTATGCCAGTATTTTTTAGAACCCGTGAAGATTTTGCACTTTAGTTAACTATATTAAGTCTCGTTAACGCTTTCACTTTTATGAAAGCAGCTGTATTCCGAGAATATAGCAAAGATCCCACACAAGTTATCAAAATCGAAGACATCGACATGCCAAAGCTGAGGCCAAACGAAGTTATGATAAAGGTAGAGTTAGCATCATACAACTATAATGACTTATGGGCTATCTGGGGCGAGCCAATCAAGACCCCGCTGCCACATATTTCTGGCAGTGATGTCGCTGGCACTATTGTGGAAGTAGGCGAGGACGTCACTAAACTCAAGCCTGGTGATAGGGCAGTGTCACACTCAAATATGAGCTGCAGAGTCTGCGATATGTGCACGGCAGGAAGGGAATATGACTGCAACGATAGAACTATTTGGGGTTTCCAAACAGGCCCACTTTGGGGTGGTTTTGCACAGTATACACATCTACCAGAGGTAAACGTTTCCAAAATACCGGAAAATGTTTCATTTGAAGCTGCAGCAGCGGTCTCGATGGTTGGGATGACTGCCTGGCATATGTTAGTGGGCAGGGCCAGGATTAGGCCTGGTCAAACAGTTTTGATAATGGGCGGTACTAGCGGTGTAGGAATGGCTGGTATTCAAATAGCAAAACTGTATAACTGTACAGTCATTGCCACAGCAGGCAACAAGCAAAAAATGGACAAGTGTATCGAGATCGGCGCCGACGACGTTGTTAATCATAGAGAAGCAGATTGGTCTAAGAAGGTAAGGGAAATTACAAAGAAACAAGGAGTAGATGTTGTCTTCGAACATATCGGGAAAGCGACATTTCCACAGGAAGTTGCGCTTCTAAAGATTGGCGGAACTCTTGTTGCAACAGGCGCAACCACTGGTTACGATACTACTCTCGACTTGAGATACCTTTTCTTTAAAGGAACAAATTTGCTAGGGTCGACACAGGGGACTAAAGCCGAACTCGAAGAAGTAATCTATTGGACGAGTAGAGGCAAGATAAAGCCCATAATTGAGACCGTTTTACCATTTAGCGACATGGTTAGAGGGCATGTAATGATGGCCAAAGCTGAACAGATTGGTAAGATCTTGACTACACCTCAGAAACTCTAATCTCTCTCCTTTCTCTCTTCCATTTTACGATGTCAAGATTTAGAAGTCTATTATTTGTTCCTGGAATTAATCCACGGTTTGTTGATAAAGCAAAGAAACTGAATGCCGATATCATTTGCTTTGACTTAGAAGACTCTGTGCTTCCATCTGAAAAAGTCACAGCAAGAAAGTTGCTCGTACAAGCGTTAAAACAAAGAGCAAATTATGACTTAACAGAAAATGTGTATGTCAGGATAAACTCACCTGAATCGGGTATTTCAGGTAAAGACTTAACGTCTACAATTCAGAAAGGGCTCGACGGAATAGTTGTGCCGAAGGTGAGTGAGGAAAGCGAAATAGTGGAACTGTGTAGTCTTATTACTGAGTTGGAGCAAAAGAGGCGAATTGAAAAGAATCGTATAAAATTAATGCCATCTATAGAAACTGCTAAGGGTGTAGTGAACGCTCACTCGATTGCTAAGGCTGACTTAAGAGTAAATGCCTTAATCTTCGGGCTTTATGACTTCCTGCATGACATGCATCTCGATCATGCAGACAATGATGGGTCTGGATATTCGTATGCACGATGGAAAATTCCCGTTGATGCCAGAGCTGCCGGGGTGGTAGCGATCGATGCCATCTGGCAAAAGGTCGATGATATTCCTGGACTAAGGAATGATGCCGCAAGTGCGAAACGATTGGGCTACGTAGGAAAGAGCATAATTCACCCAAACCATATAGAACCTGTACATGAAATTTTCAAGCCGAGCAAAATCGAAATTGGATGGGCTACTAAAGTAGTAAACGCTTTGGGCCCGGCGATGCGAAAGGGAAAAGGCGGTGGCGTAGTAAAGCTAGAGGGAAAAATGATTGACGCGGCGCATTATAAGCAAGCGAAGGCCATTTTGGATATTGTCAACAAATGATGCTTTTGTTAAGTATATTTTTTCTAGGAACCAGAAACAAAAATCACATTGGGATCGGATTATCTACCGAACGAGGAATTCTAAATTCACGTAGATTCAAACCCCAAATGCTTTCGAGTCTATAGATCCCTTCATCCCGACCAACTACCCAGATACATGTATCGAACACCGATTCAAGGAAAATCATATATATTCCAAAATAAGGCGTATAATTTTAACATTCAAACACTTCCATAATCTTTCAATATGCAGTATATTTTTTAACTAAGCACACGTGATGCTGAGTTAGATATACACTTTGTTCACCGGTATCATACAGGGTCTTGCAGAAGTCAAATCGATCTCTAAAATCAGAAGCAACAACAAATCGGCTGATACCAAACTGTGCATAAATCTGGGAGGAAAACTCAAGGGAGATTTAAAAGTTGGCGATAGCCTAAGTATTAATGGAGTCTGTCTAACGGCTACAAGAATATCGAAGACTGTCGACTTTGAAATAATAAATGAAACTATGAATCGCACGTGTCTTGGATTATTAAAAGCTGGGGACAAAGTAAACATTGAAAGGAGCTTAAGGCTCAGTGACAGATTGGATGGACATTTCCTCCTTGGCCATGTGGACGGAGTAGGCATAATTAAGAAGATCATTAAATCGCCAATCCAGACGAAGGTCTGGATAAGAATCCAAAATAAAAAGCTGATGTCTTGGATAGTGCCAAAAGGTTCAATAGCAATAGACGGAGTCAGTCTTACAATAACAGATATCGAAGATAAAGATAAGATGATCTCGGTGGCTTTGATTCCGCATACTCTGGCTACAACCACACTCACATTAAAATCGATAGGGGAGAAAGTTAACGTCGAGACAGATATTATTGGCAAGTACTTATCGAGACATCTACCAATAAAATAGTAAAAACTCGAATTTTAGTAAACTATATAATCGATATGGGCCGCAGATAAACCATTTGGATTCAGTTGAGGGAGCTATCACCGCTTTAAGAAAGGGGAGATTCGTACTCGTCCACGACGAAATGGGACGAGAAGACGAGATCGATATGGTGATAGCTGCAGAGCAGATTAATCCGGATCATATTTCTACATTCAGAAGAATCGCAGGAGGCCTTATCTGCTTGGCAGTTGCGAATGAAATTGCAGTGAAATTGGGGCTAGTCTATATGCATGAGATCATACAAGATCTGTCAAGGGTCAATCCGGTATTTAAGAAACTAACGGCAGGGAGATCGCCATACGGCGACAACCCTAGTTTTTCGATATCAGTTAACCATCGCGACACTTACACCGGTATTACTGACATTGACAGAGCATTGACAATCATGAAGATGGCTGAAGTTTGTAAAAAAATTGATTCAACCGGAGTTGATGAATTTTCAAACAATTTCCGTGCTCCCGGTCATGTCCCGATCTTAATAGCCTCAAAGGGCTTGCTTTACGGGAGAACCGGTCATACTGAATTATGCATATATCTAATGAATATTGCCGGCCTAGTTCCTGCCGTAGCGATTTGCGAAATGTTGGATTCTACTACGCATAGGGCTCTATCGATAAAGAAGGCAAAAAAATATGCAAGCAAGAATAATATTCCCTTACTAGAATCGATTCAACTAAAGAAAGACGTGTACCAAGACGTATACTAAGGTGTCATAATTTATAATTGGATAAAGTTAGAATAGGAGTAGTAGTTTCAGAGTTTAACAGAGAGATTACTTTCCCAATGCTCGGTAACGCAAAAAAACAAGCGAAGAAGATGGATGCAATAATCACTTATGTATGCTATGTTCCCGGGTCATATGATATGCCGGTGATAGTTCAAGAGCTTCTGAAAAAAAAAGACGTGGATGCTGCAGTTACCCTGGGCGCAGTAATCAAAGGCGAGACTAACCATGATGAGATAGTCGCAGAAAATGCTGCCAGATTGATTGCTGATTTGTCCGTTAAACATAGCAAGCCAGTCGCACTGGGGATTACCGGTCCTAATATGAGCTTTAAACAAGCAAAAGACCGAAGCGAAATTGTTCCCATCCGCGCAGTCATTAGCGCAGTCAATATGGCAACGAGAATTAAAAAAATAAGAGAAGAGAACTCAAGGCTTGTAGGTAAGCTGAAAATAATAGGTTGACAATACAGCTCACAATTATTAGAATCGAAGAATATGGTCCTTGGACTATTACTCTTGGTAGCGACAGGGAAGCGCGGCTGCAGATGCTTCAGGCAAATTTCTATTACGATTTGCAACGACTATTTTCGGCGAAGGATTGTCTTGTTTATTTAAATAGATTTGATGAGTATTTTGCAATTACTAATGGTCTATCAGTTACTGATCATCTAGTAATCGAGAGTGAACTTTCCAGCCTTTATAAAAAACTTAAGCTGTCTATGGCTATTGGGAATGGCGAAACGCCATATCAAGCAAATTTGGACGCATACCACACCCGGAAAATGGGAGAACTAGGTACCAAAAAAACAAGAATTTTCGCGAGCGCCGCGGTGCCATTCTCAATGTCGAACTCGATACCAAGAGTCAACGAATTTGTGCAAATAATGCATATCGATATGAATAATTCTGCTGATATAGGCTCCAAGCTGTCTCCCTATGAAATGACGTGTCTTATTATCAAGATCTACGCTAGGCTCTCAGAGGAATTTGTTAAGAAAGAATCGTTGACTTTCTTTCTGGGAGGAGACAATTTTATGGTTGTATCAAATGCTGCTACAAAACAAGATGCAGAGGAGACTATAATGAAGGTTACTCAAGGCACGAATATCAAACTAAATTGTGGGATAGGGATTGGAAGGACTGGGAGAAAAGCTGCCAACGCCGCTACAAAAGCACTTGACACGATTAGAGAACTCCGACATGTCGGGAAGGATCTACCAGTTTATGAAGTAGAATGTCTCTAATTCTCAAGAATGTTAGTCTGCTTCTCGGGAAAGACTTAACTTTTGTTGCAGAGGGTTATCTGGAGATTCGGAAAGATGGTATAATAAAACAAGCAAAACGAGGACCATACCATCGCGGCGATGACAAGAAAGCACAAAACAATACAATATTTGATGCAGAAGGATTTCTCATAATCCCTGGTCTCATCAACGCTCACACACATATAGGAGATTCACTGGGAAAAGATGTTGCAGTAGATTCAGGACTAGATGCAAGAGTTCATCCAATACATGGAGCAAAACAGAAAATATTACAAAGAAGTAAACCGGATCATTTAAAGACATTTATCAGAGGTTCTGCGTTGTCTATGATGAAAAAGGGGATAACTACCTTCGCAGACTTTCGCGAGGGTGGTACTGAGGGAGTCAAACTATTAAGAGATGCAATTTCTGGATTACCCATCAAATGTATCGTATTTGGTCGAACCGAGTCTTATGTTGATATAACATTATCTGCCACCGGCGCCGGCCAACGAAATCTTCCTTCCAGTGCATTGCAGATGGCTTCCGATGTTTTAGAAATTTCTGATGGTTTGGGAATCAGCGGAGCAAACGAAAATAGCGATGAATCACTGCAACAATATAGAAATTTAGTTCGAGTCAGGAACACACGTGCAACGAAAGATAAGAAGAAGATGCTAACAGCGATTCATGCCGCTGAATCTGAGAACACCATGGAATTTTCGAAATCACATACCGGTAGGACAGAAGTTGCTCGAATAACGAAGTGTCTGAAGCCTGATATTATTATTCACATGACGCATGCCACTAAAAAGGATATATCAATGGTGGCGAGAAACCGAACAGGAATAGTTGTTTGTCCAAGAGCAAATGGGATTGTGGGGGCTGGCGTTCCGAGGGTCGCGAAAATGTTAGACCTAGGTTGCATCATCGGTATTGGGACTGACAACGTGATGTTGAATTCTCCGGATATCTTACGGGAGTTAGATTATATCTGGAAGGTGTCACGGTCTGTCGAACGTATCTTTCTGAATGCCAGGGATATACTAAAGATGGCAACAGTAAATAACGCCGAAATTCTCAGACTAAATTCGGGGTATATTCAGTCTGGCCGGGCAGCAGATATTATTTTTATTGATAAAAGTCATGTAGATCTGTACCCTATACATAATCCATTCGCTACTATAGTTCACAGAGCTACCGAGGCTTCGATCAAGGCGGTCATGATAGACGGGAGGTTTGTAGACGGAGCACAATTCGAATTTGCGAATAACAATTAATGCAGCGATGACGGTTGACGGCAAAATTGCAACGACTTGTGGAAATTCAAGAATTTCTTCCAAACAAGATCTAATAAGAGTCCACGAATTACGCTCATCGGTCGATGCGATTATAGTAGGAATTTCGACAGTCCTAATAGACGATCCGTTGCTTACAGTCCGATTAATCAGATCTAACAAAGGAAAAGATCCTGTTAGGGTAGTTGTAGATAGCGACGGTAGGATACCACTAGACTCGAGAATTTTGAAGACTGCAAATAGGGTCGCAACGATAGTCGTTGTATCAGAACGAGCACATGACAACAAAATCCATAAACTCAGGAGTACGGGTGCAATAGTAATTATTGCGGGAAGGGCAATGGTTGATCTCGGAGAGGCATTATCGTGTCTGAAAAAGATGGGATTTAAGAACATTCTTGCGGAAGGGGGCGGTGAGCTAAATTGGTCTCTTCTTGACCTAGGAGTTGTCGACCAGCTAATTGTGACAGTATCGCCGAAATTAGTGGGTGGTAGATCAGCAACTACACTAGTCGAAGGAGATGGGTATGAAAAAATTTCGCAGGCAATAGGCATGGAATTGAAAAAAGTACTCAGACAAAATAACGGGGAGCTAGTGTTGTTTTACGAGCTTTAGACTCAGGATGATGTGTCCTCCTAGCAGCTACGAGCCTGATCTCTATAATTTTCTAAATAATAGTAAAATAATTTACTTCTCCCTGTTTTGAGTTCTCCTTTTAAATCCGATTGTGTCCCAGATACCACACTGTAACTTTTGCCTTAGTTCTTATCGCTCTATATGGCAGGCTAGAGGAATTTCATCTAATAGAAATATTCAGTGCTGCCCCAAATTAAATTTGAAGTTGGCAGAAACAAAACTGAGATTGACTGCGATCTGCGCTTGATTTGTAAGTACTTAATGTTAGTCCGGCCTCAAGCACTTGATGTCAATACTCGTGCCATTTTCATATTTTTCTCATTTGGCTAACGAAATGAATTTTGGGTCGCCTTTGAGCCACGCTTTGAATTATCATTATTTTCACTCACTTCCTGCAGAAACGTTGTTCCATCAGATCGTGAAGACGGCTCGATTGCGCAGAAGAGCTGGTCGATTTTGACAGCTTATCGCCCTGAATCTGGAGCAGCACTACTTTTGGAGCAGCCATATTTTTCGTAGTAAACTAATTTATCGAGCGGCAGACGCTTCTTACTTTTACCGGTCAACTTCCTTGCCGGATATCCAAAGCCTACTATGATTGTGGGACTCAACTCGTTTGGTATTCCAAAGTCGCTTCGGAGTTTTTCTTCCCTTATTCCTGTAAACAACCCCGAGCCCACCTCATGATTCCATGCGGCCAGTTGCATATTCTGTAACACTCTCCCTGCATCAATCAAATGAAAATTGTACTCTGGATTCGTCAGTATTATCACTGCAAAATTGGCATCTCTAACCCAGCTTCCGCTTGTACTATCATCTGCCAACTTCTTGAGATTCTGGTTATCGTTCACTAGGATAAATCGCCAGTGTTGAGTATTAAGGCCAGTGCCTGTTAACCTTGCCGCCTCAAGCACCTTTGACCTTATTTCAGATGGAACATCCTGATTAGTGAATGCTCTTACTTCTAACTTGGTTGTTATACATTCGAAAGTGTCCATTTCCTCTGCAACAAACTCAGTTAGAAACCAAATATTTTAAAGCTTTTCTAGACTCCATGCTGAATCTAGTATTAGAGGTAACCGTATGACCGGTATTCGTAAGTTATTACTAACGATATACATAAGGCCTGCAGTTTTAGCAGTAGAGATAGGACTTGCAAGTTTCTGGACAACATTAATTCAGCAAGCATTTGCAGCATGCGATGGAACTTGTAGCTTTTTTCCTGTGAAACCAAAGTGCACTAACTCGACCCTTGTCTTATCCTTGTCTATCTCGTCTAGTTCCTAGTTCCCACGTTACTACGGTCCTGTGGAAATCTGGTATATCTGACTGTCGCCAAGTATATGCTATCTTTTTGTTTGGAATACATTCTCCGACTTCACCTTCAGGGAAAAAATCTCTCTTTCGTCTCTCAGAGTTTTCCTTGTAGAATGAGAACTTTACCTGATCTCCAACTTTGGGTTCAAGTATCGCATTACCAGGAAACCATTTAGTCAACTCGTCATTGTCAGTTAGTTAGCTTTGAGAACTACTTTTGGCGCAGCATCGATTAGTATCACAACTTCTTACTCCCATTAGATATTTTATTTTCTTTGTTTTCTACATAATGACCAGTGCAGTATCGAGTCCTTCTTTTCTGAGCTTAATGAAAGGATGCAAATTCTTACTCTACACTTATCCCAGAGACCTAATTTGCTAGAACCTCTACTAGACTGCGATAAAGCAACAAAAAAAACTGTATATCCAATAGTCAACGAATCTCAATCACTAGTCAACGGCAGGCAACGAATCTCAATTGAACCCAAGTTTGCTGCTGTTGTGACAGTCATTAATTGGAGAAATATTCAAAACAAATTAATCACAAAGTTTCATGGTTAGATCGTTGGTTAGTAAAGAGCCCTTAAAATACTGTCCCATCGCTAACTAGCTGATCTAGCAGCACTTGTCGTTTTTGTGTTCGTGGTAATTCTGGGTACTTTCCACCGGCTAGCCCATTTTCCTAATTCTCTTAGTATTACTCCTAGCTCTTTCGCCCGAATAGTTAGACTATATTCAACCTTTGGTGGAATCTGTGGGTAAATCTTTTTAGATACAAGGCCTTCACGTTCGAGTTCCAATAACCTATCAGCCAAAACGGTACTACTAATCCCTGACAAGAGTTTTTTGAATTCATTGAAACGGATTACTTCTTTGGTGCAGAGGTTCTTTAAGATTAACAAAGACCATCTTCTTCCTAATACCTCCCAGATACTGACTACTTCACCAGCTTCTTCTTCTGTTGCTCTTGCAACAGAATATTTATTTACCATTTGGTTTTTCAATGGCGCTGAGTAATATTTAACCACTTGGCTTCAGTTGTTCTCACAAGCATTTACAGCCAAAGCAAAACTGTTGTGGTAGAGACGAGGCAGACGCTAGTACCAAAAAAGTCTATTGCTTTCTTGAAGATATATCGGCAGTTAACTGCTCGATCTTGTAACGAAGTGCTTCTTTTACTTTACCGTTGTCAACCATATTAAGCGGCCCTTTACAATTTGTACATTTAAAGAACAACTCTACCGCCGAATCAAACTTCGCGCGCGGACAATCTTTATTTCCGCAGTGGTAGAACTCCGAAGACTCTTCATACTCCAAACGGATCTGCAATCTCTCAAGGATCTTTTTCTTTTGATTATCAATAAAACTATCGACCTGATCTTTTTTTGCTCTCCATCTATATACGAACCAGCCTTTTTTTTCGTCCTTTACTCTGATTCCTGTGATTAGAGCCTTACCAAACATATCGTAAAGGACTTTCCTTATGATATTGATCCTTAGACCAGTGGCACTTGCAATCTCTTCATCTGTGGCATCATCTGTATTTAGAAGTCCACGAGCAACCTTTAGGTACTCTTCTCCCCCAATCAGACCTGCAATTTTAACAAAAGAATCTTCGTATTCAGCCGAGGGCATGTACATACGTACGTATTGCTATTTTTGGATATATAGTTAGCGATACAAAGGGATTTTAGGCAAACATGAGGATTTTAGGCAATTATTGCATCATGCTTTAACATTGCGTTTACCTATCTTTTCCGTGCGTAATAACCGCAATTACAACAGACTGATAACTGTATTAAAATGCCACTCTAGTATGTGAAGATTCGCATCCAGGCGATGGATTATCTCGTTTTCTCAAATTTCCCGCGTCTACCCCAAGCACCGCCACGATAACTGTTGCCATTGCTGCTCATAGGTCTTCTATCACCATACCCCCTCCTGTATCCATAGCCGGCCCGGGACCTACTGCTTCCACCATACCCTTGTCGTGGCTGATAACTTGTAGTATGATACTGACGCCGCTGTTGCTGCTGCCTGACGACAGGAACTGAGATTCCCATTTCTTCGTTAAGTTTGCGGATGTGGTGTTGCGTTTGTCTGAGAATTCTTCCAAAATTCTCAACCCTGTCCTGTGATACTAATGAGATAGCTCTGCCTGTTCCGCCAGCTCTCGCAGTTCTTCCAATTCTGTGGAAGTACATCAATGGATCCTCAGGAATATCATAGTTTATCACATGACCAATGGCTGGGACGTCTATTCCTCTCGCAGCTATGTCTGTAGCAACCAGAATGTCTTCATTTCCCTTCTTAAACCTGTACATTGCGATATCTCTCTGTTTTTGAGAGAGATCACCGTGAATTGTTATTGCTTTGAATCCTTCCTGTTTCAATTCCGCTGCGAGTCTCTGTGTCCTTTGCTTCGTGGCGGCAAAAACTATAGTCTGTTTATGATCCCTTTTTCTTATAAAGTTACAGAGATGCTTAAATTTCTCCCTATCATGGATAATCAAATAAGATTGATCGATTGTATCTAGGCTCAGCTCCTCTTCATTTAATCTGATCTCTTGAGGTTCTTTCATATAGTCGTGTGCTAGTCTCAAAATCTCGGGTGGCATGGTCGCAGAAAAAAGACACGTCTGCCTATCTTCACTTACATAAAACAAGATGAACTTTATATCTTCAATGAAGCCCATGTCCAACATCCTGTCGGCTTCGTCAAGCACTACAAACCTCACATCATCAAGCTGGATTGAACCGCGTTTTAGGTGGTCAATCAACCTGCCAGGGGTTGCAACTACTATTTGGACTCCCCTCTTTAATTGATCGAGTTGGAGGTTTATGCTTTGTCCACCGTATATGGATGCTGCTTTAATGTTGATATACTTTGCAAACTTATTAATTTCAATTGTTATCTGGACTGCTAACTCTCTTGTCGGTGCTACTATCAGGGCCTGTACTGGCCCGTTGCGCTTTAATCTGCTTAATATTGGTAAAGAGAAAGCTGCTGTCTTGCCTGTTCCTGTGTGTGCCTGGCCTATTACATCGATACCTTTTAAGATAGATGGTATGGCTGTCTCTTGAATAGGAAAAGGCATGTCAAATCCGTTTTCCTCGAGAGCTCTAACTATCTCCGTACTCATCCCTAACTCTTTGAAAGTTTTCAATTTCTTAGTCCTCTCACTTGTATTATTACAAAAGTCACGGAAGACGCGAGAAGCAATTTTCTATTTACTTAACAGATCCGCCGTATATCTCTTGCTCGCATTTCTTATAAATAACACAAATATAAGGTATACGGAGATAAATAATTTACCAATCTGATTGTAGCCAAACTAATTCATGACCTTCAACGCCAGATATCATCTGATTGTATATACATGTAACGTTTTAGGGTTATAGTAAGACCAACAACAAGGTGTTTTTCTAAGCTTTCGTGGGAATAGGCAGCTCGGAAGCGTATAAGACAGTCGAATATGAAAAATGCAACGATAAAAAGATGATAATTTTTTTTCTTCATAAAAACTCCTAGCCAAAAGAAAAAGCCGATAGGCTCATAATATCAGTGTTGTTCTTTTTGGATATGGTATGTGAGCTATTTACGTGCAGATTCTGCAAAGCAACTTAACAAATACGAAATACTAATACGATTGTTTCGTCTTAGAGATTGTATACACAAATGATGATTGAAGGCGACGATTTATCCGAGAAGAAATTGCGTGGCTCTGGCGGTCACGTTTTTGCGAAAGTAACTGACGAGGAACAAAAGAAGGGCAACCTTGGAGGTCCTGATCTGTTTCTTGCAGGAGTGGGTAGACTAAATGAGGATAGGTTTTCAAAATATTATTGTAACAAATGCGAAAAAGAATTTCAAGGTTCTCCAACGATTAATTATGAAAAACCTAATGAAGACGTCGGTGAAGGAGTCACTTTAATTGAAAAAGGGGAGTACAGGTGCACGGGATGCAACAATACGATAGCTCAATACCGCAAATTCAATTCTCCTGAAGAGCCAACAGATACGTCAGCTACAATTGAACAGCCACAAGCACCACAACGAGCTTCTGGTTCTAATAATGATAAAAAAAGTACAGCTGCTTACGCGCAAGAATCAATGAGCGAGACTGATACCACTAGTCCTCAAGCACCAACATCAACGGGAGTAGGACTAGACGCAGCCGCGACGACAACAGCAACAACAGAAGCCGCACAGGGTGGATTCATTTCAATTCAATCTTTAGTTGGCATGACTGCATATGATAGCGAAGCTATGTTAGTGGGCAGGGTTTTAGAAATTGGACTACGCAAGTCGCCAAGAGGAAACATGGATATTAGTATAAAAATCGCCAAGCAGGAGAATAGCTACAAGAATTTTGAGACTGTGATGACAGAAGAAGTTTTGTGGAAGAATATTTCGAAAATTGGAGACATCGTGCTCCTCGGTGAAAGAATGCGAACTTCTGCCACTAATAGTCCCTCCCAATGTGCATCATGTGGCTACCATAACGAAGAGGGTGCCGTTTTCTGTGAAGAATGCGGAAAGAAGTTGGGTTAACTCCTTAGGCTTATTCTAACATCTACTGTCCGTACTCCTTTGCCTTCTTCTAGTACCAGCAGCGGATTTATATCAAATTCTTCGATCTCAGGAAATTCAGTCACCAATTGAGAAAGGCGCTGCAGACTATCTACTAGGGCTCCAAGATCCGATGGTTTTTCCCCCCTGACTCCCTTCAACAGGTTAATTGTTTTTGTTGAGTGAACCATTCGACTGGCCTCGTTCTCATCTATAGGAGCCAGTCTAAAGACAACATCTCTAAGAACTTCTACATATATTCCACCAAGACCGAACATAACAAGTGGACCAAATATTGGATCCTGCTTGGCACCAAGGATTATTTCTTTGCCAGTTCTTACCATTTCCTGTACTAGTACTCCTTTAATGTTCGCGTCTTGTTTGTACGTCTTCGCATTCTGCAATATAGTATTAAACGCTGTCCGCACTTGTTCATCATTTGCAAGCCCGACTTTGACCCCTCCTGCGTCAGATTTGTGGATAATGTCTTGAGATGCGATCTTCATTACGACCGGATAGCCGATACTGTTAGAAGCATCTACACTGCGCTCTGCGCTATCCGCGAGAACGGTTTTTGGAGTAGTGAAACCATATGCTGCCAGGACTTCATAACCTTCCTCTTCAACCAAGTTCTTTCTCCCAGAGTTCCGCATATTATCAAAAAGTGCCCTTACTTTTTTCCTATCTGCGTTGAATACCTTTGGTCTACCGGCGGGTTTTTTTAACCAATCTCTGAAGCGATACATTCCTTCGAGAGTTTGGATAGCAGATTCAGCGTACATGAAGTGTGGAATTCCCCCCTCGGAGAGAATTTCCTTATTTTTAGTACCCTCTGCAAGCCCCATTAATGCCGCAAGCATTGTCTTCCCACTACCTTTTGATGTCTTAACGATTATTCTAGCCAGATCGTCATAATCTAAAGTAGCTGAGGGTGTACACATCGTAACTATCGATCCGACACTCGGATTCGATATCACTTCAACTAGGACTTTTTCAAACCGATTAAAGTCGGCATCACCCACTATATCTATTGGATTTCTTGCCGACCCATGTGGCGGTATTACCTTTGCTATTGCTTCTCTCGACGATGACATATCTGCCATTTTCAAGCCGTACTTTGAGCATGCATCAGTAGAGATGATGGCAGGGCCACCGGCATTCGAAACTATTACAACTCCGCCTTGCTCGGAAGGCGTGGGCTGTTTTGAAAATGCAGTGGAAAGTTCAAAAAGCTCTTGCATGGTATCTACTCTAATTACGCGAGATTGAACAAAAAGGGCATCATAAATTTCATCAGGGCCCATGAGCGCACCGGTGTGGGAGATCGCGGCCTTTGCCCCTTCAGGGGTTCGACCTGCTTTTAGCACTATGATCGGTTTCTTGTTTTCCATTATGATTCTCTTTGCAATTTCCATAAATCGCCTTCCGTCGTGAATGTCTTCAAGATACATCACGATAACTTTGGTGTCTGCATCGTCAGCTAATAACTCGAGAATATCATTTTCATCCATATCCACTTTGTTCCCCATACTTATCACTTTTGAGAAACCGATTCCTTGTTCTATCGCGTCTTCCACTGTCGCTGCACAAATTGCGCCACTCTGAGATAAAAGCGCTATTCCACCATACTTCGGGGTAATTTTTAAAAATGTTAGATTCATAATATTGCTTTCAGATAGACTCATAATTCCGAGACAATTTGGACCTATGATTCGAGTTCCATAGCTTTTCGCTAGTGACTCGATATCTTTTTCTAACCTTGCACCCTGTTCATCAGCTTCTTTAAATCCAGCAGTCACAATAATTGCACCCTTGATCTTTTTTTTGCCTATATCTTCCATTACGGCAGGCACAATTCTGTTAGGAGTTGCAACCACGGCGAGATCGATGTCTTCTGGCACATCGAGGACAGATTTGTAAGCCTTGATACCTAATACCGTACTACTGGAAGGATTGATCGGATAGATTTTTCCTTTGTATCCATTTACGATGTTAGAAAATATAGCATTTCCTACTCCTGCCTTCTCAGAGGCACCGATAACAGCGATGGACTGCGGAGAAAGAAATACCCGCTTCTCATCCCTAGTCAATGACGACGACGAAGACATATAGAAAATAGAAAAAAGACATGATGGTTATAAATGCATGTTGCTCTATGAGCCTAATTGTCTATAATATCAAGTATATGGTTGGAGATAAGCGAACTAGAAAGCATTTAACTTGATTCTGTAAAGCTGCAGATTGTTGAACGAGAGTGTTAGTGCCGCGGTGGACTCTGAAATGAAAGGCCTCATTTCTGACCTTCAAACCCTAATCAGACAACCCAGTATTTCAGCAAAAAAGCAGGGCTTGAATGAATGTGCTAGCTTAGTATCCCAGATTATGGTCAAAGCAGGAATAAAATCTGAAGTGTTGAATCTCGGTCGTCATGACTCAAATCAGAAGGAAGAGGCTATCGCTCCAATAGTCTACGGTGAAGCTAAATCGAAGATGAATCCTGACGCGAAGACTTTATTGTTTTATAACCATTATGATGTCCAACCAGAAGAGCCTGTGGAATTCTGGGATACAGACCCATTTAGTGGTAAGGTGGAGGGTAATTATATCTACGGGCGAGGCTCTGCAGACGATAAAGGCGAGTTAATAACCCGTATTAAGGCCGTAGAGTATTTTCTAAAAAAAACAGGTGATGTACCCTGTAATATAAAATTCATCGTAGAGGGTGAAGAGGAAATTGGGAGCGTGAACATAGAGAAGTACCTTTCCAGGTACAGACAAAAACTTGCAGCCGACGGGGTAATTTGGGAATTCGGATATGTTGACGAAAAAAATAAACCAATTATAAGCCTTGGGATGAAGGGGCTACTTTATGTGGAGCTAGTCGCAAAGGGACCTTCACAAGATGTTCATTCTAGCTTGGCAGTTTTGATTGAAAATCCTGCATGGCGTCTGGTTCAAGCATTAAACACCATAAGAAACAGACACGGAAAAATTTTGATCAATGATTGGTACGAAGAGGTAAGGGAATTTACCTCGGACGAATTGGATAGTATTTCTCGAGAACCGTTTGATGAACAAGAATTCAAAAGGCAGTACGGGGTCAACAAATTCGTAAACGATGCACGAGGAATTGGAGCAAGGAAGGCTTTAGTGGGTATGCCAACATGTAATATTGCTGGCCTTGTAGCAGGGTATGTCGGTCAAGGTGCGAAAACTGTTCTTCCTTCGACTGCTATGACTAAAATTGATTTCAGGTTGGTCCCCGATATGGACCCCACAAGACAATTCGAGAGACTAATTAATCATTTAAGCAATTATGGGTTTGGCGGTGATATTGATATAAAATTTATTCATGGAGAATCGGCATCTAGAACACCCATCAATCAACCTTTTGTAAAACAGGTCGAAGATTCCGCGATGGAAACTTTTGGAACAGAACCCATTATTAGCGTCTCATCCTCTGGAACTGGACCTATGCATTCGTTTGTTAAAATGCTAGGTGCTCCATGTGTTTCTGTGGGAAGCACCTCTATTTATGCACGAATCCATTCACCGAATGAATTCGCAAGAATTGATCTCCTTAACAAGGCAACTAAATGCATGGCCGCCATCATAGAAAAGTTCGGCAAACAATAATAG
>Ga0102924_1002672_pt1 | contig 19257 bp, 15 predicted proteins | sample PaiPotPPM11metaG_FD_80116 | JGI IMG/M metagenome (GOLD analysis project Ga0102924, IMG submission 80116) | Iron sulfur acid spring bacterial and archeal communities from Banff, Canada, to study Microbial Dark Matter (Phase II) - Paint Pots PPM... ...
ATGATCGGCACAATGCTCGGGGCGGGTATCTGCCTGGGCGGGGCGCGCGGGTGGTGGGAGATCTCCCGCACGCGGGTATGCGGAACGGAGCGAAAAGGTTGAAGGGAGTGATCCTCGCGGGGGGACTGGGGACGCGGCTCTATCCGCTCACTCACGCCACCAGCAAGCAACTCTTGCCCATTTACGACAAGCCGATGATCTACTACCCGATTCAGACGCTCGTGCGCGCCGGGGTGGACGACATCATGGTTGTCACGGGTGGGCCGCACGCGGGCGACTTCATCCGCGTGCTGCGCAACGGGCGGCAGTTCGGCGTGCGCCACCTCGAATATACCTATCAGGAGAACCCAGAGGGCGGGCTGGCACAAGGGCTGGGGTTGTGCGAGGAGTTCGTGGGAGAAGACAGCGTCGCATTCATCCTGGGGGACAATACGACCGACGCCGAGATCCGCCCGGCGATCGAGCGGTTCGGCGGCGGCGCGATGGTCTTCCTCAAGCATGTGCCGGACCCGGAGCGGTTCGGCTGCCCCGTCTTCTCCGCCGAGGACCCGCTGCGGATCGAGCGGATCGAGGAGAAGCCGCCACTCCCTGGCAGCCCGTACGCCGTCACGGGCCTGTATCTCTACGATGCGCATGTCTTCGACCATATCCGCGGCATCACCCCGTCCGAGCGCGGGCAGTTGGAGATCACCGATGTGAACAACTCCTATCTGCGGGGTGGCAAACTGGCGTGGGAAGAACTGGACGGCTTCTGGAGCGATGCCGGGACGTTTGAGAGCCTGTATCGCGCGAACAAATACTGGGCGGAAAAAGCCCTCGGCGATCGAGCATGAATGAGTGCTGAGTGCTGAGTGCCGCGGGCTGAGTGTTTCCTGACCAACTCAGTCCTCAGCCCTCAATCCTCAGTCCTTCAAAAGAGGGCACCGATGTTTGAGCAGGAAGAGAAATACGCCGCGGACGCGATTGGGCGCGCGCTTGAAGCGATGGGCTATACACCGCCCGCGAAGATCGCGATGCGGCCGATCCCGCTCGAAGGAATATGGGGTGTCGGTTCCACCGTTGCGATGCAATTGGCGGGCAAGGATCGCGCTAAAGTCGGGGAGATCGCGGAAGGTGTCGCGGAGCGACTGCGCGCGCTCAACCACTTCGCGAATGTCCATGCGGAGAACGGATATATCAACTGCATTTTCGATGTCGGGAAGGTCGCGACCGCCGTCATTCACGCTGTCCTGACGGCAGGGAGCGACTATGGGCGCGGCGCGGCGATCCCTGGTCGCGTCATGATTGAATATGCCCAACTGAACACGCACAAGGAGTTCCACGTCGGCCATCTGCGGAACGTCGCGCTCGGCGCAGCCCTCGTGCGGATCATGCGCTTCGCGGGGTACGACGTCGTCGCGGCATCCTATATCGGCGATATCGGGCTGCACGTCATCAAATGCCTCTGGTGTTATCGTGAGTTCCACATGGGGCAGGAGCCGAAAGACCCGGCACAGCGCGGGCGATGGCTCGGAGAACGGTACGTCGAGGCAAACCAGCGGCTCGCCTACCGCAAGGATGTCAGCGACTTCATCGCCCGGCTGGTGCTGGAAGATATGGTCTTCAACGGCCAGGTTGATTCCATCATGAAGGAGTTGATCCACGCCGGCGTCCCCAACGGGGATGTCGCGAAGCTGCTCGGCGTACTCGTCAGCCATAAGCCGTTCGACCCCACCGCCTATGTGAATGACGAGATGATCCCGATCTTCTGGAAGCACATCGGCGCGGAGTTGCGCTCCGAGAAGCGGCGAGACGCGATCAAGCATCAGGTGGACGGCCTCCATTCCGATTCCCTCGCCAGTCTGTGGACGGAATACCAGCGGCTCGATGCCCATTTCACGCAGTGGTGGGCGCCGAGCGCGACGTGGGAGGCCGAGGCCCGCGCACTCTTCCTGGCGTGGGATCGCAAGGAGAAGGATATCGTCGCGCTCTGGGAAAAGACACGGCAATGGAGCCTCGATGAACTGCTGCAACTCTTCGCGCAACTCGGTGCGCCAATTGAGGTGTATTTCTACGAGAGCGAAGTTGAGGAACCAGGCCGCGCTATTGTCCGGAATTTACTCGAACGCGGCATTGCGGAGGTCAGTGATGGGTTGCCGGTCGTCAAGATTGACGAGAAACTGGGTTTGGCGAAGGAGACCTACCGGACGCTGCCGATCCTCCGCTCCGATGGCACGACGCTCTATGCGACGAAAGACCTTGCGCTCGCGGCGGTAAAATTCGACGAATATCATGTGGATCACTCGATCTATGTCGTTGACGCCCGACAGTCGTTCTATTTCCAGCAAATCTTCAAAATCCTCGAATTGATGGGCTTCGCGCAGGCCGCACAGTGTCGCCACCTGCCGTACGAGTTTCTGACATTGCCCGAGGGGACGATGTCCTCCCGATCCGGCAACGCGGTCTTCTTTGAGGATGTCGCGGCGGACGCGCTCGCTCGCGCCCGTGCCGCCGTGGACGAAAAAAACCCCGATCTGCCGGAGGAGACGAAGGCGGAGATCGCGCGGACAATCGGGATCGGCGCGCTCCTCTATGGCATGCTCGATCGGGACAACAATACGGTGATCGTTTTCGATTGGGAGCAGGCGCTCTCCTTCGATGGCCATGCCGCACCATATATTCAGTATGCGCATGCCCGCGCCTGCCGCATCCTCGAACGCGCGCAGGCCGAGGGGATCGCGCTGCCGGATGCGACGAGCGCCATCCATCTCAGCGCGCCCGTGACGGAAGAGATGGCTCTCCTGGAGCAGATCGGCAACTTCCCGGCGGAAGTGCGCCGCGCGGCGGAGACAGACAAGCCCCTCATCATCGCGAACTACGTCTACGACCTCGCCAAGCGCTTCTCAGACTTCTACGGTGCGTGCCCGGTCGTGCAAGCGGAGCCGGAAACCCGCACCACCCGCCTCGCCCTCGTGGACGCCACCCGCCAAACCCTCGCCAACGGCCTCGCCCTCCTCGGCATCCACGCCCCGAACGTGATGTAGATTCATTGAATAGGGTGGTGTGCATGAGCGTTGAGACGGCGATGGGGCGGAATCGGCTGCGGGAAGGGCCGGTTGTGCCGGTGCTTGCGCCGCTCTGGCTCGGCTCGGAAGCGCCCGGTGTGGCGAATGGACCGGCAACGCTCGACCGCGCACTGCGCGCCCATCTCGCGGGGTGGGGGCCGGACGGGATCAGCCCGCGCCTGCACCCCTCAATCCGTCTCGAAGGGCCGGAAGAGACACCGGCGGCGGGCGGCGACTCGCACTTCAAGCATCTCGAAGCAGTCTCCGGCTTCTGCCGCACGCTGGCGGCGAGCGTTACGAAAACGGTGCGAGAAGGCGCGCTCGCGCTCGTCATGGGCGGCGACCACGCGATCAGCATCGGCTCGATTCCTGGCGCGCGAGCGGCGCTCGGCCCGCATGCGCGGCTCGGCGTCATCTGGCTCGACTCCCACGCCGATCTCAATACTGCCCAGACGACGCCGAGTGGCCGTATCCACGGCATGCCGCTCGGCATCGCGCTCGGTCGGGAGCGGCATCCGGCATTTCATATCACCGGCCCGCCGCCCTGGATTCGTGAGGAGGACGTGACACTGATCGGTATTCGCCTCCTCGATCCGGGCGAACGGTCGTATGTGCGCCAAAGCAAGGTGCATTTCCATCCTGTTGAAGACGTGGACGCACGCGGCATGGCGACCGTCGTTCGGGAGGCGGTGGAGGCGATGATCGCGTCCGGTGTGGACGCCGTGCATGTCAGTTTCGATCTCGATGTGCTCGACCCGCTGGCGATGACCGCCGTCAACACACCGGTGCCGGGCGGCGTGACCGTCTCGGCGTGCGCGGCGGCGCTGCGGCATCTGCTCGACGCGCGTCTGCCGGTCATCTCGGCGGACATCGTTGAACTCGATCCGACGCACGACCAGGAATACCGCGGCGTCCTCACCGCCGCTTATCTCACGGGCGTCCTCCTCGGCGCGACGACACGTTGAGGAACGAGCAACGCGTCGCGAGCGCCTCAGTGCAACGCGCATCAGAATGGGAAGTCCTCGCCCCATGACGGTGAGACGGGTCGGGGCGCGCCTTCGCGGTCGAACATCCCATAGTCCCGTACGATCTCGACGACACTGAGCCGGTAATCCTTGAAGACTTCTCCGCGCCCTTTGTGCTGCGCGTGCTGGTGGCCGACATGCGTGCGCCAGGCGAGGATTGCCGCCTCATCGCGCCAGAAGGAGATCGAGACGTACTTGCCGGGGTGCGAGACGCTCGCGAAGCGCTCAACGGAAATGAACCCCTCGATTTTGTCCAATTCTGGCCGCAATGTCGCGGCAATGTCGAGATAGTCCTTCCCTCGTCCCGGCTGCGGCTCGACTTGAAAGATCACCGCGTACATTGGCGTTACCCTCCTTATGTAGAACATCACTTGTCGTCCAGTGCTCTCCAGTCACGCATCCAGGCGCCGGGCTGCCAGCCGTTCGCGTCGAGGGCACGGAGGAAGGGGAGAACGTGTTCAACGTCCGCGTTCAACATGCGCTCGCCATCCTCGGCGGCGCCCTGCGTCGCCGCGCCGCCGAAGCCTGCCGGAGCAAGTTGGCCGAAGGAACCGAAGACGTGGATTGGTAGATCGAACGGCTCGTTCGGCTCATCGGTCGCCGCTTCCCTATGAACCAGATGCGGTGCGATCGCGGCGATCGCGGCGGTCTCGGATTGCCCGGCGTGGTCTTCATCAACGGCAAATCCTTGCGGCACGAGGACGGAGGCCGCCCGCCCCTGCCAGCCGAGCATCCCCGCAACATGCAGGCCGAGGTCGTGGTGTAGGCGGCGCGCGGCGATCTCCACTGGGGCGACATTCCCATCATGCGCGGTGACGACGAGCAGTTTTCTGATCCCGTGCGCGTGAAGGCTCGCACCGATGTCGTAAACGAGGTTTGTCAGCGTTTCCGGCGACAGTGAGAGCGTCCAGGGGAAGGAGAGATGATGCCAACTCATCCCGTACGCGATGGGCGGCAGGACGAGCATGCCATCGAGTTGACCCGCGACGCGCCGGGCGAGTTCGTGCGCGATCAGCGTGTCCGAGCCGTAGGGGAGGTGGTCGCCATGATACTCAGTCGCGCCGACGCCAATTGCCGCCTTGTCGTACCCGCCCTCCCTGACCATTGCCGCCGTGCTATCCGCCAGTTCCACGCCATGTGCCGCCATGCTGCACTCCTTCTATACATCCCGCATCGCCTGCCAGCCGCGCCACAAGAGCGCGATGGCGGCGCCAACCGTGAGGACCTGCACGATGCCCGCGCCGCCGATCGCCCCACGCGTGCCAAACGTCGCGGCCGCCCCGCCGATTGCCCCTGCGCTGACGAGTTGCACGATGCTTGCGGCGGCATTACCGACGGCGCCTGTCCGCCCACGCACCTCGGAGGGGACGAGTTTCGCCCAGAGGACATTGCCAAGCGTCCATCCGGGGGCCGTGCCCGCACCGAGTACGATCCAGCCAATGAAGACGCCAGGGAGCGTCGGAGAGAGCGCAGCGATCAGCAGACCGACTCCCGCGACTGCCATACCCCCCATCACGAAAGCGCGCATCCGACCGGGGCGGTTCGCGATGCGGGTCGCGAGGAGCGCGCTCGCCACGAATCCCGCCGCGTGCGCCGCGACGAGCAGCCCGAAGACGGTGCTGCCGTAGCCAAGGACGCCCTCGACAAGCGCGACGGTAAGCACGAGCATCGTCGTGTAGCCGATGTCCCCCGCGAGGTCGCCGAAGACAAGGAACCGCACGACCGGGCGTGACCAAATATACCGGAGGCCGGTGAGGAAATCGGCAAGGAGTGGTGGCGCTTCACCGGATGGCGTCCGTTGCGGGATCGTGATGGTCGCGACGAGCGCGGCGGCGATCAGGAAGGTACCGGCATCGAGGAGAAAGGCGCTGTTGATGCCGACCGCTGCGACGAGCAAGCCGCCGATCGTCGGGCCGATGATGTTCATTATCTGGGCCGAAACCTGCCCAGATGCGGCGGCATAGGGCATGAGCGTTACCCCGACGATATCCGGCATCGCGGCGAAGCGCGTCGTACCCGTGAAGATCGCAAAGCCGGACGCGGCGAACGTGATGAGCAGCACCTGCCAGAGGGCGTTTGTCAGGGGCAGGAGCGCGATCATCGCCGCCTGGATGAGCGGCACGATCGTGAGGATGCGCTTGCGGGAGAGCCGGTCCACGAAGACGCCCGATGTCAGGCCGATCAGCGATGCCGCGAGCGTCTGGAGGACGACCGTGCCGCCCAATGCCGCTGCCGACCCGGTAATCCGATAGACATAGATGGGTAGGGCGATGCGCGTCACCGCGTCGCCGATCAGTGAGATCGCGTTCGCGGTCCAGAGTCGCCGATAGTCGGCGTGACGGAAGAGCGCGCCGTACCCGGTCCGTGCGGGTGTGATGGTTGCCATGCGCGGTTTGCCCTCACCTCTGACCCCTTTCCCCAAAGGGCGCCCGTGCCCGGAAGGGGGAGAACGACCGACTGATATAGTAGCGGAAATGGCCCGTCGACGCGCTCGTGCGGTTTGCTCTGTGCCGGACGGCGCTGCTATACTGGCCCATGCGGCCGGATCGAGCGGCAATCGAACAGTGAATCCAGACAATCCGCATAGTTCGGCGTTCAGGGGGAGTATTCGGCGTGCGTAATCCGTTATCGTGGAACTATCTGACCAATGTGCCAGCGCGTGACCAGATTCTCGGCCCGCTCGCGATTGCGTATCTCGCATTCTTTGCCCTCGGCCTCCTGATGACGGTGATCGTCAACAATCAGACACGCCGTATCTTCCCCAATGACCGGTTGCATCGGGAGACGCTGCACAAGATTACCTATCGGGCGATGTGGGGTTGGGCGACGGGGCTGGTCTTCTTCGGTTGCCGCGTGCTTGGGTTGAATTTCCTCGGTTGGCGGCTGTGGGAGTACGTCTGCTTTGTCGCCGCGCTTGCCTGCATCGCGTACGCCGCCTGGTGGCTCCGCGCGAAATACCCCGCACGGGTGCGGAAGTTCCGCAAGGAGCAACGCCGCAAAGCGTACCTGCGACCTGGCAGCGCCGCCGCGCTCGCCCTCTCCAATGCCACCCGTGGAGATGTCGCTGCCAAAGCCGACCGCCAGAAGCGCCTCGACCGCGCGGACCCCACCAACCGCCCCGCCTCGCGCCGCCAGCAGCCAAAAGCATCAGCCAAGAAGTAGGGCCCAGAAAGCAAAAAAGGACCGGCGGCATTGCGCCGCCGGTCTGGCTTTCGCGAAAAGGTCGTGCACCCCCGAATCGATCAGCAACCCTCCGGCTTGCGCGCGGCTTCGCGGCTCCAGCCAGGCACTCCCACGTCGCTCAGAAGGGACTCCTTACCGTTGCTACCTTCCGGTCCTGGCGGGGTTCGCAGGCTCCTGACGCATGGGACCCAACTCTCAACGCCGTTCCACTACCGCAGTCCCACAGGGCCGGACCTCAATGGGGGAATTCAACCCCGCTAAGGCGGGTTGCGGGTTCAGGGCACCGCCAGTTCCCCATCTAGCACGACCAGCCCGCATTCTACGTCCGTTCATCCGCAGCGTCAAACGGGGCAGTTCGGGGTTCGAGGTTCGGGGGTCGGGGTTGGAGACTTGAGGAATAATCTATCCTGAACTCTGAACCCCGACCCCCGAACCGATTCCACGGGTACGCATCTTGCTCAATGATAGGAACGAACGAGTCATGCGGTGATGCATGACAGATTACGGGATGAAAGGAGCGCAGAGCGATGCGTATTAATCTCGGTACGAAGGTCGTCACGTCGGACGGCACGGACGTTGGCAAGATTGACCGGCTCGTCGTGGATCCGCGTACGGATCGCATGCAGGAGTTCGTCGTCCGGAAGGGGTTCTTCGTCGAGCATGACGTCATTATCCCGATTGGTGAAGTCGAGGACCGCATCGGCAACGATGATGATGACACGATCCATCTGCGGATGACGGCGGACCAGGTGAAGCAACTGCCGGAGTTCGTGGAGTACTCGTACATGGCGGCGCCGGATGGTATGTATCCGGGCATGTTCGGTGATTCGGCAGCCGGGATGGTTAGTGGAACGGGTGGCGGAATCCTCTGGCCCGCGCCGATCTACCTACCCGCTACGCAAGGCTCGCTTGGCCGCGCCGGGTTGCCCGCCGATGCCCCGCTAGCGGATCACAGCGGATCGACCGCCGTCGCGCCCGGCATGATGGGGGACCGCCTGCGAGAATCCCGGCCGGGTAACGTCTTCCTCTCTACCGGCACGGACGTGAAGACGCGTGGCGGCGATAAAATCGGCACCGTGGATCAACTCGTTGTTGACCCGCAGCGTGGCAAAGTGACCGAGATGATCGTCAAGAAGGGGTTGTTTGGCGGCAAAGAGATCCGCATCCCGACCCAGTTCATTGACGAGATTGACGACGACACCGTCTACGTCGCCCTCGACAAAGACCGGCTCGAACGGTTCACCGTCGAGCAATAGCCGTCGCGGATTGAGCTGTCACAGCGCTCCCCGGTGTCTTGCAGACGCCGGGAAAGTGGGTTGGAGCGGCTCACGCATCGCCCCGACGAACGAGGGGCAGCGGCATAGTGCATGAGTGCGGCGCCACCGGCGAGCACGACGAGCGCGAGCCAGGAGAAGACCGAGCCGTACCATACTCTCACATTGATTCCTCCTCATCGCCAGCATGATGCCAATGGAGTGAGGTTGCGACGTGTCAGATTCCCCGGCGCTACTCCCCGGCCGGGAACACATAGTTGGTCGTCGGCGACTGGAGCGGTGTACCAATCTCAATGGTGATCAGTTCGTGCGCGGTGAGCGGAATGTTCGGGTAGTCGCTGACGGGTTTGTCGCCGACATAGACATGAATGTCACCGGGATTCGCCGCACGCAGGGCGCGGACAAACGCATCATCCACCGGAGCGCTCGCTCCCCCCTGTGCGTCGAGTTGGGCGGTGTGTTGCCAGACATCGAGGAACTGACCGAGCGTATAGTCCCGCGTCGTCGGACTTTCGACATGCACCACGCCCGTTGTGTCATGAACATGCAGCCAATAGAAGCAGGAGCCTCCCGGGATATTCGGGGCGGCGGGGATGCCGATATATGCGGGTAATGGAACGGGCTTGCCGTCCTGATAGAGGGTGAGATGCACGTGGATGTGGTACGCGAGGGCCTCGCTGCCCAGGCATTGTACGCCATCCACGGGCAGATCGGCCGCTGCTGCCTGTTGGGATTGCAGCGAGCGATGGATGCGGTGATATCCGAAGAGTATCCCGCTCAACGTGAGGATCAGGACGGCAGCGAGCACGGCGCCACCAATGAGTATGAGACGCCTGCGCTGCCGCCGGTCCTGCTCGGCCCGGACCTGTGCCCGCTGGCGAGCGTTGCCGCGCCGTTGCGACCCCGGTTCTTTCTGGTCTGTCATGGATGCTTCTCCCCGTATCGCTCATGCTGCTCCCGTCACGGGCAACAGCCAATCTTCCTGATGTTCAGATGCGATCAGGTGGTCATTGAGGCGAACGGAGAGATCAGATCAGGAAGACCTGGAGGAGCGCCCGGCGTCGGCCAAGTGGCCACCAGCCATCGGCGCGGGAAGTGCGTGTATCTGACTGCTGCCAGACGATGCAGATGAGCGCGATCGTCACAAGCAGCAGGAGGGGTGTGATGGGAAGGCGGAGCGAGGCTTGCTCGACCGCCGCACGGATCGAGATCACCGTCTGTGAACACATACTCCCCACGCACGGCTGCACCGGTTTCGTGTGGGATGCGGGGATCGGTGCAGTCGCGTTGGTATGATGTGGGGTGACGATAGCAGCGGGAGCAAAGAGGAACGCAACGGCGAGGGCAGCCACCACGATGCGCCAGGTGGGCCACCTCGTCTGGCGCTCCTCGGCTCGTTTATGCGACATCGTCTCCTTCATATGATCCATTCTACCACGCGACAGGCGCAGAGAAGGTTGCGATGGTGGAAAAGGCGGGAAGCGATCACTGGGTCTCGCGTCTCATCGAGAGGGGATGGCATAGAATAGTGTGTACGAGCGCGGCTGGCGCGGGGAATCGGGAGATCGTCGCGCCCGTGCCGTATTCGATGATGGGTATCTTGGTGGTGCGATCAAATCCTTATCGCGAGGGAGACGGCATTGGAAGTGAAACTGCCGCTGGCGGGTGTGCGCGTAGTGGACTTGACGCGGGTGATGACCGGGCCATACTGCACGATGATGCTCGCGGATATGGGCGCGGAAGTCATCAAGGTCGAGCAGCCAGGCAAAGGGGATGATACCCGCGCGTGGGGTCCGCCCTTCTCGGAGGGCGAGGCGAACTACTACCTGAGCATCAATCGGAATAAACGCTCCATTGCCCTCGATCTGAAGCACACGGAGGGCAAAGCGGTCCTCTGGAAGATGATCGAGACGGCGGATGTCCTGATCGAGAACTTCAGCCCCGGCACGATTGGCCGCCTCGGCTTCGACTATGAGACGGTCGCCGCGCGGCGGCCGGAGATTGTCTATTGCTCGATCTCGGGGTTTGGGCAGACGGGGCCGGGGCGGAACTGGACGGCGTATGACCTCATCCTGCAAGGGATGAGCGGCATCATGAGCCTCACCGGGCAGGAGGACGGCCCGCCGACGCGCGTCGGCATCCCGATCGCGGACATGACCGCCGGGATGTTCGCCGCCTATGCCATCGCCGCCGCGCTCTACCGGAAGGCGAGCGGCGGCGGTGGCGAGTTCATTGATGCCTCACTGCTCGGCGCCCAAGCCTCGATGCTCGTCTATTACACCGTCAACTATTTCATGCATGATGTGGTCGCCAAGCGGGTTGGCAACCGGCATCAGACGATCTGCCCCTATGACACCTATCCGACGGCGGACGGTTTCATCTGCCTCGCGATCGGCAATGACGCGCTCTGGGGTCGCCTGTGTGGCGTGTTGGGTTGGCCGGAGCGGGTGACCGACCCGTGCTATGCCCGCAACCAGGATCGCCTGGCGCGTTATGAAGAGGTGACAGCGATGATTACCGACAAGTTCGGCACGATGACGACCGCCGAATTGCTCGAACTGCTCGGCTCCGTGAATGTGCCGTGTGGCCCGATCTACGCCATTGACGAGGTTTTCGCGAATCCACAAGTCCAGCATGAACGTCTGGCCCGCACCGTGGCGCACCCGACGATCGGCGAACTCACCGTGCCGGGCATGCCCTATCATCTGCGGCGCGCCGACCTTGAAGTGACCTTGCCGCCGCCGCTGCTTGGCGAGCACACCGAGGCGATCCTGCGCGAACTCGGCTACCCCGACGGGGCGATAGCGATGCTGCGTGCGGATGGGGCCGTCGCATAAATTGAGACTGTTGGTGGACGGGCGCCGGTTACAGCCCGACAGGAAAAAGCGCATGAATATCCCGATTACGGAAACGCGTCGGGCACAGTCTCCGGCTGCAAGCCCGGATTGTCCTCGAACGGTTCCTGGTTGCCATCTTCCCCCGGCTCTTCTTCGAGGCGCAGCAGGCGACGGTCAATGTCGGCGTTCAGTGACCGGTAGACTGAGCCGGTGATCGTGCTACGGTTCCGCAGTGACAAGAGCGCGTCTTTCTCTGCCTGCAATGCCTTGCGCCGCGCGACGATCACCTGTTCGGCGCGGATGGCGTCCGCCGAGACGTTCAGCCCTTCCAAGGCCTCGCGCAGCCGATTGCCGCGCTCCTCGTACGAACGGGAGAGTTGGGCGAAGACATCGGGGGCGATCTCCCCCGCTTCCATGAGGCCCATGAGCGCGCGGCGGGCTGCTTGCGCCGCCACGAGTTGCCCTTGGAGTCGCTCGAAGGCGAGGAGGTGCGCGGAATGATCCGCGCCGCTCAGGCCGAGCCGCGCGACGAGCGGCCGGATCGTCAGCCCCTGCACGAGCAGCGTGAAGACAACGATGCCGAAGGTCAACAGGATAATCGTCGGACGCTCCGGTACGGCATTCCCAGGGATGCTCAGCGCGGCGGCGAGTGAGATTGCTCCGCGTAGCCCGCCCCAGAGAATCACATGCTGGAAGGAGAGCGGGATGCGATAAACGCGTGCGGCGCGCCAGTTCGTGTAGAGGCCAACGCCGTAGACGACAATCGCGCGGCTGACCAGGATGCCGACAATCGCCGCGAGCATCAGCGGAATATCCGCGCGTGTAACGGAGGCGGTATGCACCTGGAGGCCGATCAGCAGGAAAATGAGCGAGTTGGCAACGTAGCCGATCAATTCCCATGTGTCATACATCGAAAGGCGCGTGCGCGCGGACATGCTCGATCGCGATGCATAGTTGCCGGTGACGAGACCCAGTACGACGACCGCAATCACCGGCGACGCGCCGATCTCGTTCCCGCTGACCGTCAGATGCGCGTGCTCGCAGAGGATGAACGTGCCATACGCCATCAGGAGCGTGACCGTGATCTCAACGAGGTAATCATCAATCTGCCGCAGCGCGAGCGCCCCGAGATAGCCAACCGCGAGCCCGACCGCCACGCCCCCGGCGATTGAGGCGATGAAGGCGAGGATCGTCGTCGCAGTCGTCACGTTGCCGACGATGACGATCGCCAGGACCAGTTTGAAGATGACGAGCGCGGTGCCGTCGTTGAAGAGGCTCTCGCCCTCGACGATGATTGACAAGCGGCGATGCGCGCCGATCTGCCGGAATGTGGCAAGGACGGAGATCGGATCCGTGGCGGAGATGAGCGCGCCAAAGAGGAGCGCAACGGGCCAGCGCAGGCCCGCGACATGGACAATCGCGCCGACGATGAACGTCCCCGCGATCACACCGGGGATCGCGAGGGCGGTGATCGGGCGGATTTCCGCGCGGAGGCGCGGCCACGAGAGATTATATGCCGCCTCGAAGAGCAACGCGGGAATGAAGACTTGAAGGATGACATCTTCAGTCAGCGGCACTTTAAAGGGCCCGCCGATGATGCCGAGCGCCAGCCCGGTGACGACGAGCGCGACGGTGTAGGGAACGCGGACGAAGTGCGTCAGCGCGGCGACGAGTGACACCGCGACGAGCAGCCAGACGATCGTCGTCACGGCGGTGCCGGTCGCACTCGCCAGTATCGGTGCGGACGCGAAGCCCATCGTTCAGTCTCTCCGTCTCGATCTTTCCATGACGACAGCCTCGAACGCGGCCAGTATACAGGGACGTGGGGCGGCACAACGTCGGTAGCGTAGGCTTCACCAGCGCCCTACACGAGAGATCGCAGGAAAGCCCACGCTACCGAAATTGACCCGTCATGCAATGGCTGGTATGCTCGTCCGTGCTGTGCCGAAGTGGCGGAATGGCAGACGCGACGGTCTCAAAAACCGTTGTCCGCAAGGGCATGAGGGTTCGAGTCCCTCCTTCGGCACCATCTGTACCAGTGCTGCGTACGACGAGCGATGAGCGAAGTGCTGAGTGCTGTAGGGCGATTCGCGGTACTGGGAGGATGTGCTTCATGCAGCGAGATTCAGCGGAAAATCTGCGCTCGGAGAGTTATGCGTACCCGTCGCGCCGGATGCCGGTGATTGCGTCGCGCGGGGTCGTCGCGACCAGTGAACCGCTGGCGGCGCAGGCCGGGCTGGAGATGCTCCAGCGGGGCGGCAACGCCGTGGATGCGGCGATCGCGACCGCGATCACCTTGACCGTCGTGGAGCCGACCTCCAATGGCATTGGATCGGACGCGTTCGCCCTCGTCTGGGACGGCAAGAAACTGCACGGCCTCAACGCCTCCGGCCGCGCGCCCGCGACCCACACGCCGGAACTGTTCGAGAAACTCGGCCACACGGAGTATCCCCGGAGTGGCTGGCTGCCCGTCACCGTGCCGGGCGCACCCGCCGCGTGGCGTGATCTGCACGACAAGTTCGGGAAGTTGCCCTTCGCGCAACTTTTCGAACCCGCCATCCGCTATGCAGCCGGTGGCTATCCGCTCGCGCCAGTCGTCGCGGAAGGCTGGGGTAACGCGGCGCGGCGATATGCGGAAACGAACATCGGCCCGGAATTCCAGCCGTGGTTCGCGACTTTTACGAAGGGCAACACACCGCCATGCGCGGGCGAAATCTGGGAATTGCCCGACCACGCACGCACGCTCCGGAGAATCGCGGAGAGCGGTGCGGAAGACTTCTACACGGGCGAGTTGGCGGGGCAAATTGCCGACTTTGCCGCCGAGACGAATGGCTACATCACGCGAGAAGACCTCGCGGCGCACACGAGCACATGGGTGGACCCGATCAGCGTCTCCTATCGCGGTCACGAAGTCTGGGAGATTCCGCCGAACGGGCAGGGGATCGCGACGCTCGCCGCGCTCAATGTTCTCGAAGGGTTCGATCTCGGCGCGATCCCGCGCGAGACGACCGAGAGTTACCATCTGCAGATTGAGGCGATGAAACTCGGCTTCTCCGACGCGCACCGGTATGTCGCCGATATGGAGCGCGCGAATGTGCCGGTGGCGGGCCTGCTGGACAAGGAGTACGCTTCACAGCGCCGCCGCCTAATTACGGACCGCGCGATGCAGCCCGAGGCGGGCGAACCGCCCCGTGGCGGCACGGTCTACCTCTGCGCGGCGGATGGCGACGGCATGATGATCTCGATGATCCAATCGAACTATCAGGGGTTCGGCAGCGGCATCGTCGTGCGGGGGACAGGCATCGCCTTGCAGAACCGGGGCGCCGGCTTCCGGCTCGACCGGAACCATTTGAACTGTGTCGCTCCCGGCAAGCGCCCGTACCACACGATCATCCCCGCATTCCTGACCCGCGGCGGCGAGGCGCTTGGGCCGTTCGGCGTGATGGGCGGCTTCATGCAGCCGCAGGGCCACCTCCAGATGGTCGTTAATCAGGTGGATTACGGCATGAACCCGCAGACCAGTCTCGACGCGCCGCGCTGGCAATGGATGAAGGACACGACGATCTCCGTGGAGATGTCGGCCCCGCAGCATGTCCTCAGCGGTCTCGGTCTACGCGGACACAAACTGGAAGTCCAGTACGCGGGCGGCGGTTTCGGCAAGGGGCAGATCATCCGCCGCCTCAAGAACGGCGTCTACGTGGCAGGCAGTGAGCCTCGCGCCGACGGCTGCGCCGTCGGTATCTGATCGCCACAAAGGGAAAGTAGGGGCACCCCTCGTGGGCGCCCTTTGGCATGACCGCTATCTGGTGAAGTGCGTAGTACGCCGGGGAGGGCATCCACAAGGGGTGCTCCTACAGGGAAGGGGGCGATTTCGCTTCGTCCGCCGCCTGCTCGATCCACTGACCGACGTTGCGGTATTTCGTGTAGCGATCGCGCAGTAAGCGGGCGACATCGAGGTCCGCGCCGGTGCCATAGATGGCATCCAGCGAAGAAAGATGGCGGTCAATGGCATTGCCGACGGCGTCAATCGCGTCGAGCGGGTTTTCGTGGGCGGGCGTAGGTTCGGGCACGACTTCGTCAATGACGCCGAAAATGTGCGATTCCGGGCCGGTGATGCGCATTGCCGCCGCGACATCCTGCTTGGTGGAGGGGTCGAGTTTGAGGATCAGGGCCGCCGCCTCCGGTGGTGCGACCGAGTAGACGGCGTTTTCCATCATCAGGATGCGGTCCGTGACACCGATCGCCAGCGCGCCGCCGCTCCCCCCCTGCCCGATGACGACGGAGATCGTCGGCACCCGCAGGCCGAGCATCGTCAGGATGGATTCGGCAATCGCGAGTGCCTGTCCGCGTTCTTCAGAGGGCAGCGTGGGATCCGCCGCCATTGTGTCAATGAAGGTAATCACTGGGAAGCCGAATTTCTCCGCGTGGAGCATCAGCCGCTTCGCCTTGTGGTATCCCTCCGGCTTGGACATGCCGAAGTTGCGTTTGAGATTTTCTTTCGTATCCGCGCCGCTCTGATTGCCGATCAGCATGACGCTGCGGCCATTGAACCGACCAACGCCACCGACGAGCGCGGGATCATCGCCGAAGAGGCGATCACCGTGGAGGGGGACGAACTCGGTGCAGAGGCCGCTGATGTAGCCGAGCGTGCGCGGCCGGTTCGCGTGGCGCGCCCGCGTGACGCGTTCCCACGTCTGGTCCGAACGGTGCAACTCAGGCATGGGCGGCGGAGAGTACGGACTCTGCAGCGTCTGCCGTCACATGGGCGGGATCGAGGAGCGGGGAGGCGATCTTCCGTGGCATGCCGTAGAGCGCGAGTAAGGTGCTGAGCATTTGGCGCAGGTCGCGCCGGTGGACGACGTCGTCAATCATGCCATGCTTCAGTTGGAATTCGGCGGTCTGCACGTCATCGGGCAGTTTCTGGCGCATATTTTGCTCGATCAGGGTCTTGCCCGCGAAGCCGATCCGCGCGCCCGGTTCAGCGAGCAGTACGTCGGCGACGGTCGCGTACGAGGCCGTGACGCCGCCGTAGCATGGGTCGGTCAGGACGGCGATATGCGGCAACCCGGCATCGCCCAAACGCGCGACGGCGGCGGTCGTTTTCGCCATCTGCATCAGCGAGAACAACCCTTCCTGCATCCGCGCGCCGCCGGAGGCATTGAAGGTAACGAGCGGCAGCCGCTCCCGCGTCGCACGCTCGGCGGCGCGGGCGAGCTTTTCGCCGTAGACGCTGCCCATCGTCGCGCCCATGAAGGTGAAATCAGCGATGGCGATCACGACCGGCTCGTCATTGATCGTCCCGTTCCCGGTGATCATCGCTTCTGTTTCAGCGGTCTTCTTCTGCGACGCGCCGAGTTTGGCGTCATATCCATCGTTGCCGATGGCAAAGCCGAGGGGATCGGTGGGATGGATATGCATGTCCCATTCCGTAAACGAACCTTCGTCCAGCGTATAAATGAGCCGCTGGCGGGCATTCAGCCGGAAGTGCGCGCCACACTTCGGGCAGACGTACAGGTTGTTCTCGAGTTCCTTGACGTAGAGTGGTTCTTTGCAGGTGGGACACGGGACGAGGATCGCGGACGAGTTCGGGTCGTCCGCAGCCGTGCGCCGTTCGGGCTTGAACTTCGACTGCGGTGCGTGCTGGTCGTTCTCCGCCGATTCGTGGCCGCCATGTGCGCCACGGCGGAAGATCCGCTCCTTCATCTGTTCCATCCCCCGCGCGTCGCGCTCTTCCGCGGTGTCCATGCTCGCGTGCCCGATCCTCAACGTCGCGCGGACCGGATGCACTGCCTCCCGCATGGCCGTCATCACCCGCCGTGTCCGGCAGGTTCCGCGCAGCATAACATAACCCTCATCGCCGCGCACCTTGACGCGATGCACTGGCATTGGCGCCGATCCAGCGCATCAACCGATCAGATGATGGTGACGCGCCCGGCATTGGCGCTGATGGTGAGCGTGAGCCGGTCCTTCGCGCCCGCGTATTCAGGCGTCTCGTAGCCGCCATTCTTCTGGACGAACCGGGCGGGCACATCGCGGCTGCCAGCCTTGGTTTCGATGATGATGCGCACCGCCGCACCGGGCGGGATCGTGACCTGGACATTGCCGGCTGCCGCCTTGATGCGCCCTTTGGCATCGCCAGTGTATGTTGCCGGGAGCACCAACCGGAAGGTACTCGCATTCGCCTCGGCATTGAGCGAGGTGAGGCTAAGGGCCTTCAAGTCCACGTCGCTGCTCGTGGCGTCGAGGGTCATCGAGAGATCGAGCGCGATACCCGGCGCGATGCCGACATCCCATGTGGCGGAATCGGCGCTGTCGCTCGACCCGTTCTCCTCCTGTAATGCCCATGTGTCGCCGTTGTGTTGAAGGAGTGCGTCTCCCCGATCCTTACCCGGCGTGAACGACCCTTGCATGAGGTTGGGGTTGCCCGTGTCGAGCGGATGGACGCTGACCATCGCGGCATTCGCGGTGATGTTGATTTTGCCGCTGTTCCCGGCGCGCGGCGCGGCGAACGTCTGGGCGACCCCGGCTGTCGCGTGGTTGTCTCCACGCGTGTTGAGCCATACGACAACGCCGATAACGATGAGCAGGAGGAGTATTGCCCCCGCAGCCCCCGCAAGGAGAAGGCGATGGCGTCGCTGTGGGATGACGATGCGCGCGACAGCGCCAATCCGTTTCGTTGGACTGGTCGGATCGCTCGGATGGTCATTGATCGTCGGCAAGTCAGCCACGCTGTCTCCTTTCGCCTCACTGTTGCTGCTTGTGTGAGCATACCGTGAGATGTACCGGACGGCGACTGTACGTTCACTGTTGAAAAAGGGGTTGACGGGCCGTGACAGGTGCGTAATACTGTGCAGTCGGGACGGGGCGTTGGCTCGTTCGCGGGATGGAATGTAAGGTTCGGGCGTCGCATGACCACAGCAGGCTGGCTCATAGGTGAATCACCGCGCCGTCGTCCGCCGGGAAGAGCCGGGGGAGACTCGCTGCGTGCAGCGTTCGTGCCTTCCGGTTTCGCCGGGAGGCTTTTTTTCTGCCCGAAGGCAGACACGGGATGAGTATGAGCGGCAACAGCCTCGTCATTCGGGGCGGGCGCGTGATTGATCCGGCGTCCGGGTTCGACGGTATCGCCGATGTCATCATCACGAATGGCCGGATCGCCGCGCTCGGCGCGGTCGCGAACCGGTTCGACGGCCTGCGCACGCCGATGCCGGACGAACTCGACGCGACGGGTTGCATCGTCTGCCCCGGTCTGATTGACATTCACGTCCACCTGCGCGATCCCGGCCAGACGCATAAGGAGACGCTCGCCACCGGTACGCGGGCGGCGGCGCGCGGCGGCTTCACGCATATTTGCTGCATGCCGAATACCTCACCCGCCCTCGATAACGCGGCAATTATCCGCGATCTGCGCGAGCGGGCGATCCTCGATGACATCGTGCGCGTCTCGCCGATTGGCGCGATCAGCATCGGCCGGATCGGCGAATCGCCCGCGCCATGGAGTGAGATGGCAGCGGCGGGCGCGGTCGCTTTTTCCGATGACGGCGACAGTTGCATGAGCGAGACGATCATGCGCGCCGCGCTCGACGCGACGCGCGAGCATGGTAAGCCGCTCGCCGTCCATTGCGAGGATACATCCCTCATCCCGGATGGCGCGGCGATCAATGAGGGAATCGTCTCGCGGCGGATGCGCGTGCCCGGTATCCCGCGCGAGGCGGAGGAAGCGATCATCGCGCGCGATCTGCGGCTGGCGGAGGAGACGGGTGGCCTGCTGCACCTCTGTCATGTCAGCACCGCAGGCGGCGTGCGGTTGCTGCGCGACGCGAAGACGCGCGGCGTGAGGGCGACGGGCGAAGCGATGCCGCATCACATGGCGCTGACGGATGAATGGGTCGCGGGC
>Ga0102924_1002673_pt1 | contig 19248 bp, 15 predicted proteins | sample PaiPotPPM11metaG_FD_80116 | JGI IMG/M metagenome (GOLD analysis project Ga0102924, IMG submission 80116) | Iron sulfur acid spring bacterial and archeal communities from Banff, Canada, to study Microbial Dark Matter (Phase II) - Paint Pots PPM... ...
AGGTGACCTGGTTCGGGGCGTTTGCGACCGACCTGTTTCGCGACGCCAGCGACCAGGTGATCCTGTGGACCGCGATCGCCGTCATGGCCTTCTCGGTGTTCTTCGCCTGGCGCGGTCGGAAGGGCAGGCCCGCCCGCCCCGGGGGAGACGTTGCCCCTCCGGTGGTGGGCCCCTTCGTCGCGCTCACCGCGGCGTACTTCGCGACGCCGATGGTGCTCGTCGGGACGCACCTCATCTTTCCGCGCCTGGCGCAGTGGGCGGTTCTCGGCGCGGTCCTCGCGATGCCGCCGTTTCCACCGGAGGTCGCGCCGAGGGCTCGCCGCTGGATGGTCGGCCTGACGCTCGCCACCGGCATCAACGTGCTCGCGCACTGCTTTCTCTTCTCCTGGGAGACGAACGACGCCTCGCGCGTCATCGACGATCTGCCCCCGGGCGGCGCCGCGACGGCCGTCGTCTGGCAGCCCGGGACCATGGCCTTTCGCAACGGGATGCTGACGCACCTGGCGGCGTACTATGCGGCCCGCAAGCACGGGGAATGGGCGTTCGCGTTCGCGCGATACCTGAGCGTGCCGGTGCGCTTCAAGGACCACGCGCAGCCGGCCTGGCCGGCGCGCGGTTGGGAGTTCGACGCGTCGGCATACGATCCACGCTGCAAGTACGCGCGCGCTTTTCCCCTGGTCATCGTGCGCGCGCCTCCCGGCCTCCCTCGCGACGCGAGCGGCGAGCCCCGCGTGAGAAAGCTCGTCTTCGGGCGGGACGCCGACGCAGTGCGGCTCCTGTCGCACCACGGTCGCTTCTGGGCGTTCGACACCGCCGGCCTACCTGACGACGGGACGTTTTAGACGCCGCTCCCCAGGGCGGCCTTCTTCACTGGTCTACGGCCTGCACCCACTCCATGCGCGCGAGCGGCTCGTCGCCGCGGAAGACGACGAGCGGCGCCACGGCGCGGGCCACGTCGCGTACGGACTGCGGAAGCGCCTGCACGAGGGCGCGCGCCTGCGCGTCCTCGCCGCCGCCGCCGCCGCCCGCCAGCTGGATGACCTTGTCGAGGAGCGACTCGGCCTCGTGCGGCGCTTCGACGATCGGCGCGTCGTCGGGCAACCCCGCGGCGGTCCGCGCGGCCGCGAGCGCCTCGCGCAGCCCGCCCAGGTGGTCGACGAGGTGATGCTGGAGCGCCTGCTGACCGGTCCACACGCGGCCCCGGCCCACCGCGTCGATCTGCTCCCGCGGCAACCCCCGGCCCTCGCTCACGCGGTCGAGGAAGGTCGCGTAGAACTGGTCGACCTTCCGCTCGAGCTCGCGCTCCTCGTCCGGCGTGAACGGCCGGAAGAAGGACTCGGCGTCGGCGCGCGGGGCCGTCTTGTACGTGTCGATGGTGACGCCGATCTTGCCGAGCAGGCCGCTGAGATCCGCCTTGCCATAGAAGACGCCGATCGATCCGGTGATGGTAAGCGGAAGGGCGAAGATGTTCTTGCTCGCGCTTGCGACGTAGTATCCGCCGCTGGCCGCGACGGTGCCCATCGAGACGACGAGCGGCTTGGCCTTGGCGAGCAACGACAGCTCCCGCCACATGACGTCGCTCGCGAGCGACGAGCCACCCGGGCTCTCGATGCGGAGGACTACCGCGCGCACAGAGCTGTCCTCACGCAGCTGCTTGACCGTCTCGGCGATCGAATACGACCCGACGAGTCGCATGTCGAGGAGCGGTATGTGCTGCGACCGCCCGTCGACGATGTCGCCCTCGAGGTACACGATGGCGACCTTACCCCGCCCGCCGAACGTGTCCGGCGCCACGGTCGGTTCGTCGTACTTCACGTACTGCACGTTGCGCCCGACGAGCTCCTTCGTCGCGCGCTCGACTTCGTCGTCGAACGCCGTCGTGTCGACGAAGCCCGCGTCGATCGCCTCCTTCGCGATGAATGGCCCCTTGCGCGTCTCCTCGCGGACGCGCTGCTCGCTCAGGTGCCTGTAGAGGGACTCGTTGCGAACGAAGATGGCCTCCTGCTGGCTCAGGATGTCCTCGTGGTCTGCGGCGGCGACGGGTCCGGCGTGCTCGTTCGTGAACTGCTCGGGTGCGGTCTTGTGCGGGCCGACGCGCACGAACTGCGCGCGAATGCCGAGGTTGTCGAGCAGGCCCTTCAAGTAGATGTATTGCGCCTTGAGGCCGGCGTAGCGCACTCCGCCCGCCGGATCGACGACGGTGCGATCGGCGTTCGCGCACACGTAGAGCGCCTTCGACCCGGCGTCCTCGAAAGAGCAGAGGACCTTCTTCTTGTGGGCCCGCAGGACGCGCAGCGCGTCCGCGAGCTCCTCGGCGTGCGCGAAGGAGTCCGCCGGCTCGGCGCGCAGCACGAGGGTCACCGCTTCGATGTCGGGCGCCTCCGCGATCTTCCACAGCTTGCGCAGCAGCGCGACGTGCCCGCGGGTGCCCGGTGTGCTCTCGAGCCGCAGGAACACCGCGCGCGCCGGCATCGGGATCCCCGGCTGCGTGTAGCCGGCGATCGAAAACGTCGCGTACTCGCCGGGCGTGCCGCCGCTTCCGAGCCCGTTGCCGAACAACGCGCCGCCTCCTGCCGATAGCCCGTCCCAGTGCAGCTCGAGCCCCGCCGTACCGAGGACTCCGCGCCGCGAGTCGTTCGGCAGGTGCGCGACTTCGATGCTGCCGAAGGCACGCCCGACCATCGGAACGTCGAAGGCGACCGTGCCGCGATCGGTCCACTGGTCGTTGCCCCCGGAGGCCTGCCAGTACGTGAGCTCCGCGCCGATCTCGACGGCCCGCGTGCCGGTGGGCCGGAACGCCATTGCGAGCGTGTAGCGGCCGTCGAGCACCGGGAAGCACTCGGGGGAGGTCTCGGCGCGCACCTGCCCGCAGGGCAGACCGGTCGCGTCCCGGACGAGCGAGGGGCTGGGGCGGTTGAAGTCGTGGGCCACGGCGGCGAATCCGAAGTGGGTGTTCGGGCGCCACGACAGGCCCGCGGTGATCCCGAAGAGGCCGTCGACGTATGCGTTCTGCGAGTACGCGCGCTCGAGCGACACGCCGAAGGACGCGCGCTCGCCGAGCTGACCCGCGAGACCCCACGTGGCCCACACGTAGTCGAAGCCGCGGAACGGAAAGCCGACGCCCGTCGTCTGCAGCGCCCCCCATGGCGGCTGGACGAGGTCGATGCGCAGCGCCGTCGACAGCCCGAAGAAGAGCGGTGTCGCCGCCTCCCAGGCGTGGCCGCAGCCGGTCTTCACCGCCTCGTCGGGGCAGCGCACCCACGTCCAGCGGAGCTCCGGCGCAGGCAGCCACGCCAGGTTCGCCGGGTTGAGGACGATCGCTTGCGATGTGTCGTCGCTCGCCGCGCTGCGCCCCGGGGCTGCGACGTGCTCGGCGCTCACCGGGAGCGGATCGGCGCGCGCAACCGAAGATGAAAGAAGCAGCCCGACACCACCAGCTCCAAGCACGCGTGCCAAGCGCATTCGCGATCGCCTTCTTTTCAGATGAGGGTAGCCATGTCGCGCAGCGTGGCGGCCTCGGCCTCGAACGCCTTCTTCACTTCCGCGACGATGAGCCTCTCGGCCACTTGCCGGACGACGCGCACGCGCAGCTCGAGCTCCCCGCGGACGACGCGGCGCGACCGCCCGTCTCCGAGCGACTCGATCTCGTAGGTTCCGTTGGCCGCAAAATACCGGCGCCACTCGGGCTTCACGTTCGGGACGATGCTCCAGCGCCCGCGGTGCCTCGGCATCTCGTAGACCGTGTGCTCGTCCCACGCGCCCATCTCGCGCGTAAGATAGCCGCGCGCGAACTGCGGAACATTCACGTTCGCCTGGTAATGCCACGTACGCTCGAGGACGCCTTGTTTCAGCGACCGGGAGCGCTCGGTGACCTTCTCGATCCCCACGCCGAGCCTGAGCACCTTGGCGCCGTACTTGTCGACGAGGCTGGGTGAGATTACGGCGAGCTCGAGGGCGTCGAGCGGGATGTCGAACTCGTGGGCGATCTCGAAGTGCACGGGGCCTGGCGAGCCAGGATACTCGATCGATCTGGATTTCTCACCTCGGCGCAGATGACCGGAGACGGAGCCCCGGCGCGCCGGGGGGACCTGCGTGCCGTCCCCGCGTGCCGGGGAGGAAAGGGCATGGAGCCGCCCCGGTCGTCAGCCAACGGCGACGACGACGTCGCGGGCGTGCACCGAGACGTGCCCCTTGGCCCAGACCACGATGGGGATGCTCACGGCCTCACGCCCGTCCGGCAGCTTCCACGGCGGCGTCGGCCGCGTCAGCTTGCGCGCGAGGAACGGCTCGTGCGCCACGACTTTGAGCGCCTGCTCGCGCGTGACGACCGACGTCGCGTGTCCGTCCGGCCCCAGCGAGAGGACCACGCCGGCGCACTGATCGAGCGGCTTGTTCACGGTCTTCTCGCGAATCCGCTCGAGGAGCTCGTCGCTCTGATCGTCCAGGAGCTTCCGGTGCTCCTCCCAGGCCGCCATGAGCGACTCGACTTGCACCGCCTCCTCGCCGACCGACGCGAACGCTTCGCCCTTCGCGAAGAGGAGGTGCGCCGGCAGGTTCACCGCCTCGGCCACGCGCCGCGTGACCGGCAGCGCCGGCTCGACGTCGAGGGACACGAGGCCGATGGCGAGCCTCGCTTCGACGATGATGTCCAGGCGGTCGGGCAACGACGGCTCCTGGAGAGCGGCGTGGATCGAGTGCCACGGCTTCGCCACGTCGATCGCCTGCTCGCGCGGCGCGATCTCGACGAGGTCTTCCTCGTCTCCCTCCACGGGCGACGTGAGAATGGCGGCGACCCATGTCTCGATGGGCGGCAGCTTGTCGTGCAGGATCTTGGCGACCAGCGCGGTCAGGCGTGGCTCGTAGCGGTCGATGAGGCGTTCGTGCTCCTTCGCGGCGTCGACGATGGCCTCCCGCGTCATCCCCGGCAGGTGCGACAGCACACGTGGTATCGCACGCGGCTGCGGGCTGCCGTCCTTCGTCGCCGGCGGCGAGCGTCGCAGCGGGATGATCTTGCGGCTCATGGTCGCCGTCACAGCATGCCACGCGCCTCCGCGACCGTGCGGATCTCGTGAGCCCTCTTTGCCAGTTCCTCGAAGTCTTTCACGGGCAAAAACCGCGCGTCGACCCCGTCCCGGGGGACGCGCAGGTACGCCGCGCGCATCGCCGACGTGAGCTCCTGAAGGAGGCGCTCGAACTGCACGGCGGTGCGCTCCCCGACCTTCTTCTCCACTTCGAACCAGCTCCAGCGAACGCGCGTGCCGGCCAGCGCCTCCGCGCGAACGAGGAACGTGTTCGTATTGAAGACGCGCACGGCCGAAGCATCGAAGCCCTTCGGGAGCCGGAACTCCTCGAGCACTTGCAGCCGGCGGACGACCTTCCCGACGTCGTCCTGCGCGTCGGCCCAGACGGGGATGCCTCCCTTGTCGCCCTCCACCTTCGGCGTGACCTCGCAGAGCAAGTCCGCGCCGCTCGCGACGAACGCGCCGAGGATCGATGCGTCGACGGCGGCGCCGAGGTTGTCGAGGTTCGCGATCCAGACGTATTTCCCGCCGCGCCCGACGAACGACGAGAGGAGCCCGGAGCGTCGCAGCGCATCGGGCAGGTCGCCGTGGCCGGGCGCGTACGTGCTCGGCCGTCCCTCGTCGTCGAGGAAGAGCTGCCCCTCGCGCGTCAGGCGCAGCCCGAGGTCCTGGGTGAACGTGGCGACGTGCGCCGGAGCGCCGCGGCGCGCGAGCTCCTCGCGGATCGGGCCGTTCGTCGGCTCGCTGGTCATCAGCCAGAGCGGCACGGGCGCCCCCGCGCGGCGCGACCAGGTCGCGTTCTCGTTCAGGCGCAGCTCGAGGAACGAGTGCCCGTCGAAGGCCTCGACGAGCGCCTTGACGACGCCGCCCATGCGCGTCGCCATCCCACCCGCCATGACGCAGAAGGCGAGCTCCCCGCGGCGGATGGCCTCGAGCCCCTGCGCCGCAAGGCGCTCGTACTCGGGCGTGCCCCGCAACGGAGCGTCGATCACGTCGCCGGGGTGCGGCGGCTCGACGAGGCCGCGGATGCGGTTGCGCTCGTCGCGATCGCCTCCGCCGGCTCCGTGCGCGCGCGATCGCAGCGAGGCCGCGAACATGGCGAGGCGCTCGGCGTCGAAGCCGGCGGCGTCGAGGCGTGCGCGAAGCGTGGGGGAGAGGGCGGCGAGCTCGGACTGCAGAGTGGAATCGCTCATGGGGTGGTCGGTGGGATGGGCGAGGGGAGGAGGGGATTGCGCGAGCTCACGCATGCGAGCGAGCGTCAGGGATGGTAAGCTCGAGCGTCCTCAGGAAGAAGACCGGCACGTAGCGAACCGGCCAGAGGGGGCAAGGGTCCTGCCATGACGAACGCGCTCCTCGCGAGTATCTCCGCGGCGCTGGTCGTCATCGCCGCGCCGGGGTGTGTCGTCGAGACCGTCACCGCGCTGCCCGTCGGAGTCGCGGTGAGCGGACCCCCGCCAGAGCCCGTGGTGGAGCGCCAGCCGCCGCCTCCGCCGGGGGCGCGCGCCATTTGGGTCGCCGGCTACTGGCACTGGACGGGAATGCAGTACACGTGGATCCCCGGTCATTGGGAGGTCGCGCCCGCGGGGACGCAGTGGCGAGCACCGCACTACCTCCTGCGCGACGGAACGTATTTCTACGAGCCCGGCGGCTGGACCGTGGCGCGCTGACCGACGATGCCTCGCGCACCTCGCCCACGACCCCCCGCTCCACTGCCGGTCCACGTCCCCTGGCTAGCTCGCCCGGCGCGCCTGGCCTGCCTTGTCGCCCTTGCCCTGGCGACATCCGAGCCGGCGGCGGCTCGTCCGGGCGATCACCCGGCGCCGCTCGTCCACGAGCCCATCCCGCCCGACGCTCGCGAAGACCTCGCCCTGCGCGTCGCCCTCGACGGCGACCTGCCCGCCGCCATCCAGACCCCGAGCGGGCTCGTTTCGGCGCCCGATCCGCGGCAAGCGCTTCCGTCGATGGGCGCCGCCTACGGCGCCACCGGCCAGGACTCGTTCGCCCCCGATCGCAACACGAAGCGGCCCGAGGTAACCGGCTACGACGAACCGTTCACGCCGTCGACCGCGCCCTTCAAGCGGCTCGAGGCATACGACGCCGTGCGGTCCAACTACGCGCTCTCCGTCCGGGACACGCGGCTCACCGCCGTGTCGATCAACTCCGCAGTGACCGCCGACGACGATGCATTCTTCGCGGACCTCGTGCTCGACCTCACCCCGGACGGCAACGTGCGCATCCCGAGCGTGGGCCCCGGCGCGCGCATCGTGCGCGCGCGCCTGGGCGTGGGCGATCAGGACGTCGCGTTCCGGGTGGTGCGCGACGGAGCGGACAACTGGTTCGTGCAGGCGCCGTCGGCGCGGCCCGGCCTGCGCGCCCGGCTCGTCATGGAGGTCGCGATCCCGCGGGCGGCGTTCGGCGGGCAGATCGCCGACCACACCTGGGCCGAGCTGCCGATCGTCCCTCCCCTGCCCGAAAACGTCGCGCGCGAGGCCGCGGACGTGCGGGCCGCGATCGGCGTGAGCCGGGCGATGTCGCCGCGCGAGGCGGTCGCCCAGCTGGTCGAGTACTTCCGCACGTTCGCCGACTCCGAGGAGCCGCCGCAGGGGCGAGGCAGCGTCTACCTGGACCTCGCGCTCTCGCGCAAGGGCGTGTGCCGTCACCGCGCGTTCGCGTTCCTCGTCACGGCGCAGAGCCTCGGCATCCCCGCGCGCATGGTCCTCAACGAGGCGCACGCCTGGGTCGAGGTGCACGACGGGAACCTGTGGCGGCGCATCGACCTCGGCGGCGCCGGGCGCATGGCCGAGCAGACATCCCGCGCGGCGGCGGACAAGCCGGCGCACCGGCCGCCTCCGGACGCGTTCGCGTGGCCGCAGAACGCCGGGCGCGGGGACGACATGATTGCCGACGCGCGATCCCGGCTCGGCGGCGGGGCGTCGCCCGCCGGCGACGGAGACGGCGCCGATCCCGCCGGCGACGGCCGCCCCGGAGAAGGCGGGTCGGGCGCTGCGGCCGTGTCGTCCGCGAGCGTGCGCTCGTCCGATCGCGACGAGCGTCCTGCCTCGACGGTCACGCTTCGCGTGGGCGATCCCGACGCCCACCGCGGGCTGCCGCTCCACGTGAGCGGCGCGGTGCACGCCGACGGCGAGGCGTGCGCTCACGTCGCGGTCGACCTCTGGCTGCGTGACGTGAAGACGTCGCGCACGCTCCCGCTCGGCACCGCCGCGACGGGCGACGACGGCGCGTTCGCCGACGGCATCGTCGTCCCCGCCGGGACGCCGCTCGGCGACTACGACATCGTCGCCCGCAGCCACGGGAGTGCCCAGTGCGCCGACGGATCGTCGAACTGACGCGACGTGCTATCTACGTCCGAAAGAGTGGCCCCTCCGTTTCGTCGCTTCGAAGGCACCACCGGCTATCTCACGAACGAGTCGCTCGAGGCTGCGGTCAACTGCGCGCTCGCCCTCGAGCGGCCGCTCCTCGTGAAGGGCGAGCCTGGCACCGGCAAGACGCTCCTCGCGCAGGCCGTGGCGGAGTCCCTCTCGCTCGAGCTCATTCACTGGCCGGTCAAGTCGACGACCCGCGCCCAGGACGGCCTCTACGTCTACGACACCGTGCAGCGCCTTTACGACGCCCGCTTCGGCGACGGCGACGTCAAGGACATCCGGCGCTACATCCGCCTCGGCCCGCTCGGGCAGGCGTTCACGGCACCCGAGCGGCGCGTTCTCCTCATCGATGAGGTGGACAAGGCCGACCTCGAGTTTCCGAACGACCTGCTCCACGAGCTCGATCGCATGCGCTTCGTCATCCCGGAGACCGGGGACGAAGTCGTCGCCACCCAGCGCCCGATCGTGGTCATCACGTCCAACAACGAGAAAGAGCTGCCGGACGCCTTTCTGCGGCGGTGCGTCTTCCACTTCATCGACTTCCCCGACGCGGAGCTCATGAAGCGCATCGTGCGCGTGCACCATCCGCGGGTGGACGACGCCCTCGTCGACCAGGCGGTCGTCGCGTTCTACGAGCTTCGCGGTGTCCAGCGCCTGCGCAAGCGACCGTCCACGAGCGAGCTGGTCGACTGGATCACGGTCCTCATGGAGTCGGGCGTCGCGCGGGAGCGCCTCGTGCGCGAGCTGCCCTTTCTCGGGGTTCTGCTCAAGAAGGAGCAGGATGTCGAGCTCCTGCGAAGCCTGCGCACCGCGTCGGGCGGCGGCCGGCGCTGATCCTGTTGCAGGACAATGAGGGGCGCACAGCGCTTGCGCCTGTTCGCGGCTGCCCACTAGGATGCGCCTCCCTCAGGCATCCGGAGGCAAACTGTGCGATTTCCGATGGGTTCCGCGTTCCTCGTGCCGGCGATGGTGGCCGCCGTCGCGTGCGGCAGCAGCACCGGCTCGTCGGCGCCAGCCGACGCCGGGTCGACGGCCTGCACCGACACGCTGGGGAACATCTTCGCCAAGAGCCAGTGTCCGGCGGACTCCAGCGGGAAAGCCCTCCTCTACGAGCAGGCGATCACGACCACGTGCGCCAGCCAGGGGCTGAGCACAGGGCAGATCCTCTACGGCCAGTGCCTGGATTACCTGGTCTGGGAACAGGACAACGACAACACCGGCAACAGCTTTTCCAAGTGTTTCTACGACGTGAGCAGTCACGCCCTGGTCGGCATTCTCTTCAGCGACGGAATGCAGGATCAGTGCGGGGGCAAGTCGCTCACCGTCCAGGCCGGGGTCGGCACCGACGCGAAGTGCATCATCTCCGGACTGACCTCGGGCGGAGGGGGCAATGTGCAGTCCTGCAGCCCGATGCCCGAGGGGGGGAGCGACGCGGCGCGGGAGTAGTCGTCGCGAGTATTGCGCCCAACGCGACCGCGACTCTGGACACTACCGCGAGATGGGGAGGCGCTTCTTGCCCCCCGGGCCGCCGCTGCGATCGATGACCGGCCCTCCGTAGTCCTCCTCGTGGGCTTCTTCGCAGCGCTCGAGGACGCGCTCGGCGACGCTGGCGAACGCCTTCGATACGTCGCTCGCGGGGGCGGCCTGCACGACCGGCGTGCCCTTGTCTCCCCACTCGCGCACGCTCGGGTCGAGCGGCACCTGCCCGAGCAGCGGCGCCTCGGCGAAGTCGGCCACCGCCTGGCCGCCTCCCTTGCCGAAGAGCTCGTGGCGGACGCCTGCACTGTCGACGAACCAGCTCATGTTCTCGACGACCCCGAGGATGGGGATGTTGACCTTCCTGCACATCGAGACCGACTTGTAAACGTCGTCGGTCGCGACGGCCTGCGGAGTCGTGACGACGACGGCGCCGGTGACCTTGACCTTCTGCGAGAGCGTGAGCGCCACATCGCCCGTGCCGGGCGGCAGGTCGATGACGAGGAAGTCCAGCTCACCCCAGCCCACGTCCTTCATGAACTGCTGGAGCGCGCCGTGCAGCATCGGCCCCCGCCAGATGACCGCGGCCTTCGGGTCCTCGAGGAGGAAACCGATCGACATGAGCTTGATGCCGAACCGCGCGAGCGGCTCGATCGTCTTGCCGTCGAGCGAGACCGGCCGCCCCATGACTCCGAGCATCGTCGGAATGGATGGGCCGTAGATGTCGGCGTCGAGCAGGCCGACGCGCCAGCCGGCCCTCGACAGCGACATCGCGAGGTTCGTCGCGACCGAGCTCTTGCCAACGCCGCCCTTGCCGCTGACGACGAGCACGACGTTCTTCACGCCGGGCAGGGGATCGTCCGGGCCGATGGGGCGCGTGCGCAGTTCGTGGGGAGGTGCGGCGGGCGGAGCTTCGGGCATGGGAGTCGAGCGTCTCTCTAGCGCGGCTTCCCGCAGTAGCCAAAGAGGGCCGGAGCCAAAGCGGCAGGAGCCGAAGCGGCAGGAGCCGAAGGGGGCAGGAGCCGAAGCGGCAGGAGCCGAAGCGGCAGGAGCCGAAGGGGGCAGGAGCCGAAGGGGCAACGACGGCCTGGTCGAAGGCGTAATCGCCCGCGTGCGGGTGCCACGGCCTAATCGTCCGGGTGCCACGGATAAAGGAGCGCCGCCGTGTCGCCGTAGTGCCTGCGCATTCCGTGCAGACTCGACTCCAAGTTGCACATCTGCTCGAAGCACTTGTCCTTGTCGCGATCCTTTCCGAAGCAGATCGCGATGCACAAGAGCCGCCGCGCCGCCCGTTCTAAGCACTGTACGGCCTTGCGCATGCACTCCGTGCCGAGCTTGGTCAGCCTCACTCGACGCTGACGCTTGTCCACAAAACAGCGGCTGCGCTCCACGAGCCCGCGCTTCTCGAGCGACTGGAGCATCCGGCTGACGACCGACTTGCATACGCCGAGCTGCCGCCGAAGCTCGCTTTGCTGGAAGGTGTCCCCGATCCAGCACTGCCGCCGACCGCCGAACAGCAGGTGCATGAGGTCGTAGCGCGCCGCTGTCAGTCCGAATGTCTTGAGCGGCTTCCGCAAGATTCGTAGCACCGCGTAGTGGGCCCGTTTGGTCGAGAAGAAGTGCGCATTCATTCGCGTCCTGCTGGCGGTCGCCTGAGCAGCCTTCGTGCCAGCCCATGCGTCTGCGTCGAGCACCAGGCGGCCTCCCTTGCGCGCCGCCCAGGCCCCCCAAAAAAAGGCGAGATCGTTCGCATGGCAACGATCCCCGAGCTTTTGAGGGGTCATGGTGGCCGTGCAATGGGCGACCCCCAGGCTGTCCCGGACGGTTTCGGGTGTGTCCTGGGGCCGTGCCCCCGGGGACGGTGTTCCTGGGACGGTGTGCCGGACAATGGGGCCGCGGATCGCGGGCGCAGGCGGGCCGGCTCTTTCTGAAGAGGCGACCCCGAGCGACTTTCGCCCCAAGCGCGCCCTAAGCGGCGTTCGTCCTAGCGGCCTTCGTGCACGACCAGCAGCTTGCGCTCGGTCATCTCTTCGATCGCGAAGCGAACCCCCTCCCGGCCGAGGCCGGAGTCGCGCGTCCCGCCGTAGGGCATCGAGTCCACGCGGAAGGTGGGGGTATCGCCCACGACCAGTCCGCCGACATGGAGGCGCGCGAACGCCTCGGCGATGCGCGCGCGCGAATCGGTGAAGATGCCCGCCTGCAGCCCGTAGCGCGTCTCGTCCGCCATCGCGAGCGCCTCGTCCCACGAGTCGTAGCGGTGGACCGTCAGCACCGGGCCGAAGACCTCCTCGTCGACGACTTTGAGGCCGCGCCCCGCGCCGTCCAGCTCGAGCACCGTCGGCCAGTATCGATTGCCGTCGCGGCGCCCGCCGCAGAGGACGCGCGCCCCGGCGCGGGCGGCCTCTTCCACCCAGCTCTCCACGCGCACCGCGTTCGCCTCGTCGATCATCGGTCCGCACAGGGCGGTCGGGTCAAGCGGCGACGAGGGCTCGAGCGCGCGCGCTCGCTCGACGATCCGCTCGATGAAGCGTGCGGCGATCGGCCGGTGCAGGTAGAGGCGCTGCACCTTGATGCAAACCTGGCCGGCGTACCCGAAGGCTCCCGACACGACGCGGTCGCACGCCCAGTCGAGCGGCGCGTCGTCGTGGACGATCGCAGCGGCGTTGCCGCCGAGCTCGAGGAGGACGCGCTTTTTGCCCGCGATCGACTTGAGGTGCCAGCCCACCTTCGCGCTGCCCGTGAAGGACAGCGTCGCGAAGCGGTCGTCGCGGACGAGCCTCTCGGCGATTGCCACGTCGCAGGGGAGGACCTGCACGGCGTCGTCCGGCGCACCGGCGAGGCGGATGCATTCGGCGAGCAGGAGCGAGGTGAGCGGCGCCTGCGGGGGCGGCTTGAGGACGACCGAGCAGCCGCACGCGAGCGCGGGGGCGATCTTGTGCGCGACGAGGTTCAGCGGGAAGTTGAACGGCGCGATGGCGATGACCGGGCCGGCCGGCACGCGCGTCCAGCCGCCCGAGTAGCCGCGCGCCGACGCCGTGATGTCGAGCGGCATCGTCTCGCCGAGGAGGCGCGTGGCCTCCTCGGCGCCGATCTCGAAGGTGGAGACCGCGCGCGCCACCTCGGCGCGAGCGAACGCGATGGGCTTGCCCGCCTCGCGCGCGATGAGCTCCGCGAACGAGTTCTGGCGCTCGAGCACCTCCTGCGCGACGCGCGCGAGGACTCGCTTGCGCTCGTAGCTCGTACGCGCGCGCATTCGCTCGAAGGCCGCCACGCTCGCGGCGACGGCCTCCTGGGCCCGCGTCTCGTCCGCGAGGACGACACGCCCGACCTCGTGGCCCGACCACGGCTCGCGCACGACCATCGTGGGGCCCTGATCGACGCGGCGCGAGGCGACGTGGAGCGCGCCGTCCGGCAGCGTTCCGTCGGTCCTTTGAGCGATCATGGCGAGATCGTTAGCCTGGCAACGACCCGCCCGGAAGACCCCTTACATATCGCTCCCCTTTACATATCGCTCGAGGTCGCCTGCCCTTGGATGCTCGCGCTCGCCGAGACGGACACGCTGACGCTCGCCTGGATCTGCACGGCGGCCTGCGCCTCCGTCGCCAGGCACAGGGCGCCGTCGGTCCCGAACTTGACGGCCAGGTTCCCCGCCTCGCCGATCACTTGCACCGACGCAGGGGCGAGCGTCGCGGTCCAGTTCACCGCGTCGGCGATGTCCGCCAGGTGCGCGTTGTAGGACGCGGCGAGCGCGTCGTCGCCGGTGATGGTGACCGTGGCCTGCGGCGGCGGGCAGTTGACGGTGAGCTGCGCCTGCGCATTGCAGTCGGCGCTGCACTGCGCGGCGGCGCTGCAGTTGAGCTGTCCCTGGCAGCTCGGCGGGCTGGCGGTCGCGGAGCAGTTGCCGTGGCAAGTGCCGTTGCACATAGCCATCGGCGCCGTGTACTTGCACGTCCCGCTGCACGAGCCCATGCACGAGCCCTGCACCTTCGCCGTGCACGATCCCATGCACATGGCGCTGCACTGCCCGCCGGAGAACTTCCCCGTGCACTGCGCCTGGCAGGAGCCGGTCGCCATCGCGCTGCACGTTCCGCTGCACTTGCCCGAGCACGACGCCCCGGCCGGCGGCGTGGTGGTGCCGTCACACATTCCGGAGCACATCCCGCCGCAGGTGCCGCTGAACATTGCCGTACAACCGGCGTCGCACGAGCCTTGCCACATCGGCGCCGTGCAGGTGCCGGAGCACTCGCCGCTGCACTGCGCGTTGCCCATTACCGAGCACGAGCCGTCGCACTCTCCCATGCACGACACGCTGGGCGCCGTCACGTCGCACTCGGCGTCGCACGTCCCCATGCACTGCACGACGAGCTGGCCGGGCTGGCAGGAGGCCTTGACGTCGCAGCTGGCGCTCGCCGCGCAAGACGCCTGACAGGTCGCCTGGGCGTTTAGATCCACGCTGCACGTGAACGGAATGTCGAGCGTGATCGTGACGCCGCTGCTCAGGTCCATCGACAGGTAGCCATTGAGCGTTTTGCAGGCCGCGTCCGCGGTCGCTCCCATGGGCAGCCCGAGGTCCGCGTTGATCTCGTTGCAGACGTTCAACCACTTGCCTTCGACCGTTTGCGCCGTCGAATCGAGCTTGTTGACCGCGTCGGTGTACGACTTGATGCCCGCCTGGGCGGACGCTCCGAGGTTGTTGCACGCCGCCTGCGCCGCCGCGGCGCTGCAACCGCCGCTCGTCAGCGCCGCGCCGAGGACCGTCGCCGCGAGGACCAGACCCGGCACGTACATTTTGGACTTCCGATTGCCCATATGAAGCTCTCCTTAGGTCACCGTTCGAGGCACCCCCACGAGCGGACCCCGACAAAGGACTGACGAGGCACGCACTATCTCAATGCAATCTTACGGCTGGGTCCGCGTCGAGCGCCAGCCGGCGAGTGGGGTGCACACCGGCCCCACATTGCCCTTACGAGCCGGCGGCGTTGCGACGATTTCTCAGCGACTGGCCGTCCAGCAGCCGGGGATCGGCATCCCTCCGAGCTGCACGAGACCCACGCACTGGTTCACAGGCGCGAAGGAGCTCGCCATCGTCGTGCACGCGACCTGCGATCCTGGGGCGCCGGTCTTGCTCGGGCACGCGCCGCTCGCGCTGCACGTGCCTTTGGCGGCCTGGCTGCAGAAGCGCTCACCGGAGTACTCCTCCAGCAGGCAAAAGCCGCCGCCCGTGCAGTCGGCGTCCGACCGGCAGGGAGAGCACAGCGTCCCGTCGCCCTTGCAGACGCCCGCTCGCGGTGTGCAGTACGCCGTGTTGCTGTTCTGGCAGTGCTGGTCCTGGCCCGCGCAGTCGGCGTCGCTCCCGCACTCGGGGGCGCACACGCCCATCGTCGGGCCGCTGCCGGCGTCCGCCGCGATCGCGCCGAAGTCGCAGTGCTGCGCGAAATCCTGCGCGCTCAGCGGGCAATCTTCGTCGCGCGCGCACGGCTGCGCGGCGTTCCCCGGGAGGCACACCCTCCAGTGTGGATTGCACGCCGCGTCCCCGTTGCAGTTGGCGGACGTCGAGCAACGCGGCGTGCAGTACCCGTTCCCCTGATTGTCGGCGATGCAATACTGCGCGAGCCCGTCGGCCGTGGGCGCGCAATCGTGGTCGAGCTGGCACGGCGCGCAGTAGGCGCGCGGCAGGCAAACCGCCCGCGTCTTCCCGAACGTGACGTTCGTCGTCGTCACGTTGGGCGCGTCGTTTACCGTGGCGCACCACCAGCCGCCGGGGCAATCGCTGTCGCCCAGGCAACCGAACTGCGTGCAGAAAGCGTTCGCGTCCGTGGGCGAGATCCCGTAGCACCCGAAGGCGTTATTCAGGTCGCACGCGGGGTTGTGTCCCTCGCCCTTCGTCGGCGAGCACGGCGATCCCCAGTCGCCGACGCCCCCGTCAGCCGGGGTGAACTGGAGCGTGTTCTCGACGCACCAGCTCTTCGGGCGCCCGTCGTTGCAGTAATACCCGACGGGGCAGCTCTGCTCCGTGCACACGAGATGGCAGCTTGGCCCGCTGCCCGAGCCGTCGTCGATGCAGTCGTTGCCGGGCCCACATTGCGCTGGATCACACTTCGGCGCATTCGACGACTTCGAAGAGCACGCCACCCACGGAGCGAGCATGAGCCCCGCCGCGGCGAGCGCGCGCACGACCCGGCTCCCGAAGGCGCTGCTGCGCGCCCAAGAACTCGCCCGAGAACTCTCCCAAGAAGTCCGAGGAGAAGCCCAGGCTGAGGCGACGGGACGCTTCATTTTCAAACCTACACTCCACGTCTAGAGGCCACGTCCGAGCGTTCGCCCCACACACGTCTCTCGACGCATGCCAGGCTTGATCCGCGGTCGGGCGAAGATACGCTCCCCTTGCTTACGTACAAGCCTTTCGCCACGTTTGAGGGAGATTGGAACCATGAGGGCCTACGCCATAACATCCACCGCCCTGCTCGGTCTCGTTTCGGGCATCGCCTGCGGCAGCTCGACCGACGCCCCGAAGGCCGGGTCCTCGTGCAACCCCACCTGCGCGGACGGCGGGACGCCGAGCGGCGTTGCGCCGCCGACCAGCGGCCACAACGTCAACCCCGACGGGGTGGCGTATCCCGTTCCTGCGGGCGGGTACGGCCACAGTCCCCGGAGCGGCAACATCCGGGGCAACGTCATCCAGAACTTCAAGTTCCTCGGTTACCCCGATCCGACGAACACGTCGTCGGGCCTGCAGACGATCTCGCTCGCGGACTATTACGACCCCTGCCAGAAGCGCTACAAGCTCTTGCACCTCACGGTGGCCGGTGTCTGGTGCACCCCGTGCAACATGGAGACGGACGCCATCGTCGCCGCCAAGTCGCAGCTCGCCAGCGAAAACATCATCGTGCTGCAGGCGCTCGACGACGGGCCGGTGATGGGCACTCCGGCAGGTGTCCGCGACCTGAACAACTGGCTCAACCTCCACCACCCGACGTTTCCGGAGATGCTCGATCCCGGTCTCTACAACCTCGGCGGCTTCTTCAACGCGAGCGCGATCCCGTGGAACGCCGACATCGACGTCCGCACGATGGAGATCCTCACGTCCTCGGTCGGAGAGGAGGATCCGACGACCGACTTCATCGCTCCCCTCGCTCTTGTCACGCCGTCGGGCACGTCGGGGCAGCCTGGCTACTCCATCCCCGTCACGTGCAAGTGAAGTCCGCTCTCTGCGCGGCCGTCGCCGCTCTCGCGCTCGCGCCTTCCGCTTGCGGACCCACCGAGTCGGCGCAGTCACCGTCCGCCGCCGGCGGGAACTCCGCCGCGGGCACGATCGCGCCGGATTTCACCGGGCGCGACCTGCAAGGCAAGACGTTCCGCCTGAGCGATCACCTCGGCAAGGACGTCATCCTGCTCGACTTCTGGTCGACGTTCTGCGAGCCCTGCAAGGCCGAGTTCCCGCACCTGCGAACGATGTACGCAGACGCCCGCACCAAGGGGCTCCTCGTCGTCGCCGTCGCGATGGACGGCCCCGAGACCGTCGCGGACGTCCCGGCGTTCGTGAAGCGCATGGACATAAACTTCCCGGTCGTCGTCGACGACGACTCGCGCATCGCGAGCCTCTACAACCCGAAGAAGTCGATGCCGCTCAGTGTCCTCATCGAGAAGAGCGGTCGCATCGCCGTCGTGCGCGAGGGGTACAACCCCGGCGACGAGAAGCTCGTCGCGGCGGACGTCGCCAAGGCGCTCGACCAAGCCGCCGCCGCTCATTAGTCCCGCTCGGCCCGGCTCCGCCTGCCGAAATTCTTTGACCGCGTGAGCGGCGCGCTCCAACGTGGCGCCCCGGTGAGTGCGACGAGGAAGGGGGTCGGCGTGGCGTCGCTCGCCGCGACGGCCGCGGGGCTCTGGGCGGGTTCCGCGCGCGCGGTCGACGTCGGCGAGATCCGCGGACAGGACATCCAGCTGGACGTGACCGAGACGAGCATCGTCGCGCAGCGCTTCGACAAGCGCGACAACGAGCTCCCGCAAGACAGCGGGTGGGGCGACTGGATCAACCGCCTCGACGCGTCGCTGCGCTGGGAGCGATGGACGGCCGGGATGCGCCTCGACTCCACGATCTACTGGCGCCGCCCCGTCGACAATCCCAACTTCGTCGATCTCACGCCGGCCGAGCAGGCGAACGTGCAGGTCGACAACGAGTCGCGCTACCAGAACTCGATCTATCCGGCCAAGCTCTGGGTCACGTACTCCGCGCCCGGGATCGAGGTCACCGCCGGCGACGCGTACGTCCAGTTCGGTCGCGGTCTCACGCTGTCGATGCGCAAGATCGACGAGCTCGGGATCGACACGACCGTGCGCGGCGCGAAGGTGCAGGTCCAGGAGGACCCCTTCGCGTTCACCCTCGTCGCCGGGTTCGGCAACCCGTCGCGCGTCGACGAGGCCACCGGGCGCGTCCTCTTCCCCACGCAGAGTCTCGTCATGGGCGACCGCCGCGCGGCCGTCTTCGGGAGCGATCGCCTGGTCGGCGCCGAGATCCAGGCCGGCCGCGGCCTGCCCGTCACGCTCTCGACGCACGCCGTCCGCTTCACGCGGTGCGCGCCGTACCAATACGACTCGAACGGCGAAATCGTCACCGACTTCTTCGCCAACCCGGGCAGCGCCACGTTCGGGTCGTGCGACCCCGCGGACACCGCGCAGTGGCTCCACCAGGTCGGCAACATCCCGCCGTCGCTCGCGCCGAGCGAGGTCACGATGGGCGGCCAATCGCTCGAGGTCCCCAGCTTGTGGGGACACGGGAAGCTCTACGTCGAGGTCGCCGCGCAGCAGCGGCACAACGACGTCCCCTCGCAGAACCTCAACGGCGACGGCAACGCGCTCTACGGCGCGCTCTCCGTGGACGCCGACCCGGTCACGACGACGCTCGAGGTGAAGAGCAACCGCAACTTCTACGTGGTGCCGGCGAGCGTCGACCCGAACCGCGCCGGCGAGTTCTCCGTCGTGGCGTACTCGTTCTTGCCGCCGGCGGAGACCTTCAACATGATCGACGCCGAGGGCGTCGGGAACTTCAACGCGTGCGTCGACGGCGGCAGGCTGCGCGCCGACGTGGCGATCACGAAGGACCTCTCCCTTTACGGTCAGGGCATCTACGCCTACAGCAAGTCCGAGCAGAGCGCGGGCGGCTGCGACGCGCTCGGCCGCACGCTCTCGCAGATCCCCGCCAACCGCGTAGAAGACACGGTGTGGGACGGCATCGCCGGCGCCGAGTGGTACTTCGACGACAAGCTGTCGCACGTCTTCGCGTGGGCCGGCGCGCGCGACGACACCACCGCCGACGGCAACTGGTCGTACCGCGAGCAGCACGTCGAGTACTCGATCGCGAAATACCTCGG
>Ga0102924_1002676_pt1 | contig 19221 bp, 11 predicted proteins | sample PaiPotPPM11metaG_FD_80116 | JGI IMG/M metagenome (GOLD analysis project Ga0102924, IMG submission 80116) | Iron sulfur acid spring bacterial and archeal communities from Banff, Canada, to study Microbial Dark Matter (Phase II) - Paint Pots PPM... ...
GAGGTCGCCAGGCCGCCCAGGATGACGATGGCCATCGGGTACTCGATCTCCTGGCCGGGCTGGTCGCCGTAGATGATCAGCGGCACCAGCGCCAGGGCCGTCGCCAGCGCGGTCATCAGGATGGGGGACAGCCGTTCGCTCGCGCCGCGCACCACCAGGTCGCGGCCGAAGGGGACGCCCTCCTCCTCTTCCAGGTGCTTGAAGTGCGCGATCATCAGGATGCCGTTGCGCGCGGCGATGCCGAGCACGGTGAAGAACCCGACGAGCGCACCGAGTGTGATCGTGCCAAGGACGCCCCAGGCGGCCAGCACGCCGCCGACCAGGGCGACGGGCAGCGTGATCAGCAGCATCAGCGCCAGCCGCCAGGACCGGAACGCGGCCTGGAGCAGCAGCAGGATCACGATCAGCGCGCCGAGGCCAAGCCATTCAAGGCGCTGCTGCGCGGACGCCCGCTCGACAGACTCCCCCTGGAGGGAGACGGTGTAGCCGGCCGGGAGCTTGAAGGTTTTCAGCAGGGCCTGCACCTCGTTCGCGGCGGTGCCAAGGTCGGTACCGGAAATGTCGGCGTCCACTTCCTGCATCCGGGTGCCGTTCACGCGGATGATCTGGCTGGGCGTCGGGGCGATGGCGACGGTGGCGACCTTGCCCAGGGCAACGTGCCCGCCATTCGGGGTGTCGATCGGCAGCTGCTCAAGCGCGGTGACGCTGTTGCGCGCGGTCGGTGTTGTCCAGGCGGCCACGACGATCAACTGGTCGTTGTACGCGAGCTCCGACATCGGCTCGCTCGCCATCATGATCGCGGCCTCGCGGCGCACATCGCCGGGCGTGAGCCCGTACCTGGCCGCGGTGGCCGTGTTGACGGTGACGTTGGCCTGCGGGATGAACTCGAGCGGCGCGGGCTGCACGTCCTCCAGGCCGTGCAGCTTCGCCATCCGCGCCGACAGCTCGTTGCCGAGCGTGGCGAGCGTGTTGATGTCCGGGCCCTCGATGTAAACGGCGACGTCCTCGGTGGTGCCGTTGGTGAGCACCTCGTCGATCCGCTCGTGCAGGTACGTCTGCACGTCGCTGAACGCGCCCGGGTAGGAGTCCGCGATGTTCCTGAGCTGGTTGACGGTGGCGTCGTAGTTGGTGCCGGGCTTGAGCGACAGCCACGTCTCAGAGAAGTTGACTCCGGAGACTTCCTCGCCGAGCAGGGCCTGGCCGATATGGCTGCCGGCGGTCTTGACGCCGGGTACCTTCAGCACCTGGTCCTGCAGCGAGGTGACCATCCGGTCCTGCTCGGTCACGGACGTGCCCGGCTTGGTCACGAAGTGCATGAGGAAGTCAGGTTCCTTGAACGTCGGGAACAGGTCCTCGCCGAGGTGCGGGTAGGCGAACCCCCCGACAAGTGCCAGCACGATGACCGCGCCGAACGCGTACCCCGGTGCGCGCAGCGCACCCGACAGCGCCCGCGAGTAGCCGCGCTTGGCGACCCGGACCACCGGCGGCTCGGTTTCCTTGAGCCTGGCGTCGCGCAGCAGGATGTAGCCGAGGGCCGGCGTCACCGTCAGCGCCACCACCATCGAGGCGAGCACCGCCAGGGCGTAGGCAAGGGCCAGTGGCTCGAAGAACGCGCCGGTCAAGCCGCCAACGAGCATGACGGGGATGACCGCGATGATGTTGATCAGCGTCGCGTAGAAGATCGCGACGCGCACCTCGAGCGACGCTGCCAGCACGACGTGGAACGGACTGATCATCCGCCCGGCGGCGCGCCAGGCGCGCAGCCGCCGCACGATGTTCTCCATGTCGATGATCGCGTCGTCCACGACCACGCCGACGGCGACGGCAAACCCGGCCAGGATCATCGTGTTGATCGTCGTGCCCAGCGCGACGAGCACGATCTCCGCCGCCGCCAGCGACAGCGGGATGGCGAGCAGGGAGACCAGCGCTGCGCGCCACTGGAAGAGGAACATCAGCAGCACGAACACCACGAGGATGCAGCCGAGCAGCACCGACTGCGACAGGTTGTGGATGGCAATCTGGATGAAGCTGGCCTGGCGGAAGATCTGGTTGTTAATCTGCACGCCGGGCATGGACGGCGCCATCGCCGAGAGGGCCTTGTCGATCCCGTTGGTGACGTCGAGGGTGTTCGCGCCGGGGAACTTCTCGACGACGAGCATGAGGCCGGGCCCGCCGTTGATCACCGCGTCGCCGATCAGCGGCGGGTAGCCCCACGTGACGTCGGAGACGTCGCCGAGGTTGAGTAGCTGGTTGTTCTTGACGGAGATCGGCACCTGGGCCAGCTGCTGCGGCGTGGTGATCGGCTGGATGTTGTGCACGTCGATCTGCTGGTTGGCGGTCTGCGACATGCCGAGCGAGCCGACCGCCGCGCCGGTGGTGTAGCCGAGCTCGCCCGCGTCCACCGCGTTGGACGCGGCGGTCATCAGGTCGTCCATGGCGACGCGGTTCTTGGCCATCCGCGCCGGGTCGGCCTCGACCATGAGCTGCTTGGGCTTCTCGCCCCAGATCGCCACGTTGGCGACGCCTGGCACGTCCATCAGCCGGGGCCGCAGCTGCCACTGCGCCATCATCGACATGTCCATCAGCGAGACCGTCTTCGACGACAGCCCGATCTGCATCACCCGGCTGGTGGCGGACACAATCGGGTACATCTGCGGCACGTCGCACCAGGACGGCAGCGTGTGCGCGGTCGCCTGGATGCGCTCCTGGGCCAGCTGCCTGGCGTGCATCACGTTCGTGCCCTTGAAGTACAGGAAGATCGCCGACAGCTGCGGCTCTGAGTCCGACCGGATGTCGTACACGCCCGGCACGCCGTGCAGCGCCGCCTCGAGCGGCACCGTGGTCAGCGCCTCGATCTGCGACGGCGACAGTCCGAGGCAGTTCGTCTGGATCTCCACGGAGACGGGGGCGAACTCGGGGAACGCGTCGAGTTTCTGGGACCCCGCTAGGGTCACGCCGAAGTAGAGCAGCGCCACGGCCAGCCCTGCCACCAGGTACCGGAACCGCAGGCTGGTCGCGACGATCCACCGCATAAGGCCCGCCTCTCCTTTAAGTCAGCTCAGCTCGGGTCGGCTCGACGGGCCGTCAGGTTTCCTCGCCGACACCGTTCTGCACGCCGAGCAGTTCCTCGGCGCCCTGCGTGACGACGACGGCGTTGGCGGGCAGGCTCCCCGGCTTGAGGTAGACGGTCTGCCCGTTGATCACCGTCACGGGCACGAGGTAACGGGTGTAGGTGAGCGTGCCGGTGGCCACGTACACCGCGGGTTCTCCCGTCGGCTCGTACACGAGCGCGCCGTACGGCACCGCCACCGCACCGGTGCTGCCTTTAACCACGGTGGCCTGCTCCGTGCGCAGCGCGATCCGCCGCGCGCCAAGCGGCGTGAGCACGACGCTTAGGCCGTGGCTGGTCTTTTCCAGCAGCGCCGTCGGCGGCGGTGCGGCCGCACTGCTGGTGCTTGAGCAGCCCGCCGCCGTGGCCGCGAGCGCCGCCGCGGCGGCGCAGGCAACCACCGTCCGCCCAGTTTTGTGTCTTGCCGGCCGCCCGTTCACGCGTACTCCCCGGATCCGTGCGCATCCGGCGACTGGACATCGGCGGGCGGCCCGGCGTCGGTCGCCGTCGGCTGGTGCGGCGCTTCGCCGCGGCGCGCTCCAGAGTTATCCCGAACGAGTGCGTGCTCCACGTTGGCCGCCCCCGCCCCGGTCCCCTGGGCGTGCATCGCATCGGCGGGCTGGCGCGTGCTCGGAACCGTAATCCCGCCGGCCACGTCGGCGCTGCCCGCCATGGCGGGCCCGGCCAGCGTCTCGTCGGAATCCACCGCCGGGCCGGGGCCGAAGAGGCTGCTCGCCACCGGAAGCACGACCAGGCAGGCGAGCACGGTGGTGGCAAGCCCGCCGAGGATGACCGCGGCGGCGGTGTGCAGAAGTTCCATGCCAGGCACGTCTCCCATCACGATGAACGGCACCAGCGTGACCGCGGTGACCAGGACGGGCACCGCGACCTGCGCCGGCGACCCCAGGTCGGCCCCCGCGTCGGCGACAGCCCCTGCGTCGTGGGCGGCAGCAGTGTCGGCACCGCGGACGCGCAGCCGGGCGGCGACGCCGATGACCAGCCGCGCGGCGAGCGCGTAGACGCCGAGCAGCGCCGCCGCGGCGGCGAGCGTTTCCTGCTGCCCGGTGGCGAACGTGACGAGCACCGCGCCGGACAGGCAGGCGGGCAGGACGAGGAAGCTGGTGATTCCGAGCCGCCAGCTGCCGGTGACCGCCTGAGCGATGAGCAGGACGGCAACCAGGGCGGCAATCACGTAGCCGATGAACGCGAAGCGCGACGTGCCGCCGGCGTAAGCGCCGTTGGGTGACAGCTGGTTACCCGCCGCGTTGCCCGCCAGGACGTTGCCGTACTGGGTTGGGCTCACAAGCTCGGCGTGGTAATTGGTCGGGAACGTCATCCCGGTCAGCCGCGCCGAGATGGCGTTGCGCACCGAGCCCGCCGAGCCGCCGGACACCGTCGCGGTCACGTCCGCGTACTGGGACATGGCCTCCTGCGGGATATCGGACGGCTGTGGCTGGACGCCGACCGTGGCGACCTGGCCGAGCCTGACATGCCCCCCGTTTGCGGTGTCGATGAGCAGGTTGTTGATGGAGGTGACGCTGCTGCGGGTCGCGGGCAGCCCCCAGACGACCACGTCGAAGACTTCTTGGTTCTCGAAGTAGTTGCCGACGGTCAGCCCGGAAAGCAGGGTGCCTGCCCCGCGGCGGACGTCGCCGGGGGAGATGCCGTAGCGGGCCGCGGCGTCCAGGTTGACGTTGATGTCGATCGTCGGCTGCGTGACCGGCGTAGTGACAGTCGTGCCGGTGACACCGGGGATGGTGGCGACGACGCCGGACAGCCGCCCCGCCAGCGCGGCAAGCTCCCCCCCGTTGACCCCGTAGACCCTGGTTACCACCGCGTTGGACCCGCCGGTGAGTACGCCGGTCATGCTGTCGGCCTCGTAGGTGCTGACGGTCCCGGTCAGGCCGGGCGTGCCGTCGGCGATCGCCCTGATCTGCGAGCTGGCCGGGCCGTAGCTCGCGCCTGGCATCAACGTGATCCACAGTTGCCCGGTGTTGACGTTCTCGACTTGGTCGGAGTTGGTGGCCCGGCCGAGGGTCGCGCCGACGGACTGCACCGACGGCAGGGCGCGCAGTTCGCCGGTGACCAGGCTCGTCATCCGGCTCATCTCGGTGAGCGACATCCCGGGCGCGCCGGACAGCCGCATCACCAGGGACCGGTCGGCGAACTGGGGCTGGTTCGCGTGCACGAAGGGCAGCGCGGCCAGCGCCGCGACGCCGGCGGCGGCGGTGAGGCCGAGGCAGACGGCCGCGAGCTTCGGCGCCGCGGCCACGCGCGCGACGCCCCGCCGGTAGGCCGAGCCGGCCCGGGCCGGCAGCGCCGCGAGGCCTGTCGCCGGTGTCCCGGCGGCGCGCGCCCGCGGCCCCACCGCCATCACCAGGACGGCGAGTGCCGGGGTGACCGTGACGGCGACCACCATGGAGACGACGATCCCGAGGAAGAACGCCAGGGCCATCGGCCGCAGGAACGTGGCGGTCAGCCCGGTGGCGATGAGCAGCGGGACAACGCAGACCAGGGCCGCCACGCCGGCTCCGGCGAGCGCGCCGCGCAGCGCAGTACTTCCCGCGCTCGCCTCCGGCGCGCTGGACCCGCCGTGTCCTCCCTCGTCGGTCGTCCGCTCGTTCCTCGCTCCCTCCCTCCTCAGTCCGGGCACGGCGGCGCGCGCCTTCGGCTCGCGCTCGGAGCCGCCACCAGCCTGCGCGCGACGCAGGTGGCGCAGGCGGGCAGTGATGGCTTGAGCGGAGCCCGCCGCCTCGGTGACGACGAAGCCGAGCGCGAGCAGCAGGCCGAGCGTGACGAGCGAGTTGAACGAGTAGCCGAGCAGCGAGACAAGCGCCGTGGCGGCGACGAACGACAGCGCGACGCCGGCCAGGGCCGTGAACGCGAGGCGCAGCGAAAGCAGCAGGGCGAGCAGCGCGACCGCCATCAGGATGCCGCCGATGATCAGCGCGGTGCGCAGGTTGCCGAGCGAGGAGTTCAGGTAGGTGTCGTCGCGGAAAAGCGAGGTGTCGAACGCGATCTGCGGCAGGCCGGGCTTGAGCGAGGCGATCGCCGCGTCGATCTCGTGGCTGACGGCGAGCACATTGGCCCCCGGCGCCTTCTGCACGACGAGGACGAGCGCGGGCGCGCCGTTCTGCTGTCCCGCGCCGGTCAGTGGCGGGCTCCCCTGGACCATCGTCGCGACGTTGCCGAGGCTCAGCCCCGTGGTGCCCGCGACGGGCAGCTCGGCCATGTTCTTCGGCGTGCCGAACGGCAGGACCGGCTGAATGGTCATCCGCTGCAGCATGTCCTCGATGAACCCCGCGGTGCCGGGCGTGTTCCCCTGAAGGTACGACAGCGGAGACGTGAGCTGCGCGTTGCCGGCCGTCTCAATGATCTGGTTGAGCGTCACATGCTTGCTCGCGAGCACCGAGGGGTTGACGAGCACCTGGAGCTGCTGGTCCGCCTGGCCGAAGGTGGACACGTTGCTGACGCCGGACAGGCTGAGCAGCTTAGGGACGATCACCCAGCGGGCGGCCACCGACATGTCGATCATGGACCACTGCCTGGAGGTGAGCCCGATGAGCATCACGTCGCTCGTCGAGGAGACCGGCTGCACCATGACGGGCGGCTTGGACACGTTCGGCAGCACGAACGCGCCGGTCAGCCGTTCCTGCACGAGCTGGCGCGCCGTGTACAGGTCAGTGCCGGGCGCGAAGTGCAGCTCGATGTCGGAAAGCCCCTCGATGGAGTCGCTTGTCACGTCGGTGACGTCGAGCACGCCCTCGAGCAGGTTCTTCTCGAGCGGCGTGGTGACCAGCGACTCGACCTCGGGCGCGGAAAGACCCAGCGCCTGCGTCTGGATGTCTACCGTCACCGGGGACGTCTCGGGAAGCACGTCGGCCGGCATGCGGGACAGCTGGAGGATCCCGAGGACCATGACCACGGCGGCCAGCGCGATCACCAGCAGCCGGAACCGGATACAGGCGTCGATAATTGAGCGCAAGCCGGGCCACCCCCCGAATAAGCCAGTTACGCAAAGTCACATATGATGACTTGGAGTTAGGAATACCCTCAGCAATCCCTCTTAAATGCTCTGGGCGAGGTTTAAATCGCTGGTAACCGGATCGAGACATTGCTCGAATCGGAAAAATCGCTATGACCCCATTACGTGGAGTTGTTAGCCTGGCCTCATGCCGGACACTGCGCCCGAAACGGAGGCCCGCGCGTTCGCGGCCTCGTTCCGTTCCTTCCTCGACTGGATCAACGCGAGCGACCGGGAGCCGGGCGGGCGGAACCCTGTCGTCGCCCTGGTCGCCGACTTTCTCGGCCCCGAGGCCGCCGGCCACTCCGTGGTCAGCCGCGAGCTGCCGCCGTTCGAGCACGTCAACCTGCAGACCGCGATCGACGCGTGGTCGGCCCGGGCCGGCCGTGCGGTGGACGTGCAGGGCGTGCTGCTGCCGCAGCACTACCGGCTGGAGCTGCAGGAGATCGTGAGCGGCGAGTCGATGCCGCCCGTCCGGCTGACCGCTCCCGCGCTGGTCGACCTGCCGAACGGTCCGGCGTCCACCCTTGGCTGCCTCAAGCTCGCGCTGCTCCTGGTCTCCGACGCGCGCGGTAGGTACGTCCTGCTTGTGCAGAGCCCGACCGAGCACCAGCCGGCCCTGCTGGTCGAGGTCGCCGGGCTGCCGGTCAGCGACGCTCAGGCGGTGCTCGCCGAGCTTGACCAGCTCCGCGCAGAGCTCAATGTCTACCGTGGCCACCTGCTTGACGTGACCGTTACCCCGATGGGCAGCATCCACCTGGCCTTCGCCGTGCGGCCGGGCCTGAGCCGCGATGACGTGGTGCTTCCCGAGTCGGTGCTCGGCCGGGTGGAACGGCACGCGCTCGGCGTCGCGGCGCACCGGCAGGCGCTGCTCGCCGTCGGCCAGCACCTCAAGCGCGGCCTGCTGCTCTACGGCCCGCCGGGCACCGGTAAGACGCACACCACCCGCTACCTGCTCGGCGCGATGACCGGCTACACCCGGCTGGTGCTCACCGGACGGGCCCTGGTCGCCGTCGGCGCGGTCACCGAGATGGCGCGCGACCTGCAGCCGAGCGTCGTCGTGCTCGAGGACGTCGACCTGGTCGCCGAGGACCGCTCGATGGGGCCGAGGTCGAGCCCCGTGCTCTTCGACCTGCTCGACGCGATGGACGGCGCGGCCTCCGACGCCGACCTGCTGTTCCTGCTCACCACCAACCGCGCCGACTTGCTGGAGCCGGCGCTGGCCGCGCGCCCGGGCCGGGTTGACGTAGCGGTGGAAATCGAGCTGCCCGACGCCGGCGCCCGCGAGCGGCTGCTCGCCCTCTACGGCCGGGGAGTCCCCCTGACCCTGACCGCCGAGGACATCGCCACGGCGGTCGAACGCACCGAGGGCACGACCGCGTCCTTCCTGAAGGAGCTGATCAGGCGGAGCGTCCTGGAATCCCTCCACGACCAGCAGGAGCCGGCCAGCGCGGCGACCGACGGGCCGGCCGGTCCCGGGGTGCCGACGGTGACGGGAACGCACCTGGCCCTGGCGCTCGACGACCTGCTCGACTCCGCCCAGGGGGTGACCCGAACGCTGCTCGGCGTCGGGGTCGACCCGACCACGCTCCCGGCGGGCGGCGCACTCGGTATGAGCCCGGCCGGGTTCATGGCCCGCCGCCACATGGCAGTGGGCCGCTTCGTCCGCGGCTGATGCCTCTCAGGAACTTCAGCCTCTTCAGCACCGCCAGTCACAACAGTAACGTGTTGTCATTTCCGGAGGAGAACAGCGCTTCTTTAACGCCAGATGGCCCTTGTGTGAGCAGTACGTTGCGGGGTACACCTGAGGCGGACCTGAGAGCCGAGCCCGGACCCGAGAGCAGCGAGCCGGGCGGCACCCGCCGAAGGAGCCGGTTATGGACGTTGAGGTCATTGTCGAAACCCCGCAGGGGTCGCGTAACAAGTACCGCCTGGACCCCAAGAGCGGACGCATCCGGCTGGACCGGATGCTTTTCACCTCGACGGTTTATCCCCTGGACTACGGCGAGATCCCCGGCACCCTTGCGGAGGACGGCGACCCGCTTGACGTGCTGGTCTGGTTGGACGAGCCCACGTTCCCCGGCTGCCTGGTGACGGTCCGCCCGGTCGCGGTGTTCTGGATGACGGACGAGAAGGGCCCTGACGCGAAACTGCTCGGCGTCGCCGCGCACGACATCCGCAAGAGCGGGATCAGGGATCTGGAAGACGTGCCGCGCCACCTGCTGAACGAGATCGGCCACTTCTTCGACATTTACAAGGAGCTCGAGCCCGGCAAGTCCACCGACGTCCGTGGCTGGATGGACCGCGCCGAGGCCGAGCGCCTCATCAAGGAGGCGCGCGTAGCCGGGGAGAAGGCCGCGCGGACGGCGGGAGCGGTGCCGGAGCAGCGCGCCGCCGTCCGCGCGAAAGTGTGACGCCCGGAAAATGTGCTGGGTCGCCCCGCGCCGAAGTGGTCGCCCTGGAGGCACTCCCGTGGAGGCCGGCGGCTAACCCGCCAGACTGGCGGGCAGCACCGCGTGCACGCCCCAGACCTGGTTGGCGACCTGGGTGATGCGCAGGTCCACGGTCGTGCTCGCCAGGGCGAGCGCGGCCGCCTTGCCGAGGCCGAACAGGCCCTGCATCCATGTAACCATCGCGTCGAGCGCGTCGCCCATCGCCACGTTGAGATCGTGGTCGAAGCCGAACGTGATCCGCCCGGCGGGCGTCTCGGCGTGGATGGAGGGCAGCGGGCGCCCCGGGGCGAGGTCGACCACCGCCTCGGTGGTCATCGGGCATTCGATCGCCGTCCCGCCCACCTCGCCGTCGCCCTGCGCCGCGTGACCGTCGCCCAGGTAGAGCAGTGCGCCGGGCACCGTGACCGGCAGGTAGAGAGTGGCGCCGGCGACGAGTTCCCTGCAGTCGATGTTCCCCCCGCCGGCCGCCCTGGGCGGGATCGTCGAGTGCTCCCCGTACTCGGCCGGGGCCAGCCCCATCACTCCGAGGAAGGGCGCGAGCGACCGGGTGAACCCGCTGTCGTTCGTGCCCTTGCCCCCGTCCGGGTCAAGCTCCCAGAGCAGCCACGCGGGCGGCCCGCCGGCTAGGCCGAGGCGCCGGGTGACCGGCGTGTCGACCGCACCCGCGACCGTCCAGCCCCAGTTACCGGGGCGCAGCGCCACCAGGTGCAGCGCGAGCATGTCGCCCGGCTGTGACCCGCGTACCTCGAGCGGGCCGGTCAGGCAGTGCCCGCGTCCCGCGGGGAACATCTTCGGCTGCTCGTCGCCAGGGAAAGTCTGCCTGGCCAGGTACCCGGATGCGTCGAGCGAGCCGACGATCACGGTGTCACCGGGATCCACGGAGAACACGGCGGGATGCTCGCGGGAGAAGACGTCCCTGGTGGTCTCCGCGGTGGGTTCCAGCCGGTAGGTGGTCATGCGCGCGCCTTCCGTTCGTCTGGGGGCAGTGGGGCCGCGCCTTCCGTCGCGTCGACGGTCAGGGGGTGGTGGCAGGCCACCGCGTGCAGGGTTCCCGTTGCGGCCAGTTCGGGAGCCTGCCGCTCGCACAGCGCGGAGGCACGTGGACAGCGGGTCCTGAACCGGCAGCCGCTTGGCGGGCTGACGGCCGACGGGAGCTCGCCGCCGAGCCCGCCGCCGGCCTTGGCACGCTCGCGGGCCGGGTCGGGAAGCGGAATGGCCTTGATAAGGCCGGCGGTGTAGGGGTGCCGGGGCGCCCCGTAGACCTCGTCGCTCGTGCCCATTTCCACTAGCGTTCCCAGGTACATCACGCCGATGCGGTCGGCGAGGTACTTCAGCAGCGACAGATCGTGGGCGATGACGACGTACGTGAGCTGGTAGCGGTCCTGAAGCGCGCGCATCAGGTTGAGTATCTGCGCCTGTACCGAGACATCGAGCGCGGAGACGGGCTCGTCCGCGACGATCACCCGGGGCGTGAGCGCAAGCGCCCGGGCCATCGCGATGCGCTGCCGCTGGCCGCCGGAGAACTCGTGCGGATAGCGGCGGGCCGCCTCTGGCGGCAGGCCAACCGCGTCGAGCAGGTCGGCGACCATGGCCCGCCGCTCGCGCCGGGTGCCGATGCGCTGGGCCGCGAGCGGCTCGGCGATCAGCGCGGAGACCGGCATCCGGGGGTCCAGCGCGGCGGCGGAGTCCTGGAACATGATCTGCAGGTCGCGGCGGTGACGCCGGAACTCCCTACCCCGCTGGGCGCCGAGCTCACGCCCGTCGAAGATGACCGAGCCGCTCGTCGGCCGCTCAAGTCCGACGATCATCCGGCCCAGCGTGGTCTTGCCGCACCCTGACTCGCCGACGATCCCGAAGGTCTCGCCCGCCCGCACGTTCAGCGAGACACCGGAGACGGCGTGCACCACCCGGCCGGGCCGGAAGGGGGCCTGGGGCCGCAGGCTGAACCGCTTGACGACGCCGTCGAGGATCAGCAGCGGCTTGCCGGTGACCGCGGCCGGTTTCCGCCTGGTGCCCGCGGCGGACGCCCGGGCACCCGGCATCCTCGGGTACAGGCAGGCGTGCTCGTGCCCGTCCTCCTGCCCGGGCGTGGCGGCATGCAGCGCCGGGTCGTCGCTCCTGCAGTCCTGCTCGGCGAACCGGCAACGGGGGGCGAACCGGCAGCCGGGTGCGACCTCGATGAGCTTCGGCGGCGTGCCGGAAATCGTGGTCAGGCTGGCGTCCCTGTCCTGCTCCAGCGTGGGCATGGACGCGAAGAGGGCCTCGGTGTAGCGGTGCCGTGGCTCACTGAACAGCGTGCCGGTGGCGGCCTGCTCGACCACCTTCCCCGCGTACATGACAGCGACGCGGTCGGTATGGCCCGCGATCACGCCCATGTCGTGGGTGATGAGCAGGACCCCCATCGACAGCCGCGCCCGGAGCTGGTCGATGAGCTCGAGGATCTGCGCCTGGATGGAAACGTCGAGTGCGGTGGTCGGCTCGTCCGCGATGAGCAGCTTCGGCTCGCAGACCAGGCCGATGGCGATCATCGCGCGCTGGCGCATGCCGCCGGAAAACTGGTGCGGATAGTCATCGAGCCGCTCGGCGGGCCGGGGCATCCCGACCAGGCCGAGAACCTCGGTGGCGCGCTTGATGGCCGCGCGGCGCGAGCCGCCGACGTGGATCTGGTAGGCCTCACGGAGCTGGCTGCCGATGGTGCGCACGGGGTTGAGCGACGACATGGGGTCCTGGGAGATCAGGGCGATCTCGTTCCCGCGCAGGCGACGCATGGCGGGCTCGCTGAGGGAGGTCAGCTCGTTGCCCGCGAATCGGATCGACCCGCCGGCGATCGATCCGCCCTTCGGCAGCAGCCGCATGACCGACATGCCGGTCATGGTCTTCCCGCTGCCCGATTCCCCGACGAGACCGACGGCCTCGCCGGCGCCGACGGTGAGCGAGACGCCGTCGACCGGGCGCACCGTGCCTTCCCTGGTGGCGATCTCGGTGCGTAGGTCGGCTACCTCGAGCAGGCTCACTGGCCGGCCTCCGTTCGCGCCGTCGCCGACTCTGCCCCGGGCCGCCCGCCCCGTGGTCGGCGTGGGCGCTGGCCGGCTACGAGCGCGCGGAACCCCTGGATGGGCCGCACGCCGTCCCGCGGGTCAAGCGCGGCCATCAGCGAGTCGCCGATGAAGTTGGCGAACAGGATCGTCACGGTGATGCCGAGGCCGGGGAACGTGGACAGCCACCAGGACGTGGACAGATAGGTGGCGCCCGCGGCGAGGTCGCTGCCCCAGTCAGGCTGGGGCAGCTGTACGCCTAGACCGAGGAAGCTGAGCGTGGTGGCGGTGAGCACAGCCCAGCCGACCGCGCTGGTGCCGAGCACGACCACCTCGGTCATCAGGTTGGGCAGCAGGTGACGGACGGAGGTCCGGGTCCGGCCTGACCCGAAGACCCGGGCGGCCTCCACGTAGTCCACCGACCTCAGCCGGCGGACCGATGCCTCCACGACGCGCGCGAAGCCCGGAGTGAAGGCCACCCCGATGGCGATGACGATGCTGCGGACGCCAGCACCTGCGGTGGCGATCAGGATGAGCGCGATCATCAGCACGGGGATGGCGAGGAGGACGTCGACGACCCGCATGATCACCGCGTTCAGCCAGCGTGGCGCGGTGCCCGCCGTCAGTCCGAGCGCTACCCCGGTGACCATGGCGAGGACCACGCCGAGGAGGCTCGCGATGAGCACCGGGCGGGCGCCGTAAACGGTCCGGCTGAACACGTCACGGCCAAGCTGGTCGGTGCCGAACCAGTGCCCGGCGCCCGGGCCTGCCAGGATGTCGGTTGTGGTCGCGGTGGGGCTGACGTGCGTCAGCAGGCCGGGTGCGGCCAGTAGGATGACGACGGCGACGGCGGCCACCGCCATCGCCGCCGCGCCGATAGCGTGCCCGGCTCGCGCCCGGCCCCGGACGGGGACGGTGCCGACGGCCGGGGCCGCCGTGGCTATTGCCATTGGGTGGGGCCTCCCTAACTCCTGCGTTCCCTGATGGTTCATTGCTCCTGGCCGGGGTGTCCCGGCTCAGGCCAGCCGGGCGCGCGGGTCGACCACGCCGACGATGAGGTCGACGGCCAGGTTGATCAGCACGTAGCCGAGCCCGATGAGGATGACGGCGCCCTGCACCACGGGGATGTTCTTGCTGGTGATAGACGTTGCGAGGTAGCTGCCCAGGCCGGCCCGCCCGAAGATCACCTCGGTGACCGCCGCGCCGGTCAGGATGTTGCCGAACTGCAGGCCGATGGTGGTGATCGCTGGGATCGAGGAATTGCGGAGCGTGTGCCGCAGCAGGACGCGCCACTCCGCGCAGCCGCGGGCACGGGCCGAACGGACGTACTCGCTGCGGTACTCCTCGATGATCCGGCCCCGGATGAGGCGGGTAAGGATCGCCGCGTACCCCCAGCCGAGCGAGACGGCCGGCAGCACGAGCGAACCGAACGACCCGTTGTCGATCGCGGGGAGCCAGCGGAGGCGGACGCTGAACAGCAGGACGAGCAGCAGCGCCAGGAAGAAGTACGGCACGGCTACCCCGAGGAACGACAGCGCCCGCGCCACCCGGTCGGCCAGCGAGCCGGGCCGGGCGCCCGCCAGGACCCCGAGCGGCACGCCGATGCCGACCGCCACCACCATCGCGGATGCGGTGAGGACAAGCGTGCTCGGGGTACGCGACAGCAACTCGTAGGCGACCGAGTCCTGCGTCAGGTACGACGTGCCGAGGTTGCCGTGCAGGAGCTGCCAGAGAAACCGGCCGTACTGGTCCCAGAGCGGCTGGTCGAGCCCGAGCTGGCGGGTGAGGTCGGCGATCTGCTGGGGCGTGGCCTGCGACCCGTACAGGATCACCTTGGCCGGGTTCCCCGGGACCAGGTGGACAAGCAGAAACGCGACGAACGTGATCCCGAGCAGCACGGGGACGGCGGCCGCGAGCCGCCGGGTAACGAAGGCCGCCATGTCAGGACAGGGCGGCCGAGTGGAAGGTGATGTAGCCGTTCAGCGTCGTGTGCAAGCCGCTGACGCCGGAGGTCATGGTGAACGGGTCGTTCACGTTCCAGAGCGGAAGGTAGATGGCCTCCTGCATCAGGTCGACGCTGACTTGCTCGTAGATGGCGTCCCTGGCGGCGGTGCTCGCGGTCTTGTTCGCCTGCGCGATCATCGAATCGATCGACGGGCTGTCGTAGTGCGACCAGTTGAACCCGGACTTGATGGCATCGGAGTTGACCCAGATGTTGAGCAGGTACGGGTCGGTGCCGAAGTAGCCGAAGGCGCCCAGGTTGTGCACGCCGGAGTTGTACGACGCCTGCGCGGTGGCGAACGGCTGGACGCTCGTGGTGGCAGTGAAGCCGACTTTGTTCAGCTCGGAGACGACGAACTCGGTGGGCAACTCCATGCCCCCGTCGGCCCACAGGATGATGTCGAGCGCAAGTTTCTTCCCGTTCTTGGTCCGCACACCGCCGGCGCCCATCGTCCAGCCGGCCTTGTCGAGCAGCGCGCCGGCCTTGTCGGGGTCGTAGGAATACAGGGCGGCGGACTGGGCGCTGTAACCGGGCGTAATCGGCGTGAGCACCGTGTGCGCGGGAGTGTCGACGCCGAACAGTACCTCGCTGACCAGGGTCTGCTGGTCCACCGCGTACAGGATCGCCTGGCGGACCAGCGGGTCGTCCGTGGGCGGCTTGGTGACGTTGATCGGCATGCCCAGCGGCGTGCCGATCGACTGCACGGTGAGCTGCTTGTACTGCCCGTTTTTCTGCGCCGCGGCGATGTCGTTGGGCGGCAGGTTCATCGCGATCTGGAGCTGGCCGGACCGGAGGGCGTCGTACCGGCCGCTGTCGTCGGTGACGATGCGGAATACGAGCTTGTCGAGCACCGGCGGCTTCGCACTCAGCGCCGTGGGCCCCCACTTGTACCCGGGGTTCTTGACCAGGTTGAGCTGGCTGCCTGGAGCGTAGCTGGAGAACATGAAGGGACCGGTGCCGACCGGGTGGCTGCCGAACCCCGTCGGGCCGTACTTCGCCAGGGCCGTCGGTGACGCGATGCCGAAGTTGCCCGCCGCCTGCTGGTGCAGGAACGAGGCGTTGGGCTGGGTGAAGACGATCTGCGCCGTGTACGGGTCGAGGACCTTTGTCTCCTTGTAGGGCCCGAGCGCGCCCAGGCCGCTCTTGGACTGGGTCGCCGGGTCGACGATGTGGTCGTAGGTGGCCTTGACCGCGTTCGCGTCGAACTTCGTGCCGTCGTGGAAGGTTACGTCCTTGCGGAGCTTGAAGGTGTACACCGACGCGTCCGGCGACACGGTGTAACTCTCGGCCAGTCCCGGGACGAACCGGCTGCCGCCCGACCCGTCCGGCAGCCACCAGACGAGCGGGTCGAACATCGCCATGCTGATCAGCAGGGTAAGAGCGAGCCCCGTGGCGCCCGGGTCGAGCGTGTCCGGCGTGGACGCGATGCCCATGGTCAGCGTCCCGCCGGAGACGCTCGACCCGCTGCCGGCGGTGCCGGAACCCGCGCTGGAGCCGCACGCCGCGAGGCCGAGCACAGCGGCGGCACCGGCGCCAAGGCCGAAAAGCTGACGCCGGGAGACGGGCTGAGGGGGCTGGGACTGGTCGATCATCGCGGACTCCTTTGTGGACCCCTTGGCACGAGCAGTGGCAACTTCTTTCGTATGTTGTATACGCTGCATGGGATACGAGCGTGTTACGCGATTGGAAAAGAGTTGTTTCCCGAGCAGTCCATGAATCGAAGTTTGACCTGGCAGTACGCCCATTTGTGCTGATGGATGCCCGGCCGCCAAGTCAACGGGAAGTGGTTCGAAAGCGAGGTACGATCGGCACTTTGTATACGGAGACGGGAAGCTTGCTCAGCCGGCGGAAGGGGCCGAGTTCAGCAGGTCGCTGCGGACAGTAAGGACGTGGTGCCTGGCGATCGTCTCCGCGAGGTCGGAGTCACCGGCTTCGATCGCGCTGATGAGCCCGTGGTGCTGTGACCACGCCGACGGGGTGCGCAGCGGCGCGCTTTGCCGCAACAGCCACTGGCCGCGCTTGACCATGGGGATGGCGATGGCGATGAGGTAGCTGTTGCCCGTCATCTCGAAGACCAGCGAGTGCAGTTCGGTGTGCAGCTCAGACAGCCGGTCGAGCGCATGCCGTTCGGGGTTGGTCTGCGCCTCGGCCAGGATCTCTTTCATCCGGGCGATGTGAACGCAGCAGGTGGCTGGGGACCGCCGCGCCTCCCGCGCCGCCAGCCGCGCCCCGAGCGGCTCGACCGCGAGCCGCACTTCGAACAGGTCCGCCGCGTGCTCGGCCGACAGCCTGGCCACGAAGCAGCCGCGGCGGGCAGCGGTGTCGACGAACCCCTCCGCCTCAAGCATCCGGAGTGCTTCCCTGACCGGGTTTCTCGACACGCCCAGCTGCTCGGCCAGCCGGTCCTCGATCAGCCGTTCGCCCTGTCTGAGCGTGCCGTCGAGGATTAGCCGCCGAATCTCCGTGGCGGCAACGTCCCGGAGGGGAAGGTGGGTGCTGCCGATGGTCCCCGCGGTGGCCGGTGGTGTCACAGTCGCCCATTGTATACAAAACCCGCTGATGCATCGGTTGCCGCCGAAGCCCGGCCCGGGAATAGACGGGGAACCGGTGCGCCGGGCATAGTGATACGGGCGTTCTCACTGGGAGAGGGGTGCCGCGATGGGGACAATCGAGATCCCTGCCGGGTCGCTGTTCGGCCTGGACAACCTGCCGTACGGGATTTTCGCGGCCGGCGGCGCGGCGCCACGGGCCGGGGTACGGGTGGCGGACAGCGTCATCGACCTGGCGGCGGCGCTGCGCGACGACGTGTTCGCCGCGCCCGCCCTCAACCCGTTCATGGCGGAGGGCCCCGCGCGCTGGGCGGCGGCCAGGGCGCGCATCACCGAGCTTCTCACCGCGGGCGACGTGCCGTCCGGCGCGATTCACCCGGTGGGTGAGGTGGAACTGCGGCTGCCGTTCGAGGTCGCCGACTACGTGGACTTCTACGCCTCGGAGCACCACGCGTCCAACCTCGGGCGGCTCTTCCGGCCCGGCGCCGAGCCGCTGATGCCCAACTGGAAGCACCTTCCCGTCGGCTACCACGGCCGGGCGGGCACCGTCGTCGTGTCGGGCACCAACGTCATCCGGCCGTCCGGCCAGCGCAAGGGGCCGGGTGACCAGGTCCCGGTGTTCGGCCCGTCGGTCCGCCTCGACATCGAGGCCGAGGTCGGGTTCGTGGTCGGCGTCGGGTCACCCCACGGCACGCCGGTGCCGGCGGGCGCCTTCGCCGAGCACGTGTTCGGCGCGGTGCTCGTCAACGACTGGTCCGCCCGCGACCTGCAAGCCTGGGAGTACGTGCCGCTCGGACCGCACCTCGGCAAGTCGTTCGCGACCTCGGTGTCGCCCTGGGTGGTGCCGCTCGCCGCGCTGCGGGCCGCGCGCGTTCCGCTGCCCGGCCAGGACCCGGCGCCGCTGCCGTACCTGCGGGAGACCGAAGACTGGGGGCTGGACATCAACCTGGCCGTGGACTGGAACGGCGAGGTCGTCTCCCGGCCGCCGTACGCGAGCATGTACTGGTCGCCCGCCCAGATGCTCGCGCACATGACGGTCAACGGCGCGTCCACCCGTACCGGCGACCTGTTCGCCTCCGGCACCGTTTCCGGGCCCGGCCGCGCTGAACGCGGCGCGTTCATCGAGCTGACCTGGGGCGGCGCGGAACCCGTCATGGTCAAGGGCGAGCCGAGGACGTTCCTCGAGGACGGCGACTCGGTAACGATCACCGGCACCGCCCCCGGCGCCGCGGGCGGCCGCATCGGCTTCGGCGCGGTGACCGCCACGATCCTGCCCACCCGCAACGAGCAGTTGCCCGCCGATCCCTGACCCGCCCGCAGTCATGTATGACCCCCGCGGCGGCCGGGACCTCGAGACCGCCGTTCAGTAGCATCGGCAGAGCACGCGGTCGACACAAGGAGAAAGGGGAGCGGCATTATGAGGCTGGAGCAGACCCTGGCATGGATGGCGGACGGCACGGAGCGGCTGCTCGCCGACCAGGCCGCGCTGTCCGATGAGGCGCTTGCTGCGCCGACGGCCCTGCCCGGCTGGTCGCGCCGCTACCTGCTCTCGCACGTCGCCGCCAACGCCGACGCGCTGCGCAACCTGGTGCACTGGGCGCGTACCGGCGAGGAGCGCCGCATGTACGTATCGACCGAGCAGCGTGACGCCGACATCGCGGAAGGCTCGCTGCTTCCCGCCGCCGAGCTGCGGGCACGGATCGAGTCCTCGGCGCGGGCGCTCGCTGCCGATCTGGCCGCGCTGGACGCCGGGGCCTGGGACGCGAAGATCATCACCGCCCAGGGCCTCACCCGCACCGCCAGCGAAATCCCGTGGATGCGCGCCCGCGAGGTCTACATCCACGCGATCGACCTGGACGCGGGCACCCAGTGGCGGAACATGCCAGCGGAGTTCCTCGCCGCGTTGCTCGACGACGTGACCGCCCGCCGCTCCTCGAAGGGCGGCGGCCCGGCGCTCGCCGTGGCCGCCACCGACACCGGCCACTCCTGGGAGGTAGCGGGCGCGGGCGCGGCGATCCCGGTCAGCGCCCCGCTAGCCGACCTGTGCGC
>Ga0102924_1002678_pt1 | contig 19218 bp, 15 predicted proteins | sample PaiPotPPM11metaG_FD_80116 | JGI IMG/M metagenome (GOLD analysis project Ga0102924, IMG submission 80116) | Iron sulfur acid spring bacterial and archeal communities from Banff, Canada, to study Microbial Dark Matter (Phase II) - Paint Pots PPM... ...
GCCCGCCCCCGCGCATGTGCTCGCCCGTCCCGGTGGGCGGATGAATGCGTGTAACCGCCCGGGCTGGTCAACGGACACCGGCCGTTCCATGATCGTGGTGGATTGATGGCGAATAGTGCAACCGATCAACCACGATCATGAAGCCGAGGGCTTTCGGACGGTCCGGAATGGATACTCGGGCAGGCTGAAACCAGATAAGTCAGGCGCTCGGCCGACTCCTTTTGACGCTAAACGGTTTAGTAGGCCACTCGGTCGGCGATCGTGGGTGACTGTCGCCCGTTTGATGGCCCCGTGGATGCGCGTTCGAGTCAGGTGCGCACCAGACGCGCATTCACGATGCCCGACACGCAGGCCACCTCGCACCCCCGCCGCGGCGGTTCCCGTACTGCGGCGCCTCGGGCCGGTCACGGCCGTCCCGCTGCCGGCCGGCCGCGCGGTCAGGGGCGGAGCCAGAGGCGATAGACGATGAAGCAGGGAACGCCGACGATCCGGGTCAGGTCGTCGGGGAAGCGGCGCAGCGCCTCGTCGGTGGGCTGGGCTTCGGCGATCCGGTCCACCACGAAGCCCGCGTCCGCGAACGCGTCGAAGACGGCGCCTAGCGGCCGGCGCCAGAACTGCTGGGTGACCTCCACGTCGCCCTTCTGCCAGGTATCGGCGACCAGTTCGGTGTCGAAGTAGCCGCCGCGCTGGCTGCGCAGCGGCGGGCCGAACGGGTGGTCGAGTGAGATGACGGCCCAGCCGCCGGGGCGCAGCGCCGCGGCGAACGACCGCAGGGGGACGCTCCAGTCGGCGAGGTAGTGCAGCGCCAGCGAGCAGGTCACGCCGTCCAGCGAGGCGGGCGCGAGCGGCAGCGGCTCGGCCAGGTCCGCGACGAGGAACCGGCCGCGCCCGCCGCAGCGGCGCTCGGCTTCCTCGACCATCCGCGGGCTCAGGTCCACGCCCACGACGTCGGCGCCCAGGCCGAGCAGCCACTGGGCCTGGGCGCCGGACCCGCACCCGGCGTCCAGGACGACCTGCCCGGCCAGGTCGGCGGGGACCAGCGAGCGGAGTGCGGGACGTTCCAGGAATCCATTGAACGGACCCTCGTCCGTCGTCTCGGACCACACGGCGGCCAGCCGGTCGTAGGCCTCTCGGGTGCGGCGGGTGTGCTCGGCCTGACCGGCCGGGATGTCGGTTGCCACCCGGCGATTCTAGGGCAAGCCGGTCAGCTAGTCCGCGGCGAACGAACGGATCACGGCGGGCGCGGCCAGGCCGAAGGCGGCGGACTCGCGGGGGCCGTCCAGGGCGGTGACCGTGGCCCAGCCCTGGCGCAGCAGCGCCACGTCGCTGTCCGGCTCGGGCTCGTGGTCGGCCCGGACGTACCGCACCGGGATGAAGCCGTGGCCCGGCTCGCCGATCTGGGCCTGCACGGCGCCGATCGTGGCCAGGCGCGCCGCGCGCAGCCCGCGGACGTCGGCGGCGGGCAGGTCGGGCACGTTCACGTTCACGGTCACCGGGGCCGTGGCGCGCGGCAGGAACCAGTCGACGGCCTGGGCGGCGACCGTGCCCGCGGTGTCCCAGTGCCCGGGCATGTCCGAGGCCAGCGAGAAGGCCATCGCGGGCACGCCCCGCGCGGCGGCGGTGAGCGCGGCGCCCACCGTGCCGGAGTGCAGCACGCCCAGCCCGGTGTTCGGCCCCTGGTTGACCCCGGACAAGACGATGTCCGGCCGGGGGCCGAAGGCGCCGCTCAGCGCGACGAACACGATCATCGCGGGCGAGGCGCTCACCGCGACCGCGCGGATCTTGTCCAGCCCGTCGAGTTCGCGCTCGTGGACCAGCAGGTGCCCGTTGGCCGCCAGCGCGGACATGGCCGTGCCGCTGCCGCTGCGCTGGCCGTCCGGGGCGGCGACGATCACGTCCAGGCCGGCCCCGGCCGCGGCCCGGGCCAGCAGGTGCAGGCCGACGCAGTCGATCCCGTCGTCGTTGGTGATCAGCGCGCGCATCGGCGGGATGCTAGCTTGCCCAGGTGCGGGTGGGTGTGTATGTCGACGGCTTCAACGTGTACTACGGAGCCAGGGGCCTGGCGGGCCGGGGCACCCCCGGGTGGCGCTGGCTGGACCTGCGCGGCCTGGCCGCCGACCTGGTCGGCCGGCGGTCTAGCTGGCGGAGCGCCGAGATCAGCCGGGTGGTGTACTGCACGGCGCGGATCGACGGGGCATCGAACCCGTCGGGCCAGGCCGATCAGGACGTCTACCTCAAGGCGCTGGTGGCAGCGGGCAGCGTGGATCACATTGAGTACGGTACCTATGTCTCCCGGGTCAAGACCGCGCCCCTGGCCGTCCGCGGCCCGCAGGACCGGCCGCAGGTCGTGACGCCGGCCTGGCCGGTGGTGGTCCAGGACGGCCACGGCGACCCGGTGACCGGGGCGGTGTTCATGGTCTCGTACGCCAACCGGGAGGAGAAGGGATCCGACGTCAACCTGGCCGCGCACCTGCTGCTGGACGTGCTCGGCGGAGCCATCGACGCGGCGCTGGTCATTTCCAACGACAGCGACCTGCGCTTCCCGGTGGAGCAGGCCCGGGAGCACGTGCCGGTGGGCGTGATCAACCCTTCGCGCAGCTACCTGGCCGGCGACCTGCGCGGCACCCCGGCCGCCGGGGCGGGGCGCCACTGGTGGGCCCGGCTGACGGTCGCCGACCTGAAGAGCCACCAGCTCCCGGACCCGGTCGGCCCGTACCGCCGCCCGGAGGGCTGGTAGCCGGCCGCGCCGCGGGCCGGCGCACGCTAGACTGGACGGCAATACACCACCCGGCTCCTCGTGGGCCGGGTTTTCTTATTCGCGGCCGATGAGGTCGTGGTCGTAGGCGAAGATGATCGCGGCCGCGCGGTTGCGCAGGTTCAGCTTGGCGAACACGTGATTGATGTGCGTCTTGACCGTGCCTTCCCCGACGAACAACTCCCGGGCGATCTCAGTGTTCGTGCGGCCCTGCCCGATCAGGCCCAGCACCTCGCGTTCCCGGCTGGTGAGCAGGTCGAGCCCGGGCGGCGCGGCCGGCGGGGCCGCGGGCGCGGTGCGGTAGACGTCCAGGACGCGGCTGGTCACGGACGGGTCGAGCCAGGCGCCGCCCCCGGCCACGATGCGGACGGCCCGGTGCAGTTCCTCGCCGGGAATCTCCTTCAGCACGAAGCCGGCCGCCCCGGCCCGGAGCATGCCGGCCAGCGCCTCGTCGTCGTCGAACGTGGTCAGCGCGAGCACGGGGAGCGCCGGCCGCTCGGCCCGCAGCCGCCGGGTGGCCGCGACGCCGTCGAGCAGCGGCATGCGCACGTCCATGAGCACGATGTCCGGGGCGCACGCGGCCACGGCCGCGAGGACCTCGGTGCCGTCCGAGCACTCACCCGCGATCTCGAAGCCGAACGGCTCGCGCAGCACGCCGCGCAGGCCGGCCCGCACCAGGTCCTGGTCGTCCACCAGGAGCACGCGGATCATGCGCCGTCCAGCCGCCGTGCGGCGGCGATCGGCAGGCGGGCGTGCACCAGCCAGCCGCGCCCTCCGGGGCCCGCGCTGCAGGTGCCGCCGACGGCCCGGGCCCGTTCCCGCATGCTCGCCAAGCCGAGGCCCGAGCTCCGGCCCGGCACGCCCGCGCTGTCCACGCACACCTCGACGCCGTTCTGAATCGTGATTTTGACCAGCACGGGGGAGCCGGGCGCGTGCTTGCTGGCGTTGGTGAGCGCCTCCTGAACGATCCGGTAGACCGTCGACCCGATGACCGCGGGCAGCCGGGCGGGATCCCCGTCGACGACCAGGGTCACGTCGGCCCCGGCGTCACGCACTTGGTCGACCAGCCGCGGCACCTGGCCGGCGCCGGGGACGGGCGCGGCGATGCCCTCGTGCTTCTCCGAGCGCAGCAGGCCCATGGTGGCCCGCACCTCGGCCAGGCTCTCCCGGCCCAGCCGCTCGGCCTCGGCCAGGGCCCGGGCCGCGTCCGCGGGGTCGTGCTCGACGGCGAGCCGGGCGCTGGTCACGTGCAGCAGGGACACGGTCAGGCTGTGCGCGATCACGTCGTGCAACTCGCGGGCGATCCGGTTGCGCTCCTCGGCGCGGGACCGCTCGGCCAGGCCGGCCTGGGCCGCGCGCAGCCGTTCCATGAGCACGAACTGGTGCCGTATCAGCGCCGCGGCCAGGACGCCGACCATGACGCCGGCGGCCCAGGGCGCCCAGCCCGGGTCGTGCGCGCCCCCGCCGCCGGGGCCGGCCCACAGCCATTCGCCGGCGAACTGCAGGATGCTCGCGGCGGCGAACACCAGGCCGGCCGCGATCCCCGCGGCCAGGACGCACCACGCGGCCAGCACGACGAGCGCCATCCAGCTGATGACCCGGGAGTCGCTGTGGCCGACGAGCGTGGCGCCGGCGGCCGACACGGCCGCGAGCGCGAGGGTGAACCGGGTGCGCAGCAGGAACAGCGGGGCCGCGGCGCCCAGCGCGATCAGCGCCCCGGCGACGGCCGTGGCCGGGTGCTCGGCGGCCCGGGCGGCCAGCCCGACGAGCAGGAACGCCGCGAACACGGCCAGGCCGACCCAGCCGGCCGCCCGGGTGAGGTACGCCGTCCCCGGGACGCTGGCGGGTGCTGCGAACATCACGCCGATTTTACGCCCCGGGGACCGTACCGGCCTGCTCGTCAAGCCCCGGCTCTGCAGCACCGGGTTACAGCGCCGACCGGCGCACGGCCAGCGCGGCGGCGGCCACGGCGAGCACCGCGACCACGATCAGCGAGCCGGTGGCGGTGCCGGTTCCCAGCCACGGGGCGCGGACCGCGTCGGTCACCCGGGTCAGCGGCAGGTAGCCCGCGATGCCGCGCAGCGCCGAGCCCATCACATGCGGCGGCGGGCCGCCCGAGCCCAGCAGGAACGACGGGAAGAACAGGATCATCCCCACGGCCTGGGCCGCGCGGGCCGACGGCAGCACGGTGCCGAGCAGGACGCCGATGGCCACGAACGCCACCGCGCCGAGCGCGAACGCGGCCCCGACCCGCGCCATCTGGTGCATCGGCGGCAGGCCGTAGACCGGCGCGGCCACCACGAGCAGGATCGCCGACCCGGCCGCGATGGCCACGAGCCCGGTCACCAGCTGGGCCAGCGCGAACGACCAGCGGGGGAAGCCCGCGGCGGCGAACCGGCGCAGCACCCCGCGCTCGCGGTACGACGCCAGGTGCACCGGCATCATGATCAGCCCGGTCGCGGCGATCACGACCGTGAGGTAGGACGCCACGTACCAGTGCGCGGGGTCGACCCCGTCGAACGCGGCGGAGGGCCTGGTCCCGAACGACCCGCCGATGATGAGCATCGTCACCACCGGGAAGACGAACACGAAGATCACGGTCAGCAGTTCCCGGGTCATCAGGGTGAGCTCGGTCCGCACCAGGCGGCCAGCGGCGGTATTCATCGCAGGACTCCCGTCAGTTCTCGATGTGGCGTGTCAGCGCGGGCGTCGCGCTCCAGCAGGTCGAGCAGCGCGTCTTCGAGGCTGGGGATCCGCACCGACAGGTCGGGCGGGACCGGTCCGGCCTGCGCCAGGGCCGCGCCGACGTGGGCGATGGCCGTCCGGTCGCCGCTGATCAGGACCCGCCCGCCGAGCTGGCCGACCTCGGTCACGCCCGGCAGTTCGAGCAGCGCCGTCAGCCCCGTGTCCGTGAGCCCCGGGCCCGGCAGCCGGGTAAACGTGATCGTCGTGGCCCGGGCGTGCCGGTCGACCAGCTCGGCCGGGGAGCCGGACTCGAGCACCCGCCCGGCGCGCATGGCCACGACCCGGTCGCACAGCCGTTCCGCCTCGTCGAGCTCGTGCGTGACGAGCAGGACCGAGGTGCCGTCCGTGCGCAGCTGGTCCACGGCGGCCCACACGCTGCGCCGCGCCGCCGGGTCCAGGCCCTGGGTCAGCTCGTCCAGGATGACCAGCCGCGGCCGGTTCACCAGCGCGAGGACCAGGAACAGCCGCTGGCGCTCGCCGCCGCTGAGCGACGCGAACGCATGTCTGCGCCGCGCGGCCAGGCCGAACTGCTCGAGTAGGTCCGCACCGTCTCGCCCGCTGAACAGGCGCACGGCCTCGCCGACCCGCAGCCGGTCGGGCAGGGCCGAGCTCTGCAGCTGGCTGCCGATCATGGTGCGCAGCCGCTCCGGCTCAGCCGCCGGGTCCAGGCCGAGCACCCGCAGCAGGCCGGCGTCGGGCCGGCGCAGGCCCTGGATGCATTCGACGGTCGTGGTCTTGCCGGCTCCGTTCGCGCCGATCAAGCCGACGATCTCGCCGGCGGCCACGTCCAGGTCGACGCCGTCTACCACCGTCCGGTCGCCGTAGCGCTTGCGCAGGCCCCGGACCGTCACCACGTTGGGTTCGCTCATGGCCACGATCGTCCGCCGCCGGCGGCCCGCGGGCATCAGGCCACGGCTAGACCGCCGTCTCCACCCGCGGGTGGAGACGGCGCGGTCACATCGGCCGGGCGCGATCCGTCAGGGGTATGACGAACGCGGCGAGGACAATGTGACGATGACCGAGAACGACTCCCTGACCAGGCGGTTCGAATCGAGCCACGCCCGCCTGCGGGCGATGGCCTACCGCATGCTCGGCTCGCTGAGCGACGCCGAGGACGCGGTCCAGGAGGCCTGGATCCGCGCGGCGGGCGCCGACGCGGACGCCGTGGCCAACCTCGAGGGCTGGTTCACGACCATCGTCGCGCGGGTGTGCCTGGACATGCTGCGCTCGCGCCGGTCACGGCGCGAGGAGCCGTTCGACCCCGAGACGGCGCCGGCCGACGCCGACCCGGAGCAGGAGGCGGTGCTCGCGGACTCGGTCGGACTCGCGCTGCTCGTGGTGCTCGACACGCTCGCGCCCGCCGAGCGGGTTGCGTTCGTGCTGCACGACACGTTCGGGCTGCCGTTCGCCGAGATCGCCGCGATCACCGGCCGCTCGCCCGCCGCGGCCCGCCAGCTGGCCAGCCGGGCCCGCCGCCGGCTCCAGGGCCCGACCGCGCTGCCCGCGGCCCGGCTGGCCCGCCGGCGAAAGGTGGCCGACGCGTTCCTCGCCGCCACCCGCCACGGTGATATCGAAGCGCTGCTGGCCGTGCTCGACCCCGACGTGGTCCTGCACGCCGACGCCGCGGCCGTGCCGACCGGCACCGCGATGACGCTGCGCGGCGCGACGGCCGTGGCCCGGGGGGCGCGCGCCGCCTCGGCGTACTCGCGCCACTCGGGCGTGGCCCTGATCGACGGGACCCCCGGCATCGTGATGGCCGCGCACGGGCGGCTGGTGATCGTGCTGACGTTCGTCATCCCCGAAGACCGGATCACCCGGATCGAGGTGATCGCCGACCCGGCCCGGCTCGGGCAGCTCGAGCTGGCCGTGCCGGACGGATGAGCGGCGGGCGGGCGCCGCAGGCGGGCGCGGGCACGCCGGGCGGGCCGGCCATGATGGAGCGGTGAGCAGCGCCCGCGACACCGCCCTGGACCTGATCAAGTTCATCGACGCGTCTCCGTCGCCGTACCACGCGGCGCAGGAGGCCCGGCGCCGGCTGGCGGCGGCCGGCTTCGCCGAGGTCCCGCTGGAGGGCGACTGGCCTGGCCAGGCCGGCCGCTTCGTGACCGGGCAGGGCGGCTCGGTGTTCGCCTGGGTGGTGCCGGAGGGAGCCCCGCCGCACGCGCCGTTCCGGCTGCTGGGGGCCCACACCGACAGCCCGACGCTGCGGGTCAAGCCCCGCCCGGATACCGGCCGGGCCGGGATGCGCCAGCTCGGCGTCGAGGTCTACGGCGGCCCGCTGCTCAACTCCTGGCTCGACCGGGACCTCGGCCTGGCCGGGCGGGTCGTGCTGCGCGCCCTGGGCGGCCCGGTGGTGGCGCTGCTGCGGGTGGACCGGCCCGTGCTGCGCGTGCCGCAGCTCGCGATTCACCTCGACCGCGACATCCTGACCAGCGGGCTGAAGCTTGACGCGCAAGAGCACCTGGTGCCGGTGTGGTCGCTCGGCCCGGTCCAGCCCGACGGGTTCCGCGAGTTCCTCGCGGCGGAGCTGGGCGTCCCGCCCGGCGACGTGCTGAGCCACGACATCGTGACCTACGACCTGACGGGCGGCGCGCTGGCCGGCGCCGCCGAGGAGTTCGTGAGCTCGGGCCGGCTGGACGACCTGGGGTGCTCGCACGCGGTGCTGACCGCGCTGGCCGCGGTGGCGGGGCAGCCCGCGGCGCAGCACGTCAGCGCGCTGGTGCTGTTCGACCACGAGGAGATCGGCAGCGAGGCGCCGACCGGCGCGGACGGCGCCTGGCTGGGCCGGCAGCTCGAGCGCGCGGTGCTGGCCCGCGGCGGCACGCGCGACGAATTCCTCCGCGCGGTCGCCGGCTCGCGGCACGTCTCGGCCGACATGACCCACGCCACGCACCCCAACTACCCCGACCGGCACGAGCCGGCCCACCAGATCGCGCTGAACGGCGGCCCGGTGGTCAAGGTCAGCGCGAACGTGTCCTACGCCACCGACGCGCCGACGCACGCGGCGTTCCTGCTGGCCGCCGAGCAGGCGGGCGTGCCGGTGCAGTATTTCGTCAACCGCAGCGGCGTGCGCAGCGGCTCGACGATCGGCCCGATCGTGGCCGCCGGCCTGGCCATGCCCACGGTCGACGTGGGGAACCCGGCGCTGGCCATGCACTCGGCCCGGGAGCTGGGCGGCGCCGCGGACCCCGAGATGCTCATCGCCGCGCTCCAGGCGTTTCTCCTCCCGGCCTAGCCGCAGGCGCCGAGGGCCCTGCCAGCCGGGCGAAAATCGCTTGCCTGCCGGTCGCACCTGGCTCGCATACTGGTGCTGCTAGCCCGGGGCCGGCGCCGCCGGCGAAGGGAGCAGCTCATGACGCGGATCTGGCCGGGCCGGCACCGCCCGGACACCGAATCCGGAGCCCAGGCCGACGAGCTCGACGCCGAGCTGTCGGCCGCCTACTGGGCGGCCTACCACGAGCGCATGGCCTCGATCGGCTTCCTGGCCATGGTCCGGCGGTTTCCCGGGCTGGTCGGCCGGGCCGTGCGGCTGGCCTGGGAGGCGAGCCGGCCCGATACGGTGGCCGCGATCTCGCTGAACCTCGCCTCGGGCGTGTTCACCGGTTATGCGCTGCTCGCTACCACCGGCGTGCTCCAGGCGCTGGTCGCCGCGGGCCCGACCCCGCACCGGGTCCGGGCGGCGCTGCCGTCGTTAGCGCTGGTCGCCGCCGCGGTCGCGATGCGGTCCGCGCTGCAGGCCGGGGCGAGCTGGTCCGAGGCCCGGCTGCAGCCGCAGATCGAGCGCGTGGTGGAGATCCGGCTGTTCGACCTGACCACCCGCGTGGACCTGACCGCGTTCGACGAGCCCGGGTTCCACGACGCGATGCTGCGGGCCCGCGACCGCGGCCTGTTCTCCGCCAGCCGGGTGGTGAGCACCGTCATCGACTGCCTGACCGGCGCGGTCGGGATCGTCTCGGCCGCGGTGGTGGTCGGCCTGCTCAACCCCGTCCTGCTGGCGCTGCTGCTCCTGGCCGAGCTGCCCGGGGGCTGGGCCGCGGTGCGCTCGGCCCGGATCGAGTACGCGACGAGCTTTGCCCTGGCCGACAGCCGCCGCCGCAAGTGGATCCTGTCCGACCTGATGGCCGAGCGGCGGACCGCGGCGGAGCTGCGTTCGTTCACGCTCCGGGAATTCCTGCTCGCGCGCCTGGCCCGGCTGGCCGCCTACGAGCGCGACGCCGAGCTCACCGCGGCCCGCCGCGAGGCGCTGACCCAGGTGACGGCCAAGGCGGCCGGCGGCATCGCCACCGGCGGGGTGTATACGGCGCTCGGCATCCTGCTGGCCGTCGGCGCGCTGCCGCTGCCCGTCGCGGGCACCGCGGTGCTGGCCATCCGCGCCGCGCAGGCGTCGCTGGCCACCTTGCTCTACTCGGTGAACCAGTGCTACGAGGAGGGCCTCTACTTCTCCGACTACCTCGCCTTCTGCGCCGACGCCCAGGAACGCATCCCGCCGCCCGGTACCCGGCCCGCGCCCCCCGGCTTCGGCCGCATCAGCGTGACCGGCGTGACGTTCAGCTACCCGGGCGCCAGTGAGCCCGCCCTGCGCGACGTCAGCATCGAGATCGGCCACGGCGAGGTGGTCGCCCTGGTGGGGGAGAACGGGTCGGGCAAGACCACGCTGGCCAAGATCCTGGCCGGGTTGTACCGGCCGGCCGGCGGCAGCGTCCGCTGGGACGACACCCCGATCGCCGACGTGGATCCCGAGCGGCTCCGGGAACAGATCGCGGTGATCGCCCAAGACCACGCCAACTGGCCGCTGACCGTGCGGCACAACATCACCATGGGCCGTCCCGACGACCCGGGGCAGGTCGCCGCGGCCGCGGCGGTGGCCGGCGCCGACACCGTGATCGCCGGCCTGCCCCGCGGCTACGACACGCTGCTGGACCGGCAGTTCAAAGACGGCGCCGAGCTGTCCGGCGGTCAGTGGCAGCGGATCGCGGTCGCGCGCGGCGTGTACCGGTCGGGTCGGCTGCTGATCATGGATGAGCCCACCGCGGCCCTGGACGCGCGGGCTGAGCACGCCCTGTTCGCGGCCATACCCCGCCAGGCGCAGGGCCGCAGCGTGCTGATCATCACCCACCGCCTGGCCAGCGTCCGGCACGCGGACCGGATCTACGTCCTGGCCGGGGGGCGGGTGGCCGAGCAGGGCACGCACGCCGAGCTGATGGCCCGCGGCGGGCAGTACGCCGAGCTATACACCCTCCAGGCCGCCCAGTACGACCGTGCGCCCGCCCCCGCCCCGGCCCGCTAGCGGCACTTCTCGGGCAGGGACTGCTCGGTCCAGATGCACTTTCCGCCGGTCACGTACCGGGTGCCCCAGCGCTCGCTGAGCGCGGCGATCAGCTGCAGGCCGCGGCCGCCCTCGTCGGTCCACGACGCCCGGCGGATGCGCGGCGTGGTCAGGCTGCCGTCGAACACCTCACAGGTCAGCATGCGGCTGCGCAGCAGGCGCAGCCGCACGGGGCCCCGGGCGTGCAGGACGACGTTGGCGACGAGCTCGCTGGCCAGCAGCTCGGTGTTGGTCGCCATCTCGTCCAGGTCCCAGGCGGCGAGCTGCTCGCGCACGTGCCGGCGGGCGGCCCGGGCGGCCTGCGGCTCCTCGGGCAGCGCCCAGGTGGCGATGTCGTCCGGGGCGGTGGCGTGCACCCGCACGACGAGCAGCGCCGCGTCGTCGGTGGTCCGCTGGCCGGCCGGCAGCAGCACCTGGGTCAGGCTCTCGCAGAGCTGGTCCAGGTCCTGCTCGTGGTGCGCGTGCAGCACCTCGGCCAGGCGGCCCATGCCGGTATCGGTGTCGACCTGCGACGACTCGATCAGGCCGTCGGTGTACAGGACCAGCAGGCCGTCCTGCGGCACCGGCACCTCCACGGCCTCGAACGGCGGCTCGGCCACGCCGAGCGGGGGGTCGGCGGCCGTCTGCGCGAAGCGCACCAAGCCGTCCGGCCAGACCACGGCGGGCGGCGGGTGGCCCGCCTGGGCGAAGGTGCAGATGCGCGTGACCGGGTCGTAGATCGCGTAGAGGCAGGTGGCGAGGGAGTCGTCGCCGAGGCCGTAGACCAGGTCGTTGAGGTGCCCCAGGATCTCGTCCGGCGGCAGCTCGAGGTCAGACAGAGTCTGCACCGCGGTGCGCAGCCGGCCCATCAGCACCGCCTCGGGCAGGCCATGCCCCATGACGTCGCCGATGACCAGGGCGACGCGGTCGGCCGAGAGCGGGATCACGTCGTACCAGTCGCCCCCGACGTCCACGCCGGAGCCGGCGGGCAGGTAGCGCGCGGCGGCGGTCACCGCGGGCAGCGACGGCAGCACCTGGGGCAGCAGCGCCCGCTGCAGCGCCTGGGCCTGGGCGTGCTCGAGGTCGAACAGCCGGGCCCGCTCGAGGGCCTGGGCGATCAGGCCGCTGAGCGCGATGAGCAGCGCGCGCTCGGCGCCGGTGAGGCGGCGCGGCCGGTCGAAGGACACCACGCACAGGCCGACCAGCCGCCCCGACACGACCAGCGGCATGAACGCCCAGGACTGCTTGCCGCTGCGGACCGAGTGCCGGGCCAGCTCCGGATAGCGTTTCCCGTACTCCCGCGGCGACGAGATGAACCAGGGCCGGTGATCGTGCAGCGCCTCATTGGCCGCGGTCTTGATGTACCGCAGCGGGCGGCCGACCAGGTCGACAAAAGATTGCGGGTAGCCGACGGAGCCGATCGCCCGCATCCGGTCGCCCTCGAGGACCTGCATGATCAGCCCGGACGCGCCGAACGGCGGCAGCACCCGCTCGGCCACCGCGGCCACCACGTCCTTCGAGGTCACCGCCTCGGCCAGCGCGGCCGTCAGGTCCTGGATCCGGGCCGTCTGCTCGGCCGCGGCCCGTTCCGCCGCCGCCTGCTCGGCCCGGCGCTGGCGTGACTCGGTGATGTCGGTGAAGTACCAGGCCAGGCCGTCCGGAACGGGAACGAACCGGAAGCGGTACCAGCGCCGCGTGTCCGGCCATTCGGTGTCGAAGCCGGTCGGCGTCGTCCCGGCGGCCGCCTTGCGGCACCGCGACTCCAGTCCCGGCACGCGGCGGATCACCAGCAGGTCCCACAGCACCCGCCCGGTCAGCCGCCGCGGCGAGCCCAGCAGGCGCTCGGCCTCGACGTTCGCGAACGTGATCCGCCAGGCCTGGTCGAGGTACATGAACCCGTCGCTCATGTAGCGCAGCGCGCTCCGGACACCGTCGCGGGCCACCCGCGACTCGGTGGTGTCCCAGGCCGTGCCCAGCACCCGGCGCGGGTTGCCCTCCGCGTCCGCCTCGACCCGGCCGCGGACCTGGATCCAGCGCGTGGTCCCGTCCGGGCGGCAGATCCGGTGCTCGGCGTCGTACGGCCCGAGGGTGCCGATCGCCTTGTCCGCCTCGGCGGTCACCCAGGCGATGTCCTCGGGATGCACGAGACTCAGCCAGGTCTCGATATGTCCGTCATATGCGTCCGGGTCCAGGCCGGCCAGGGCCAGCGCCGACTCGTCGAGGAGCAGCAGCCCGGGGGCCAGCCGCCACTCCCACGCGCCGATCCCGGTCGCCCGGAACGCCTGCCGCAGGCCGGCCTCGGCGCCGGTCCCGGTCTCGCTGGCGGCCCTCGCCCCGTCCCCCGACGGCGGTCGCGGGGGGAGGGGGTGATCGGCCTCACGCAGCCGCGCGGCGGCCCAGCGGGCCACCGACTGCAGGACCTCGCGCTGCCCGGCGGTCGGCTCGCCCGCGGCCGCCGTGACCACGGTGAGCACGCCGGTCGGCTCGGCCCGCGCCATGCGCAGCGGCACCGACGCCATCCCGGTGCCCGGGCCCTCGGACACCGGGACCCACACCGCCCGGCGCAGGCGCACGGCCGCGGCCGGGGCGGCCGCCGCGTCGTCGGGGATCTGCTGCCAGCGGCGGGTAAAGGCCGGCGGCAGGCCGCTCGAGGCCGCGAGGTGCAGCCCGGGAGCGTCCGGCTCGCGCAGGTGCACCAGGCCGCCGAGCCCGCCGATCTCGGCCACGGCCTCCTGCAGCGCCAAGCGCAGCACCTCAGCGCCGGGCAGCTCGCTATCCGTGGCGTTGAGCAGGGCCAACGACCGGTTCATACCGGTCAACATACCCACGCTTGGCCCCCGTGACCGGCGGAATCCGCACCTCCGGCGAACGGGGCAATTACCGCAGAACGCTCCGGCGGGCTACCGGGCCGCGTCGTCGATCTGGACCGGGTAGCCGGCCCGCAGCGCGGCCACGCTGGACGGGGGCGTGATGACGTTCGCCGTGCCCCGCCGGGGCCGGCGGTGACGCGCCCCGTAGCCCTCGGTGGTCCATTCCGTGAGGTGCGGGCCGACGACCACAGCCGGGGCGTCGAGCAGCACGAACGTTCCGTCGGGGAGATCGGTCCAGGCCGCCGGGTGCAGGCGCCGGCGATGCGTTCCGGCCACGATCCGCTCCGCGTGCAACTGCCGGTTGATCTGCTTCGCCGACGGGATCCCGACCCCCAGCCCCTGCGCCCAGGCGGCCTGGTAGGCGCGGTAGCCGGGCCGGCGGCAGAGGGCGCAGGGCCGGTGCCCGGCGGCCAGCGAGACGGCCTCGTCGTGGAAGAACAGCCAGGTGAAGTGGTGCGGCCGCCACTGCTCATGCCACCAGCCCCGGAACTCCAGCGCGCAGGTGATCCACAGGTCGCTCGCGTGGAACCGGACGATCTCGCGGCCGGAGTGCAGGATGCCGCGGTTGCCGGTCCAGGCACCGCGCAGCGGTATGGCCACGATCTCACCCATCGGCGTGACCCGGTTACGGCTGGGCATCGGGACCGCTCCTTCCGGCTGAGCCCCCCGGGCTAATGCTCCCACCAGGGTCGCCGCGCGGGGGGCGTCCCGGGCTCGGTCTCGTGGGTTCGCGGGTGCGGCGGCAGCAGGAAGGCCGGCGCCTGGCCGTCAGTCAGTTGCAGGTCGCCGCGCGCGCCGACCTTGGCGTAGCCGAGGAACAGGATCCCGCTGATCACCACGACCAGGATCCAGGCCGGGTGCCCGTTCACCCGGCCCCAGTCGTTGAGCCCGTGCAGCACCGCGGCGATGACCACCCCGATCCAGGCCACTTGGTACCACCGGTGCCGGCCGGTGGCGGCCAGCCCGATGAAGTAGCCGGTCAGGCCGGCCCAGCAGGCGTGGCTGATCGGGTCGGTCACGAACCGCCAGACAAAATCGAGGATGAACGCCAGCACCGGGCCGATCAGTACCGAGAACAGCGAGGTCGAGGCCGAGTGCCCGGAGTTGATCAGCTGCTCGATCGAGGGGATGGCTGACCGCACGGTCAGGTAGAACTGGTCGACGCCGTTGATGGTGAAGTAGCGCACGACCTCGCTCGCGCCGAAGACCAGCCCGCTGACCGCGCCGATGAACAGGTAGTCGCGGGGCGTGAGGTGCCTGCGGCCCCGGTAGATCAGCGCGACCACCAGCACCGGCAGCGCCTTGGCCAGTTCCTCCGGGATGCCGATGGTGAAGATGCTCCGGAACAGGCTGGCGTTGCTGCCGTGCAGCGCGCTCTCCAGCGCGACGGCCAGCGGCGCCTGGGTGGCCAGCGCGATCACCGTCACCACCACCAGCATGGTCCGGGTCACGTGGTCCGGCCGGACGATGACGCCGAGCAGCAGCAGCCAGGCGATCGCGAAGTAGGCGGCGAAGATCCAGGCCACCTGGTCGAACGTCCCGGGGCTGGGCGAGCCGCCCAAGATCACCAGTGCGATCGTCGGCACGCAGATCAGCACCAGGAACAGCAGCACGGGCCAGCTCCGCAGCGAATGGTGCCGCACCCAGTCGCCGAGCGGCAGCAGGTCGTTGACCCATGCCGCCCGGCGTTGCTGAGCAGGCGTAATGGGCGCGTGAGCGGGCATGATCGTGGTCCTCTCCGCGTCGGCTGTGGTCCGTCACCACCATGGCACGCCGGTCACGGAGAGTCCCGGGTCAGGTGCCGTCCAGCCGCTCCCGGAGCCGGCGCATCCGCTCCGGCCGGTCGGCCGCGAAGCGCTCCAGCGCCTTCAGGATGTGGTCGGCGTCGAGATGCGCTTCCTCGATCACCTCGTCGACCGAACCGCCCGTACGCCACCGGTCGTCCCAGTCGGCCGACAGCGAGTACTCGCGGACCAGCGGGTCGTCCGCCCAGTCCCGCATCAGCTTGAACGCGCCGTTGGTGATGACCATGGCGTCGAGCCGGTCGGCCGGGCCGATGACCGAACGCCGGTACTCCACCGACTGGCGCGCGAACAGCTGCGGGCTGATCGCCGCGACGACCCGGACGTTGATCGCCCGCGCGTCCAGTTCGGGCAGCACGCTGACCAGGTTGCGGGTGGGCAGGGTGCCGCGGACGTACACGGTCCCGCCCTGGGGCAGGCCCGGGCGGTACTGGCGCAGCACGTAGGCACCGCGGCCGGCGGCGAAGTGCGAGGGAATACCCAACGCCTCCCGGTCCGGTATCTCCACCGGGGGGCGGGTCAGATGCAGCGCCACGATCGGGACGTCGGCGGCGAACGCCGTGCCCAGCAGGACTGGCACCTCGTTATATTCCCACGGGTGAAGATCGATCACGTGGCCTTCGGGAAATAGCTGGGTCACGCCGGGCGAGAAGATGCCGAAATGGGTGCGGGAATCCTCGGCGGTCTCCGGGCCGGAATGGCCCGCGATCCAGAGCAGCTTGCCGACCTTCAGCTCGCTGTCCTGGGCCAGCTGGCTGAACAGGCGCATCTCCCCGTACTTGAGGTAGGAGAACGACCCGTACGTCGAGCACGCGCCCCAGAACCCGTCGAACTCCTCGAACGGATCGTCGGAGAGGTTCACCGTGGCCAATCCCGCGACTAGCCCCGCGTTGGAGAACTCGGTGATCTCGGTGGGCAGAAGGGCCCCGGTCGGGTTCTGTGTCCGCTCGTACCAGCCGGTGCCGGGCAAGCCGTCGAAGTCCTGCCCGAACCCGGCGATGTTGGTGGACTCGGCCAGGTCGGCGGAGGCCGCGATGAACAGCGGCCGGCCGTAATCGCGCAGCGCCAGCGAGTTCACGTACGCGCCCCAGGCGGCCAGGCCGGCCCGGTTGGGCGCCTTCTCGCCGGGCTTGCGCCACATGCTGTCCGGGTAGCTGGCCACGTCGAAGATGCGGCGGTCGGCGAAGACCTCCGGCGACCGGCCGCCGAGCCGGAACCCCTCGATCTCGCCGGGGACCGTGCCCGCGATGGCCAGCAGCCGGTCCGACAGCCAGGTCACCAGGTCGTCGTCGCGCCGCAGCACGCTCATCGCGATGCGCAGGTTGGCCTCGGCCTGCTCACCGACCGCCTCGGGGGTGGCCGGGGCGGGGGAGTCCACGCCCTGGTACTCCACGCCGTGCCGGGCCATGAACTCCTTCCGCACGGCCCAGAACGGCTCCGCGTTCATCGGCCAGGCCGTGCCGTGGCTGGCCGCGTCGTATTTGCCGTAGCCGCGGCCCTTGCGCGTGACGAACCAGGCCATGCTCGGCACCCGGTCGGGGTTGGCGCCGCAGGTCGCCTCCAGGACCGCGCGGGTGACCGGCCCCCATTCCATGCCGTGCTCGGTGCCGGTGACCCGCCAGCCGTACGGCGCGAACCAGTCCACCGGAGTGCCCGCGACCACGCTGGAAGCCGGGCGCGGGTCGATGCCGAAGTCGTTCCAGTCGATCATGAAGACCAAGTTGTCCAGGCCGAGGCCCCACGCGAGGTTCTTGGTCTCGTGCGCCGAGCCGGGCGTGAGGCCGCCCTCGCCCTCGAAGACGAACACCTTGACGTCGTCCGCGCCCGCTAGCTTCAGGCTGAGCGCCTCGCCCGCGGCCGGCGGCATCCCGTGCCCGGACGGGCCGGTGTTGAACTTCAGGAACAGCGTCTTGCCTTCCATCTCGGCGTGCCCCGGCAGGCCGCCGCGCCGGCGCAGGCGCAGCAGCGACTCCCAGGTCAGCGCCCAGCGGCCTTCGTCGGGGAAGGCGAACTCGGGCGCGCCGGTGCGCTCGTGCCGGGCCCGGACCGCCTCGTTGAGCACCGCGAGCGTGGCGTAGACGAGCGGCACCGTGTGCCCCGCGGACAGCACGAACCGGTCGCCGAAGCGCCGCCAGGGATGCAGCAGGTCCCACCGCATGGCGCCGGACAGCAGCAACGCCAGCATCATGTGCACCTTGGACCGGGACCCGCCGGGGTGCCCGCTCTGCCGGTAGTTGAGCGACAGGTCGATGCACTCGTCGACGAGATCCTTGACCAGCTCGTAACGGGCGAAGTCCGGCTCGGCCGCGGCGAACAGCCGCCGCACGTCGCGTTCGCTGCCCGATCGCGCGGCGGCCGCAGGCCGCGGCCCCGGGTTCTCGGCCGTCCCTGCCCCGTCCGGTGCCAGGTCCATCCCCACCTCCACTGCGTTGCGGACTTCCAGGCTGACGTGTTCCCAGGCCCGCGGGCAAGTGACGCCCGCAAGCTGGTCACACTGTGGAACTCCCGACTCTTACGGCTAAACCAGCGCAGCCGTATCATCTCAGCCATGACGACGTTCTCCCTGGCCGACCGCATGAGCAGGCTCGGCACCGAGTCCGCCTTCGAGGTGCTCGCCCGCGCTAAGGCCATGGAGGCCGCCGGAGCCAAGATCATCCATCTGGAGATCGGCGAGCCGGATTTCCCCACCGCCCCGCACATCGTGGCGGCCGCGGTCGAGGCGCTGCAGGCCGGCCAGACCCACTACGTGCCCGCCCCCGGCGTCCCGCCGCTGCGCGAGGCCGTGGCCGCGTTCCTCGAGCGCACCGGGCGGATGCCGGGCGTGACACCGGACCGGGTGATCGTGACGCCGGGCGCCAAGCCGGTCATGTTCTTCACGATCATGGCCCTGTGCGCCGAGGGCGACGAGGTGCTCTACCCCGACCCCAGCTTCCCGATGTACGAGTCGATCACCTCGTTCGCGGGCGCGGTTCCGGTGCCGATCCCGCTGCGCGAGGACAACGAGTTCCGGATCGACACCGACGAACTGGAACGGCTGGTCACCGAGCGTTCGAAGCTGCTCATCATCAACTCGCCGCATAACCCGTGCGGTAGCTCGCTCACCCGCCGCGACTGCGAGGCGATCGCGGAGATCGCGCAGCGTCACGACCTGATCGTGCTCTCCGACGAGGTGTACTGGGCCATCCGGTACGGCCAGGAGCCGCACGCCAGCGTGCTGGACGTGGACGGCATGGCCGGCCGCACGATCCTGCTCGACGGCTGGTCGAAGACGTTCGCGATGACCGGCTGGCGGCTCGGTTTCGGCGTGTTCCCGCCCGCGCTGGTCGAGCCGATCACCCGCCTGGTGATCAACTCGGTGTCGTGTACGTCGGCGTTCAGCCAGTACGCCGCGGTCGCGGCGCTGGAGGGCCCGTGGGAGCCGGTCGAGGAGATGGTCGCGGAGTTCCGCCGCCGCCGGGACGTCATCGTGGCCGGGCTGAACGACATCGACGGCATCAGCTGCCTGGAGCCGCAGGGCGCGTTCTACGTGTTCCCGAACATCACCGGCACCGGCCTGACCTCGGGCGAGCTGGCCGCGCTGCTGCTGAACGACGCCGGGGTCGCGGCCCTGGCCGGGACCGCGTTCGGCACGTTCGGCGAGGGCTTCCTGCGCTTCTCCTACGCGAACTCGGTGGAGAACATCCAGGCCGCCCTGGCCGCCATCGAGGCCCAGCTCGCCGAGTCCTCCGCCCGCGTCTGAGC
>Ga0102924_1002681_pt1 | contig 19203 bp, 18 predicted proteins | sample PaiPotPPM11metaG_FD_80116 | JGI IMG/M metagenome (GOLD analysis project Ga0102924, IMG submission 80116) | Iron sulfur acid spring bacterial and archeal communities from Banff, Canada, to study Microbial Dark Matter (Phase II) - Paint Pots PPM... ...
CCGACGCTGTCATCCAGATGATCTCCTGCGTCACGGCGACGCTCCCAACCCCTAGCACCTTGCCGGCTAAAAGCGTCTCGGCCGGCACGCTCGATATGATTACCTCGGCGACGCGCGTGGTCTTTTCTTCCATTACGCCTCGCAGCACGGCCTGTCCGTAAAGCACAATCATCATGTACAGCACGAAGGCGACTACGTAGCCGAGCACGGCACTGGACGTGCCCGAGGCGCCTAGGCCGCGATCGGTCACCCGGTCGGCCTTCACCGTCAACGGCAGCGTTGTCAGCGCCCGAATCCGGCGAGGCTCGAGTCCCGCACGCTCGAGGCGCACCGTGAGCACGGCGTCCCGCACGGCAGTCGTGATACGATCGATATCGGGGAGCGACGAGGCGTTCCGTCCGGCATATCGGGCTCGGATGCCTGCCATCGCGCTGTCATCGAGGACGAGGTATCCTAGGCGGTCGTGGTTCGTGACTCTCGCGAGCGCGGCGCCCTCTGCCTGCCGAAGTGAACCGGGCGAGATGACTTGCACTTCCGTAATCGCGGTGTCTCCGGCGATTCCGCCTCCCAGGTTCTCGGCAACGCGGCGGCCCAATCCCACCGACGTGGCGTCGAGCACGATCACATCGGACAGGTTTGGTGACGTTTGCGCACGCTGAGTCAGGGCGACCTGGCCGATTGCGATGCCACCGAATACGAGTGGTCCCGCAATGGTGGCGAAGAGAAACCATTTCGATCGGACGCGCTCCAGGTATTCGCGTCCGAACACGACCCAAAACTTGCGCACTTGGCCCGGCTACCCGTGACCGGAAACGCCGGCCTCGACCCCCGTCGCGCCAACCTGTTCCAAGAATATGTCGTACAGAGATGCTTGCTCGGTCACCACACGTTGGATGGGGGGACCTCCGTACCGCGCCTTCACGTCGGCGACGGTGCCGTCCAGCACTTTTTCCCCTCGTGCAATGATGCACACCGCGTCACACATCTTCTCCGCGTTCTCAATGATATGTGTGCTGAAAATCACGGTCTTGCCGCGTGCGCGAAGCTCCTCGACAGAATCCTTCAAAGCCTGCGCGTTCACGGGGTCGAGCCCGCTGAACGGCTCATCGAGGACGATGAGCTCCGGGTCATGCAGGAGAGTCGCAATGAATTGAACCTTCTGTTGCATACCGCGCGATAGCTCATCGACTTTCGCCAGCCCCCAATCCCGCTCTGACGTTCTCAGCGCCAGCCGCTCGAGCCATTCGTCGATGCGCCGGTCGGCATTCCGCGCGGAGAGACCTTTGAGCTGCCCAAGAAAACGGAGCACCCGGCGCACCGGCATTTTCTTGTACAGCCCCCGCTCCTCGGGGAGATACCCCACGCGATCCATGAGCCTAGGCGCGGTGTTGGGCTCGCCGAGGAGGCGTATGCTTCCAGCGTCAGGGGCGATGATATTGAGCAGCATTCTGATCGTCGTCGTCTTCCCGGCGCCGTTAGGCCCGAGGAGACCATACACGGTTCCAGCGGCAATGCTGAGCGACAGGTCGCGAACGGCGACATGACCGTCGTACCGCTTGACGACGTGCATGACCTCGACGGCGGGCGTTGGCACGCCGTAAGTTGTCGCGTGCGCAGCGGCCTGGCGAGCATTCTCCGGAGAAGCGGGCTATGGGGATAGAGGCGCCGTTGGGCCGAGACGCTTTGGTCATCGGCTCCGGCCCCAATGGGCTTGCGGCTGCCGTTGCTCTGGCTCAGGCGGGCAAGAAGGTGGCCGTGCTCGAGGCGCAGGCCACGATCGGCGGCGGTGTCAGGTCCGCGGAGCTGACGCTGCCTGGCTTCGTGCACGATCTGTGCTCTTCTGTTTATCCGTTAGCAGCTGGCTCTCCGTATTTTCGGACCCTGCCGCTCGACCGCTTTGGGCTGCAATGGATTCAGCCGGCTGCAGCGCTGGCGCACCCGTTCGACGACGGGACTGCCGTCGTCTTGACGCGGTCGATCGATGAGAGCGCCGCGCAGTTCGGCCCCGACGAAAAAGCAGTCAAGAAATTGATCGGTCCGCTGGCTCGATCCTGGAACGAGCTGTCCGAAATGCTTCTCGCGCCGCCGCGAGTGCCGCGCCAGCCATTCGCTATGATGCGCTTTGGCTGGATGGCGCTACGCCCGGCGACGCTGCTGGCACGCGGGATATTCAGAACGCAGCGTGCCCGTGCGGTGCTCGCCGGCATGGCGGCGCACTCGATCGTTCCACTCGAGTGGGTATCGTCGTCGGCTGCTGGGCTCGTACTCTGGGCGTCTTGCCACAGCGGCGGGTGGCCGTTCGCGGCTGGTGGGTCGCAGTTCCTGACTGATGCGCTCGTCGGTCTCTTGCGATCGCTCGGCGGCGACGTCGTTCCGAGTTATCCGGTTACGAGTTTGGACCAGCTGCCTCCCGCGCGTGCCGTTCTTTGTGATATCACTCCCCGGCAGCTCGTGTCCATCGCCGGTGGTCGAATAACTGGTCGAGACCGTCGAGCCCTCGCGCGATATCGCTACGGTCCGGGCGTGTTCAAGGTGGATTGGGCGCTGGACGCGCCGGTCCCTTGGAACGCTCCCGACTGTGCCCGTGCCGGCACCTTGCACTTGGGGGGTACGCTGGAGGAAATCGCCCGGGCCGAGCGGGCGCCGTGGCAGGGCAGGTACGCTGAGCGCCCCTTCGTCCTGTTTGCGCAGCCATCACTGTTCGATCCCACCCGTGCTCCGGCGGGACAACACACGGCGTGGGGGTATTGTCACGTGAGCAATGGCTCGACGGTGGACATGCTGGAACGCGTCGAGCGGCAGGTCGAGCGGTTCGCTCGGGGCTTTCGGCGACACATACTGGCTCGCTCCGTCATGACTCCGGCTGATCTCGAGGCACACGACGCGAACCTGATCGGAGGCGACATCGCGGGCGGCGCCATGAATCTGCGGCAATTGTTCACGCGACCGACGGCGCGTCTGTACGCAACAAGCGCCGATGGCGTGATTCTCTGCTCGTCATCGACGCCGCCCGGGCCGGGCGTTCACGGCATGTGCGGCTATTTCGCCGCTCAATACGCGCTGCGAAAGCATTTTAAGACCAGCCGTTCAGGCTGAGAAGCGTGGTGTACCGAATGGTCTCCGTCGTGGTTATCGTTAGCGCCCGGTAAATCTGCTTGGAGGTTGCGTGGTCCGTACGCCGTTACGCATTGCTGGTATCGTGCTCGTTTTCCTTGTGGCGGCCATCGTGCTCGCGACCGCCGTCGTCTATGCGGCGAGCACCGTAAAGCTGCATCACCGATACGCGCTACCGACGCACTCGCCATTCGTCGCGCCGACCGACCCAGTCGCGATCGCTCGCGGCGAGCACTTGGTCAAGGCGATCGGCAAATGCGCCAAATGTCATGGCTCTGACCTGTCGGGAGCGGTCTTCATCGACGGCGGACAGGCATTTGGCGTGTTCGTCGCCCCGAACCTCACGCGCGGCGCTGGCGGCTTGCCGTCTGACTGGACAGACGCCGACTACGAGCTAGCGCTGCGCCACGGGATCACTCGCGATGGGCACGGGCTCGTATTCATGCCGTCGAAGGAAATGAGTTCCTTTAGCGACGAGGACCTGGGCGCGCTCGTCGCGTATCTCAAGCACGTGCCGCCGGTCGATCACATGCCTCCAGCGACTCATTTGGGACCCATTGCGCGTATGCTCTTTGTGGCGGGCCAGCTTCCTCTGATAGATGCCGACAAGATCGACCAGAGCGCTCCGCATAAACCGGCGCCGCCGCCGGGGCCGACCGCTACGTACGGGGCCTATATCGCCAATATCGGTGGCTGTACCGGGTGTCACGGGCCCGGCCTCTCTGGTGGTCACATTCCCGGCACGCCGGCGAACTTCAAGTCCCCGGCTAATCTCACCCCGGCGGGCATCGGATCGTGGACCTCGGCTGATTTCATGCGCGCACTACGCGAAGGGGTCCGGCCAGGCGGCGTCCAGATCGACACTTTCATGCCGTGGCAATACACGCGATCGATGACGGACGACGAAATCAACGCGGTGTTCGCATATCTGAAGACAGTGCCGTCCCGCCCGTTCGGGCAGCGGTAACACCCTAGCCGCAGCGAACACGGCCTAACGGGTTTACGCATTGGCGAGTGCAGCAGGACCGCAGCGGCACCATCACCGGTCGACATCCATCCGTCGCCGACGACTTGGATACTGAGTCAAGTATCTATCTCGTCACTGACAACGTTGTCACTAAGTGGTCCGCGCTCGCCGCGCTCTCGAACGGCGAGCGCGCATGCGTGATTCGTAAGGCGAGCGTCTGAAATACCTCTTCCCGGCGGCGTGTCAGAAATCGTCGCGTGACGTCGCTGCCTTGGTACCGCTGCCTATCGAAGCCAATAGCCGATTACTATGCCGATTGCGCCAATGGCCCATTTGACGACCGCATCTGGGTACGAACCGCGAAGCAGCACGACCAGTCCGGCCGTTAGGATGGCCCCACTGATCACAGCGCGAGCAACAAAGCTCCATCGCTGTTCCGTCGTGAACTCGGGCAAGGTTAGGGGTGCTGTACCCAATCCTTCACGATCGAAGCAGCTTCCCTTAGGTGCGTTCCAAAGGGAGCAGGCTGCTGCGGTCTCATCGTCGAGACGACGTGATTCCCGCTGTCCACAATCCGATTGAAATCTGTTACCAGCGCATTGCTGAACGGGAGATTGTTAGTCGAGAAAACGGGATTCTGGGCCTGCATCCCATTCTCGATCAAGTTCTGCACGTGTATCATCGTTGGAATTGCAGTCCTGTCATTCATGCCAGCCTCGTCGATCTCAGACGTTATATGTTGGTTTCAAGACCCAATGAAATCCCTCTCGCCTCGTTATCACAGCGAGCTGTAACGGGCCGCCACAACTAGGCACGCCCAATTCATACGTGCAAACGCCGATCGTCGTTTCCAAAATGAATTTGCAAAAGCCTAGTGCGTCCCGAACAGGCATCCCGTCGAAGGCAACGGGAGAGACCAGGTTCGCCGCCTCTTGCTGCACTCTTGCGATTATGTCGGGGGCCACGCCCTGCGCCTGCATCAGCAGATAGATTCGCGGGTCAACCCCGGAATATAGGCGGGCAAAGGGCACCGGGACCCCCCGCCAACTAGCGCCGAACCCCGCTGGCCGCGGGGGAACAACATCTCCCTGAGGGAACTGAAATTCCAACTCTTCTCCAACGTGACTATTAGACGAGTAGCCAGCAACGTAAAAGCCCGTGGCAGGCTGCTGACCCGCTGGTACTTGGCCGAATTGAGCCTGGTAACTGGCTTGGACATGATCGCGGAGGCCATTTGCGATCTCTTGAATCGTCATAACCGGCGTGATGCTGCCGGCGAATTCGTCGATATAGCTGCCTACTGAGCGGCTTCCGATGTTGCCCGCTCCGTACGTGAGGACGCCCACGCCGGGGGTTTGACGGACGTCGAATAGCTTCTTCGCATTGCTAAATGCTTTAACCCACTGCAGTGGCTGCCCGGCTTGCTGGCTCGCGCCGAAAAGTTGTGTCATGCTCTCGGCGCCAATTGCCAACCCATCGTACACCTTCACACACGCAATAATAGACATCGAAAGCCAGGTTAGTTCGCGACGACTTCGCGAAAGAAGATGTGACAGGTGCAGTACACGCCCAGTGATTGTCCTACAACGAGTACTCGTCGCAGTGACTGCGTAAAATAGCCTTCCCCAACGGGATGATACGGTTGGATTGACGCTCACAATGGCGAGGCCCCACAAACATGAGACATTGTTCGGTTATTGCCGCTGAAAGGGCCTTTGCCGACACAGAATACACTAGAGCGTCACTGGATGGTCAACGCCGGGCTCGCTCGCCAGCGCTTTGAGGAGCCCTCGCCACGAGAGTAGAGCGCAGGGGATGCGGATTGGGATGCGGGCTACGCCCGCAAGCGCGCGCAGGTCGCCAAGCGCGGGATCGCGGGCGGCTTCGGCGTTTCCTTTGAGTAGTTCAGCCAGGCGCGCGAGTAGGGTGGACACCTCGGCGCCGCTCATGCCCCGCACCAGGTCCGTCATCATTGACGCCGATGCTTGGGAGATCGCGCAGGACTGACCCGTAAACATCACCTCGCGTACGCGGCCGTCTTCAACAGTTGCCGCGACCGTCATCGTCTCGCCGCAAACCGGGTTCGCTACTGTGGCGGAGACGGCTGGTGGCCCGAGAACGCCTTTGTGACGGGGGCGCCGATAGTGGTCGAGTATCAGCTCCTGGTATAGGGCCTCGACCGTCGCGCTTCCTCCCGGCTCAGGAGACACCGGCATGGGGCGCATGGACCGCACCGGCCGCACTGGGCGCACCAGCAAATAGCGCGATGGCTTGCTGAACGCCGGTGACCAGCGCATCGATGTCAGACGGATCGTTGTAGACAAAAAACGAGGCACGCGCCGTCGCCGGCACGCCGAGCGCTCGCATGAGCGGCTGAGCGCAATGATGGCCCGCGCGGATGCATACGCCGCTGTGGTCGAGCACTGTCGCCAGGTCGTGCGGATGCACGTGCTCCACGGTGAACCCAACCACTCCGCTTCGCTCGCTTGGAGCTGGGCCGTACACTCGCACACCGTCGATCGCCGCCAGCCGCTCGGACGCTAGCGCCGTCAGGGAGCGTTCATGCTGCCGCACGGCGTCCATGCCGATGGCCGTCAGGTACTCAACAGCCGCCGCTAACCCGACCGCATCGCCCACGTTCGGCGTTCCCGCTTCGAACTTGCGGGGCAGCACGTTCCACGTCGTTCGGTCGTCGTGGACGAATTCGATCATGTCGCCGCCCGTCTGGTAGGGCGGCATTGCCTCCAGGATCGCCCTGCGGCCAATGAGCCCACCGATGCCTGTCGGGCCTCCCATCTTGTGCCCACTAAAAGCATAGAAGTCGACATCGAGCGCGTCGAATGACACCGGCATATGCGGCGCGCTCTGGGCACCGTCCACTACCACCAGCGCGCCGACGCGTCTCGCGATCGCCGCGACTGCGTCGATCGGCGTGATGGTTCCGAGAGCGTTCGACACGTGCGTGACGGCCACGACGCGAGTACGCGCCGTGACTAGGCTCGCGAGGTGATCCAGATCGACGCGCTGGTCGCTCGTAAGCTCGGCGATGCGAAGTGTCGCGCCCTGCTCGAGTGCCAGCTGCTGCCACGGGACGAAGTTCGCATGGTGCTCGAGCCGCGTGATGACGATCTCATCGCCACGGCGCACGTTGGCGCGGCCCCAGGCTGTCGCGACGAGGTTGAGAGCTTCGGTGGTCCCGCGCGTCAGAATCAGGCACGGCTCGTCCGAGACGCCGAGGAATCGCGCGATTGTGTCACGAGCGGCGTGGTAGCGCTCAGTGGCGCGGGCCGCAAGCGAGTATGCCCCGCGGTGAGGATTCGCGTAGCTCGTTTCGTAGAACTCGCGCATCGCGTCCAACACGATGGCGGGTTTCTGAGCCGACGCGGCCGAGTCGAGGTAGTGCAGCCCGGGCTGCCGCGTCAGCAGCGGAAAGTCTAGGCGGCGGTTTTGGGACATATCGCCTCGAACGCGGCGGCGGTCAGGCGGCCGCCGGGGCTCCTTCGACTCCTACGAAACGAGCCCGCGTGAGCGCCTCCAGCTCGGCTCGCACGGATTCCACTTCTATGTGCTCTAGCACGTCCGCGGCGAATGCGTAGGTCAGCAGCGTGCGCGCGGCATCCGCACTGATGCCGCGACTCTTGAGATAGAACAACGCGACTGCATCGAGGCGCCCCACGGTCGCGCCATGCGTGCACTTGACGTCATCGGCGAAGATCTCGAGCTGTGGCTTGGTATCCACGCGCGCGTCGGGCGAGAGCAGCAGGTTGTTGTTCGTCTGCTTGCCATCAGTCTTCTGCGCCTCGGGGTGCACATACACCTTGCCATTGAACACGCCATGCGAGGCGCCGTCGAGGACTCCTTTGTACACCTCGCGGCTAGCGCAATTCGGCGCAACGTGGGTGATGGCCGTCTGGTGATCGACATGCTGCGTCCCGTCCACCATGTACAAGCCATTCAGCGTTGCCACGGCGCCAGGGCGGTCGAGGGACGTGTAGATGTTCTGGCGAGACAAAGCACCGCCCGTCACAAACGAGAACGATGTGTAGTGACTGTCGCGACCCTGCCGAGTCTGCGACGTGCCGACGTGGAACGCCCGCTCGCTTTCGCGCTGTACTCGGTAATGGGCAAGCTGGGCGCCGTCCGCGAGCGCGATCTCCGTCACTGCGTTGGTGAAGTACGGGGCATCGCCAATGCCCACATAGCTCTCCACCACGGCCGCTCGCGCGAACCGCCCGACTACCACCAGCACACGCGGGTGCATGGTGCCGCGCGCTGCCTCGGCGTCGGAGACGAACAGCAAATGGATCGGCCGCGTGAGATCCGTGTCCGCGGGCACGTGCACGAGGGCCCCGTCCACGAAAGACGCCGTGTTGAGGGCCGTGAAAGCGTCATCCTCGCGCGAAGCGATGGTGGTGAGGTACTGCTCGGCGAGTGCGCGTGTCGGCGACGCATCGTCAGTCAACGCAGACCTCATCGTCGTGACCCGCGCACCTGGGGGCAGAGCCGCACTCGACGATAGCGACTCCGCGTACCACCCGTTCACGAAGACCAGCTGCGTCCAATCATCCTGGCCGAACGTGAACGGCACGAGGTCGCCGGCGCGAGCCTGTCCGGACGGGCCAACGATCGGAGCGAAATTCGCTTCCGCTATCGGGGCGACGCTCGTGAAGTGCCAATCCTCGTTGCGCATGGTTGGATACCCCAGTGCGCGGAAGCGATCAAGGGCTGCCCGCCGAGTCGGCGCCAGCCACTCAGGGGGCGGAATACGCGCTGGCATCGGCTGTGAGCCAATCGTAGCCGCGGGCTTCCAGCTCGAGCGCGAGATCCTTGCCGCCAGACCTCGCGATGCGGCCCTGCACGAGCACGTGCACTGCGTCGGGAATGATGTAGTTGAGCAGTCGCTGGTAGTGCGTGACGACGATCGTCGCGTTGTCGGGGCGCTTGAGCGAATTCACCCCATGCGCGACGACGCGTAGCGCATCGATGTCGAGCCCGGAGTCTGTCTCGTCCAGAATCGCCAGCCTGGGCTCCAGCACTGCCATCTGTAGAATCTCGTTGCGCTTTTTCTCGCCGCCCGAGAACCCCGCGTTGACGGACCGACTAAGCATCGCGGGCTCCATGTCCACCAGCGCGAGCCGGCGTTCCATGAGGTCGTGAAATTCCATAGGGTCGATCTCGTCGAGACCACGAGCCTTGCGGATCTCGTTATACGCGGCGCGCAGGAAATAGGCATTCGTGACGCCTGGGATCTCGACCGGATACTGGAACGCCAGGAATAGCCCTTTTTGCGCTCGCTCCTCGGGATCCATGGCGAGCAGATCCTCGCCGTCGTACTGTACCGTGCCTTCCGTCACATCGTACGCGGGATGTCCGGCCAAAACCTGCGCGAGCGTGCTCTTGCCCGAGCCGTTGGGACCCATCACGGCGTGGATCTCACCCTGATTCACCGCGAGCGAGACTCCGCGGAGAATCTCGGTCCCGTCGACCGAGGCGTGCAGGTCGTGGATTTCGAGCAAGGCCATGTGATTTACAGAGGAGACGGTCGACTAGTGAGTCGCCGAGGGGCCGATCGCGATCGGCGTTTATCCAACACTGCCCTCTAGCGTGATTCCCAGCAGTTGCTGCGCTTCGAGCGCGAATTCCATCGGGAGGTTCTGGAACACCTCCTTGCAGAAACCGCTCACGATCAGCGAGATCGCGTGCTCGGCGTTGAGGCCGCGCTGCTTGCAGTAGAAGATCTGGTCCTCGCCAATCTTGGACGTGGACGCTTCGTGCTCCAGCGTGGCCGTGTCGTTCTGGACCTCGATGTACGGAAATGTGTGTGCGCCGCACCGGTTCCCGATCAGCATCGAGTCGCACTGCGTGTAATTGCGCGCGTGCTCCGCCTTGGGAAGCACCTTCACCCGTCCGCGGTAGCTGTTGTTGCCCTGGCCGGCCGAGATCCCCTTCGAGATAATGGTGGATTTCGTGTTCTTGCCGATGTGGATCATCTTCGTCCCGGTATCGGCCTGCTGGTGGTTGTTGACCACCGCTACCGAGTAGAACTCTCCGGTCGAGTTGTCCCCTTGTAGGATCACGCTTGGGTATTTCCACGTGATCGCCGACCCGGTCTCGACCTGGGTCCACGAGATCTTCGAGTTGACGCCGGCCGCCTTACCCCGCTTCGTCACGAAGTTGAAGATCCCGCCTTTGCCCTCCGAGTCACCCGCATACCAGTTCTGTACCGTCGAGTATTTCACTGTCGCGTTGTCCAGCGCCACAAGCTCGACGACGGCGGCGTGCAGCTGGTTCGTGTCGCGCCGCGGCGCGGTGCAGCCTTCGAGGTAGCTTACGTAAGCTCCCTCGTCAGCGATTATGAGCGTTCGCTCGAACTGGCCTGTGCTTTCGCTGTTGATGCGAAAGTAAGTGGACAGTTCCATGGGGCAGGTGACGCCCTTAGGCACGTAGCAGAATGATCCGTCGCTGAAAACCGCGGCATTGAGCGCGGCAAAGAAGTTGTCGCTGTGAGGCACGACCGTGCCGAGGTACTTTTCCACGAGCTCGGGATGCTCGCGAACGGCCTCTCCGAACGAGCAGAATATGATGCCGAGCTTACCAAGCTCGGCCTTCATGGTGGTGCCGACCGACACGCTGTCGAAGATCGCATCAACCGCGACGCCGGAGATCCGCTTTTGCTCGTTGAGCGAGATGCCGAGCCGCTCGTACGTGCGCAGAAGCTCCGGATCGACCTCCGCGAGGCTTCCCAGCGAGTTCACGCTCTTCGGGGCGGAGTAGTAGATGACGTTCTGGTAATCGATCGGGGGGTACTTCACGTTTGCCCAGTGTGGCTCTGTCATTGTGAGCCACCTGCGGTATGCCTTGAGCCGCCAATCAAGGAGGAAGTCTGGCTCTCCCTTTTTCGCCGATATGAGCCTTACAACATCCTCGTCCAGACCGCGCGGAATCGTGTCGGACTCGATATCCGTGACGAAGCCGTACGGATACTCGCGGTTGACGAGGGTCTCTATGGAAGCGCTCATGGGGAATGCGAATCCTAAGTGAAATTGTCGGCTTTGTCAAATCTAACCTGCGCGTTTATCTCGTTGATCCGTATTGATTTACATCGTGGCAGCCCGGCAGCGGCCTCCCAAGTCAGCGTGAGCTGGTGTAGCTGACCAGCGTAAGTGCTCGTCGAACTACTGCATGCCCTACATCGAATTCGAGGGCCAGGCGCGGGCTCTAGGGCCCGGCGTCCTGACCATCGGTAGCGCGCCGGAAGCCGGGTGGCGCATAGAAGGGCGGGGTCTCGACCCCATTCATGCGGTGCTTGCGCTCGAATCGGGGACGCGGGCCATGCTGACATGTGGTGCGGCTACCTCCGCGATCGCCGTCAACGGAAGCGAGCTGGAGGGGCCTAGGATGCTCCTGGCGCTTGGTGACCGCCTGCGGCTGGGCACAGCAGAGTTGTATTATCGCCAACTGCCTCCGCACGGTGAGCTGCGGCGAGCTTTCTTGCGCGATACGCGGCGAGGGCGGCTGTACCAGCTGCGCGACCACAACACAATCGGCCGACACCTCGCGAGCTCCGTGATCGTCCAGGAGCCCGACGTGTCGCGCACACACGCTGAGATACTGCGACGCGAGGATGACTATCTGCTGGTGCCGCAGCACGCGACGGTAACATCTGTGAATGGTGCGCGGCTGCTTGCGCCGGCCTTGCTTCGGGAGGGAGACGAGATCACCGTCGGCCGCACGGTGCTGCGTTTCACGTCAGCGCCGCCCGCGAGGTCTTCCGTCTCGAGCGAGCCTCGACGGGATGGTTTCGGGCACGACGCCCGCCAGTCGCAGGCGCGAACAATGTTCATTGGGCGCATCGAGGCGGATGAGCTGCGAAGTAGGGACACACGACGCAGGTTGCACCGGTTCATTGCGATTACCGTGGCGGCCCTCGCCATCGCCGGGGCGCTGGTCACCATGTACTCTGGGACACGGACTCCTGCCACGGCCGCAGCTACAAGGAGACATCAGCGGGCACATATTTGAGCGCACATATGCAGCGAGTGGCCCGCGCGGTCGCGATTTCTACGGCATTGGCGACGGTGGGTGTTGCGGTCAGCTGCTCATCGCGCACAAATCCATCCAAGCCGCCGCCACCGCCACCGCCGCCCGCCAGCGCCGAGGATGCAGCGGCGGCCGCGCCCGACTCGCTGGAGCATCGCGCCGAGCTCGCGGCTACTGCTGCCCACGATACGAGCGCCACGGCTCAGCGGTCGCGCCCGCTCTCGCCGCTGGCGGATTCGATAGCGCAATATCTCGTGCTCGATCCTTCGATCGAGACGTGGTTCCTTGCGGCCGGGCGCGGGAAGCGTATGCTGGTCGACATAGGCCGCACGGATACGGAGCTACGCACGGATCGCAGGCGCACCGCCTACCGCGAGGCTGTAGCGGCCCTGTCGCCGGTCGCAGTTGGAGACCGCCTTCGCGTTCGCGGCGCATGGGGCGCCGAAGATGTGCTGGTCACGGGCTTCGATGCCTGGAACGGCCGCATCGTGGCGACCATCAAGGGGTCGCCCGTTCTGGATTCCGTGGTAGCGGCGTCCGTGCGCGCCCACGCGCCTCTCATAGCATCCGCTCAACGTACCGATTCGATCGCCGAGCCCACGCGAGATAGCTGCGTGCGGGACACCCTGTCCGACGACTTCCGCGAGCGTACCGCTTTTGTGCGTGACTCGTTGGAGCAGGCGTTGCGAGATCGGGAGCTCCCAGCGTACGAGCGCCTAGTGAACACGCTGCACGCAGTATCAACTCAGGTCGTCGGGTGCTTTGGCAACGGACGCCGGCTTGCTCTCGCCGTGGACCTACGAGCAGGCGCCAACGAGTGGATTCGAGAGCGCGCGGTGCTGCTGGACACCTTGGGCGACGTCACGCCGCTCCGGATAGATGACTACCGCTTCAAAGGGCATGACTTCTTGGCCGCGCTGGATGCCGACGGCGACGGCGTCGATGACATCGCGGCGCGAGGCCTCACGGACTTCGCCGGCGGCACTGTCGTTCTCAAGCTCGCGGCCGGCAACCGGCTCCAGCGGTTGGTGAGCGGCTTTGCCTGGGAGAGCCGGTGAATACGTAGGCCCGCATCAGCACGACACCCGCGCCGACCGGAATTAAGTTTCCTGCCATGCAGAGCCGCACGCAGATGGCCGCGGCACGACGCGGAGAGACGACTCGCGCGATGCAAGTGGTGGCTGAGCGGGAGGCGTTGCCGGTCGAGACGGTTCGCGCTGAGGTCGCGCGCGGCCGCCTCGTGATTCCGGCCAACATTCGTCACCTCCAGGGCGCGCTCGTGCCAATGGGCATAGGCGCGGTCGCACGGGTCAAGATCAACGCCAACATCGGGACGTCGGCCGTCACCTCAAATCTCGATGAGGAGGTCGGCAAGCTCCGGCTTGCCGAGCAGTATGGAGCGGACACCGTGATGGATCTCTCGACAGGGCGCGAGATCGATGCCGTGCGCGAAGCGATCATTGCGGCGTCGACGGTGCCCGTCGGCACGGTTCCCATCTACCAATCGGTGCTGATGGGCAAAGAGCTCGAGGAGCTCACGTCGGACGATCTGCTCGACGTGATCGAGCACCAGGCGCGGCAAGGCGTGGACTACATGACCATTCACGCCGGCATCCTGCTAGAGCACTTGCCTCTCGTGTACGGCCGTATCACGGGCATTGTCAGCCGTGGCGGATCGCTGCTCGCCGTCTGGATGATGCACCACCGTCGGCAGAACCCCTTGTTCGAGCGGTACGACGACGTGCTGGACATACTGCGGCATTACGACGTCACGATCTCGCTCGGGGACTCGCTTCGGCCCGGGTGCCTGCACGACGCCAGCGACCGCGCGCAATTCGCGGAGCTGGATACTCTGGGCGACCTCACCCGTCGGGCGTGGGAGCGGGACGTGCAAGTCATGGTGGAAGGGCCCGGACACGTGCCGATGGACCAGATAGAAATGAACGTCCGTCGCATGAAGGAGGTCTGCCACGAGGCGCCGTTCTACACTCTCGGGCCGCTAGTCGTCGACATCGCGCCGGGCTACGACCATATCTCCAGCGCCATCGGCGCGGCCATGATCGGCTGGTACGGCGCCGACATGCTCTGCTACGTCACGCCGAAAGAGCACCTGGGCTTGCCCAACGCGGAAGACGTCCGGCAGGGCGTGATAGCGTACAAGATCGCGGCGCACGCGGCCGACATCGCGCGTGGCCGCAGTGGGGCGCGCGAGCGCGACGATGCGCTATCGCGGGCACGATACGCGTTCGACTGGAACGAGCAATTCCGCCTCGCTCTCGACCCCGAGCGCGCGCAGGAATACCACGACGAAGCGCTTCCGTCGGAGTATTTCAAGAGCGCAGAGTTCTGCGCGATGTGCGGACCCAAGTTCTGCTCGATGCACCACTCTCGCACGATCGACGAGGGCATCGCGGCGCTCGCTCGCGAGTTGGTTCCTCTCGGCTAACGGAAGGCCAGCGCCAGCTGGCCGTCGTGTTCGACCTGCGGGGCCCGCCGAGCGCGATCCCGGTCAGGCGATCCCAGTGGGATTCGGTGCGCTTTACAGACGCGTGACAGAAATCGCTGCAGACCATCGCGATAATGCGCGCTCACATCACTGTCACGCGCGTACGCGGCGCGATAGCGCGCGGCCAAGTGCGGGAACTCCTGTTCGACGAACGGCAGATAGCGCTTTCGCGCCTCGGCCTGCAGCCTGAGAGTGCCCGTGTTCACGTGTGTGGCCCCGAGCGCGGCGACTCTGGCGACGAGCGCGTCGAGCCCTGCGGGCCCGTCGGTGATTCCCGGCAATACCGGCATCACATTGATGCCGACATCCAGCCCGACCCCGCGCAGACGAGCCAGGGCGCGAAGCCGAGCCTCGGGCGTGGGCGCACGAGGCTCCAGTCGGCGCGCTAGGTCGCGGTCCAGCGTTATGAGCGACAGGTGGATGCTCAACGTCGAGTGGCGCGCTATCCTGGCCAGTACGTCCACGTCGCGCGTGATGAGCGGGCTCTTCGTGATGACCACTATGCGAAGTCCCGGATGCTCGGCGAGGACCTCGAGAACCCCGCGTGTCAGGCGAAACCGTCGCTCCGCCGGCTGATAGGGATCGGTCGCGGTTCCGATCACGAGCGCCTCACCCCCCACCAACCCGAGATGGCGCGTGCTCCCCTGACGAAGGGATTGGCGCAGCTTGGCCGGCGCGTTGTGCTTGACGAAGATTCGGCGTTCGAAGGCAAGCCACGGAGGCATAGCGCCCGCATCGTGTACGAGAGTGTCGTCCAGAGTCGAATTGGCGACGGACCGCTCCATCACGTATCGGTGGGCGTAGCGCGCGTAGCAGTAAGCGCACCCGAACGCGCACCCGATGTACGGATTGATGGACCAGTAGCCCATGCCGGTCGCTTCGGGGTCGTTCAAGATGTTCCGTGCGGTCGATTCGTAGTACACGATGTCACTCTGCGCTCCTACGTTGGGGAGGGTGCGCCTCGCCCGCTGCTCGAAGAGGACTAGGTCTCGCGAATCCACACTTGTAGGCTACCGAACGAATACCGAAGATGCAATCTCTGCCGTTTGCGGGGCCTCGCCAATCAGGCATCGCGCGAATAGCCTTTTAGTTCGCCTTGTTGTTGTTTGTCCTCAGCCCCGAGATCGTCCCGTGATGGTAGCTCGATATCAGATCGCGATAGTCGCCGCGGCCAGCTTCGCCGCGGCCGCCTCTGCTTGCGCGACAGGGGGCGCACTCCCGCCAAACATCGGCGAATCGGGCAGCGCGATCGGTGTCGCGCAGCAGGCCATTGCTGAAGCGGTGGTTGCAGGCGCCGACACAAGTGCCTCCGACGTGATGCAGATTGCGAGGCAGCACTTGGCGACGGCGCAGAACGAGCAGGACGCGAAGAAACTTGAGCTCGCGGCCGTTCACGCCCGTGAAGCCGCGGCGGACGCGAATTACGCGCGAGCTGCGGCGTTGCGCGTCAAGGCTGACCAAGCTCGCGCATCCGAGGCGGCGCAGTTGCAAGCGCTACCATCCCCGGGGAGCAACTGATGCGCCACACCGTGTCCAACCTCGTCATCACGATTATTGCCGTCGCGTGCGCATCGACGCAGCAGCCGGCATCACTTGGCCAGGCGCAGTCGATTTACGCATCGCTCCACAAGGAGCAGGCCGAGCAGCGCGTAGAGGGCGAAATGATCCGTACGGGTGCCGTGATCGACACGGCCACTCGCGCCGTGTCGCAGGGAATGAATCAGGATTACGTGAATGCCATGGGTGACATCGCGCTACGGATGGCGCAGATGACGCAAGAAGACAATGAACGAGTTATCGCCGAGCGCGCGGCCGACAGCCTCCAGCGCTTACGAGTCAGCCGGCTCAGCAAGCAGCTCGCGGTGTCCCAAGTGCAACAGGAATCGCTGCAGGCACAGAATGCGGCTACGATGGCGCGGAATGACTCGCTGCGCCGGGCTGCGGACTCGGCGAACGCGCAGCTCAGCCACGCGATGGCGCAGCTGCAATCGCTCGTCGTCGAAATAACGAACTTGAAGGAGACGTCTCGGGGGCTTGTGATCAGCCTCAGCGACATCCTGTTTGATGTCGGCAAGGCGACGCTCAAACCCGGCGCAGAACAGAACGTGCGGAAGATCTCAACCGTGCTCAAGCAATATCCCGATCACAAGATCTCGGTAGAGGGATATACTGATGCAACGGGTAGTGATGTGTTCAACCAGACGTTGTCGGAGGATCGGGCCGCGGCTGTTCGCGCGGAGCTTGTCTCGGGTGGCGTCGACCCATCTGTGATTACGTCCAAAGGATTCGGCAAGGCCAACCCGGTCGCCACGAACGCGACCGCGGACGGCCGCCACGCGAATCGTCGAGTAGAGATCGTCGTGTTGGGCGCGGGCAAGCTCGCGGACGCAGCTGCCGCGAATAGCGGCCAACCGGCGCGGGATACAACCGCGCCGCCGCCGCCGGACACGACGCACAAACCCTGACGCGCCGGCGGGCGATCTCGCCGACGGCTTGCTGCGCGTGCGCCGCAGCACTAGTCGTGGGCGCCATTGTCGCCCGCGGTACCGCGGCGCCCGGACCTGGGCTCGATCCCGACGCCCTGTCATATGTCGGCGCGGCCGAATCGCTCGCGCGGGCGGGCACGTACCGCGTTCCGGCGAGCAACTGGACGGCGGTCGACTCGACTGAGGCACTCGCCCACTTCCCGCCCGGCTTCTCGACGGCGATCGCGATACCAGTGGCTGCGGGCCTCGCGCCTCAGCAGGCTGCTCGGCTAGTGGTCGTTGTGTGCGCCGCGATGGGCGCCGCGATCCTCTTCACGACCGTAGCGAGCGCGGTGGGCATAGTCTGGGCTGCGCTGGCCGTCGTCTGCGTCTTCGCGACCCCCGCGGTGCTGAGCCAACACCTCTCGCTCCTCAGCGAGCCGATGTACTTCGTGACCGTTTTACTCGTGATAGCTGGAATGACCGCGTTGCGGGTGCGGCCTAGGCCGCGGACGGCGCTCTTGACCGGGCTGGCTGCCTCGGCGGCTGTCATGACGCGTTACGCTGGCGCTGCCGTCCTGATCGTGGCGGTGCTGTGGGCGCTGGCGATCCCCGGCCCCTTTCGCCAGCGAATCATCAGGGCGCTGCTGGTTGCCGCGCCCAGCGCCGCCCTCTGTGGTTGGTGGGTCATTCGAACAATGCGTCAAGCCGGTCCGCGCGGCATCCGAACATTCAGCGTCTACGGCGGACTGTGGCCAGGGCTCGCGGAAGGTGCCGCCACCATACGGGACACCGTCGTGCCGGGGACCGGTGGATTTGCGTGGCGGTCGGTCACGGCTGTCGTCGGAGTCTTTGCGCTCGCGTGCTTGGTGTGGAAAGCTGCGCATCGATTGGAGCGCGTGCCCGATCAGGCAGGCAACGCACGGGCTCGTGCCCTGCTAGCGGCGACAGGGTGGACCGCGGCAGGAAGTGCCGCGCTCGTCGTCGTAGCGAAAGTGATCGCCGATCCCGGTATCCCGGCGGACGAGCGAATGCTGTCACCTCTGATCGTTCTCGCGGAGCTTGCTGTCATGGTCAGCGTCGCCACGAGCTGGCGAACATGGAACCTCGGTGTCCGGTCAGCCGTGGCGGTCGTCTTCGGCGCCTGGCTCGCGGCATCCGTCGCCTGGAGCGCGAATCGCGTGGCGTCGGCGATGGCGGAGGGTAATGACCTCGCGAGCGTGGAGTGGCGTGAATCGCCGACGATCGCCTGGGTCCGGACAGCTGGGGCGGGGCGAGTGCTGTTCACCAACTGGCCGGCGCCTCTGTATTTCCACGCTCACCGCGCTACACACACGCTACCCGAGGTCCTGGACGCACTCACCCTACATCGATTTCGCGATCGTCTTGAACGCCAGCACGGTGTCGTGGTCGCGTTCAATGCGCCAAGCGTCGATGTGGCCTCGCCGGACTTGCTCGCGGCGCGACTGCAACTGCGTGTAGTCGCGCGGCTCAGCGATGGGGTTATCTGGGAAGTTACGACGACCGGCGAAAAGCGAGGGAGTACATCAGCGGAACCGGTAGCCGATCGGCCCACAAGATGACATGCATACGCATCTCGGCGCCGCCTTCGAGAAACACGAATTCGTTATTTCGGCCGCCATCGTCCGTGACGATGGTTTGCCGGAGGGTATCCCCGGCCTGTCTTATATGGACGGTATAGCGTTCGATATGCGTGTCGCGCGTGGCAGCCCTGGTCCACCCGACGGAGTCGCCATTTCGCGGTGTGACGATCGGATTCGTGCCGTCGAACGTCACGGTGATGGTGTCTGCGCTGACCGCGAACGTCACGTGCTGGGGCAGGCGGTTGTTTCTCGTAAGCCGCCGCCGGACGATTGGCCGAATTATGAAGTTGGTGTGCGATGCAGCGCGGTCGATCGCCGCCTTTACGTCGTCACTCTCTTCCGGTTCGAGCGTGTAGACCGTTGTACCGGTATCAGCGAGCGTGGAAGGCCGCGTGGCTGAAGCTTTGGCGCTGTCACCGGTCGACGCGCTCGCTCCGGTCGGCATTCCGGCAGCGCCTCCCACGTCCGCGGTATCGCTGGCGGGGGGGAGGGGGGGCGGCGCTCCCG